>Ga0335085_10008152_pt1 | contig 16042 bp, 15 predicted proteins | sample Lox_Sample_45_FD_206712 | JGI IMG/M metagenome (GOLD analysis project Ga0335085, IMG submission 206712) | Soil microbial communities from Loxahatchee National Wildlife Refuge, Florida, United States - Lox_Sample_4.5 | ecosystem: Environmental > Terrestrial > Soil > Wetlands | place: USA...
GCTCAGCCCACCTGCCTGAGCATGTGCCGGTGCGGGATGCCGACCTCGGTGAAGGGCTCGCCGTCCACCGCATACCCGAGCCGCTCGTAGAACCCCACTGCCGCCTGGCGCGCATGGAGGGTCACCGTCCGGAACCCGCGCCGCACCACCTCCGCCTCCAGCTCGCGCACCAGCTGCACGCCGATGCCCTGCCCCTGGCCCCCCGGCTCGACCGCCATCTGGAACAGCCGCCCGGTGTCCGCCCCCTCGGGATGGAAGAGCACGCAGCCCACCACCCGGCCAGCCTCCAGGGCGACGAGGTGCAGGCTCTCCTCCTCGAACGGGAACCGGGTCGCCTCGAAGGGATGACCGAGCGGAGCGCGGAGCACGCGCCAGCGCAGCTCGAGCTCGTCGGCACGGAGGGGGTCGGAGGCGCCCAGCCAGCGCAGCTCCACCGCGCTCAGACGTCGAGCTCCTCGCCCGCCACCTCGCCGGCGCGCTCCATGATGAACTTGAAGCGCGCGCTCACGTCGCGGCCGAGGAGCTCGTTGATCACCCGGTCCGTCTCCAGCTCGTTGGCGATGGCCACCCGCAGGCTCACCCGCTGCTTCGGATCGAGCGTGGTCGCCTTGAGCTCCGCTGCCTTCATCTCGCCCAGCCCCTTGAAGCGCATGATGCTCGGCTTGGCGTTCCCCTTGGCCTTCTCCTTGAGGATTCGGTCCCGGTCCGCCTCGTCGAGCGCCCAGTAGGTCTCCTTGCCGATGTCGATCCGGTAGAGGGGCGGCTGGGCCAGATGCACCACCCCTCCGGCGATGAGCGGCCGGAGGTGCCGGTAGAAGAAGGTGAGGAGGAGCGTGGCGATGTGGTGCCCGTCCGAGTCGGCGTCCATGAGCAGGAACACCCGGCCGTAGCGGAGCTTGGCCATGTTCAGCTCCGGGCCGATGCCACAGCCCAGCGCGGTGACGATGTCCTGCAGCTCCTTGTTGCTCGCCACCTTGTCCAGCGAAGCCTGCTCGGCGTTGAGGACCTTGCCGCGCAGGGGGAGGATGGCCTGGGTCCGCCGGTCCCGCCCCTGTTTGGCCGAACCGCCCGCCGAGTCGCCCTCGACGATGAACAGCTCGCTGTCCGACGGGTTGGTCGAGGCGCAGTCAGCCAGCTTTCCGGGGAGATTGAGGTGGTGGCTGACGCCCTTGCGGCTCACCGCCTGGGAGGCGGCCCGCGAGGCCTCGCGAGCTCGGGCGGCGAGGACGATGCGGGCGACGACGGACTCGGCCACGGACTGGTTGTCGTTGAGCCACTTCTCCAGCGCAGGGCGCACCGCCGAATCGATGGTGGCCACCATTTCCGGGTTGTTCAGCCGGCCCTTGGTCTGCCCCTGGAACTGGGGCTCGAGCACGTAGGTGGAAAGCAGGGCCACCATCCCCTCGCGGATGTCCTCCGCGGTGAGGGTCACCCCCTTGGGCGTCAGCCCGTGGGTCTCGATGTAGTTGCGGACCGCCTTCACCATCCCCGCCCGGAGGCCGGCCTCGTGCGTGCCGCCGTTGGGGGTGGGGATGCCGTTGACGTAGGAGAGGACGTGCTCGTCGGTGGCCTCGGTCCACACCAGGGCCAGCTCCAGCCGGACGCCGTTCTCCCGGGCCAGGTAGAACTGGCCGCCGGTGGGCGGAACGAGCGACTTTCCCCGCTCGGCCACGAGCTTGGGCAGGTACTCGGCGATGCCGCCCTCGTGCTGGAAGGTGGCCTCGACGGGCGGGCTCTCGGTCTCGTCCCGGAAGACGACCACCATCCCCCGGTGGAGGTAGCTCTTCGCCTCCAGCCGCTCGCGGATGAGGGCGCCGTCGAAGCGCAGCCTCTCCCCGAAGATGTCCGGGTCGGGGGTGAAAGTGATGGTCGTTCCCGAGCCCTTGGCCGGACCGACGATCTTCAGCGCCGAGGTGGGCTTCCCCCGGGCATAGGACTGGACGTGGCGCTTCCGTTCCCGGCGGACCTCGGCCTGGAGCTTGCTGCTCAGCGCGTTGACCACGCTCGAGCCGACCCCGTGCAGCCCGCCGGAGTGCAGGTAGTTGCCTTGCTCGAACTTCCCGCCCGAGTGGAGGGTGGTGAGGATGATCTCCAGCGCCGGCTTGCGGTACTTGGGCATCAGGTCCACCGGGATGCCCCGCCCGTCGTCGGCCACGGTGACCGTCCGGCCGTCCTTGTGCAGCGTCACCTCCACCCGCGAGGCGTAGCCGTTGATCACCTCGTCGACGCTGTTGTCGACGATCTCCCAGAGCAGGTGGTGGTACCCGGAGGCGTCGGTCCCGCCGATGTACATCGCCGGGCGCTTGCGCACCGGCTCCAGCCCCTCCAGGACCTGGATGTCGCTCGCCGTGTAGCTGGCTTTGCGTGCGGTGGCCACCTTCGTCAGCTCTCCTTCTTTTCCGGGAGCGGCGTCCAGACCAGCGGCGTGGCCACCAGCTTCACCGTCTCCTTCTTGGCCATCTCGCGCCCGCGGCCGCCGCGGGCCGAGACCTCGTACTTGCCCGGCCCGAGGGTCAGCTTCCGGCCCTTGCTCGTCTCCAGGGCCAGCTCGGCGTCCTTCTTGGCGGAGCAGAGGAACGCCAGAACCCGGTCCCCCTTCTCCACCTTGATCACCGTCACCCCGCGGCCCGGACCGGAGAGCTCGTTCACCTCGCTCACCCTGCACACCAGGGCCCGGGCGTGCTCGGTGACCACGGCCAGGAGATCTCGAGGCCCGGCCGGCGCTACGCCGATGATCTCGTCCTCCTTGCCCGGCCGGGCATAGCGCCGCCCGGCGCGGGTGCTGGCCTCCTGGTGGGGGGCGAGGGCGAAGCGCAGGCCGTAGCCCCGCGCGCTCACCGCCACCAGCGTCTCCGGCACCTCCAGCCGGGGGTCGAGGGAGAGCGCCCCCACCACCCGCTCCCCGTCGTCGAACTTGAACAGCTTCTGCACCGGGTCCCCGTAGCCGGTGGAGGCGGGGACGTCGTTGAAGCGCGTCACGTAGGCCGCCCCGAAGTTGGAGAAGAGGACGACGTTGGACTTGAGCGACCCGGCGAGCACGGCCATCACCTCGTCCCCCTCGCGGAGGCGGGTCGAGGCCGGGTCCTTCACCTCGCGCACGCGCTTGATCCAGCCGTCCCGGGAGAGGACGACGTGGCTGTCCTCGTCGGCGATGAAGGCCTCCTCGGTGTACTCCACCTCGTCGCCGCCGCCCCCGATGCGCGTCCGGCGCTTGTCGGCGTAGGCCTTGCGAACCTCGTCCAGCTCGTCCTGGACCACCGCCCAGCGCTTCTTCGGGTCCTTGAGCACCGCCTGGAGCCGGGTCGCCTCGGCACGCTTCTCCTTGAGCTCCTTCTGGATGACCAGGATCTCCAGCCGGGCCAGCTTGTAGAGCTTCATCTCCAGGATGGCGTCGGTCTGCTCGGCGTCGAGCGAGAAGCGTTTCATCAGCTTGGCCGCGGCATCCTGCTTGCCGTCCGACTTGCGGATGATGCGGATCATCTCGTCCAGGGCGTCGTAGACGATCTCGAAGCCCTGGAGGATGTGGAGCCGCCGCTTGACCTCGCCCAGCTCGTGCTGGTGGCGCCGGGTGACGACCTCGAAGCGGAAGTCGAGGAAGTACTGGAGCATCGACTTGAGGTCCAGCCGCTGCGGCGTCCCCACCTCGGCGTCCTGGGAGGGAACCAGGGCGGTGAGGTTGACGTTGAAGTTGGTCTGGAGCGGGGTATGGCGGAAGAGGTAGGCCATCACCATCTCCGCGCCGGCGTCGCGCTTGATCTCCAGCACGATGCGCACGTCCTGGGTGCTCTCGTCGCGGACGTCGGTGAGCGGGGCCAGCTTCCGCTCCCGGACCAGCTCGCCGATCTTGGCGGTGAGGGTGGACTTGTTCACCGCGTAGGGGATGGAGGTGATGACGATCTGCTGCCCGCCCCGGGGGAGCGCCTCCACCGTCCATTCCCCGCGGACGCGCAGCGCCCCCTGTCCGGTCTCGTAGATCTCCTTGAGCTCGGCCCGGGTGTTGAGCACCTGGCCGCCGGTGGGGAAGTCCGGGCCCTTGACGTGCTTGAGCAGCTCGCGCAGCGGCGTGTCTGGCTTCCGCACCAGCTCCCGGAGCGCGTCGCACAGCTCGCCCAGGTTGTGCGGCGGCACGTTGGTGGCCATGCCCACCGCGATGCCAGTGCTGCCGTTCATAAGGAGCTGCGGCACCTTGGCCGGAAGGACCACCGGCTCCTCGCGCGTCGAGGCGTAGTTCGCTCGGAAGGGAACGGTGTCACTGGCCAGCTCGGTGACGAACTCGGAGGCGAGCCGGTTGAGCCGGCACTCGGTGTAGCGGTAGGCGGCCGCCGCGTCCCCGTCGAGCGAGCCGAAGTTGCCGTGGCCGTCGATCAGCGGGTAGCGCAGCGAGAATTCCTGCGCCATCCGCACCAGCGCCTCGTAGATGGCCTGGTCGCCATGCGGGTGGTAGCGGCCCATGATCGCGCCGACGACCTCGGCGCACTTCTGGTACTTGGCGTCGCTGGTCAGCCGCAGGTCACTGAACATCCCGAAGATGATCCGGCGCTGCACCGGCTTCAGTCCGTCGCGCACGTCGGGCAGCGCGCGCGAGGTGATCACCGAGAGCGCGTAGTTCAGGTACCGCTTGCGCGCTTCCTCGTGGAGCGCGGCCACCGGCTCTTCCGCCGCGCCGCCGCCGGAAGCCGCGGGCGCGGCTCGGCGCCCCCCGCCTCGCGAGCGCGGGGCTCCGAGCGCCATCTTCAGCTGTTTCGCCATCGCTCTCTGGGAGACGGAATGCCGCCCGGTCGATCCCGGGCGATCAAGAAACCTTCATGAACTCGGGGGCTTAGCCCCTATGTAGCACCCTGAAGCAGCGCCCATCCTACCGGCCGCGCTCGACCTGTAAAGCATTCCGCTCCGACGCCGGCGCCCGGCGCGGAGCCCACCGGGCAGGCGCGAGCGAGGGGCCCGATGCGCGAGACGAGGACCGGCGAAAAGTCGTTCATGCCTCAACGACTTCTCGGCGGCGGCTCCGGCATGCTGCCCGTCAGCGGCCCGGCGACCGGCGAGGACGCTTCCCCCGCGTCGGCCGCGGAGTGGGTCGCGGCGTCTTCGCCCCCGAGCGGCTCTTCGCCCCGGACGGGAGCGACCGGGCGTAGGCCACACCTTCGGCCAGCCAGGCCCCGAGCGCCACCGGGTCCACCACCACGTCCGGCGGCACGATGACGTACTCCCGCATCGGCCGGCCGGGCATGGGCTCGAAGCTGCGCACGCCCCGCTCGGCGACGAGGACCGTGCGGCGCGCCTCCGGGAGCCGGACCAGGACATTCTCCTGGTGGAGACCACAGGCCAGGTTGCCGTTCACGAAGGCGCACGGATAGCCGAACATCTGCCGGCGCTCCACTCCTCCCTCGCGCGGAAGGCAGGCGTCGAAGAGCGCCACCAGGGCCTCGGGGGACTTTCTCCAGCTCACGGCTTCCCCTTCGCCGCGGCCTTCTGCTCCATCTTCTTGCGGAACCGCGCACGTTCGATGACGAACCGCTCGTGGGTGCCCTCGCTGATCGCCTCCACCCCGTCGTCGGCCTTGACCGAGAACCTGACGCGGCGTCCCTCCACCCGGTCCACCGTGACCTGCACCCGCACCTCCAAGCCGGGGGGCGTGGCCGCGGTGTGGTTGATGCGGATGTCGGTGCCCACCGACTGCTCGCCAGGCTCGAAGTGGGGCTGCATGGCCTCGATGCATGCCCACTCGATGAGGCCCACCAGGTAGGCGGTGGCGAAGACCTGGGGCATGTCCTGGAAGAGCGGCGACTCCGGGTAGACGTAGGGCACCGTTCGCTCCAGCGGCACCCGGTAGGTGAAGGTGGAACTCAGCCCGGGCACGAAGGAGGGTTTCATCGGGCCGCCTCCGTTCCCGACGCTGCATCGCGATGCACCGTCTCCGGCGAGAAGGCGGGCAGGCAAACCGCCACGTACTCGGCGCCCCCGGCCTCCGGCGTGGCGTAGCGCACCCACTCACCGGGCGCAGTGACCACCGCCTGCCCGGCGCGGACCTCGAGCACTCCGTTGGCATGCTCGACGCGCAGCAGCCCGCGGAGGACCACCGTCACCTCCTCGAAGTCCGGTCGCTGCCCGGGCTCGCGCCAGCCGGCGGGAGAAACCATCCGCGCCACGCTCAGCGCCGAATGTCCGCTGTTCACCCGGCCCACGTACTCCTCGATGCGCTTCGGGACGTTGCCGGCCGCCTCGACGACAGCCGGGCTGGCGATCAGTCTGGGCATCACGCCCTCCCCTCATGGGGCGGTGGCGGCGCCCCGGGACTTCGCCCGGGCGAGGATAGCGAATTCCGCCCCAGCGGGAATGCACATGCCGGCCACCTCTGCTATGAAGGAGGTCCGTCTCTGGGTCGGGCCTTTGGTCATGGGCCGGCCCCGGAGACGCCCCCGGCAGAATCGGGAGCAGCTCGGCGGCCCTCCACGGCGTCGCCCGTCTTGCCCCGGTGCCTGTCGGTTGCCCCGAGCACGGTCAGCACAAGGTCCTGATGAGCGATACCGACAACCGCGATCCCGCCGAAGCGCTTCCGCCGCCGGCTCCCCTCTCCACCGATGACGACGGGGGTGACGACGACGGCCCCGAGGAGGCCGGCCCGCCGTCGACCGGCCCCTCCGGCGCAGGAGCCCCGGCCGAGGTTCCGGGTGCCCCCGGCACCGGCCGGCGCAGGCGGCGGCGTCGACGCCGGGGCCGCGGCGCTCCGGTGCTCTTCACCGCCGACGGCCAGGCCTACCGGATGGTGACCGGCCCGGATGGCCAGCAGACCCAGAGCTTCCTCTCGCCGGCGGAGCTGCAGGCCTACCAGGCGCGCACCGCGCAGGGTGGAGCCCCGGGTGCCGCGCCGGGCGGTCAGCGGGCGCCCTTCGTTCCCCAGGCGGTCCAGGGGCTGGCCGCGGTGGAGGGGGTGCTGGACACGGATGCCAAGGGGCCGAATGCCTTCCTGCGACAGGTGAAGCGAAATCTCCTCCCCAGCCCCGAGGACGCCGAGCTCCCCAAGAACCTCGTCTCCAAGCTGCGCCTCCGCCCCGGCCAGTTCATCGTCGCCCAGGCCCAGATGCGCGGCCAGAAGGGCGTGGTCCAGCGGGTGGACTCGGTGGACGGGATTGCCCCCGAGGCCGCCGGCCGGCTGCCCCACTTCAACGATCTGACCAGCATCGATCCGGTGGAGCGCCTGCGCCTCGAGCACGGGCACCGGGAGATGGTCACCCGGGTGCTGGACCTCATCGCGCCCCTGGGGAAGGGTCAGCGTGCGCTCATCGTCGCCCCTCCCAAGACGGGCAAGACGATCATGCTCCAGCGCATCGCCCAGGCGGTGATCACCAACCATCCCGAGGTGCACGTGATGGTCCTCCTCATCGACGAGCGGCCGGAGGAGGTCACCGACATGCGCCGCAGCATCAAGGCCGAGGTGCTCGCCTCCAACGCCGACCGGGCCACCACGGACCACCTCAAGGTGGCCGAGCTGGCGCTGGAGCGCGCCCGGCGGATGGTGGAGGGCGGCAAGGACGTGATGATCCTCCTCGACTCCATCACCCGGCTGGCCCGCGCCTACAACAAGGAGGTGGACAGCTCGGGACGGACGCTGACCGGCGGCGTGGACAGCCGCGCCCTGGAGCGCCCGAAGCGCATCTTCGGGGCGGCCCGGGCCACCGAGGAGGCAGGCTCGCTGACCATCGTCGGCACCGCCCTCATCGACACCGGCAGCCGGATGGACGAGGTCATCTTCGAGGAGTTCAAGGGCACCGGGAACAGCGAGGTCACCCTCGACCGGATGCTGGCCGAGAAGCGCATCTGGCCGGCGATCAACATCCCCCAGTCCGGCACGCGCAAGGAGGAGAAGCTCTTCACCCTCAAGGAGTACGAGAAGGTGAAGAAGCTCCGCCAGATGCTCTTCGCGGTGAAGCCGGTGGAGGCGATGGAGGCGCTGGTGAAGCGACTCTCCCGGTACACCTACAACGACGAGTTCCTCGAGGAGCTGTGAGACCGGTCGTCAGGCCGCCCGCTCAGCCCGGCTGGTCCCGAGCTGCTGGCGGAGGAGCCCGACGAAGTCCTCGAGCGAGGGCGGGACGCTCCGGGTGCGCAGGCGCACCGCCGCCCAGGTGCGCCGCAGGCCGCCCCGGGTGATGGCCACCGTGGCCAGGCCGCGGCGGTCCCGGGGAAGCGCCCAACGAGCGAGAATCCCTGCGCCCTCACCGCCCCGCACCAGCTCGACGATGGCCTCGGTGAGCGGGACCCGCGAGACGCGCGCCGGCTCGACGCCCGCCGGCCAGAGCACGCGGCGAAACACGTCCAGCTCCTCGCGCGGCGCGTCGTAGGTGAGGAACGTCTCCGGGGCCAAATCCCCGGCGACGACGAACGGGCGCGCAGCGAGCCGGTGAGTGGAGCTCACGACGAGAACCAGCTCGTCGTCGAAGAGCGCCGTGGCGTGGAGGCGAGGATGGGCCACCTCGTCGCTGGTGAGGGCCAGGTCCAGCTCACCGCGGAGCAGGCCCTCGAGCGGGCGGCGGGTGGCCTCGAGGACGATGCGCACCTCGACGCCCGGGTGCAGCCGCCGGAAGCGGCGCAGGACGGCCGGGAGCCACCCGTAGGCGGTATAGCAGCCGGAGGAGAGGCGGAGCACGTCGTCCGCCGGGCTCCCCCGGACGCCTCGCTCGGCGGCCGCCGCCTCGGCGAGGACGCGGCGGGACGAGGCGAGCAGCCGTTCCCCGGCAGGCGTGAGCAGGAGCCGGCGATGACGGCGCTGGAAGAGTCGCGTCCCGAGCCGCTCCTCGGCGTCGCGGAGCTGGTGGCTGAGGGCCGAGGGGGTGAGGTGCAAGCGCCGGCCGGCGGCGGTGAGGCTCCCCTCCTCCGCGGTGGCGACCACCAGCGCGTGGTGGCGGAGCTCGAGGCCGATCGGTTCCATGTTTGTTCGATGAGCCTATTTCAACGACATCCTGAAAACAATGAGCTGGACTCAACGGTTGTTCGGCGACAACCTCCCTCGGCAAGGCCGGACTGGAGGATGGGATGCGCATCGACCCGCTCGGGGAAGACGTCGAGGTGTTCGTGGGCGACACCTACCAGTCCAACGCCACGCTGTTCCACGCCCCGTCGGGCACGCTGGTGGTGGACGCCCTGGCCAGCCGGACTGACGGGCGCGCGCTGGCCGACCACCTCCGGGCGAAGGGGCGAGAGCCGCGCCTCTTCGTGAGCACCCACGGGTTCAGCGACCACCTGGCCGCCCTTTCGCTCTACCCCAGGGTCCCGATTCTCGCCCATGCCGACGCTGCGCGGACCTTCGCCCGGGAGGCGTTCCGCACCGAGGAGGAGGCGCAGTTCTGGGTCGAGCCCACGCTCGGAATCCGCCACCCGCTCGAGCTCCGCTGGGGCCGGCACGTGCTCACCGTCGAGCCGCTCGGAGGCCACACCGAGAGCACGCTCGGCATCGACGCGCCCACGCTGGACACGGTCTTCGTCGGCGACACGGTGGTGGGGAACATCGTCTATCTGCGGTATGCGGATCGCGCTCGCCTGCGCGCGGCGCTCGAGTGGGCCCGCGGCCGTGGGCGTGCTTTCGTCGTGCAGGGCCACGGCGGCGTGCACCCGGCCCGCTGCATCGACTCCGCCCTCCACTACCTCGACCGGCTCGAGGCGGCGGCGGGCGCCCGGGTGCGTGCCGGGCCGCTGTCGCTGGCGGATTGCCTCCCGGAGGGCGTCCCCCCGAGCGAGTTCGAGGCGGTGTTCCACGAGCGGAACCTCGACCTGCTCAGGCAGGGCGCCCTCCGCTCCTCCGCCGCCTGACGCCGACAGCCGCGGCACTGCCGGTCCGCCAGACGGCCTCGACGAGGCTCCAGGCGGGCGGACGTCGTCGGCCCTCCTCCGGTGTCGCCGCCACGGGGCGTTGCCGGGGTAATGCCCCTCGGCCTGCGCAACTCTCGACCGAAGGTGCTCGACCGAAGGTGCGACCGAAGGTGCCAAAGGTTTTTCCGCCCCGACCCGACCGAAGGTGCCAAAGGTTTTTCCGCCCCGACCGAAGGTGCCAAAGGTCTTTTCCGCTCGGATCCGTTCTGCTCAGCGGGCGCGCCGCTGGACTCCCGGCCGGCGGCCGGGACTCCCCCTCTCGCCGAGCAGGCGACGCCCGACGCTTCGTCACCGGCGCGCTGCTTGCACCTCGGGAGAGCGATGGCGATGTCCTGGCCGAGCGGGTGCGGGCTGCTCCTCCTCGCCGGTTGCGCCACGGGGGTGCACCCCGAGGCCGCGCGCGCGTCGAACGCCTGTGCGCGGGCGCTGCAGGGCGGTCAGCTCGCCGAGGCCTCGGCACAGTGCGATCTCAGCCTGGAGTATGGCACCGACGACGCCAACCTGTGGGTGAACCGCGGCCTCCTCCTCCACGGCGACGGTCGGACGGCGGAGGCCCGCGCCGCATTCGAGCGAGCCCTGGACGCCAATCCGGATGCCCTCCAGGCGCACAACAACCTCGGCGCCATGGACCTCCGAGCCGGCGCCGTCGAGCGCGCCATCGAGCACTTCGACGAGGCGCTGCGCATCGACCCCCGCTTCATCGCCGCGCGCTACAACTTGGCCCTCGCCCGCGAGCGCCAGGCCTCCCTGGCGGAGGCCCGCCGGCAGCTCCGCATCGCGCTCGCTGTCGACGCCGGCTTCCTGCCGGCGTGGCGCAGCCTGGGTCTCCTCGCCCTCCGGGACCACGACGATGCCCTCGCCGCCGAGGCCTTCGGGCAGCTCACCGCCCGCGTGCCGGGCGACGCCGAGGCCTGGCTCGGGCTGGCCGAGGCGGAGACGAGGCGCGGCCGGGTCGAAGCGGCACGCGCCGCTTTCCTGGGCTGCCTGCGCGCGGCGCCGGGCCGGGAGGCGTGCCGTGTCACGCTCGGCGGGAGCCGCTGAGCGGCGCGCCGGTCACTCGCCACCCCGCTGGCGTCCGCCCAGGCCCACGGTTGGAACGGCGATCTGCGTGCCGATGCGGAGCCGCTTCCAGTCCTGACCGCCGCGCACCGCGAACCGGAGCCCGACCAGGGATTGCGTCATGCAGGTCTCGACAGCCGGGTCGGTCACCGTGCTCCCCAGAACGTCGACGTGCTGGATGGTGTAGAAGCCCTCCTCCCCGGTCATCCCGAGCGCGACATCGAGCGTGGGCGGTGCCGTTCCGGGCGGCGGCGTGTGCGGCAGACAACGCCTGAGGCGAGGCATGGCCCGCCGGACGGCGAGCTGTCCGATGGGAGCCAGCTCGCCGAGCAGGACGCCTTGCGGCTGCACGGGGAGCGCATTCCAGTTGATGGACTCCCCCTCGCTGGACGCCGGCACGGGCGTCGCCACAACCGCCGCAGCCGGTGGAATCGGAGCAGGAGCCGGCCGAGCCTGCGGAGGAGGCGGGGGCGGCGGCGGCGCGACCGTCGGTTGCCGGGGCGGGATGTCGAAGGGGACCGACGGCTCGGTGCCGTGTGGCGGAATGAGGAATGCCGCGGCGATGGCCACGCCACAGAGGGCGAGGACCACCGCCACCAGGATGGGCAGAGGTCGGAAGCGGGCGAGGGTCCGGGCCACGGGCGCTGACGGCTCCCCGGCATACCACGGGTCCGCACGGTCCAGGGCGTCCGCCCTCCTCCTGCTAGTCCTCCTCTCGCCGCGCCCGGCGCCGTCGGAGCACCGCCTCCATCCGGACGGCCAGTCGCTCCACCCCCTCCAGCTCCTGGTGCGCCCCGACCACCGCCTGCCGCGCGGCGTCGACCACGCTCTCCCTCCGGGCGGAGCACCGCCGCAGGGTCTCACCCAGCGCCTCGAGACAGCGCCGCTCCCGGGCCAGGCCTCGAGCCCACGCGTCCTCCCGTGCCCACCGGTCGACGGCCTCCCCGGAGGGGAGCGAGTCCAGGCGGCCGCGCGACGCGTGCGCCCTTGCTGCCAGGGCGGCCACTCGCCCACCGGCTGCCGCCGCCGCCTCCTCGGCCACCGCGAGCTCGGCCCGCGCCCGGGCGAGCTCGGCGCTTCGGTTCTCGCGGGCGCGGAGCGTCAGCCGCCGCAGCAGACCGAGGCGCTCGGACCTCATCCGTCGAGCACCGCCGCGAGCTTGGCGAGGGTCTCGTCGTAAGGTGCCGCCTCACCGGGAGCCTGGCGGAGGAAGCCCATGATGCGCTCTTCCAGACGGAGGGCCTCATCGGTCCAGGGGTCGGTGCCGGCCCGGTACGCGCCGAGGAGGATCAGGTCCCGCTGGGCCTCGTGCGCGGCGAGGAGGCGCCGCAGGCGCGCGGCGAGCATCCGGTGGCCGGGCGTGGTGACCTGCGTCATCACCCGCGAGAGGGAGGCGAGGACGTCCACCGCCGGCCACTGGTCTCGCTCCGCCACCGCGCGGCTGAGGACCAGATGTCCGTCGAGGATGCTCCGCACCTCGTCGGCGATGGGCTCCTCCAGGTCCTCCCCCGGGACGAGGCAGGCGTAGAGCGCGGTGCAGCGGCCGCGGGCCGAGTTGCCGGTGCGCTCCAGGAGGCGGGGCAGGAGCGAGAACACGGAGGGCGGATAGCCGTGGCGCGCGGGGGGCTCGCCGGCAGCCAGGCCCACCTCGCGCTGGGCCCGCGCGGCGCGCGTCACCGAGTCGAGCAGAAAGAGGACGTTCGCCCCCCGCTCCCGGAACCACTCGGCGATGGCGGTGGCCACGAACGCTGCCCGCAGGCGCACCAGCGCCGGCTGGTCCGAGGTGGCGCACACCACGACGCTCCGCCGGAGCCCGTCCTCGCCGAGCGCGTCCTCGAGAAACTCGCGCAGCTCCCGCCCCCGCTCACCGATGAGGCCCACCACCGCCACGTCGGCCGCCGCCTGGCGCGCCACCTGTCCGAGGAGGGTGCTCTTCCCCACCCCCGGGCCGGCGAACACGCCCAGCCGCTGCCCCTCTCCGACGGTGACCAGGGCATCGATGCACCGGATTCCGAGCGGCAACGCGCGGACGATGCGCGCCCGGGCCGCCGGCGGTGGGCACTCGCGGTCCACCGCCCATTCCTCGAGGCCGCCAGCGGGGAGCGGACGGCCGTCGAGCGGGCGTCCCAGCCCGTCGAGCACGCGCCCCACCAGTCGGTCGCCGACCCGGATGGCGAAGGGCTCTCCGGTCGAGGTGACCGCGCTCTCCGGGCTCACCCCGCGCAGCTCCCCGAGGGGCAGGAGCCGGACCCTGTCCTCGCCGAAGCCCACCACCTCGGCCGGCACGGACGCTCCCCCCGCGTCGACACGGACCACGTCGCCGATGCGCACGCCGGGGAGCACCGCCTCGAGGAGGAGCCCGGTGAGACGGACGACCCGCCCCTCCACGCGGAGGGGCTGCGCTTCCCGGAGGCGAGAGGCCCACAGGGTGACCGGCGTGTTGCTCACCCGTCGTCCTCGCCGAGCAGCGCCTCCCGGAGCACCGCGACCTGGGTCTCCAGCCGGGCGTCCACCGTGCCCAGGTCCGACTCCACCAGGCATCCGTCGGGCGGCACGTCCTCGTCCTCGCGCACGGCCACGTCCCGCAGCGCCGCGGCCCCCCGCCCGAGCTCGGACAGCCGGGAGCGGAGCAGCGGGGCGCGCGAGGGGTGGACGCGGAGCACCGCGGCCCGGGCCTGGCGCAGGCAGGCCACCGCCCGAGCGCAGAGGCGGACCCAGAGCGCGGGTTCCCGGGCGAGGGCCTCACCGAGGATGCGCTCGGACATGGCCGCGGCGAGCTCCGCGGCGGCGCGCCGCACCGCCACCGAGCCGAGCTGCTCGCCTCGCAGCCGATGCAGCCGGAGGAGCTCGACCTCCACCCTGCGCAGGCCCTCCGCCCTGCCCTCCTCGCACGCCCGGGCGCGGACCGCCCCGGCATCGCGGGCGGCGGCGGCAACCAGGTCGGCAGCGCGAGATTCGGCATCCCGGAGGAGGGACGCCGCGCTGGCCCGTGCCTCGTCGACCTCCGCCGGGACGAAGCGTGCCCAGGGCCGGGGACCTTCCCACTGCGGCACCACCCACGCCTTCGGCAATCGCACCTCCGGAGGACGACACTCCGAAGGGTGCAGCGGTCGTGCCGCCGAGCTTTCAACAGTTCTTCATCTCACCGCTCTTGACGCGATGCAGGAGACCCGGTTAGCCGAGAGGGCTTCCCGCCTCAGGAATCCCCAGATGGCCCCCATCGTGAGCATCGTCGACGTGGTCAAGGAGTACAGCCTGGGCAAGACGGTCGTCCCGGCGCTCCGCGGTGTGTCCCTGGACGTTCACCCTGGCGAGTTCATCTCCATCGCCGGCCCGTCGGGGAGCGGGAAGACCACCCTCCTCAACCTCATCGGCTGCGTGGACGTGGCCACCCGCGGCACGGTGGTGGTCACCGGGAAGAACACCGCCGAGCTGAGCGAGCGCGAGCTCACCTCTCTCCGGCTGAACACCATCGGCTTCATCTTCCAGAGCTTCAACCTCGTCCCGGTGCTGAGCGTGTTCCAGAACGTCGAGTTCCCGCTCTTGCTCCAGCGCCGGCTGAAGGGGTCCGAGCGCCGGGCGCGGGTGCTCACCCTGCTCGAGTCCGTGGGGCTGGCCAGCCACGCCCATCACCGGCCGAGCGAGCTGTCCGGGGGCCAGCGCCAGCGGGTGGCGGTGGCCCGGGCGCTGGTCGGCAATCCGCAGATCGTCCTCGCCGACGAGCCCACCGCCAACCTCGACTCGGTGACCGGCGAGCACATCATCGACCTCATGAAGGAGCTCAACGAGCGCGACGGAACGACGTTCATCTTCTCCACCCACGACGCCAAGGTGATGTCCCACGCCAATGCGGTCATCCGCCTGGAGGACGGGCGCATCGTGGGGCGGGAGAAGCCGGCCCCGGCGACCCAGGCCGCGGCGGGGATGCGCGCATGATCCCGCTCATCGTCCGGGTGGCGTTCCGGAACCTCTTCCGGAGCCGGATCAACCTCCTCATCGGGGCGATCATCTTCTTCGGGACGCTGCTCCTGGTGGTGGGTGGCGCGCTCCTGGACAGCCTCCTCGGCGCGATGAGCCGGAGCATCGTCGGCACCGTGTCCGGGCACGTTCAGATCTACAGCGACCGGAGCCGCGACGAGCTGGCCATCTGGCCCCCGATGGGCAACGAACCCGACCTCAGTCCCCTGCCCGATTTCGACCAGCTGGAACGCGCGCTCTCCCGGCTGCCCAACGTCAAGGCGGTGGTGCCGATGGGCATCAACGGCTCGCTGATCACCTCGGGCAACACCGTGGACCTCACCCTGGAGGAGCTGCGAGGGGTGGTGCGGCAGCAGAAGGAGCGCGGCTCGACGCCCGAGCTGGAGGCGAAGCGCCAGAGCCTCAAGGAGCACGTCCGGCAGATCGTCCGCGTCCTGCACGGCGACCTGTCGCGCGCCACGGAGATGATGACCGCCGAGTCCCGCGACCCGGAGGCGACGGCAGCCGTGGAGCGTGCCTCGTCGGAGGCCTTCTGGCGCGACTTCGACCGTGACCCCTACGCAGCGCTGGAGTTCCTGGAGAACAAGGTCGCCCCGCAGCTCCCCGACGGCGACCTGATCCAGCTCCGCTACGTGGGAACGGACCTCGACGCCTTCGCCCGCTCCTTCGACCGGATGGAGATCGTCGACGGCCAGGCGGTGCCGCCCGGGCACCGGGGGATGCTCCTCTCCAAGTTCACCTACGAGCAGTTCCTCAAGCTGAAGACGGCGCGCCGGCTGGACTTGATGAAGGAGGCCATCGACACCGGGTCGACGATCGCCACCGACCCCACCCTGCAGAGGTTCGTCCGGGAGAACAGGAGCCAGACACGGGAGATCCTCCTCCAGCTGGACCGGATCAACACCGAGCAGGCGGTGGCCCGGCTGCGGGCGTTCCTCGGCCGCCAGGGCGGCTCGCTGGAGGAGCTCCTCTCCGCCTTCTTCGACGTCAACGACTCGAGCTTCGCCGAGCGCTACGCCTTCTTCTACCGCGAGCTGGCGCCGCTCCTCGAGCTCTACCGGCTCAAGCCGGGGGACGTGCTGACCATCACCGCCTTCACCCGGTCCGGCTACGTGCAGAGCCTGAACGTCCCGGTGTGGGG
>Ga0335085_10008154_pt1 | contig 16042 bp, 18 predicted proteins | sample Lox_Sample_45_FD_206712 | JGI IMG/M metagenome (GOLD analysis project Ga0335085, IMG submission 206712) | Soil microbial communities from Loxahatchee National Wildlife Refuge, Florida, United States - Lox_Sample_4.5 | ecosystem: Environmental > Terrestrial > Soil > Wetlands | place: USA...
GGCCGCAACGCCCGATCCGCCGCCCACTGCCGACGTGCACCCGCCAGCGGGTCCGGCAATTGCTTCCTACCGCGTCCCATCGCACACCTCCGTGATCGAGGTGTTGCGACGACCGGTTGAATCCGCCTTGGCTTCCCGCATCCGAATGATGAATGGCGTCGCCGCTTATGGGATTGCCTTGCCGTGCCCGGTATCGGGCTGCCTGGCGGATCGCTGATTCCACAAACGCGGTCTGCTTGGACAGGGAGCATTCCCAGCCGGGGATCAGCCCGGCGAACGCGCCGGTCACGAACGCTGTATAGGCGAACCGGCCGCCGGCCAGCGGCACGTAGGTGAAGTCCGCCACGTGCAGCTGGCCGGGCCGGGCGGCCGTGAACTGCCGGCGCACCAGGTCCGGTGCCCTGCTTGCGGCCGGGTCCGGCACGGTGGTGCGGACCCGCCGCCCCCGGTGGCGCCGCGCCAGCCGTGGGCGCGCTTGAGCCGCTCCACGGTGCACTTGGCCACCGGGATGCCCTGCCGGTTCAGGTGCGCCCACATCTTCACCGTGCCACATAGCGACTCCGGCGGGCGGCGGCCGTTCACGCCCGGCTCGTAGATCCCGGCCAGGATCTCGGTCACCGCGGTATCCCACAACGCCCGTTTCCCGGGCGCGGCGGACCGGCGTACCCAGTAGGTGCGCGGGGCGATCTGGATGCCGTGCGCCGAAAGGGCCCGGCAGATCGGTGCGACCCCCAATTCCCCTTTCTTCTCGTCGATGAACTGGCAGATCAGCGCAGTCGCGGGTCGCACTCCCGCGCGAAAAAACTCGTGGCCGCCTTAAGGATTTCTATGGCCTGCTCCAGCTCGCGATTCTTGCGGCGGAGCTCCCGGATCTCAGCCGACTCAGCGCTGGTCACCCCCGGCGCCGCGCCCTCGTCGACTTCGGCCTGGCGGAGCCACTTGCGCAGCGTCTCGGTGCTCATCCCCAGGCGGCCAGAGACCGCTTTGATCGCCGCCCACTGGGTCGGATAGTCCCCAGCATGCTCACGGACCAGCCGGACCGCCTTGGCCCGGGTGCTCGCGTCGTACCTGCTGCCTGGCATCGTGCCATCTTCCTTCCCACAGAAGGAGGTGCGCACGAAACCCGGGTCAGTTCAGAAGAGCCGGCGGCCGGGCTGAGGCAGGACAGCGGTTGTGAGCGCACCAGCCTGGCCGGGCTGCCCGTCCGGATCTGCCACGCGCTGTGGTCATTCCTCTCCGGCGCCGATCAGCGCCCGGCACACGTCGGTGATGTCGACCACTCCGAGCAGGCCGGTGTTGCCAGCGACCGGCAAGTGACGGAAATGCCTGGCCGTCATGATGGTGGCTGTGTCACGGATGCTCGTTGTGGTGGTGACGGTCGGGCGGGTGGTCGTCACGGCATCGACCCAGACGTCGTTGACGTCTTTCCCGTCCGCGACTGCGTGGGCAACGTCTGCCTCGGTGATGATGCCGACCGGTTGACCGGCGTGCGCGTCCATGACCATAAGAGCTGTCGTGCCTGCGTGCTTCATCAGATAGGCGGCCGCGGCCAGGTGGTCGTGCTGGTTGACGGTCGTGAGTGGTGGACGCATGACGTCGGCGACGGTGGCCGCGGCCGGACGCGCATGAACTGGTGATTTCTGTGTGGAGACGGTTGTCATGACCTGCTCCATTTCGGCCTCCTGACCTGCCGGGTGGCAATCATGTTGTGCTCATTGGGTGTGGGCAAGGTCCCCGGTTCGCCGGCTGAGTCCCGGTCGTGTGCTGGCGGGATCGCCGGCGGGTGTGCTGGCCGGTGAGGGGTTTCGCGGCCTGCGCTGCTCGTGCCAGGTAGCGGTGGACCAGGGGGATGGTGGCGGCGCCTTCGCCGACCGCGGAGGCGACCCGTTTGACCGATCCCTGGCGCACGTCACCGGCCGCGAACACCCCGGGCAGGCTGGTCTCCAGCGGCAGCGGCGGGCGGCCGGTGGGCCAGTGGACGTGGGTGCCGGCGGGCGGGTCCGGGCCGGTGAGGATGAACCCCCACCGGTCGCGGGCGACGGCATCGCCGAGCCATTGAGTCCGTGGCTGGGCGCCGATGAGGACGAACAAGGCCTCTGCGGGGACGGTCCGCCGCGCCCCGGAGGCGATGTCTTCCAGTACCAGCGATTGCAGATGGCCGGTGCCGGTGCCGGTGCCGTCGGCCACCTGCACGTGGTAGCAGACGTCGATGTTCGGTGCGGCGCCGATCTGGCGGATGAGGTAGTCGGACATGCTGGCGGCCAGCGAGGGCGCGCGGACCAGGATGGTCACCTTCTTGGCCCATTTGGCCAGGTGCAAGGCGGCCTGCCCGGCGGAGTTGGCGCCCCCAACGACGAACACGTTCCGGCCGCGCATGGCCGGCGCCTCGCTGGCCGCGGCGCCGTAGAAGACCCCCCGCCCCTGCAGGGCCTCCAGGGCCGGGATGCTCAGCCGCCGGTAGGCGACGCCGGTCGCGATGATCACTGTCCGTGAGGTCAGAACGCTGCCGTCGGACAGGGCCAGCCGGTAGTGGCCGTCCTTTTCCGACAGGCTCTCGGCCTGGCGCATGTACACGAACGTGGTGCCGAAGGTCCAGGCCTGCCGCCAGATCTCCTGCGCCAGCATGGCGCCGCTGACGCCCTGGGAGAAGCCCGGGTAGTTGCGGATCATCGAGCTGGTCCCCGCCTGCCCGCCGACGGCCTCATGCTCGACAACCACGGTCCGCAGGCCCTCTGAAGACGCGTAAACCGCGGCAGCCAGCCCGGCCGGGCCCGCGCCGACCACCGCCACATCGAAGACCTCCCCGGGCAAGATCGGCCTCATGACGCCGAAGGCATCGGCGATCTCGAGGTTGGAGGGGTTGGCCAGCACCGGCCGCTCAGCCCCGAACCGGAGCACGACAACCGGCAGTTCCGGCAGTTCCAGGCCCAGTTCGCCCAGCATTTGTCGGCCTTGCCTGGAGGTGGCGTCATAAAAGCCGACCGGGACCCGGTGACGGGCGAAGAGGTCACGCAGTTCCTGAGACCGGGCCGACCATCGCTCGCCAATCACCCGCACCGGCTCAAAACCGCCGCCCCGCTGGCTGGCCCACTCCCTGAGGAACTCGGTAATCGAGCGATGGAAATCCTCCGCTGGGGCCTGCACCGGACGGTTCACCCAGTGGTCGATCTTGCCCAGGGTAACCGCATCGAAGACCGACCGCACCGACTGCCAGTCACCCCAGTCAACCGCAGCCACCCGCAGCACCGTCGGGTCGATGGCGCGGATCCCGGCAAGCACCTCCAGGCCATCCGGGTCCTGCGCACCGACCCCGCCAATGACCAGAGCCACCGCCAAGCCCGCGGCCCGCAGATCCTGCATCCACGGCGCTAGCTGGCCGGGCCGACCGCAGACGACGATCTGATAATCAGCGCCATACCGCTTGGACAGCTCCCGATGCAGGATCTCCCGGGCGCCAGGTTCACGGCCGACGATGACGATAGCCGCCTGCGTCCCGGCAGCTTCACCGCCCGCGGCGGTGGCCAGCCCTTCACGCGTAGCGGCGGCAATGCCAGCTGATGCAGTCATGTCCTCCCCCTCAAGTGCGTCGCTTGAAATTCGGTGACCGCATGGGAATGCGGGTGCAGGACCGGGACATACGGGCGCAGTGGTCGACTGTGCCCGGCGGGTGTGGCTGATTCAGCAATCGAGCGGCCGGCCGGACGCCAGGAAGCAGGCTCGTTTCCTGAGGCGCCCATCCCCCTGGCTGTCGTGGCCGAGGGCTGGCCAGGGAGGTGGATCGGGCAGGCCGTGTCCTTGTACCGGGTCGCATACACCATGATCAGTGCCGTGGCCACGATCTGGATCCCGCCGAGCACGATGAACACACTGGCGCCGATGGCGACCGCGCGTGCCGTGGTCAGAACCGACGACACTAGCCATACCTCGAACGCCAGGCGGCTGATGCCAGCCGAGCAGCGGGCCCTGACCAGGTGGGAAATCTGCGGCACGTACGCTGCTCCGGCCAACCCGGCGCCGGCAAAGCCCGCGATCTCCGTGATGGCCAGGCCCGCCGATGCAGTGCTCATCTGACCCCCAGGCGCCTCGTAGAGATAGCACGACCGTTCGCGCTAAATTGGACAGTACGATCGGTCGTGCTATCTTGTCAATATGACGACCGGCACGATGAATCAGCGGACCCGCGCGCACCGGCACCTGCGCGCCGACGGGGAACGAACCCGCAGCGCGATCCTGCGCGCCGCCGTGTCGCTGGCCACCGTCGAGGGGCTGGAGGGCCTGTCGATCGGGCAACTGGCCTCCGCGATCGGCATGAGCAAGAGCGGCCTTTACGCGCACTTCGGCTCCAAGCAGGAACTCCAGCTGGCCACCGTGGAGGAGGCGGAACGGATCTTCACCGAAGAAGTCGTCCAGCCCGCGCTCGCGGCTCGCCCCGGCCTGGCCCAGCTGGCGGCGGTGTGCGAGGCGTACTTCGGCTACCTGCAGCGCCGCGTCTTCCCCGGCGGCTGCTTCTTCGCTGTCACGGCGCTGGAGATGGGCACCCGCCCCGGGCTGGTCAGGGAACGGGTCGCCGCCATCCAGTCCGGGTTCGCGGCGCTGCTGCGGGGCTTCGCGGCCACCGCGCTTGAGCAGCACGAGCTTCCCGCCCGCGAGGACCCCGACGGGCTCGCCTTCGAGCTGCACGCGATCCTGCTGGCCGCCGACGCCAAATTCGTCCTGCAGGACGACCCCACAGTGCTGGACCTGGCCCGCCAGGTCGTCCACCAGCGGCTAGGACTCGGCACCAGCGGGAACGCCGGCGAAGTCTGACGTCGTGGCCCTGGCCCTGCGTAACCTGGCGGCGGATGAGCCGACAACTGAGCTAACGAACCCCGGTCACTCTGTGTGATAGGCCTTCATCTTGAGCTGCGCGCGCAGCGCCGTCTATGGACGGCCTGCCAGTCGTCGGTGCCCTGTCTCGTCGAGCGCATATCCAGCTGATCTGCGCGCGGGCACACGAGTGATCCCCGCAGCTGCGAGCCGCTCGGAATCGGCGATATGCGGGTGATCGGGCGACCGCTGAAATGATCAGATGTCACCTTCTGTAGCAGGGGTCCGCGAGACTGGGGCGCCGCGCCGGCGGTCACACTGGGCGAGGCGGTCCGCACCCGCCCGTTTGGCGCAGCCCTTGTAACGGCCGGAAGCTGCAAGCGGGGCACACAGGTATGGGCTCGGGCGTGTTCAGAGATGGGAGCGCGTATGGGAGCGCGTTCCGCTCAAGCCTGCTCCTGGCCGCTCGCGTCAGCTCGCCCGGGCACTGTCTTGACCTGGGCTAGGACGCTTTCTTGCAGGCCGCCGCCTTCTGGAAACATTCCTGGGGGTCAAGGGGTCGCCGGTTCAAATCCGGCCGTCCCGACGGTTTTTCGAACGCTTGTAGCCCCAACTGGGAACGAAATCGGCCATGATCGTTCCCACCTGCCCCCGGCGACATGGGCAAAGCATCCATGGTGGCGACTACATAGTCCTAATGACCGCGTTGCCGCGACGGCCGAGATTCCCCGGCCCGGCAGGCCGCTTAGGAGATTTGTCCACACGGCAGACGCGGGTGGGTCTTGACCAGCACGCCATAGTGGAACAGCTTGACCAGCGCCGAGTCGGCGCGGGCGCCCAGGTACCCCTCCGGCTCCCGAATACACCGACCCGGGTCACCCCGACGTGGAAGTCACGGTGGACCTCCCCCGAGTGAACATGGTGCACTTCGAACCCGCGATGCGGGGACAGGCGTGAATACGAGTTCGCCGCCGTGGAGATCTTCGTGACGCGGGGCGACGGCCAACTACTGCGACGAGTGCCGACCTCCTACCGCCGCCTGCCTTCCAGCTCCGTCACCGAACGTAGCCAACACGGGCAGCAGTGACGCCGACATCAGCCGCGCGAATACCCGCCGATCTGGCCGGCCCCCGGCCACGGTGTGGACAACAAGATCGCCTGTGGCGAGTGGGCGCGCCTTGTGACGCACACGGATGAGGTTTGCAGTCCGCCCCAATGCCCGGATTGCAGTGTGGGCGCCCACGAGGTTTGTTCCGGTGAGCACGGGTAGCTGGCCGCAGTCCGGTCTTCGGGCGGGAGGGAGCCACGACGGACACAGGCATGAAAGAACTACGGGGACAAACAAACCACGAACGAGGGACGGGCCAGCGCGGCCCAGATCATGACCGGGGATCTAGCCGCCAGGGCGAAGATTTTTCAGTTACCTGGCCGCCGCACGGTAGGCGTCCAGCTCATGCGGGGATGCCGGCACCCTGGATGTCATGTCCGGCAGGCTTCGCGACGCCGCGGCAGCTCACGACGACGACTGAGGCACGGGAATCCAGCGGCGGCCCGAGGGCTCACTCGGCTGGGCATCCACCGCTGGTAGCCGATGCGCAATCTCCGTCCCGAGCCATCACCGGCCTGTGCCCCGACTGGCCACCGCTAACACATCTTTATTCAGGCACCATGAAGGGATGCATATGACCAGCATGACGAGGCGGTACAGCGACGCGGCGAGCCAGGCGCGCAATGCGGTGGACAAGACCGCTGACTTCTGGACGGAGGGCGCGCGGGCGGTGACGGGCCGGCTTTTCGCGCTGCCGCAGGTCGACCTGGTCCCGGCCGTGGAACGCTACTTCGACCTCGTGCAGCGGGCGGTAGAGATCAACCGCCGCCTCGCCGTCGGGTGGGCCGAGGCGGCGGGCACGCTGTCCGGCACGGTCCGTGGGAAGGCCGAATCGGCCGGTGATGTCGTGCGGGAAAAGGCCGAGGCGGCCGGTGGCATCGCCCGCGAGCAGGCCGAGAACGCCGAGCGGGCCGCCCGCGAGCAGGCGGCGAAGGCCGAGCAGGCCGAGCAGGAACTGGCCCGCCAGGCCCGCCAGGCCGAGCGCGAGCACGCCAGGCAGGCTCACGCAAGGGCCCGCGCGCGCTACGAAGGCCTGCCCAAGGCCGAACTGAGCGACCTGCTGGCCAAGCGGGACCTACCCAAGACGGGCAACATAGACGAGCTCATCGAGCGCCTCGTCGAAGCGGACGGGAGGTAATGCCCCACAACCCCAAGGATGCCGGCGCCGGCAGCAACTGCTGCTTCCGGGCCGGCTCCGCCGGGTGGGGCGCGGGTGTCTAACAGGGTGGGTGCGGACTGGCACCGGGGAACGTGGAAAGTCAGCGAGTCGGCCTGCGACGAGCAGCTCGAGGAACCAGATGCCGGTGGCAACGTCGATCCGCATTCCAGGCTGAAGGCGAGGAATGCATTCGCGGAAGTGAGGGCGCTCCCCGAGCGTCTCAGTTTCACCAGTTTGAGTGAAAGGAAAGCTCGTGAACATCAGCAAAGACCAGATTGTGCAGCTGCTGGAGAGCCAGGGCAACCACGACAAGGCTCAGCAGGCCAGCCAGCAGCTCCCGGACCAGGTGGACACCGACAATGGCCAGCACAGCGATCTGCTGTCGAAGCTCGGCCTTGACACCGGCAGTCTCGGTAACCAGCTCGGCGGGCTCGGGAAACTTCTCTAACCCGCTGGGCGGGGGGTGCGGCTTTCGGGGGAGCTGGCGGGCGTGGGTAGCGTTGGCCGCCGGGCAACGCGCACCCGTCCGGTGCTGTCCGGGCGGACTGCCCGCCAGCGCTGCACCCCTGGATCCAGCCAAACATACCCGGCTGTGCGGCCAACCCGGCTACCGGCAACGCCACTGATGCACAGCTCAAGGCGGTGATGAAGTCCGCCAATCAGCCGCCGGGCGGCTGGGCTGGCCGCCCGGCGGGGAAGAGAAGGGAAGCTGAACATGTGGGTTTTTCTATCTGCCCGGCTGCGGACGTGGCTGCTGCTGGCCATCGCGCTGCCGCTGGCCCGGCTGCTTGTCCATCGCCTCGCTGTCGCCGCTGAACGCCATGACCCATCCGCTCGTAGGGCCAGACTGCTCCGCCGGGCCGACTCGGCAGTGACCGCGGTGTCCGGGCGCTCCTCGCGCAGGGCCAGACGCTGAGACCGGTGAGGAGCCACCAGATGGCCCAATCGTCTCCCTCCGCGCCGCGCTGGCCCGGGCCATCACCGTTGCGCTGTCTTGTCACCGGGGCATCGGGCTACATCGGCGGCCGCCTCGTCCCTGAACTGCTGGCCGCGGGGCATCCCGTCCGGTGCATGGCTCGCGACCCGGGGAAGCTGAGTGACCGGCCCTGGTCCGGCGGCGTGGAGATCGCAGTAGCCGACGCGATGCAGGGGAGCGGGGTGCGTGGCGCTCTGGAGGGTGTCGATGTGGCCTATTACCTGATCCACTCGCTGGGCACGGGCGCGTCGTTCGAACAGCGGGACCGCGACGCGGCGGGCATTTTCGCCGATGCCGCCATGTCCGCCGGGGTCAAGCGCATCGTGTATCTGGGCGGCATCGTTTCCGGCGATGTCAGCGGCCTGTCGCCGCACCTGCGCTCGCGCGCGGAGGTCGGGGACATCCTGCTGGCCAGTAGCGTGCCGGCGGCCGCGCTGCAGGCTGCGGTGATCATCGGCAGCGGGTCGGCGTCGTTCGAGATGCTGCGGTATCTCACCGAACGGCTGCCGGTGATGGTCACCCCGAAATGGGTGAGAACCCGCATCCAGCCCATCGCCGTCGGTGATGTGCTGCGTTATCTCGCCGGCTGCGCGGCGCTGCCTCCCGGCGTCAGCCGCCGCTTCGACATCGGCGGCCCGGACGTCCTGACCTACGCGGAGATGATGCGCCGCTACGCCGAGGTGGCCGGCCTGCGGCCGCGGATTCTCATTCCCGTGCCGCTGCTCACGCCGCGGCTGTCGTCGCTGTGGGTCGGGCTGGTGACGCCGGTACCGGCCGGCCTGGCCAGGCCGCTGGTCGAATCACTCAGAAACGAGGTCGTGTGCTCCGAGCACGACATCGCCAGGTACGTCCCAGACCCGCCCGAGGGCCTGCTGCCCCTCGACCGTGCCATCGCATTGGCGCTGCGGCACACCCGCGAGGGCGCAGTCTCCACCCGCTGGTCATCGGCCGCTACGCCCGGCGCCCCCAGCGACCCGCTTCCCAGCGACCCGTCGTGGGCCGGCGGCTCGCTGTATGTGGACGCCCGCATCAGCGCCGTCCGCGCTTCGCCCGCGGCACTGTGGCGGGTTATCGAGGGCATCGGCGGTGAGACCGGGTGGTACTCCTTCCCCGCCGCCTGGGCCGTACGTGGGCTGCTCGACCGGCTCGCCGGCGGCGTCGGGCTGCGCCGCGGACGGCGTGACCCGCGGCACCTGCTCGTCGGCGACGCGCTGGATTTCTGGCGGGTGGAGGCCATCACGCCAGGATCGCTGCTGCGGCTGCGCGCCGAGATGAAGCTACCCGGCCTGGCCTGGCTCGAAATGGCGGTCGGCCAGGACCATGACGGCATGACCACCTACAGCCAGCGGGCCATCTTCCAGCCGCGCGGGCTCGCCGGACACGCATACTGGCGATCCATATCGCCGTTCCACGGCGCCGTATTCGGCGGGATGCTCCGCAACATCACCGCAGCCGCCGAGCGAGCCAGCCGCGCGGCCGACAAACCCGTGGCAGCCGGGCACTGAGCAGCACGGCGGATCGATGCCATGTGTCAGGGCACGGTCAGCCGGGCGTGGCCCTCGAGCACCACTAGGTCGGCACCGGGCCCGGTTGTGACCAGGATCAGCGGCGGGAACCGAGCCCCATCGGCGACCTGCTGCGCTGTGCCCAGCGCCCAGTCGGAATCCTCGACAGCCTTGTTCGTCGCCCTTGACCCTCCGGGGTGACCGCCACAACCCCAGGGATCCCGACCAGCTGGCCAGCCAGGTACTCCACGGCACGCGTATTCCTCAGCCGGAACTGGGCCCGATCTTCCCAACCAGCCGCACCGGCTGCGAGGACAGGACGAACCGGGCAAACGTTGGCTGACGCGACGCTTGCCTGCCTCAGATCAAGTGGCAGGCTGGGATGCCAGGCCCGCCACTTGATCTGGACAAAGCAGGCCACATGGCGTGCCACACCTCATAGCGCACACCGCGGCACGGCTAACAGCGATTACGGTACGGGCGTTTAGCCGTCAGGCTCCTGGCCGGATTCCGGTTCGCCGCCCGGCGGTATGTTCGCATCCACCAGCGCGGTAGAGCCGGCCGCACGCGTGACCGTGTCGTCGGTCCGCTCCCGCAAACGCCACAGCGATTCGGTGTCGCCGAGCGGGACCGCGGCCTTCAAGCGTGCGCTGTGCTGCACCTCGGGCAGATCCATGACCGCATCGACCAGACTCGCCCGGCTGCCCGGGGCGATATGCCCCGGCGCCGCGTGCAGCGATGCCTGAGCGGTTCCGTCGGTTTCCTGCGACGTTGTCACCTCGGCCGCGGCGACCGTGTGATCACCATCTTTGATTTCGATGTGCCGGGACGTAGCGGGGTCGGTCACGGGATGCCTCCAGGCCAGATTGCCGTTGCCTGCGGCATCAACCGCACCGCGCCCAGCCCCTCGCCGTCGCGCAGCCGGGTCGGCCCGCACACAGCAACGTCGTTGCCGCAGGCCCAGCTATTGCCCTGCCCAGCCCGCCCGGCATGAAACGGGCCCCGCCGGACGGGCCGGGGAACCTTAGCGTGGGTCTGGTCATGGCGTAACCTCCTGCCAGAGCGGGACTGGGCTGCCGCCGGGGGTGGGCAGGGCGACGTCATCGCTGGGCGGGGCGTTACCGGCCATGGCTGCCATCGCTGCCGCGCAGGCTGCCTGGGGCTCCCGGGCGGTGGTCGCCGTCCGCAGCCTGGCCATGCCGTCGTCCAGGGGACGGCCGCGGCGCTCGACCAGCCCCGACCGCCCGTCTCTCAGGACAGGCCACGAACCCAGAACGCCGGCCGGCCGACTCGTGGAGCTTCGGTTAACGCTAACGCCGCCGCGGGTCTGCTGCCCATCGATCTGCGAACCAACGGCGCGTGACGCCGCCGCGGCGGCGGCTGTGGCGGCGGAGACGCGGACGCGGGATCGAGCGGCGCCTGCGGGGTAGGTTCTGGGCGTGGAGTACCTGCTGGCCCTGGCCGCGGCCGTCCTGCTGGGAACCGGCTTCGTGCTGCAGCAGCGGGTCGCAGAGCGGGCACCCAAGGCGCACTTCCTGCACCTGCGGCTGCTCGGCAACCTGATGCGCAAGCCCCGGTGGCTGGTGGGCGTCGCCGCGATGGTCGGGGGACAGCTCGCCTCGGCATGGGTCCTGGGTCATCTCAAGCTGTCGATCGCTGAGCCGCTGCTCGCATCGAACTTGATCTTCGCTCTGATTCTCGCGGCCATCCTGTCCCGGCAGCGTGTCACGAAGACCGAGCTGATCGGTGCCGTCATCCTGAGCGCGGGTGTCGCCGCCCTGGCGCTGACGCGGGCACCTGGGTCCGCCACGATGTCGTTCGGCTCGTTCACCTACTGGCCCGCCGCCGCCGGGATTGGCCTGATGGCTTATGCCTTGATACAGACGGGACGCCGTCGGCGGGGCGAGCAGCGGGCGATGCTCACCGGGATAGCCGCCGGCCTGGTCTTCGGCATCTCGGACGCACTGACCCGGCGTACGATGCAGCTGCTCGGCGCCCACGGGCTGGCGGCGCTGTTCACAACCTGGCCCGCCTATTGCCTGGTGGCTGCCGGTTTCGTCGGCATTTTGCTGCTGGAGAGCTCGTTCAACGCGGGCCCGTTGCGCACGTCGCTGCCGGGCATCGCCGCGGCGGAGCCCGTCTCCGGGATAGTGCTCGGCATGGTGGTCTTCGCTGACCCGGTGTTCGTGTCGCCCGGCATGCTGGCGCTGCGGGCGGCGGGGATAGCCGCGCTGATCATCGGTGTCATCATGGTGGCCCGCGCACCCGTGCTCTGCAGCCTCCGCAGCCTGCCGGTGGGCCACGGCCTCGCCGTTGCCCGGCGGGCCGGCGGAACTGATCATCGCCATATCCCGGCCCCAGCTACCGGATCCCGGCTCCCCGAGCGTTCTGTGCTCTAGCCAATCCGTCAGACCGCGCCACCCTGTGCTGCCCCTGCCAGGGAACGCCGGCCTCCTGCCCGGGTGCCCAGTCCGTCGACGCGACGCGCCGCAGCCAGGACCGCCAATCCGACCACTCGACGCCCTCCACCACCGCTGCCAGCCCTGCCAGCCAGAAGGCGCAGCGGCGCGGGCACGATCTTCGGGAGTGTTCGCAAAACTGTCTCCACTCAAGGTGGCTGGCGGCAAGGGCGCCCGGCGTCCGCGGCTTCGCGCCGTCGAGCCCGGTCGGGCCAGGCGGTTGCTCCCGGCCTTCTTGCGCAATTCCCTAGTATCGCGGAGTTCAGCGAACGGTTCCCTGCCGGAAGGGGCTCGGGCGCTCGGCGCCGCGTCTGCAGGTGTGGCTGGGTAGCCGGTTTGCCGAGAAGGCCCAGCAGGGATACTAGGACGACAAGCCCGGGAAGATCGCCAGCAGCCCGCAGCAAGTGAGTGCTGCCGCCCGGTCCCGCAGGAACTCATGTTGAATTCCTTCGCCGATCGCTTGCCGACCGCGAACTATGAAACCGCCGCCAAGTTCCGTGGGCGTATCCGGCACGCTGCGCTTACCGATCAGGGTCGCGGCAACCTCATCAGGTTCCGTGCTGGGCTCACTCATAGTTTCTCGGCTCCCACCTGATCACGTGTCGCCAACGCCGGGCCAGGCCCCGTCAGTTTGCGGCACCCTCTGCAGCCCAGCGGTCCACCGCGGCATGACAACTGCCACACCTTTTGAAGATCGCGCTGGCCAATTCCCGCCAAGGGACACCTCGCTCGAGTAGTAGCTCGAAAACTGCGGCGCCGCGGGCGTCCGGGTCCTCGCGCTGCGACAGGTAGGCGATGGGCACATCGGCACCCTCCTTGGCGAAGGCGACCGCGACCGGACGGCCGATACCGGAATCGCCGCCAGTGATCAGGGCCCGCCGTCCCACCGGGGCATCGGCATGGCTTGCCAAGGATGAGCCCCGCGGCCGCAGGAGGATCGCGCGTTCTATGCGCTCACGTACCAATACTTCGCATGCTCTTCTTCTTTTTGCGTATCTTGCGCATGTCGCGGGGCTCGACGTACGGCTCGTCTCCCAGCGGCACATCGCCTCCTGCGGCCGCGCGCCCGCGCTCGAGCTCGGCGTTGAACTCGGCGCCGAACAAGATCGCCATGTTGGAGATCCACAGCCAGACCAGGAAGATGATCACGCCGACGATGCTGCCGTAGGTCTTGTTGTAGTTGGCGAAGTTCGCCACATAGAAGGCGAAGAGACCGGAGGCGATCAGCCACAGGACCACCGCGAGGACCCCGCCCGGGCTGACCCACTGGAAGCCGCGTTTGGCGTTGGGCGCGACCCAGTACAGGATCGAGATCATCAGGCTGACGATGATCAGCAGCACGGGCCACTTCGCGATGCTCCAGACGGTGACGGCGGCCGGGCCGATGCCGAGCACCTGGCCCACGTGATTCGCCAGGCCGCCGGTGACAACGACCATGAGCGCGGACACCACGAGCAGCACCATGATCAGCAACGTGACGCCGACGCGCAGCGGCGTGGTCTTCCAGAACGGCCTTCCCTCCGGCACGTCGTAGACGATGTTGGCAGCCCGCATGAACGCCGCGATGTACCCGGATGCCGACCACAGGGCAAGGGCGAGGCCCACGATCGCGGCCAGGCCCGCGGCCCCGTGGCCCTTCTGCAGGTTGCTGATCGCGTGCGTGATGATCTGCCGGACGCTGCTCGGTGCGGCCTGGGTGAGGTTGATGATCAGCGGCTGGGTCGCCGACTGGCTGAGCAGGCCCAGCAGGGATACCACGACCAGCAGGCCGGGGAAGATCGACAGCACCGCGTAGTAGGTCAAAGCGGCGGCGCGGTCGCTCAGCGCGTCGTCGGCGAACTCATGCAGCGTCCGCTTGGCCGCTGTCCACCACGAGCTACCTTGCATGTCCGTCGGGCTGGCCGGGACATCGCGGCCAGAACGCTCGTTAAGTCCTACCGGGCCGTCAGCACGGGTCTTGTGCGGAGCATCCGGCCCTGTATCCGCCGGGGCGTGACGCGTGGCGACGGGCGGGGGATCCCGCTTGCCGCCCAGCTCGGTACGGGTGTCTCGGGGCATGTCAGCCATGACGTCTCCCTTTGTCAGCGTCCGGGCTGGACCGGGCCAGCTTGCGGCTGCCCTGCCCGGTGCCACGCTCCACGGCGGCCTTGACTGCTGCAAAGACCGCACCTTGAACAGCCGCGGCGGGCAGGATCTCCTTCCAGCTGCGCTGCGGATCGGTTGCCTGCGGAGCGTCGTCCTCGCGCGCGATGAGCTTCCACACACCCTTGAACATGGCTCCGGCCAGTACCCCGCTGACCAAGCTGAGCCCGAGGCTCAGCAGCCGGTAAAGCAGGTTCTTCACCGCCGGCCCATCCGCCCTAGCCACCAGCCGATCAGCAGCAGGACAACTGCCGCCGCCGCGTATTCGCCTGGCCGTTCACGTACCGTACGCGCGCCGTGCGCCGCAGCTTGCTGAGCCGACGCCGGTGCGATCTGCCGGGCCTTGGCCCGCCCGGCCGCCACCGCTTTGGCGAGGCCGCTGGTCTTGCCGGGCAACTGGTGCCGGAGGTCTGCGGCCTTGGCGGTGATCCGGTCAGCGGCCGTACCGGCGGCACCCGCCACGCGGGTTTTCATCTCGGCTGCCTTGCTGTCCGCCTGGGCGCCCACGTCAACCTTGGCGGCGAGCGGTTCGACCGAGTCGCCAAGCTGCTGTCGCGTCCGCTCGATATCTTCGGCGAGCGCCTGCGGGTCACTGGGAATGGTCTCCCCGGCCGCCGCGGCAGGACTTGGCTGGCCGGTCCTGGCCCATGTGGCTGCCGCCTGCTCGCCCTTATCATCCGTGGGCCTTTCTGGCGTCATCGGTGTGCCCTCTCCTTGATCTCTTCGACATCGGCCCTGACGCTGCCGGCGGTCTGCTGCGGGACCGGGGGCGCCGCGTGCTAGCCGCGCGTGGGCGCCAATGTGGTCAGTGGCGGCTGTCGGTCACAGTGTCGCGGGCCGTCTGTGCCTGATCCCGGACGTGGTGCGCCGAGCTGACGGCCTCGTCCTTGACCGTGGTGGCCGCGTCAGCCGCCGTGGCCTTGACCGACTCGGCTGCCTGCTGGCCGGAGTCCTGGAGGCTGGCCGCGGCCTCCTTGGCCGCGCTGGTGACAGCAGGCGCGGCGGCTTCCTTGACCTTGACCGCTGCCTGCTCTTCGGCGCTGCTAGCCGACACGAGCGAGCCCACAAGCCAGCCAACGCCGACGGCGATCAGGCCGACGGCCAGGGGATTACCCGAAGCCTGGCGGCGCAGCTGTCCCTGAGCCGCCGACACCTTCTCTCCCGCGGCCGAACTCATGCCGGATGCGGATTGCGACGCCGCCCCCATAACTTTGTCCTTGACACCCACCACAGCAGAACGCGCGCCGGCGGCGGTGCGCTTGGCCACGTGCGCCGGGTTGACCGTGTCGGCCAGGGTGTTGACGTCCTGGCTGAGGCTGGTGCGCGTTTCCTCGATATGCCCGCGGATCTGATCCGGATCGCTGGTCATGACCTGCCCTCGTTTCCTGTTATCGCGTCAGGGATCTTCTTCACCGTCTGCGCTGTCTGCGCCACACCGGATACCGCCGTGATCTCCCGGCGGCCCACCAGCCCCAGAACCGTGGCGATGATCAGCCAGGCGCCCCCGACAATCAGCGCCGACCAGCCATGGCCAATGGTGTCGCCGATGCCCCACCAGGCCGCCACCGACACGAACACCAGGACCAATTGGCCGGCGACAGCAGCACCGGCCAGCATCCCGGCGCCCTTGCCCGCCCGGGTGGCGGACTGGCGAAGCTCGGCCTTGGCCAGTTCTACCTCCTGGCGCATCAGCGTGCTCAGATCGGCGGCGACCTCCGAGAACGCCTCGCCGACCGACGGGCGCGAATCGGGCGCCGGCGCAGCCGTGCCGTGCGGGCTGGTCACCGTAGGACCCCGCTGCCGGCCTGGCCGCGGGCGAGCACGGCGCGGTCACCGTACGCCGTATCGGTATCCCGGGCCGGAACGCCGCCGGTGGCCGACAGGCCA
>Ga0335085_10008155_pt1 | contig 16042 bp, 20 predicted proteins | sample Lox_Sample_45_FD_206712 | JGI IMG/M metagenome (GOLD analysis project Ga0335085, IMG submission 206712) | Soil microbial communities from Loxahatchee National Wildlife Refuge, Florida, United States - Lox_Sample_4.5 | ecosystem: Environmental > Terrestrial > Soil > Wetlands | place: USA...
CCGCATCGCTGAGTTCCATGTTGGTGGCAACCAGCAGTTTCTTGTCCGCTTTGACCTTCTGCATCAGGATGTCCATATTGGTGTTCGCGCTTCCCTTGTCCTGGGCAAACACCGGTGTCGCTACCATCACGGCTCCCGCCAATAAAAATGCTGTCAAAACTTTCATGATCAACCCTCCCATTGGTTTATTGTTTTACTCCGCTATTACGGACCCCACGTTCGGTCCTCAACTATGTTCATCCGTGCATTTTTTTGCTGCCGCTTTTTCGGGCAACCTTTTTGCTTCTTACGCCATTTGCTTCAGTCCTCACCTCCATTTCATCATGGGGCTGTTATCACCGGCGGCGATGCCACGGCCGCCTCAGGCGCGAGTTCTGCGCGCTGCATAAGCAAAACGCAAAAAGTAGGCGCTGAGAGATTGTCCAGTTGTTTTAAACTGGTTCTCTCCGCAGAAATAATCCACCAAGATCTCTCTCGTTCGCGCGATTTCCCTCAATCGATGTCTGTGTGCGGGGCACGCCAACGTCAGGTCCAATAATTCCAACGCTCGCTCAAACGCTCTCATGGAATAATCGGGATTATTTTTCCCCTTCCATTTCAGGGCTCGCTCAACTTCACTACCGATATTGCCCAATTGCTCGACCAACGACAGATCATTCCAGCGGCCCGAAGCCAACTCCCGATGCTGAACCATCACCGCGCAATCCTTTTGCCGACAATTTGCATGATTTTCTTCCGGATCGTTTCATTTTCCACCCCTCGACTCCGGTTGCCCTGCGAAGGGCGAACGTTGATCATCGAATCAAACTCGACAAATTCCTCGCCGGACGCCTCCGGATAAAGATTAATTCCCCAAAGATGTTTTTGTTGCGACCCGTCCTCTAATAAGCGCGATTCCAAATCAGCATGCAGCTCGGCATCAACAGCCATCAGTTCCCGGTCAATATCAACGACGGCTTTCACCATATCGCCAAACATATCGGCGGCCATTTTCTTGAGATCATTGCGAGAGAGTGTCGTCGCGATAATGTGCATTATCTACGTGCTCTGAAAACGGGGATGGATTTATTTCCTCCTGTCGGTGGATACCCACAATGAATTCGAGGTCGTACTCTACCACGTTGCTCCTGCGACATCAACACGTGTTCCGGTTACCTCGTTCAAAAGCACGCGATACACCAGACGGCCATCGTGGTCCATGATTCCACACTTCAACGTCCTTTTCCTCTCGCGGATGTTAAAATGCAATGATCATTCCCGCAGTCGCCATGAACTGCAAAAACAGATTGCCTTGCAGGGTGATCGCGCATGTTCCGTTGATGCAGAATGCCGCGGCGTTATCGCCGAAATAGGTCCCGAATCCCCGCGCTTCGAGCCGTAATCCGATGTGGTCTGTCAGAAAATATTTGACACCCCCACCCAGACTCATGGAGAATCGTGTATCCGAATCATATCCGGATCCTTTCGGATCCATATAGGTAGCCCCAACCGTTGCAACAACGTAAGGCTTCACTTTTTCAGTGCCGACACCATAAGTGCCGCCCAGATGGATATAATGAATATCCAAATCAAACTGGGGGTTTCCGACAAACAATCCGCTATCCGCCTTTAACTGTGTCGGCTGGATGCTGTAATAGAGTTCGATCTGGGCATCTGGTGTGGTGTTAATGTCCAGTATGATCCCATAATTCGGGTTGTCGTCAACGTTCAGTGTGGTCCCAGTTACGGAATCTTCAAACTCCCCTCCCAAGGTATATCCGAGGATGGGAGTGATCTCGTAATCAGCCGCAAGAGCCACACCCGGCACAACTGCCGCCATCCATACCATCGCTACAAAAAATCGCAGAGGAATGTTCTTCAAGCTCATCGAATCTCTATTTTTCGTCCATTAAGCGAGCTGGTCTCATTTGTCAGGCCGGTTCAATTCGCTCACCAGGCTCTTGTCGATCAGCATGATCTCGATCCGGCGGTTTATCTGGCGTCCTTCCGGCGAATCGTTCGGAGCTATGGGATCGTATTCACCCCTCCCGGACGGGATCATGCGCTCTGGCGGAACGCCGACTTCTTGCAGGAAGCGGACGACATTGGTTGCCCGGGCAACCGAAAGCTCCCAGTTCGATGGGAATATGCCCTGCAGTGACTTGGCGATTGGGACGTTGTCCGTATGGCCCACGACCCGGATGATCTTGTTCTCATACCCTTTCAGAGCACCTCCCACCTTCTTCAGGACATCCTTGCCGCTTGCCTTCAGCGTCGCTCGGCCGGAGTCGAAGAAGATTTGCTCCGCCAAGTCCACCGTCAGCATGTCCTGATACTGCCGCACCTGGAGTTGCCCCTTCTCCACTTCGCTCGACAGCTCATGCGCCAGCGAATCGTACTCCTGTTGCTGCTGTTGGCTGGCTGCGGCCAGTGACGCCTTCTCATTCTGCAGGGATGCGACCTGCTGCTCCATCGCCGCCTTGTTCTGCTCCAGCGAGGCAATCTGCTGTTTCAGACTGTTGTTGGCGTTTTCCAACGTGCTCTTCTGTTGCTGCATGACTTGTTTATGGTTCTCCAAGTCCGATTGCTGCTGTTTTTTGAGGGCCGCAATCTCGTCGTTCTTCTGTGCCTCCATCTTATTGAAGGTGCCGGAGCTGACGCACCCGTTTGTAATTAACCCCGCCGCGATGACGGCAATCCCAATGCGGAAAAAATTCATGACGATTTCCTCCTCTTGATATGTTTGCGCTTCGCGCACAATGCGCGAAAACGGTTTTGTGTTTCTACCATCTAGCGAGAACAATACTGATCCGTGCAGAGAAACGGCCCGCCGCGGGCGAGCGCTCAGTGCTTCGTCTCAAGGATCTTCCGGCCGTTCAGCGGCTGCACCGGCCTGGCATTCATGGGGTACAACTTCGAGAATGCGGTGATCTGCTCCGAAGAGACCTCCACGGGCGTTTTCAGCACGTACCAGGTCACACCCTCGGTGCACGGCGGCGTTGTGAGCGATCCGGCAAACGTGTAATAGCCGAGTGACGCAGGGAGCAGGCCCTTCGCATCGATCGAGACGTTTGCGAACGTTTCGGGCTTCTCCTTCTCCGCCGGCAGGTGCGTCCAAAGCGTCTCGATCACCGGATTCGCCTTCCCCCGATTCAGGAGGACAGCTACCACCGCCAGGCGGCCCTGAGCGTCCTTGTGCACGAGGTGCACCACCATGGCCGATGCCTTCCCGTTTACGAGTTCCTCGCTCGGACGATGGAAGTGGAACTGCTGCAGCTCGTATTTAGCGTCCCCGATTGTGAGTGTGCTGCCGGGCGCGTAGGTCGCCATCACGGTATGCCCGTTGTCCACGATGGTCAGCGGCGACGCCGCGTATCCGAACTGGAGCGGCGGCAGGTCCGACTGTTCGGCGGCCTTGATGTCGATTGGCGCCTCATACTCGCCCTTCGCGCAGGCCGTGAACGCCGGGTCGAGCTCTGACCAGTGTGCCGGTCCTGTTTCCCCACTGTAGCTCCAGTGACCCTTCTTCCCGTGAGACTCCTTGTCCGCCGATTCGGCCGGGTTCTCAACAGCAAGAGCGGACGTTCCCAAGATCAGCAAAACCGACAGTACAACGTTCCAAACACGATTCCTCTTATTCATGGCATTCTCCATGTCTGTCACCTTGCGATGACGAATTGGCCCGATCACTCCACCACCTTAACGTCGGTGATGAAATATTCCGTCTCTCCAAAACAGGTCGTCGGCACACCCTTGTGCTGTTCGTAGTGGAGAGAGACCCGCTTGCCTAAGGACTGGTTTATTTGCTCGGAGACGGCATCGTCCCGGACCGTGAAGAAGAATTTCTCCGGCGAGGTCCCCGGGATGGACACCATCGACAGTTCCCCTTCCCATGTCTTGCACATCCACCCTTTGCTGGAGAGTTTCTGGACGTACCCGACTCGTTCGCCGCTCGCGTAGCTCCACGTCAGCGCCAACCACACATACAGCACGCTACCCGCGAGCGCCACAACGACCAGCCCACCGATCCACCGCATCACCATTGACCGAACACCGACCATAGCACCCCCTCAGCGCGCATCGCGCACCAGTCTGAACCCCAAGTGATTCGTCCCAGTAGTGATTTCGCCCTTCCCCCGCGTGCCGACCATGTAGCGAGAGCAATACTGATCAGTACAAAGAAACGATCCTCCGCGATGGACGCGCTTCTTTTCCGCAGGCTCGGACGGATCGAACGGCGCGTCCGGACCCTGCGGATTGCGCGCAATGCCTCCCGCGGCTGCAAGGCGCGCGTAGTAATCCGGCCGATACCAGTCGCTCGTCCATTGCCAGACGTTGCCGGCCATGTCGTAGAGGCCGTAGCCGTTGGGAGAAAATTGCGCCACCGGCGAGATGCCGAAATATCCATCCGCTCCGGTGTCCTTGTTGGGAAAGTGGCCCTGATGCGTGTTGGCCATCCATTTGCCGTCAGGCCGGAATTGGTCGCCCCAGACATAGGTCTTCCCCGTCAACCCTCCGCGCGCGGCGAACTCCCACTCCGCTTCGGTCGGCAGCCGTTTGCCCGCCCACTTGGCGTATGCGAGCGCATCCTCATAGGCGACATGCACCACCGGAAACTTCTCTTTTCCCTTGAGGTCGCTTTTCGGACCAAGCGGATGGCGCCAGTTCGCGCCCTTGACATAACTCCACCATTGAAAGTGATCGTTAAGCTCCACCGGATGATCAGGCGGCGAGAAAACGACCGAACCCGCCACCAGGTTTTCGGGCGGCGCACCCGGATAATCCTCGGCGCGCGGCTTCCGCTCGGCCACCGTGACATAGCCCGTCGCCTTCACAAATGCCTCGAACTGCTCATTGTTGACATCGGTCTTGTCCATCCAGAAACCATCAACGTACACCCGATGGATCGGACGGGAATCATCCATTGCGTGCATTCCCACGTCGTTCATGTCGCTCCCGACGGGATCGGCGGCGCCCATTGAAAATTCCCCTCCGGGAATCCAGACCATGCCGACCGGCGCCTTGCCGGGTGGCGGAGCTGTATTCGCCTTCGTCGTCATAAATGAAGATGACGCTGCTATAGACGGGGTCGCCGCCGTGGCTGCCTGACTTGAACTGGTTGCATTCCACGCGACCCCCACCGCGACGACGACCATGGCAGCCGTTATGGCCGCCTCCCAGACCCATGCCAGAAGTCTGGGCCGAGGTTTCTGCGTCTTCTGCAATTTAGTTTTCATGTCATGCCTCGCGATTCTGGATACGTGATACGTGATTTGCAATGCCTGATCCGTGATGCGGGATTCGCGATACGAGATCTCTCGCATCCCGTGACCCGTATCCCGTATCTAATCTTCTCCATCCCGCATCTCGTGACCTGCATCTCGTTCCTCGCATCCCCAAAACCCGTAATGGCAGGCAGCCCTTCCGAGCCGCCCGCCGTTGAAGGCCATTCCGGTTAGTCGCTGGGCCCGTGGCTCGCCTTCCGAGCCTCTTCCATCCGTTTCCCCATCTCCGCTTTGACGGCATCAAGATTGAAACTCGCACCGCGCTGCATCGGTGGGTAATCCAGGAAAGTCTGGATTTCCTTGGCCATCACCTCCTGGACGAACACGAAACGCCAGAATTGATACTTGAACCAATCGAAGTATTGCTGGGCGCCGTCTTTCGTCCCATTGTTGGGCCAGCCCGTGCGCTCGAAAGGATCGAGGCGCAAGTTGGTCAAGTAGGGTACGTCAACGTGTGTCTTTTCACCCAGCCAGCCCTGGGGCTGGTCGATGAAACGATACTTGTAGTCGTCAATGCGCACCGCGCCGACCGTGCTTTCGCCGAGGTAGAAGATTTCGTGGCGTGCGGACGGGCCTTTGCCTGTGATGGCAGCCATCTGGTTGTAGCCGTCCAGATGGTTCTTGTAAGTCCGGTCGCCGATCTTTTTGCCCTTCAGCAATTCTTCGGTGATGTTCGGATTACCGGCCGCAGCTACGAATGTGGGCAACCAGTCCATGCCGGAGAAGATGCCGTTCTGCACCGAGTCGGCCGGCACGTGGCCGGGCCAGCGCAGAATGCACGGAACACGGAAGCCGCCCTCGAGGACTGTCCCCTTGGACTGCGCGAACGGAGTCTGACCGCCGTCGGGCCAGGTGAAGACTTCGGTGCCGTTGTCGGTGGTAAACACGACGATGGTGTTGTCGTCCTCGCCCATGTCCTTCAGCTTCTTCATCACGATGCCGATATCGTCATCGAGCTGGGCCATGCCGGCTTCTTCTTCCGACCAGCCATTCTCCGCGTTGCGCATTTTCTCGTACTTCTCCGAGAGATGGGTGACGATATGCATGCGCGTCGGGTTAAGCCAGACAAAGAACGGCTTGCCGTCCTTCTTGGCCTTGTCCATGAACTTGATGGCGAAGTCGCGAATCTCGTCGTCTACCGTTTCCATCCGTTTCGGATAGAGCGTTCCGGCGTCTTCAATTTTCTGTTTGCCGATCTTGCCCCAGCGCGGCATCTCGGTAGGGTCATCCTTATCGGTAGCCCAGGAATGAACCATGTTGCGCGGGCCGACGACATTCAGCAGGTTCTGCGGATAGTTGGGATGTGCCGGGTCTTCCATTGCGTCGAGGTGATAGAGATAGCCGAAGAACTCGTCGAAGCCGTGGACGGTAGGCAGGAACTCATTCTTGTCGCCAAGGTGATTCTTGCCGAACTGGCCGGTGGCATACCCCATGTCCTTAAGTATCGTGGCGATGGTCACCGCCTCGGCGGGCAGTCCGACCGACGCGCCAGCCTGGCCGACCGTGGTCATGCCGGTGCGAATCGGCAGCTCGCCGGTGATGAAGTTGGCGCGGCCCGCCGTGCAGCTCGCTTCCGCATAGTAGTCTGTGAACAACATGCCCTCTTTGGCGAGCTTGTCGAGATTCGGGGTTTTGCCGGCCATTAGGCCGCGGTGGTAGGCGCCGATGTTCCACATTCCGATGTCGTCGCCCATGATTACGACGATGTTGGGTTTCTTATCCGCTGCAAACGTCAACTCGGAGAGCAACGCCAGAGCGACCGCTATTACAGCAAAGACAATTGCGATTTTATGCTTTCTTGGTCTCATTTTCTCTTACCTCCTCTTTAAATTGCTTCCACGGAAAATCCGTGGCGCGGATGTCCTCCGGCCATTCGAAGACTTCTTTCATCCGCTTATACACTCTGTCGATTCGTAACCGGCGTAGTCAAATTCATAGCTGCCCAGCCGCCGTTCTTATAAGCTCAGCGCAAATCGTCACGCCTTCGGCGTCTCGCAGTTCGCATCTTCGCGGATTACACACATCCGTTTGGCCGCGAGATATGACCAGTACACTAAAGCATTTTGCACGTCGCCCATTTTAACGGGGCACTGTTAAGTTTCTATCAAAATCATGTTAAATCTTCCCGTGTTCGCTCGATCTACTTCGGCGTCTCCACCGCAATCGCCACGGCTTCGGTATAGGTGACATCGACCAGGTCACCAACGGACACACGGTCGAGCTTCTTCGGATCGCGGGCCTTGACGGTCGTCATTTCCCCCTCCGGGTCTCGCAAAGTGACCGTCATCGCGTCTTTGTCGATAGCGGCTATGGTTGCGGTGATCGTCAGAGTCTTAACCGCGGCGCCTCCCGGCTTCTCCCCCGGCTTGGCCCGTGCAATCCCTTCCGTCACGGCAACGCCCGGCGTGCTTGTCCCCGGCTTCTTCACCTCGTAAGCGAGCGACTCGTAATAAACCACCTTGACATGATCGCCCGCCTTGACCTGGGCCAGGTTGCGGACGTTCTCATCGGCATAAATCTTCACCATCTTGCCGTCATCGCGCTGCAACATGACATGACGCGTCTTCATGTCGACCGCCTTCACGGTCGCCGTTACGGTCACGATGCCTTCCTTAAGAGTACCGCTCACGTTCTGCTCCTCTTTAGTGGTAGCGCATCCGTTTAGAAATGCCACACCCGCAATCATTATAATAATGGCCTTAACGTGCTTCATTACAGTCTCCTTTTTTGTTGTGTATGGCAGAGGCGCTCATTAAAACGCTTTCACTGCGAAACTCAGATTGAACCAGTCGCCCTGAAACCGGTCGACAGCGTTGTACTCGTGCATATACTTGAAGTTGATCTGGAAATTCGATGGGACGTTCGCAAACCCCAACTGTCCTCCAACGGCGTGAATCTGATCTTTCACGGTGTTGGAGGCGCTGCCGGTGTCGTCCGTTATCTGCCACTGGTCATAAGCGGCGAAACCGACTTGAATCAGGCGGCTCTGATCTTTGGTCAACGGTAGAAACTGGCTGGCGCCCCAGTTCAGAGTCATGCGCTGGCCGGGCGTGGTGTCGACGCCGTTCATCTTGCTGTTGATCTCCCATGTCAGCGCGCCGGTGACCGCCGTTCCCTTATTGTCAAACGGAAACCATGCCACGGCGGGTTGCATCTGGTTTGTCCAAAAACCGAGCCCCGTGTTGCTCGCGGACGGAATTGTTCCGGTAAATGGGCCAACAGTCGCAGTGGTTGTGTCGTATTTGCCCCACGGCGCATAGAATCCTTCGGCGAACGAGAAGTCCCAGTGCGAAAGCGACCAGCCCAGCCAGATCGGTACAAAGTACGGATCGGCCCAATTGTAATTGGCCTGGCTAGTACCCGTGCCGCCAAGCGTTTGGTTGGTTAACGACGCGCTGAGGCTGGTGTTGACCATTGCGGGCACGACATAAGCGGCATAACGTGCGTCCAGGATTTTCCAGGGTGTAACCCACATGAGGACAGGGGCAACGGTAATCATATGTAACTCAGCGTTGATCTTAATCGCCCCCCCCGGCCCGATGTTGCTCACCTTGTTGCCGTTCTGATCATGGTAGGTGTCCGTGTTGTAGTAGGGGGTGTATTGCGCATAGTAGAATCCCGGATCTGGAACAAAATAGTCAAGGTTATTGAAAATGGCAGGATAGTAGTGGCCCAGTGCAGCCGCCTGTGCATGGGACCAGGCAGAGCCAACGAGCAGCATCACAACAGCGAGTGCGATGAGCCCGCTCTTTCGAATTGAAGTGCGATAGAACATAAGGGTCATCCTTATCATCTGTTGTTTAACCAGCTTCACGGGCAGTTGCCACGGCAATGGCGTCGAGCAGCGCTTCGCCGTCCACCGGTTTTCGAAAATAAGATACCGCGCCCAGGGCCAACGCTCTTTCATGAGACTCCGGCGAATCGTGGCCGGTAATGATGATGACCGGCAGATGCACACCGGCCTCTACGAGCCGCGTCTGCACCTCGAAGCCGTTCGTCTCCGGCATATGGAGATCGAGCACCACGCAGTCCGGCAGTTGGGTCTGAGCGGACTCGAGGAATTCGGCGCCGGAGGAGAACGTTTCTACCTCCAACCCAGCCGAACGCAACAGTCGTGTCAGGGCTCGGCACACGGATTCGTCGTCGTCCACGACAGCAACGAAAGAGACGGCTCTTTTTATCATGCGGTATGCTAGCATGGCATGCGGGTCTGTGGTATTGGACTTTGGTCCAATGTCCTTAAACAGCACTTTTAAAATGCGCGCGGGGTTTGGGAGAAATTTCTGGGGAGGTTTGAGGCTTGGTCTCTTGTGAAAGCTCAGGCCATCGGCGGCACCGGTGTAATGGCCGCCCGCTCGGCCAATCGCACCAGTTCGGCCAGGGACCGCACCTTCATCTTTTCTATCACGCGAGCACGATGGACCTTGATGGTTTTTTCCACGGTGCCTAGATCGGCCGCGATTTGTTTGTTCGATTGCCCGGAAACGATGTGGTCCATTACTTCCCGCTCGCGCGGAGTGAGCATCGCCAGCCGACGTTGAATCTCAGACCGTTCGGCCTGTGCTTGCCGATTTACATGGTCCTTCTCGATGGCGCCGCGAACCGCTGCGAGCAGACTCTTATCGTTCAGGGGTTTGGTCAGGAAATCGACGGCACCCCGCTTCATCGCCTGCACACTCATCGGAACATCCGCGCGGCCCGTAAGGAAGATGACGGGCACGGCGGCGCCTGTGGCGGCGAGCGTTTTCTGCAGTTCCAGGCCGCTCAGACCGGGCATCGCCACATCGAGCACCAAACATCCCGGTGCATAGGGATCATGACGTTCGAGGAACTCTTTCGGCGAATCGAACGTGGCCACGTTCAGTCTGGCAGAACGCAGAAGACGCGAAAGCGCCTTGAGAACGGACGGCTCGTCATCCACGACAAAGACGGTTGGCACCGGACCGCTCATGCCGCTCCTTCCGGGTCGGCAGGTACTGTGAAGTGAAAACTTGCGCCGCGATCGGAATTGTTTGCGGCCCAGAGTTTTCCGCCATGAATGCCGATGATTCTCCGGCAGACCGCCAGGCCCAGTCCCAAGCCGTCCGATCGAGTTGAAAAAAACGGCTCAAAGATGCGCTCCATATCCTCGGGCGGAATTCCCCGGCCATAATCAACAACAGAGATGTAAACCTCTTTCTCGCCGGATCGTGCGGTGCGTACAATGATGCGACGGTCAACCGGCGCAGCGTCGGTCATGGCGTGGCAGGCGTTCATGATCAGGTTCACCAGCACCTGCTGCAATTGCACCCGGTCGCCTCTCACCGCGGGCAATGTCGGCTCGAATTCAACGCTCGCGCTCACATTGTGATTCATGAGGTCGCTACGCATCAGCTTTAGAACCTCCTGCATCAGATCGTTCACATCGAGTAGCTGCTGTTGCGTTTCGCCCTTCTTGAGCATCAGGCGCAGGCGGCGGATGATTTCACCGGCGCGCCGGTCATCCTCGACAATATCCTGGAGGATGTTGCGTATCTCGTCAAGATCGGGAGTAGTGTAATCGAGAAATCGCTGAGCGGCCTGGGCATTGCTGAGGATGGCCGTCAACGGCTGATTTATTTCATGGGCCAAAGAAACGGACAGTTCCCCCGCTATCATCACGCGTGACAAATGGGCCAGTTCGTTGTGCTGCCGTATGGTTTCCAGTTCCACTCGTTTCCGCTCGGTGATGTCAATGATCGATACCAATACAAAGAGCTCCTCTGAAATGCGGATGGGGTTGAGACTAATCTCGAGCAGAACCTCACTGCCGTCTTTCCTCCGCCCAAAAAGATCCCGCCCCGCCCCCAGCTTGCGCGCCCTGGAGTCCGCAATGTAACCGCTTCGATGGCCCGGGTGGTGAGGATGGAACCGTTCGGGAACAAGTACTTCTACAGGCCGGCCCACGAGTTCTTGGCGGGTGTATCCAAAAATCATCTCTACCTGGGCATTAGCGAGCACAATCTCCCCCTTTGAATTCACCACGATCATCGCATTGGGGGCGGCCTCCACCACAAGCCGGAACCGGTCCTCGGAGTGCTTGCGGTCGGTAATGTCGATGCATGAACCGATATACCCGGCAAAGCTGCCGTCGGGAAGATACCTTTGGGTCCCATGGTCTAAGATCCAGCGATAGTCGCCGTCGCTGCGTCGAAGACGATATTCCATTTTGAAATCCTGACGCGCGTCAAACGCGGTTTCATAGACCTTTAGACAGTACTGAAAATCGTCCGGATGGACCCCCTCCGTCCACCCGTTGCCCAACTCTTGTTCCAACGCTCGGCCGGTGAATTCCAACCAGCGCTTATTAAAATAGTTGCAGAGCTTATCTTGGCCCGACATCCAGATCATGACGGGGGCCGTGTCTGCCATGATGCGAAAACGTTCATCGCTTTCTCGGAGCACTTCTCCGGTCTTCTTGCGATCACTCAGACGTCTTTGATGTATTCTATGTTCGATGGGTGTGCTCAAGATCGTCTTCCTCTAGGCTTCTATTACAGCAGGTACGTAATTATACTCGTTTCCCTCTGGGCTGTCAAAACTCTCTATGTTGGGCTTGATGCGGGAAGGATGACAGCTGAATCACAAACGAGTCTATGTAATTGACTTTCCGAATTGGAAGTTGTAGATTAAACTAATCATCATCCATTTTTTTTATCGCTTCGCCCGGGCATTCGTTACACAGGGGAACCACTCGAAGCGACGCGAATTGTGTAAAATCGGACGGTTTTTGAGCTCTGACTTGAGTAGTATTATAAGGAGGCGAGAAAATGGTCCTCAAAAAAAGATCTTTGGTACTGTTCGTCATCGCAATGCTCTGGGGATGCCAATCATGGATTAACATCACGAACACCTATGACCCCGACGCAAACTTCGCTGATCTTAAAACATATGCCTGGGTGCCAGACTCGGAAGCGACGCCAGGAGGTCAAAAGATAACGAAAATCCCGCTGGATGGATATCTCCGTAATGCGGTGGAGAACACGTTGGCCGCCAAGGGGTATCAGAAGGTAACACCGGACACAGCCGATTTTGAGATCATCTATCATGCCGCACTGACAAAGACGAGCGACCAAACATTGAATGATCAGTCTGGCTTTACTCCAATCAACAGCCCCCGCTCTATTGCGGTTGGTGCTTATGATGTACCAGTTAACGATTATCCCACGGGCACATTAATCATTGACATCGTTAACCCAAAGACGCGACATCTCATCTGGCGGGGATCTGCACAAGGCCAGCTAAACCAGAATCCCGGTGTGGAAGAAAGGAAAGAGAAGATCGACCGAGCCGTCAAGGAAATTTTAAAACCATTTCCGCCGAAGTAATGTGGTAATCGCGGCACTGGAGGCGTATCTTAAAAGGAAAGGAGGCCCCCGGTGAAACGGAAACTTAAAAAGCTGCTAAAACAGTCCCTCATCAGCTACATGATCGCAGCTGTGGCCGTTCTAACGGCGGTTCCCATCGATGTTAAGGCGATGTTTCTGCCGTCGAGCGTTAATCTGACTCAAGAAGATTTGCTCCCCAACCGCCAACAAAACCTTGAGAAGCTTCAGAGACTATTGGAGTCCAAGCTGATCTCCCAACGACTTTCCGATCTCGGTTTCTCTCAAGAAGAAATTCCCCCCAGACTCAATGATCTCTCGGATCAACAGGTGCAATTCTTTGCAAGCCACCTTGATAGCCTTCAGACCGGAGGGAGCCTCCCTGGATGGCTTTCCATTGGGGCCGGTTATGGGGTCATTTACCTTGCAATACTCATCGGCCTGTTGGTGCTTGCGTTAATCGCCGTGATGATTGCGGGTGTGAGTTCGGAGGAACAGGATCATCAGGTTAAAACAGATTCAGACCCAATGGAACCAAGCCTATTAGCAGGAGGTGCAAAATGAGAGGGGACGGACGGATATTCCAACGAAAAGGCAAGAACACGGACAGTTGAGGTTATATCATGGCGGGTGTGATTCGCAAGTCATCGAAATATTGGTGGAGCGGAGGAGGATCGAACTCCCGACCTTCGCATTGCGAACGCGACGCTCTCCCAACTGAGCTACCGCCCCCCATCAATAAAATAAGCTTCTTCTAGGATCCGATAAAACCTCGCCCGGTGAATGAGGTCGAATAGGTATCCTTTGTCAGGAAACAATTCTACCACTTTTTCCCGAGTCTTATCAATGAGCCTCCGGTTCTCTTCGTAGGAGAGAGACCCCTGCCGTAATCTGATCGCTGTCTGGTCTACCAGATCGCGAAGTTTCTGAATGCGCCGGTCCTCTTCTCTCAGATCTTCTTCGGTGTATCTCATCCCGGTGCTCACTTCACACTACCTCTTCTAAGACTTTATTCGATAACGGAGCTGCCCCAGAATTCTGTTTAAAAAATGTCGCCGAGGGAGAAAAACAATGACCGGGTTCATTCGCAGACCGAGTCGATTAAGCTCGGAACTGATCCCCGCGTGATCATCATCCAGTTTCAGGCCCTTGTAGAAGATTTGAATCGCATTTGCCTTCTGGTTTGCAAATAGATAGACCTTGCCCAGGTTTAAATACAGATCCGGTAGAAAAAACTCTCGCTTCAAAGCGCCTCGACAATGTTCAATACCGTTTTTCACATCGTGATTCAGAGCGGCTAGGCATAGGCCATAATAGGACTGGAGCGCCGCAGGAGCCTCTTGTTGACTCTTCCCTTGAAATTTTCCCATTGCATCATTGAGCAACCGGAAACCCTCTTGATAGTTGCCCTCCTTCACATAGAGGATACCGAGCTGGATCACATCTTCCATCATGTTTCAACCTTTCTCAATATCTTCAAAATATACAGTCGTTCCGCGTGCGTAAACCAGCACGACATTCTCCCAATAAAATTCATAATGGATCGTGACACCGACCACCGCATTTGCTCCCTTCTTTGCCGCTTCAATTTTCAAATCGCTCATCAACAAGGTCTCGGCTTTTTTAAACAGATCGCCGAGGGGTGAGTTTCTTAAGCTTGCGGTCCCTTGGACCTTCGCCAAAAACTCATCCCATCCATCGAGCTTGGCTACTGCCTGACAGCAGATCAGATCACCATAGCGAAGAATGTTTTGGCCATCAATGGCATGCGTCGTGGTCACCAGAATCTTCTGGAATTGCTCGGTCGCCGGCGGCGGAACGGTCCGTGAAATGTTCGGGCTGCTGGTGTCGAGACTCTTAAGACTGACCTCGGGCTCGGGTGACGGTACTTGAACCGGAGTTACCGCCTTATTTTCACCGCTCTGAATTGTCGATTTTAAATCTGAAACTCTCACCGGGCCAAGAAGTGCCGACTGGCAGTTCACGCAGAACTCTCCCTCCGGTTGTTCCAACCCGCAGTTCGGACAAATCATCGTAGCTCCTTGATGACGACTTTTCTGTCCTGAAGTTCTAGTCTCTCTTCTACAAACAACTGAATTGCCTGAACGAGGATCCTGTGCTCCTCGGCCAGTATCCGCTCGGACAAGGTTTCCTCGGTATCATTCTCCAAAACCGGCACAGCCGTCTGCAAGATGATCGGTCCCTGGTCAACCTGCTCATCTACGAAATGAACCGTACAGCCCGATACCTTCACTCCGTAGACCAGCGCCTGCCGCTGTGCGTGAAGACCCGGAAATGACGGGAGCAGGGCTGGATGGATATTGATGATTCTATTCCGATAGGCCCGGATTAAGACCGGTGTGACGATTCTCATGAAACCCGCCAGGATTACCAGCTCCACGGTATGTCTCTTAAGTTCTTTTAAAATCCGCTGGTCGTACGCCTCCCGGCTGTCCGAGGCCTTTGGGTCTAAATATACCTCCGAGACCTTAAATTGTCGAGCGCGGTCTAAGGCCTGTGCTTCCTTTTTGTCCGATATAACGACACCGACCGAGGCATTAAGTCCCCCTTTGGCGCATGCCTCCAGGATCGCCTGGAGATTGGACCCCAGGCCGGAAACCAGGACGCCCAAGATCCGCCTTTTCTCAGCCATAACGTACCCCGGGTTTTCCGCTTCGTATTTCCCCAATGATGTCCGCTTTCTCGCCGAATTTTCGGGCCTGATTCATGACTGCTTTTATCGAGGCAGGCGCCGTGATTAGGATCATGCCGATGCCCATATTGAAAACCCTGTACATCTCCTTCTCTTCTACCTGTCCTTCATCCTGGATTTGACGGAAAATCTGCGGCACTTTCCAGCTTTCTCGATGGATGACAGCCTCACAATTTTTGGGCAGTATCCGCGGCAAATTCTCGGTGATTCCTCCGCCCGTGACATGGGCAGCACCTTTGATCAATCGGTTATGTGCCAGAGCGAGAACCGTCTTGACGTATATGCGCGTCGGTGTAAGCAGCACTTCACCCAGGCTCTTTCCATTCTTCCAAGGGTCCGTCACGCGATAGCCTGCCTTCTCTAACAGAATCGTCCGGGCCAGGCTAAATCCGTTACTGTGCAGACCGCTCGAGGCGAGCCCGATCACGAGATCACCCGGACGGATTCTCCGGCCATTGATCACATCCTTCTTTTCGACAACTCCGACTGCAAACCCAGCCAGATCATACTCCTCAGGCGAATAAAAAGAGGGCATCTCGGCGGTCTCTCCGCCGATCAAGGCACAACCCGCTTTGCGGCAACCCTGAATGATCCCCTTGATGACTTCGACGGACCACTCTGTTCTGAGGCAGCCGCACGCCAAATAATCCAGAAAAAAAAGCGGTTCGGCACCGGTTACAACTAGATCGTTCACACACATCGCCACAAGATCAATACCAATC
>Ga0335085_10008156_pt1 | contig 16042 bp, 12 predicted proteins | sample Lox_Sample_45_FD_206712 | JGI IMG/M metagenome (GOLD analysis project Ga0335085, IMG submission 206712) | Soil microbial communities from Loxahatchee National Wildlife Refuge, Florida, United States - Lox_Sample_4.5 | ecosystem: Environmental > Terrestrial > Soil > Wetlands | place: USA...
GCAGCTTCGCGAGCGCATCGCTGAACTCACGGCCATCCTCGCCAGCGATAAGAAACTCAGGGGTGTCATCGTCAGCGAGCTGCGCGAAGTCCTGAAAGCTTATGGCGACGACCGCCGCACCCAAATCGTCGACCGCGTGGAGGAAATTAAGCTCGAAGACTTGATCAAAGACGAGGAAATGGCCATCACCGTCAGCCATGCCGGCTACATCAAGCGCACCTCAGTCGACGTGTATCGCCATCAATCGCGCGGTGGCAAGGGCCGCATCGGCGCCCGTACTCGCGAGGAAGATTTCGTCGAGCACTTCTTTGTTGCCTCAGCCCATAGTTACATTCTTCTCTTTACCTCTAAGGGACGAGTGTACTGGCTGAAAGTGTACGAAATTCCCGAAGCCGCGGCAGCTACACGAGGCAAGGCCATCAACAGCATCGTGCGCTTTCAAGAGAACGAAAAGCTCACCGCCGTTGTGCCCACCCGCAATCTGGAGGAAGCCGATCGCTACGTCTTCCTGGCCACCCGGAACGGCACCGTGAAGAAAACGACTCTCGCGGAATTTTCCAATCCGCGTCCGTCGGGCATCATCGCTATCAATCTCGACGACAACGATGAACTCATCGGCGCAAAGCTCACCGACGGCAAGCACATGACGTTCCTCGCCAGCCACGACGGCCAGGCCATCCTGTTCCGTGAGACCGAAGTTCGCGCCATGGGCCGCCAGGCCGGCGGCGTCAACGGGATGGATCTGGCCAAAGACGACTTCGTCGTCAGCATGGACGCCGTCAAAGTCGATTTCGACATCATCAAGAAAGAATTTAAAACGGACACGCAAAACCTCGACGAGCTCGAAAGCGATCAGATACGCGAATCGCTCACCTCGCTCATGCTTACTGTTGCCGAGAAGGGTTACGGCAAGCGCACGCCGCTCGCTGAATACCGCGTCACGTCGCGCGGTGGCAAGGGCGTGATCAACCTTAAATCCACGGATCGCAACGGTCCCGTCGTAGCGGCCCTCCAGGTTCGCGAAGAATCGGACGTGATGATTATCACCAGCCAGGGGAAGGTGATTCGCGTGCATTCAGGAGAGATTCGCGAAGCGGGCCGCTCAACGCAGGGTGTCCGTTTGCTGAGGCTGGATGAGGGCGATCGCGTTGTCGCCGCCGCCGCAATCCTTGAAGAAGAGGAAGCCGTCGCCGAGCCAGAGAAGAAATAGAAGCCGATCGATTCAGAAGCAAAAGCGGGAAATGACCGGGCAAAATCTACTCGAGCCTGCATTTCTGTTTCTGTTTGTGCTTGCGGTGTTCGGTCTCGCAATAGCATTGCTTGTGCTCCGAGATCGTTGGCGAGACTGGAAAAATGTTCCTAATGGATTAGGAAGCGGGGAGAAATCAAAGCTCGAAGAGTCGCACTGTTTTATCGAATGGTTTGGCTACTAGCCGCCTGCCTAGGAAGCCTAATTTACGTTATCCACTCTCGATCAACCGTCCTCGTTCCTGTTCTCTTGGTTTTTGCTGGGATCGCTTGTTATCTCTTGTGGGGCGACTTCAAAATCTTTAGAAAGCTTTCTGACGAAATCGATCAACTCACACGCCACAATCAGTCCTAAACTCCTCCATCTGCGCGTTACTCTGGCGGTGCGACGTAGTAGCCCGGCCGCGTGCGGACGCTGACACCCGGCCGGTCCACTTCCACTTTAATCTCGTGGTAGCCTAAATCTCCGCCATCGCGCGGACGGTAAGCCAGCGTGTATTGGGCGTGCAGCTCGCCGCCAATTTCATCCATGGCTTTCTCGATCGACCGGTCTTTCATGGTTTTTACGTTCAGCCCTCCGGTCGCCTTGCTTGCTACCGCCAGCGCATTCGGTCCCAGCGCGTTCATCCCGGTCTTCACCAGCCAGACAGCTAACGCGCCAAGGTCCATACCTTGTTGCATCTCCCGTTCCACGTCGGGCGTCTGCGGCATGCCATTCGGTGTGGGCACCGGAAAAGTCCCCGGTGGCCCCATCTCTACGGGCGGGGTCTCGTCCGGTTTTGACCGCATCGCCGCCGCGGCACTGCTCAGCCCAATCGAGTAGATCGTCACATTCGCAAGCTGAGCCTTCCTCAAGATTTCTCCCAGTTTGCTGTCGCTTCCCGTATCCCTCGCCTCGGCCATCACCAGCAAGATCCGCCTTCGAGCCGGCGGCTGTTCATCCAACAACGTGACGCCTCGCATCATCGCGTCGTATAGCAGCGCTCCCGACGTTCCCTCCTTTAAATGTTCGATGACATTCTGGATCCGGTCCGCATCGGTGGTGAATTTCGCTAGCACGTCCACTGAATCGTCGAATCCGATTACCGCCGCATCTCCGCTCTTCGCCATCACCGTTTGCGTAAACACGATGCCTGTCTTTTTCACGGCAGGTAGCAACGCCTCGATCCGCGAACTGGTTTCCACCGCCAGCACCACGGAAAGCGCATCGAATCCCAGGTCGAAATGCTCGATCTTCTGCGGTACGCCATTGTCGAACACGCGAAAATCCTTCTGCGTCAGATCGAACACCATTTCGCCATTTCGATTGCGCACCGTCACTGGCGCGGTTACTTCGTTCACTCGTACACGAATGGAGGGCTTTTGCAGATTTGCTGGGGGCTGCTCCGGTTGCACACCGGGTCTAGGATCGATCGGTCCGGGCGCCGCTCCCTGCGCCAACACGCCTGGCACACAAGACGCCAATGCAAGCATCAGTCCCGCGCAGCGCAGCGCCGTAACCACGAGCTTCGTCGTCATTACCATTCATTCTCGGTCATTTGCCACGCATTCTCCCTGTATCTGATTCGGCTTGCGGCCACTCCGGTTGTAGCGCGCAATTCGGCCAAACCGCCCGGAAACTGTGAGATGCGTGGACTTCGAATCGCTGGCCCTCATTTAACCCATAGGGTAAGTCTTGCACATGCGCTTACATGCCATGCCGCAAACCAGCTAAAATAGGCCGTTTGCATTTTTCTGAGGGGGATGAATGAAGCGTCCGCGTTACTTGCCTATGCCCGCACTCGCTTACCAGGACCCGGTCTTTATGCAGAGTCTGGGCGCCCGGCCTTTGCGCATTCTGGCTGAATATTTCGATCCAATGATCCGGCTTCGGCGGGCGAATGTGGGCGACACCATCGTGATGTTCGGCTCCGCGCGCATCCAGCCACGCGATACCGCCCTCCAGGAACTCAAGAAAATTCAAGCCAAGGCGCGCGGTCGCAAGAACCGTGAATGGCGCCTCAAGGTACAGGCGGCGCGATCCATTCTGGACATGTCCCGCTATTACGAAGAGGCTCGCGAACTTTCCCACCGCATCACCAAGTGGGCGCTCTCCTTAGGCTCTCACCCGAAGCGTTTTGTGATCTGCTCAGGCGGCGGCCCGGGAATCATGGAAGCGGCCAACCGCGGCGCGGAAGAAGCGGGTGGCAGCACTATCGGCCTCAGCATTCAGCTCCCGCACGAACAGCGCCCGAACGCCTTCATCACTCCGGAGCTCAATTTCTGCTTTCATTATTTCTTCATGCGCAAGCTTTGGTTCGCCCAGATGGCCAAGGCGCTGATCATTTTTCCCGGCGGTTTCGGCACCATGGACGAGCTCTGGGAAATGCTCACCCTGCTCCAGACCAACAAGCTCTCCTCTCACCATTTGATCCTGATCTACGGCCGCAAGTATTGGGATAAGGTTCTGAATTGGCGCCACATGGTGGAGAGCGGAACGATCAGCCAGGCGGACTACGACCTACTGCAGTTTGCTGACACCGTGGACGAAGCCTTTGAACATGTGCGGAAGGATTTGGAGACACACCACCTGACACTCGATGCCGAATGGGAAACCCTCGCCCGGCACCTCTGAGCGTCGCGATGGCGCAGTCGAAGGACCTGACCGTCTTTCGACACTTGAGCCATATCCATCAGTTCTTCGATACTTCCAGATCCGCTTCGAACACGGCCTTGAAGCGCCGCGCTTCGTCGCGATCATGGACGAGCACGATGGGCGACAGCCTCAGCGATCGATGGCACGCCCGGCAGACGCTCATTTCGCCCTGCAAGTCCTGAATGAACCCGTCAGTGAAGTGATACTCGGCCAGCGCTTTTCGCGCTGCTTTCGCGCCGCGCGCGCCGCAATCGGGGCAGGTGTACTCCACCCGATCCTCCAGGGGATCGCGATGGAGAGCAGCCCAACCCGTATAGCGCACCCCAACCGTTTCCGCAGAAAGTTTGCTCATGAAAGCACCTCAATTTAACCTGATGCTAATTAGACGCCGCTACGCCTAAATGGGTGCGGCGGGCGCCGCAGATTGTTCCTGCGCAGGCTTCACCGGGCTTATCCAGCACAGTATCAGCTTATGACGGCCGGAGATTGGCGGCGAGGCTAGAACCGGACAACTATCCCCGTCGAAACTCTCGTATTGTGTTGTTGAATGCTTCCCAGATGCGTCGGAAGCACATCCCCTTGAATGATTCGCCACGAAAACCGTCCGTTGTGGATTCTCATATCCACGCCGCCGCCGATATCCCATGCGAACGATCTGTTTGCAAATCCGCCGCCATCAAAATGCGCCGCACCCAATAGCACGTGCGCGAACGGAGATATCCGCCGCGGCCACGTAACCTGCGGTCCAAAAAGGTAGCTGTAGATGCTGGAGCTCACGCCCCCGACTTTGCCATATTCGCCGGTTAGGTCCGCTGCCACTCCCAACCAATCGGCGATCTTGTACTGCCCGCCCAACTCCGCGCCGTTGAGGTTGACAGCCGGCGTCGCGGAAAAGTGCATGTAGCTATAGCTAGCCGATAGCTCGATTTTGTCCTGCGCTCGCGTCGGCACAACCATGATCGCAACCACTCCAAGCAAAAAGGCTAGTTTTCGCAACATGCGGTGCAGTCTCCTCCTCGGGAGGTTCGTTTCTGAAACTATTTCTTGGGAAGCTAGTGCGCTCCTGCTTTGCTCAATTCCGCACCTGCGCCGCGCGAAGCGATAAGTTCCGGCAGGTCAGCATCGGCTTCGTGCCATAACATCTCTGCGGTGGCAAACTCCTGCGCTGCAGCTTGCGAATTCCCATTATGCCGGGCAATCACGCCTAACGCGTAATGTGATCCTGCATAATCCGGAGCGCGTTCGGACATCGCTTCGGCCATTTGCTCCGCCAGTCCCCAATCGTCTGCGTCGCGAGCCACCCGGCACAGAAACTCCAGATGAAACAAGCCCTGTGTCCACGTGTCCGGGCCATTTGTAGCACGAATTCTTCTCAGAATGCTTTGAAACAACGCTTCCGCCTGCGCTGTTTCGCCAGCTTTCAGCAACAACGTTGCGCGCAACCCGTCAATGTAAATGCGCACGCTATAGGTATCCACGGATCTCATTTGCGCTTCGGCTTTTCCCGCAAGTTTCAATTGATCCGCGGCTTCCTGCGTGTGTCCCGTCGCGAACTGCGCATCCCCGCTCAACGCATACGCTGTCGCTTTTGCGAGAGGCGAAGGGCGTGCCGCTAGCGCCCGGGTTGCCCCCAGCGCTTCCGCGTAGCGTCCTCGATCCAACAGGAACTCAGGCAAATCCTTTCGGTTAAATGCATCGTAATCGGTAAACGCTGGTAACGCCGCTGCAGCCTCGAAATTCTTCTCGGCTTTCTTCATCTCTCCCAGGTACTGATACGACGACGCCAGCAACCCCAGGTTGTGGGCGTAATGCCAGTCATACCAAGCCGGAATATTTTCCCTGCGGAAATAGTCGCGCTCCAGTTGGTCCGTCTTCAGAAACTGAGTGATTGCCGCATCCATCTGCCCGGCTCGCCGCAGCACGTGCCCATACATGTGCTGGGCGTGCGGTATTTCCGGCGCAAGCTCCGCATAAAGCTTTGCATGAGGCAGAGCCTCCTCAACACGTCCACTATTTTCGTAGCAGTGGGTCAGAAAGTGGTGCGCCGCAAAATTCCGGGGGTCCGTGGCAAGCACCTGCTCAAAGAACGGCGCGCACCCCATGTCGCAACCTTGTCCATCCGCAAACGGCGAACTCTCTTGTGCCACACCGCGCAACAGGAGAAAGATCACATCCCCGGGGTATGCCGCCAGAGCATCGTCAAGGGCGTCCCGCATAGCTAGCGTCCGCTCGATCTTGCTTGGATCGATCATGGCCTGAAGCTGCAATTCACGAATTTGTATCCTTCGCCTCTCCCGGTCTGACGCGCTTCCCGCCAGAGATTGCGCCTGCTTCAATGCTTCCTGGGCTGCCGGGAAATCCATGGGAGAGTAGGCGTAAGTCAATCCCAGATAAGCCATTGCGAGCTTCGGATCCGACCGTAGAGCTTGATGGAACGAGCGGGCTGCCTCCGTCCAGACATATGACTCCAAGTACGCCAATCCCTGATCATAGAAGGCCTGCGCCTCCTTGGATGACGTGGTTACCGTTTCGTGCAACGTTCCGATCCCTTCACGCGCCGGTACCGGACGCTCCAGAAACTCCCTTGGAATCCAGCCAATTTTCGGATTCGCCGAACTGCGCGGGGAAGGAGCCTGAGCAAACAATGCGGGGCACAGCAATAGCAGCAGCCATGGAAGCCTGCGTAGGCTAGAGTGTGGGCACATCGGTCGGAAAGGCATATTTTTTCTATCTAATTTCCCGCTTCAAATCGCAATATGCATGAATGACGGAATTGAGTATTGTATCAGTCCGAGTCACCTGCTCAGTTTTCCAAGAATTAATAATTGCCCGCTCAAGAATATGGGAATTGGTATTCAATTCGACATGTTACGTTCAAAAAACCCTTCAATTTGCAGAAGGTCCATGTCTACAGTGTGTTAGCAAGGTTAATTTTTTACCACATAGTGGTATAGAAATTGCCACTGTTCCGGTCCCCAGCAGTACGCGAAGGTTTCTGTGCCCTCCAGCCTTCGCTTCGGTTTAGGGCGTCTTGGTGGCTGGTAGTTATTCTAGGCGCATTCCAGGAGCGTACATGAACCACTCGAAGAAGTTCCTACACGGTCTGGTTTTAGTCTTTCTACTCACCCTTCTCGCCACGGGATTCGCCATGGCTCAGACCACGGGCGGAACCCTCCGCGGAACCATCACCGATCCTCAAGGGCTGCCCGTTGGGCAAGTGGCTGTCCACCTTCTGAACAACCAGACCCAAGCCACCGTCACCGTTATGACGGAAGCTTCCGGAATTTATAACTATCCCGACCTCCCCGTGGGCACCTACTCGATCACCGCCGAAAAGGAAGGTTTCCAAAAGGCCCAACAAAACGGAGTTCAGATTTTCGCCAACCAGGTCACCCAGGTAAATATTCCTTTGCAGGTGGGCGCTGTTTCTGCGACGGTCGAGGTCACTGCTACCACGCCTCTGGTCCAGACCGGGACTTCCCAACTTTCGAACGACTTCGATACCCAACAAGTTACCGAACTTCCTAATACGGAACTCGCTGGCTCGCCGTTGAACTTGGCGCTGCTCGCACCCGGAACTACTCCTCAAGGCGCGGGCGTGCTCGGCGAAGGGGGCTCCATCGGTGGCACCCGTCCGCGCATGAACAATTTCACGATCGATGGTGTCGACGACAACCGCATCGATCTTACCGGCCACAGCCAGAACGTCATTCAGGATTCTGTCGCCGAGTTCAATCTTCTCACCAACCAATTCAGCGCCGAATACGGCCACTCCGCTGGCGGTCAGTTCAACATTATTACCAAAACGGGGACGAATACCTGGCATGGCGACGCCTGGGGCTACAACCAGAACCGCAACTACGACGCCATGGACAATTTGCAAAAGGCAACGCCTGGCCAAACTCAGCCCAACCGTTTCGATTACACTCGTGCCGGCGCCGATATGGGCGGTCCCATCATCCACAACAAACTTTTCATATACAGCGCCTATCAACGCATCGTGGACGGTCTTGCTACGCAGGCTGTCGCTCAGCAGGCACCCACCGCAGCCGGTCTAGCGACACTCGAGGCCATCTCCGATTCAGCGGTCAATAATATCCTGAAGCAGTTCCCCACGGCTCCCGCCGGTTCCTTCTTTGAGCACGTTACCGTACCCGGTACGACTTGCGCCGCGGGCTGCCCCATTCCTTTCGGAAATATCTCCCCTCAGGCCCCGAATTTCTTCAATGAGCAGGATTTCATCATCAATGGTGATTTGACCCTTGCTAAGCATCAGATTTCGTTTCATGTTCTCTGGGACAGAAATACCGCACCCAACGTGAACAACGACACTCCCCAGGCTCAGTTCACAGGTTCCAATCCAGTCAACACTAGAAAATATCTGTTTAAGGATACTTGGATTTTGAGCAACAAGATGGTGAATGATTTCCGCGCGAGCCTTTCACGATTCACTGCCGAGTTTACGGTGCCGACAGCTTTTGCCAATTTCCCGAATGCTGAAATCGACGCTGATGGTCTGAACATCGGCCCCCAAGGCTGCTCTCCCCAAAGCACCATCATTAACACCTATCAAATCAAAGACAACATTAGCTATGTTGTCGGCAACCACAATCTGAAATGGGGGGCTGAGTGGAACCATTGGATCGCGCCTGGCAACTTCTTGCCCCGTTCTCGCGGTGAATGGGATTACGCGAATATCAACGAATTTGTAAACGACCTCGTCCCTACCGGGTTCAATGGTGCACTTCGCAACGCGGGGTCCGGGTTTTTCGCCGGCAATCAGAATGGTATCGGCCTGTTTCTCCAGGACGACTGGAAAGTCAGTCAGCGCCTCACTTTGAACCTTGGACTCCGTTACGAGTGGAATGGCGTGCCCCGTGACGATGGCTTACAAAATCTCAATTCGATCTCCGATTTGCCGGGCACCCCGCTCCTTTTCCGTACGCCGCCGTCGGATCTGAATAATTTCGGACCGCGCGTTGGCTTCGCCTATGATCCTTTCGGCAACGGGAAATGGGCCGTTCGCGGCGGCTTCGGAATCTCCTACGACGTGACGCCGCAGAACTTTCCCTCCATCAGCTTGCCGCCTCAGCTTCAGACCGAGCAAAACCCGGATATTACCTGCGCTTTGCCTGGCGCCCCAGCTTGGTGCGCCGATTACACCGGTGGTACAGGTCTAGGCAGAGGTTTCCTTGCTGGCGGCGGCTTACTGCAAGTTAATGTACCTTGCGCTGACCAGGCCACTTGCCGCACTTCTACCGGGGCCATTATCGTTCCGATAGTCGAGCCCAAGGTGCTCACCTGGACCCTCGGCGTTCAGCACGAGGTCGGCTGGAACTCCAGTCTCGAGGTGCGCTACGTCGGCACGCGAAGCTTGGAACTGCCTATCCAGGCACGCATGAATATACAAACCGGATTTGATGCCGGCCTTCCCGCAATTCCAACGTACCTCAGCACGTCAGCAATTCCCGCTACCGTTCCAGCCACTGCGCCGAATTTGGGCCAATGGGACACCTTTGAAAATAGCTGCACCACGCCCAGTCCCTTCATCTATGCTTCCCAGGGCTTTTGTGGCGCGCTCGTCACTGGCTTCCCCCCCCTGGGCAGTGGCATCTACCACGGTGTCTCCGCGGACTTCAATCATCGGGTGGGCCATGGCCTCTCGCTGCGGACCAATTACACATTTTCAAAAAACATCGACGATGCCACAAACGAACTCTTCAGCAGCCGTGTGAATCCTCGCCGTGCGCAGGACTGGCTCAACATAGGCCAGGACCAAGGCTTGTCCGCTCTCGACGTTACTCACAAGTTTGTTCTTACCTGGGTGTATGACCTGCCTGGGATGGGCTCCGGCTTTGAGCGCGGATTGACCGGCGGTTGGGAGTTCTCCGGTACCTATTTCCTCAGCAGCGGCACTCCAGTAACTATTCTTAATGGATCCGACGCAAATGGAGACGGCGATAGCGCTGGTGACCGGCCCATCTTCAACGCCGCGGGCACTTCGCTGGGTGGCACCAGTGCCGATCCCGTTTGCAATGACCTTCCCGGTGGGGCAACGCGCGTTATTTTCCCCAAAGATGCTCTTCATCCCGTAGCATCTACTCCTTGCGCCAGCGACGCACACGTAATCGGGTATTTCCCTGACGATCCCACACAGAAGTATGTCGTCGCCGGTCTGGGTGCTCGAAGTAACGTCGGGCGTGACACCTATCGCTCTCCCGGCATCAATACTTGGAGCATGTCCGTCGGCAAGATCACCAGCATCAACGAGCGCTTCAAGGTGCAGTTCCGCGTCGATGCGTACGACGTTTTCAATCACCGAAGCTTCGCTCTCGCTCAGCCCAGCGTTTTCCAGTCCGGCACCAGCGGCGATGGCTCGCCGTCGGTCAATAACGCCCTCAGCGAGACCTACACCAACATCCTGGCGACCGGCTTCCTTAATGCTCAGTCCACGTTCAGCGGCGGCTCGCGTAATATGCAACTTGTCCTGAAGTTGATGTTCTAATCCTCCCGGCAGCCTCCGTCTCAAAAAGGGCCCGTACCAGCGGGCCCTTTTTCTTTCTACAAGTGATCTCTAAAACCAGTTTACGGGGTCGGAGCTTCAGCTCCGACATATGAGCCCTCGGGCTACAATGGGCTTTAGCCCCTGAAGAAACTGATCTTTCGGAATTTAAGTGTTTGTGAGATAGCGACAGCTTCTAGCAGTCCGCTTCGTAAGTTTGCCCGCGCGCGGCGCGTATAATTAGTAGAATGTCGCGCAAAACCTCCATGCCTTTCGGCGAAGCCGTCCGCATCGCCACCGCCAGCCTGTGGGCCCACAAGCTCCGCAGCGTCCTCACATTGCTTGGCGTGGTCATTGGAGTGATGTCCGTCATCGCCGTAGTCAGCGTCATCAACGGTCTCAACCGCTACGTCGCCGAAAAATTATTCAACCTCGGCGCCGATGTTTTTCTCGTCAGCCGCGGCCCCGCCATCATTACCAACATTGACGAATATGAGACCACCCAGAAGCGCAAAAAATTCTACCTTGACGATTACGAAGCCGTTCGCGACGCCTGCCGCTCCTGCGTCGCCGTGGGCGCCTCCATCGACTACCACGGCGCCCAGGTCAAATATGGTTTCGACTACGTCTCCAACACGGACGTCCATGGCTGGACGCCCGAAATGCCCCTGCTCTACGACTACGATCTCGACTCCGGCCGCCACATCAACCGCACGGATGTTTCCCAGGCCGCGCCCGTTTGCACCGTTGGCTTCGACATTGCCGACAAATTATTCCCAGGCCGCGATCCTATCGGCCACGAAATTCGCGTCGACACCGGCTCTTGCCAGGTCATCGGCGTCGGCAAAAAGCTCGGCTCCGTGATGGGTATGTCGCGCGATGCTTGGGTCATCTTGCCGATTACTACCTACCGCAAAATCTATGCGCGCGATGATTCCGTTCGCATCTGGGGCAAAGCGGAAGGCACCACCGCGCTTGAGTCCACCATGGACGAAGTTCGCATGATCCTTCGCGGCCGCCGCCACCTGAGCTATAGCACTCCCGATGACTTCGTGATCGAAACGAATCAATCCTTTCTCTCCATCTGGGGCCAGCTCAGCGGCGCTTTCTTCGGCGTCACCATTCTCATCGCATCCATCTCGCTGGTCGTGGGCGGCATCGTCATCATGAACATCATGCTGGTCAGCGTCACTGAGCGCACACGCGAAATCGGTTTGCGCAAATCCCTTGGCGCGCGCCAGAGCGATATCCGCCTCCAATTTTTGATCGAATCGGCCACTATCGCCGCTTTCGGTGGTTTATGGGGCGTGCTTTTGGGAATTCTCCTCGCGAAAATTGTCACCTGGACCACCACGCTCCCCAGCTCCGTGCAGCTCTGGTCCGTGGTGCTGGGCCTGCTCGTGGCTGTAAGCGTCGGCCTGTTTTTTGGGATTTATCCAGCGGCCAAAGCCGCCCGGCTTGATCCTGTGGTTGCTTTGCGATCCGAATAGGCAAGCGAAGAAAGCATCATGGCCAACACGCGCGGATTTCACCAACTCAAAGAAGCCGTCGAACTCGCATTCGACACGCTTCGCCACAATCCCATGCGCTCGTTCCTCACCGTTCTGGGCATCGTCATCGGTGTCAGCACCGTCATTGCCATCGGCGCCGTCGTCAACGGGCTCAACACCAACGTCGTCGGCCAGATCGAATCGCTCGGCTCGAACGTGATCATCTGTTACAAATTCTCTTTCGTCACGCTCGGTCGTCGCCCTGCCGAAGAATTGCAGCGCAAGGAATTAAAGTCCGAATGGGCGGATGGCATCGGCCGCTTGCCGCATATCGTCGCCGCTTCGCCCTCGGCGCGCATTCAAAACAACGAATTCGGCACCGGCACCAGCTTTGTCCGCCGCGGCGATCTGCGCGTCAAAAACGTCATCCTGCAGGGCAACACCGCTTCCATCGCGGAAATCAATAATCTGAATCTTGCTGGCGGCCGCTTTTTTAACGAAACCGACCAGCAGCACCGCTCTGCCGTCGTCGTTCTCGGGTCGGACACCGCCGACGCCCTGTTCCCCGCGCATGAAGATGCGCTCGGCAAGGAAGTCCTCGTCGAAGGCCAGGGATTCACCGTCATCGGCGTGCTCGCTCATCAGGGCCAGGCCTTCGGCAACGGGAAAAATCCCAACGACAACGTCGCCATTTTCCCGCTTTCCACTTTTTTGCGGATTCATCCCGAGTACAAGGATTATGCTCTTTTCGCCAAAGTGGACGATGCCAGGAACATGCCCGAAGCCGTCGATGAAATTCGCGATTATCTTCGGCGCATGCGCCGTCTTCCTTCCGACAAGCCAGACAATTTCGCGGTCTTCACCACCGATTCCTTCATCGACCTCTGGAAACAGATCTCCCATGGCATCTTCGCTGTCATGTTTGCCGCAGGCTCGGTGGCCCTGCTCGTCGGCGGCATCGGTGTGATGAACATCATGCTGGTCAGCGTCACCGAGCGCACCCGCGAAATTGGCGTTCGCAAAGCCATCGGCGCGCGCCGCGGCAACATCCTCATGCAGTTCTTGTTTGAAGCTGTGGCGCTCTCCCTGATCGGCGGCGTCATCGGGGAACTTCTCGGAGCGGCCCTGGGCTTATCCGTGCGCGTTCTCTTTCCCGCGCTGCCTGCTTCCATCTCTCTCTTTTGGGTCGTTCTTGGCTTTTCCGTTTCAGCACTAATCGGTATCTTCTTTGGTGTCTACCCCGCCTGGAAAGCCGCCAGCCTCAATCCGGTCGACGCCCTGCGCTACGAATAGGCACCCATTAGCCTTGTTTAGAGGTACAATCTCGGGGAAACGTCAGCGCCCCTTTTCGCATCTATTCGCCTATACCGAGGCCGCTGTTTGAAGAAGCTTTATGGCAGTGACTGGCAAATTGATCCCGGCAGAGAAAGCCTGCTCCCGCTGCGGAAGCCACACCGTTGACGCACTCGCGCGCCAGGGCGTGGTCGATGGCTTCCTCAATATTTTCCACCTGCGCCCGTATCACTGCCGCCGCTGCTACCGCAAATTTTACCTGATCGAACCGTTCCGCCATCGTCGTCATCCCGTCCCGCAAGCCAGAACCTTTCGCTCCTGATTCCGCCGTTACTGCGTCACGCGCTGCATGAAATCACGCAGTTCCTCGGCGTTTAAGTCCGAAACACCACGAAACTCAAAGCCATTCTTTCGGCCCGACACTACGTTGTACCCGCGGATTGTCTCGGCTCGCCACGCCTCCTCGCTACCGCTCGCTGCTGGCCACACATACAAATTAATCGGATGCAGCGCGCGGTGATACACCAGCGCCGCCACCGTTCGCCCGCCAATGTAGTCCAGCCGGCCTCCCGCCAGCGGATATCCCTGCTCCGCCAGATCTCGCACAGGCGGCGCAAAATCAATTTTCCCATCAAACCACGGTTTCACCGTGTGCTGATCCGTTGAAACCACATCCATCAGGTGATTGCTCATCAGCGAGCGCACGTGGCTCGTCACCAGCTCCTGATCGCTCGAAGCAGTTGGCGGTCGCGATACAAAAAATACCGCCAGCAACGCCGCCGTCGCCAGTGCCGCTCCTCCGCCCGCCCACAGCCATCGGCTGAACCACGGCGCGACTTCCCGCGCCGGCTGCGGCAATCCTTCCCGGATCTTCTTTTCCAATCGGGGCGTAGCTCGATAGTACAGTCTCGGTTTCTGCAGCGCTTCTCGAACGCTCCTCCAACTCTGCACTTCCTCCGCGCACGATGCGCAGGAGGCCAGATGCGCTTCCACTTCCAGCGTGCGCTCAAATCCCAGCTCCCCGTCCAGATATCCTTCGATCAGATAGTGTTCGAGTGTGCAGTCCATCACGCCTCCTTTCTCACGCTTGTTTCCAGTTGCTCGCGCATTTTCTGCCGCGCCCGTGACAGACTCGACATCACCGTCCCCATCGGCACGCCCAGCACCTCCGCGATCTCCTTGTACGAAAGCCCTTCGATCTCGCGCATCACCAGCACTTCGCGAAAAGCCTCCGGAAGCGCTTCGAGCGCTCTCCGCACTCGCTCTCCTTCCTCGCGCTCCACAAGTTTTGACTCCGCATCGTCGTGCCTTTCTTCTTTGCTATGCGCCGTCTCATCGAATTCTTCCTCTGAGCCGGCGCCCCGATTCTTCCGCGCCCACGAATAACACGTGTTGCGCACGATCTTTAGAATCCACGCCCGGCTGTCGCCTCCGCGAAATCCGCCGAAAAAACGCATCGCCCGCAGATACGCTTCCTGTACCACATCCTCGGCGTCCGCAGGGCTGCGCACCAGCCAGCGCGCCAGGTTGTAGGCCGCATCCAGATGGGGTAACACCGTTTGTTCAAACCGCTCGGTCATGCGCCTCTAAGCCTTCCACCTTTGCCCGCATCCTGGCCTTACAACACCTAGACTCCGCGACTGCCTTTTTTATTCCATGTACAAATACGGCCCCTTTGCGGGGAATAACCGCGCGCCGCACGAGTCTAGAGAGATGCATGCCAGAAGTGCAAATTCACATTCTGAGGAGATACCTGGATGTCTAAGAGAATTCTTCACGATCACAATCACGACGGCATCGACCGCCGCGGCTTTCTTGAATGCATGGCTTGGGCCGGCACCGGAGCGCTCTGCATTTTGTCCGGCGGTGTCCTGAAGTCCTATGCACTCACCGAGCCAAACCAGCTCGCCTCCGCCCTTGCCTCCGCCGGCGCCGATCTAAGCTTCGTCCAGATCAGCGACAGCCACATTGGATTCAACAAATCCGCCAATCCCGATGTTTCCGCCACGCTTCAAGCGGCCATCGACAAAGTAAACGCTTTGCCCACGCCGCCATCCTTCATTCTTCATACCGGCGACATCACTCAGCTCTCCAAGCCCGATGAGTTCGACACTGCCGCCCAGCTTCTCAAGGGCCTCAAAACCGATCGCATCTTTTACGTTCCCGGCGAGCATGACGTCCTCGACGGCACGGGCCAACTCTACCGCCAGCGCCACGCCCCACAATCGTTGGGAGACGGCTGGTACAGTTTCGACGCGCACGGCGCGCATTTCGTCGGCCTGGTCAACGTCCTCAATCTCAAAGCCGGTGGTCTCGGCTCGTTGGGCCACGACCAACTCGAATGGCTGGAAAAGGATTTAAAACCGCTCTCGAGCAGCACCCCCATTGTTGTGTTCGCTCACATTCCGCTCTGGTCGGTCTTTCCCGAGTGGGGTTGGGGCACCGACGACAGCGCCCAGGTTCTCATCTATCTCAAGCGTTTTGGTTCCGTCACCGTGCTCAACGGCCACATCCATCAGACCATGCTCAAAGTCGAAGGCAACATTACCTTCCACACCGCTTTGTCCACGGCGTTTCCGCAGCCCGCTCCCGGAACTCCCGGCGCCTCGCCCGGACCGCTCACGGTTCCCGCCAACCAGTTGCGCCAGATGCTCGGCGTCACCGAGGTGAATTTCGTTCGCGGCCAGCACGCGCTCGCGGTCACCGACTCAACCCTGGCACAAGCCGCTACATCATCGGCACAGCCGATGGGCATGGAGCAGCGCTAATGAAGCTCTCCGCCAAATTATTCGCACTCGCCTTGGCCGTGGTCTTCAGCGTCAGCACCATCATCGCACCTGCCGCGCAGACCGATGACTCATCGTCCTACGTTAT
>Ga0335085_10008158_pt1 | contig 16040 bp, 13 predicted proteins | sample Lox_Sample_45_FD_206712 | JGI IMG/M metagenome (GOLD analysis project Ga0335085, IMG submission 206712) | Soil microbial communities from Loxahatchee National Wildlife Refuge, Florida, United States - Lox_Sample_4.5 | ecosystem: Environmental > Terrestrial > Soil > Wetlands | place: USA...
TGGTGCTTGCCTGCTTCACCGTCGGCGCCGCGCAGGCGCAGTCGCCGTCGTCGTCGACCCAGCATCCCTTGTGTCTCTGGACCTATACGATCGAGGGCACGACGGTCGTCGATCCGCGCACGATCCTGTTTCACACCCGCGATGGCAGAACCTATGTGAACACGCTCAAGGCGCCATGTCCGGGGCTGAAGCTGCATGGCTTCACGTACCTCACGCACAGCGACGAGATCTGCTCGAACGCGGTGCCGATCAGCGTGATCGCCACGCACGAGTCCTGTGCTCTCGGCGTGTTTACGCCGGCTCCCGGAGTTCGGCCCTGGAGCTACTCGCCTTAGCGCTCCGATGCCTGCCAACGATTCGCCGCCCGGACCGCGCGCCTTCAGGCGCGCTCGCGGGGCTGAAGCCCCGCGGTCCAACCGTCCGACTGTCCGTTTGTGCGAGTGGGTGCCGTAGAATGGGCCAGGGAAGCCGGCGCGAAGGCTTACGGCTCGCTCCGAGATCGGTCATGCGCCTGTCGATGTCGTTCCGCTGCCGTTACCTTAAAAGCGGCAGACTGAGCGACTCTCGCGGTGGATTGCATCGTGGACGTTCTCGAACACCTCGTAATGCACCAGCATCTTCACCTCGTACGTCTTGGTGAATTGGTGCAATAGGGGCGGGATGAGATTTGGCTGACACGCAAGAATTTTTGGATAACTACAAGCGTGTCATCCCGGCCAAGCCGCGCGTCGAAACCGTTGGGAGCCAGCGCATTGGTACGGTGCGCGGCGCAGAGGCGGGAACCAAGCGATCGCGGGGATCCCGGCTCGGCGCCGCGCCAACCCTCACGGTGGTCGTCCGGTAACATTCGTGGCGGCGCGGCTTGGCCGCGATGACAATCTCAAGTGAGAAGGTTTGCGCCAAGCAAAAAGGCCCGGTGTTTCCACCGGGCCTTTCGTGGTTCGGGGCTCGCGTTGCTCGCGCCTCACCATGGCGTCATGCTGAGGAGCGCGGCCTTTCGGCCGCGCCCCGAAGCAGTGGACATTAGAAATCCATGTCGCCCATTCCGCCGCCGCCCGGCATCGGGGGAGGCGATTCCTTCTTCGGACGATCGGCGACCATGGCTTCGGTCGTGATCAGCAGGCCGGCGACGCTGGCTGCATCCTGCAATGCGATGCGCACCACCTTCGTCGGGTCGACGATGCCGGACTCCACGAGATCGACATACTGCTCGGACTGCGCGTCGAAGCCGTAGGTGTTGGACTTCTGCTCGAGCAGCTTGCCCACCACGATCGAGGCTTCCACGCCGCAGTTCTCGACGATCTGGCGTATCGGCGCCTGGATCGCCTTGCGGACGATCGCGATGCCGGCGTTCTGGTCTTCATTTTCGCCGGTCACGCCCGCGAGAGCCTTGGTGGCGTAAAGAAGCGCCGTGCCGCCGCCGGGAAGGATGCCTTCCTCGACTGCCGCCTTGGTGGCGTTGAGCGCGTCGTCGACGCGATCCTTCTTCTCCTTCACTTCGACTTCCGTGGCGCCGCCGACGCGGATGACGGCAACGCCGCCCGCCAGCTTCGCCAGACGCTCCTGCAGCTTCTCCTTGTCGTAGTCCGACGTCGTCTCTTCGATCTGCTGCTTGATCTGGCCGACGCGCGCCTGGATGTCGCCCTTCTTGCCCGAGCCGTCGATGATCGTCGTGTCGTCCTTCGTGATGCGCACCTTCTTGGCGGTGCCCAGCATGTTGAGCTTCACGTTCTCGAGCTTGATGCCGAGATCTTCGCTGATGACCTGGCCGCCGGTGACGATGGCGATGTCTTCCAGCATGGCCTTGCGGCGGTCACCGAAGCCCGGCGCCTTGACGGCCGCGACCTTGAGGCCGCCGCGTAGCTTGTTGACCACGAGCGTCGCCAGAGCCTCGCCTTCGACTTCCTCGGCGATGATGACGAGCGGACGGCCGCCCTGCACCACGGATTCCAGGATCGGCAGCATCGGCTGCAGCGAGGAAAGCTTCTTCTCGTGGATGAGGATGAACGGCTCCTCGAGCTCGGCCACCATCTTGTCGGCGTTGGTGATGAAGTAGGGCGAGATGTAGCCGCGGTCGAACTGCATGCCCTCGACGACGTCGAGCTCGGTGTCCAGGCTCTTGGCCTCTTCCACCGTGATCACGCCTTCGTTGCCGACTTTCGCCATGGCTTCGGCGATCATCTTGCCGACGGTCTTGTCGCCGTTGGCCGAGATGGTGCCGACCTGGCCGATCTCGTCGTTGGACTTCACCTTCTTGGAGCGCTTCTTCAGATCGGCGACGATGGCTTCCACCGCCTTCTCGACGCCGCGCTTCAGGTCCATCGGGTTCATGCCGGCCGCGACCGACTTGGATCCCTCGCGCACGATGGCGTGGGCGAGAACCGTCGCCGTCGTGGTGCCGTCGCCGGCGGCGTCGTTGGTCTTCGACGCCACTTCGCGCACCATCTGGGCGCCCATGTTCTCGAACTTGTCGTGAAGCTCGATCTCCTTGGCCACCGTCACGCCGTCCTTGGTCGTGCGCGGGGCGCCGAAGCTCTTCTCGATCACGACGTTGCGGCCCTTCGGGCCCAGCGTCACGCGAACCGCATCGGCGAGAATGTCGACGCCGCGGAGCATCTTCTCGCGGGCGTCGGCGCCGAATCTTACGTCTTTGGCTGCCATGTCTATCTCCTGAATCTCTATCTGTCGCTGATGTGCCTGGAAAACGGCGAGTGGCGAATGGCGAAAGGTGTTCCCGCTTCGCTATCCGCGCCTTCGCCCGTCGCTCAGGCCGCCTTCTTCTTGCTGGCCGGACGGCCCTCGAGAATGCCCATGATGTCGGACTCCTTCATGATCAGGAGCTCCTCGCCATCAAGCTTCACCTCGGTGCCCGACCATTTGCCGAACAGCACGAAATCGCCCGCCTTGACCTCGGGGGTGACGCGCTTGCCGCTGTCGTCGAGGGCGCCGGGGCCGACGGCGATGACTTCGCCTTCCTGGGGCTTTTCCTGTGCCGTGTCGGGGATGATGATGCCGCCAGGGGTCTTCTGATCCTCCTGCACGCGGCGGACGACCACGCGGTCGCCAAGCGGACGAAACTTCATTGCGGATTGCCTCCTTGAAAGCTCAACCATTACAATAGGTTAATTGACGGTAGGGTGGAATTCGACAGGCCGGCAGCACTCACTCTTCAGGAGTGCTAACAGTCCCGAGCGCGCATATAGGCGCGGTTCCGGCGCCGGTCAAGCCCCGCGCGCGGCCGAAGGCGAACGCTCCGATCAAAACTTCCGGTAGGATGGGCATTCATTGAGCCTGCCGCAGGGGCAGTAGTCTAATCCTCATAAGTATGATGAAATATGCACCCAGCGTCGGAGAATTCCATGGCCGAAATTGAGCGCCTGACCGTTACCCTGCCGGCCGAGATGACTGCCGTCATTAGAGATGCGGTGGCGACGGGCGATTACGCTTCGACCAGCGAGGTCGTGCGCGAAGCCGTACGGGATTGGAAAATGAAGCGAGCCCTGCAATTGCAGGAACTCACCGCACTCAAGGCGGACATCGATAAGGGCCTGGCCGATGTAGCCGCTGGCCGCGTCAAGAAATTCGATGCCGAGCGCATCATCGAACGGGGGAAGAAGTTATTGGCGTCTCGCTCACCCTCCGCCTGACGCCGCGCTTGAGAGAGGGACGCGGGTGCACGGCACTGTCATTTGGTGGCTTCCCAAGACTGTCGATCTCGGGGTTCGGGGATGAGTGTTGATACTCCAAACGTATTCAGCCGGATCAGGCCGGCAAATCTGATGTTTTTCGCGCCGGTTCTTCTGGCAGCGCTCTTGGTGGGACTACAGCCGCTTGGCGCGGAACAGCCGATCAAAACGATTGGCATTATTTCAGCGGTTGGAGACAAGCTCGAAATCTCGAATATCGGTCTTATGGTGTTCGCCAATTCCCATAACACGATCGACATTCACGATTGGAATCTCGGTCGCGAGATGACGGACGCCTTCAAGAGTGCACTTTCCACGCGGTTCGATGTGCACGTCATCGCGGACGATGCGCCGGAGTTCGAGTCGGCGAATGGAACTTCGTTCGATTTCGCTGCCGCTGTGCGCGCCCGGCTCAAGCCGAACGATCCGGTATCATACGATGCCTATCTGGTGATCCGTTCCGACACGCGGCAGGACATCATCGGCGGTACGAACCAAAGTCTCAGCGGCATCGGGCTCTACCGCCATCATGGTGTGGACTCGGAGCCCTACGTCTTTACGGCCTGCACCGTCACTCTGGTCGATGGACACACGTTCAAGGCCTTGGCGGATACGTGGATGGCCCTACCGCGCGAGGAGGGAGTGGCGGGGTTCTTCTCTACGCTGTCGCGATACGGGGACTATGATTTCTTCGCCGGAGTCGCCGAGCAAGCGTGGCCAGCTTCGGACACATCCTTCGATCCCGAGCAGAAAATGTCACTCGAAGCCAGTTTCACGTATCTGTTGGACCGTGAAGTTCCCTTCACCGTGCAGAGATTGGGATTGGCCAATTGAGAATTGCCACCGCGCACCCTAAGACCCCCGATGAATGGGGATGCAGAGCGTCCGCTTTCCTCAAGGCGGAAATGAAAAAGGCCGACGTGCGGCGTGTCGGCTGCACACTCCCCGGGGAGCCATGACGAGAATTCTTGCCGTCTTGAACACATGTCTTCTGGTTTGCGGGCTGGTATTGAGCGCTCCCGCTGCTTACGACACGGCCAAGAGCAGCGAAACGGTGCTCTATTCCTTCTGCTCGCAAAAAAATTGCGCCGATGGCTACGCTCCCGATGCCGGCCTGATCGAAGACGGCGCGGGCAATGTCTACGGAACGACCCAATTCGGCGGCGGCACGAGCTGTGTTGCGGGCAGCGACTACGGCTGCGGCACCGTATTCAGGCTGGCACCGGACGGCAGCGAGACCGTGCTCCACTCCTTTACCGGCGGCGCGGACGGCGAGATGCCCCATGCCGGGCTGATCGCGGACAGTTCGGGCAATCTCTACGGAACCACACAGTACGGCGGCAGCACGAGTTGCATCGATGGCGGCGCCAACGGCTGCGGCACGGTGTTCAAGCTGGCGCCGGACGGCACCAAAACCGTGCTCCATTCCTTCGCGGGCGGCAAGGACGGCGAGTTCCCCGTTGCCGGTCTGATCAGGGACAGGGCCGGCAATCTCTACGGCACGACATGGTATGGCGGCGGCACGCGCTGCGCTGACGGCACGGCGGGCGGCTGCGGCACAGTGTTCAAGCTGAAACCGGGTGGTACCGAAACCGTGCTCTATTCCTTTCAGGGCGGTACGGACGGCCAGTCCCCGGTTGCCGGTCTGATCGGCGACGGCGCCGGAACTCTCTACGGCACGACACGGTATGGCGGCGCCAACGGTGACGGCGCCGTCTTCGCGATCAAAGCCGCGACCCGCGCCGAGCGCATCGTCTATTCTTTCTGCAGCCGGATCGTAAATCAGACCTGCGCTGACGGCACCGGCCCGGTTGCCGGTCTGACGATGGATGGGGCCGGTAACCTCTACGGCACGACACCGTTTGGCGGCGCGAACAAGGATGGCGCCGTCTTCGCGATAAATGCCGCGACCGGCGTGGAGAGCGTGGCGTATGCGTTCTGCAGCAGAATTCTAAACGGCAAGTGCGCGGACGGCGCCGGCCCGGTTGCCGGTCTGATTTTGGATGGCGCCGGCACCCTCTACGGTACGACCTGGGTAGGCGGCGTGCACAAGAGCGGCACCGCTTTCAAGATTTCGCCGAACGGCACCGAAACCGTGCTGCAGTCGTTCGCGGGCATGAGCGGTGACGGCGGCAACCCCGGAGGGGGCCTGATCCTGGACAGCGCGGGCCATCTCTATGGCACCACCTATTACGGCGGCAACAGCAACCGCGGCACCATCTTCGACATCCCGAATCTGGCAACCACGACGGCGCTGACGTGCTCGCCCAATCCCGCGTATCCCGGCGAACCGGTAACCTGCACCGCGACCGTCAGCTCCAGCGCCGGTGCACCTCCCGATGGGGAACCCATCACGTTCAAAAAGGGCACCACGATTCTGAAATCGGTCCCGTTGAGCGGGGGGGCGGCCGGCTTCACGACCTCATCGCTGCCATTGGGCGTCTTATCGATCACGGCGGTGTATGGCGGCGACCTCAGCTTTATCGGCAGCACAAAACTCGTCGAGCAGGCCGTGAAGAAAATAACGACCACGACGGCGCTTGCATCTTCGATGAACCCGTCCGCTTCGGGCCAGGCCGTGACCTTCACCGCCACGGTAAACTGCAGCGGCGCGGCGATTCCCGATGGAGAAACCGTCGCGTTCAAGAAGGGCTTGACGCTGCTGGGCACGGGAACGCTGAGCGGCGGCTCGGCCAGCTTCACGACCTCTTCGCTGCCGGTCGGAAAATTGTCGATCACGGCGTCCTACAGCGGCGATGCGATTCTTGCCCCCAGCAAGTCCGCGGCGATGAGCCAAGTGGTAAACCCGTAATCGGTTCGCCGGAAGCCGCAACGCGGTCGCGATCGGAAGGCGCGCACCACCGCCGTCCTAGCGGCTATGATCCTTGTTCGAATCCACCAGAGGACTTACGGGCGCATGGCACAGGCATTCGGCGGATTTCCCAAGGACTTCTTCGCCTTCTTCCGCGAGTTGAGCGAGAACAACAACCGCGGCTGGTTCGACGAGAACAAGCAACGTTTTCGCGAGACCGTCCAGGGGCCGATGAGCGATTTCATCGCCGCGATGGCGCCCAGGCTGGCGAAGGTGACGAAGCATTTCACCGCCGATCCGCGGCCGAACGGCGGCTCGATGTTCCGGATCTATCGCGATGTCCGCTTCTCGAAGGACAAGCGTCCCTACAAGGAGCACGCGGCGTGTCATTTCCGGCATGCGCTGGGACGGGACGTTCACGCGCCGGGCTTCTACATGCATTTCGCGCCCGACGAGGTGTTCTTCGGCGGCGGGATGTGGATGCCGCCGCCCGATGCGCTCGCCAAAGTGCGCAATGCGATCGCGTCGAAATCGGCAAATTGGAAAAAGATGCAATCCGACAAGGCGTTCGCGTCGCGTTTCGGCGGCGTCGAAGGCGAGGCGCTGTCGCGCCCGCCGCGCGGCTTCGATGCGAAGCATCCCTTGATCGAGGACATCAAAAGAAAATCGTTCTTCGCCATGCATGACGGCAGCACGAAGCTGGCAACCTCGCCCAGGCTCGTCGACGAGGTCGCGGAAACCTTCGCCGCGGCCAAGCCGTTGATGAAGTTTCTGTGCGGTGCAGTGGAGGTGCCGTTCTAGCGCGTGGCGAATGACACGTAGTGGTGGTGCCAATGACCGAAAGCATTCAGTCATACAAGGATATTCGCATTTGACATCGCTAGCGTTTGACGGAACGCGCGCTGACGTCGTGCTGCGGATTGCGGCCGTCTCTCGTTTCGCTACACTCCTTCAGGAGTCGAGGCGAGGAACGCATACGGTGAGATACGCGCATTCGCTTGCCGACCGGCCGCAGTCCGAATGGGAGTTGCTCCAACGCCATCTCGCAGCGGTCGGGGAACGGGCTGCGCAATTCGCCGAGGCATTCGGTTGGAGCGAGGCGGCGCGTGTCGCCGGCCGCTTGCACGACATCGGCAAATGCTCTCGCGCGTTCCAGGATTATATTGGCCGTCCAAAGAACGACGACGAGCAAAGTCGCGGACCGGATCACTCGACCGCAGGGGCACGTGAAGCGCAAAACAAATATCCTGGTCCGCTCGGCAAGATGCTCGCCTTCGCAATCGCAGGGCATCATGCGGGGTTGGCGGATGCGGCCGACCTGAAGCAGAGGCTCGATCCCGAGCAGCGACGCATCGAGCGCTATGAGGGATGGCAAGATGAAAGCGGCGAACTTCCGGCGCTGGATGCGTTGAAGCCGTCGCAAAAAATGGCGCAGGGCCCGGAAACGGGTTTTTGCGAGTCATTCCTTGTTCGAATGATATTTTCCTGTCTTGTGGATGCAGATTTCCTGGAGACGGAGCGGTTCTACGCGCGTGCAAAAGGTGAAGACGTCGAGCGGGGTGGCGGCACGCCCCTGGAGGAACTGGGCGCTCGCCTGGGCGAGTACATGGCAAAATTGCGCGCGGAGGCCGATCCCACTTCGGTCAACGCGCTTCGTGCGCATGTGCTTGACAGCGTCATCGGCAAAGCCGCGCTGCCACCGGGTCTGTTCACGCTGACGGTGCCGACCGGTGGCGGCAAGACGCTTGCATCACTCTCGTTCGCGCTCGATCACGCCGTCCGACATGGGTTGCATCGGGTGATCTACGTCATTCCGTACACTTCGATCATCGAGCAGACGGCCCAGGTATTTCGCGACGCGCTCAAACCGGAGGGCGTTGGAAATGTGCTGGAGCATCACTCGGCTTTCGATTGGGAGCAGGCAAAAACCATCTCGGAATCCGACAGCGAAGGGCCGAGCGGACTTTCAAAGTTGCGCCGCGCCGCCGAGAACTGGGACGTGCCCGTCGTCGTCACCACTGCCGTGCAGTTTTTCGAGAGCCTATTTGCCAAGCGCACATCGGCCTGCCGCAAGCTGCACAACATCGCAAAGAGCGTGATCATCCTGGACGAAGTGCAGATGTTGCCGCTGAAGCTCCTGCGCCCCTGCGCCGCCGCGATCGATGAGTTGGCGCGCAACTACGGCACGAGCGTCGTGCTCTGCACGGCGACGCAGCCGGCACTACGACGCAAGGACGTAGAGCAACACAAATGGGGGCTCGACATTGATGACGACCGCGAACTCGTGCCTGATCCGAAGGCGCTCTACCAGCTTCTCAAGCGTGTCCATGTCGAATCGCGCGGAACTACTTCCGACGAACAGATCGCCGAGCGGTTCGCCGAACAGGCGCGCATGCTGTGCATCGTCAACAGCCGGGCGCATGCGCGCAAGCTGTTCGAGCGCGTACGGAACTTGGAGGGTTCGTTCCATCTGACGACGCTGATGTGTCCGCGTCACCGGCGATGGGTGCTTGGACAGATTCGCGAGCGGCTGAAGAACCGGATGCCGGTCCGTCTGGTGGCAACTTCGCTCATCGAGGCCGGGGTTGACGTCGATTTTCCGGAAGTCTGGCGTGCTGCAGCGGGCGTCGATTCTATCGCCCAGGCTGCCGGACGCTGCAACCGGGAGGGGAAATTGGAGCTCGGGCGAACTGTTGTCTTCGAACCGGCAGAGGCAAGGTCGCCGCCGGCGCTGGCTCAGGTTTACCAGGCAGCGCGCCCGGTCATCCGCCAGTACGAGGACGTCCTTGGGCTCGACGCAATACATGCCTATTTCCGCGAACTCTACTGGCAAAAGGGGATCCATGCGCTCGATGCGGCGGAGGTGAACGGCCGGCGAGGCATTCTCGATGCAATCAAGGAGCGGACGCGTGATTTCGATTATCCCTTCGAAGGAATCGCAAAAGCTTTCCGCATGATCGACGATGCGATGGAGCCCGTGATCGTGCCGTGGAGCAATCCCGCTGCGCCCGATACCGACGCAGCAGATGTGCTCGGCAAGATCGCAAAAGCCGATCGCCCGACCCGCGAGGACCTGAGGCATCTCCAGCAGTATGTCGTCAACATTCCGCGCAAATTGCGGGACGACTGGTTCGCACAGGGTGTGCTCACGCCGGTCCATATTCGACTGGAAAAAGGTCTGCTCGCGTTCGCGGATCTTGCCCATTATCGCCCCGAGACAGGTCTCGACGTCTTCGCGACGGCCGAACGCGACGCAGAATCCAACATCATTTCCTGAAAACGGCCGGCGCCTAGCGCTCGGCCTCTCGCGCCGGATGGTGGCGTATTACTCCAACGGTGAAAAACCGGTGCCGCGATCCATCCTCTTGGCCTGCAAAGGATGGGAAAGCGGCCACGCTGCTTGAGATGGACGAGCAGGTGACAGGACGCCGGGAGCAGCGCCGCTGCGAGCGCGGCCGGACGGGACAGCAAATCTCGGTACGCCGGCTACGGTTTCGGAAGGGGGGAGATTCCCACCTCTGGCCCCGGGCGCTCGGAAGACTTCATCCTGGCCTCATGGTAATCAATCCAGTAATGGTCTAATTTGGACTGGCCCGCTGGGACGGCGTCTAAGTCGAAGGGGACCACAATTGGCCTACGGTGTCAGGCTTCGCGTCTGGGGTGAACGGGCGTGCTTTACCCGGCCAGAAATGAAAGTCGAGCGCGTCTCCTATGACGTGATGACGCCTTCGGCCGCGCGCGGGATTCTGGAAGCCATCCACTGGAAACCAGCCATCGCTTGGGCGGTGGACAAAATCCACGTGCTCAAGCCAATCCGCTTCCAATCCTTCCGTCGCAATGAAGTGGGGTCCAAGATCGCCGTCGGCAACGTCAAGAAGGCGATGAAGAGCGGCAACGCCGCCGGCCTCGGTCTCGACGTGCAAAGCGAACGCCAGCAGCGCGCAACCACGCTGCTCGTCGATGTCGAGTATGTGATCGAGGCGCATTTCGATCTGACGGGCAGAGCCAAGGAAGACGACACGCCCGCCAAGCACATCAGCATGTTCAATCGCCGCGCGGAAACGGGCCAATGCTTCCACCGTCCCTGTCTCGGTACGCGCGAATTCGCGGCGAATTTCGCGCTCATTCCCGAAGGCGCGCCGCTGCCCGAAACCGCGCTCCCTGAGGACCAGCGCCATCGCGACCTTGGCTGGATGTTGTTCGATCTCGATTTTGCGGACCCGAAAAACGTGAAATCCAAGTTCTTTCGCGCCCGCCTCGAAGACGGCGTGCTCGATGTCCGGAAATGTGTCGCCGAAGGTACCGCCGCATGACGATCCTGCAGGCGCTGAATGAATACTATGATCGCATGGCGGCAAGAGGTGAAGCCGAAGAGCCGGGCTATTCGCGCGAGAAGATCAGTTTCGCGATCGTGCTGGCTCCGGACGGACGCGCAATCGACAAGATCGATCTTCGCGAGTTACAAAAGAAAGGCCTTCGTCCGCGCCTGCTCGACGTTCCGGCTGCCGTGAAACGCACGGTCGGCATTCTTCCGAATTTCCTTTGGGACAAGACATCCTATGCGCTGGGGCGCACGGAAGGTGACGGAAAACGCACGGCCGAGGAGCACGAGAAGTTCAAGCAGGAACACGCCCGCCTGCTTGCCGAAACCCAAGATGAGGGCCTGCTGGCCCTGCGCAAGTTCCTGGCAAGCTGGAATCCGGACGATTTTGATCGGCCGCCTTTCCTGCCGGAGATGCTCGACACCAATATCGTGTTTCGCCTGGATGGCGATAACCGCTTCATTCATGAGCGCGAGGCAGCCAGAATTCTTGTATCGATCAATAAGGACGACGATGGGCGCCGAGCCTTCTGCCTCGTGACCGGCAAGGAGGCCCCCGTCCGTCGGCTCCACCCGACGATAAAGGGCGTAGATGGTGCCCAATCATCCGGTGCGGCTCTCGTCTCGTTCAACCTTGACGCTTTCACTTCGTACGGGAAAGAGCAGGGCGACAGCGCACCGACGTCGGAAATGGCCGCGTTCCGATACGGAGCAGCGCTCAATCGGCTGCTCGACTATGGCTCGCGCCACCGCATTAAAATCGCAGATACTACAGTCGTGTTTTGGGCAGATGCGTCCAAGCTGGGCGAAGAGTCGGCCTCCCAAGCCGAAGGGTTCTTCTCCGAATGGATTGGCGCTTCGCGCCGCGAGAACGACGAGAAGCTCGAAGGCGATGCTGTCGAAGCGGCACGCATTCGCGATTCACTCGAAGCTGTGGCCAAAGGCAGGCCGTCGAAGAATATATCGCCAGAACTGACGAAAGGCGTTCGTTTCCATGTGCTCGGGCTGGCTCCGAACGCGGCGCGCATTTCTGTGCGCTATTGGCTCGAAGACGATTTCGCCGTTTTTGCCCGCCGGCTCAAGGAGCACTATGACGATATCGAAATCGTTCCGCGACCGTGGCAGGCAAAGCTGCCGTCCGTTCAGCGGCTGCTGGTGAAAACAACCGCACTGCAAGAAAAGTTCGAAAACATCCCGCCTCTCCTCGCCGGTGAAACGATGCGTGCCGTGCTGGGCGGCGGGCGATATCCGAAATCATTGCTCGATGCCGTGATCATGCGGCTGCGCGCTGGCGACGACCCCGGAAGCGGGTGGCACGCCGCTGTTGCCAAAGCCTGCCTCAATCGTGCGCATCGTTTTGTGCATTCCATAGAAGAGGAGCCCATAGACGTGTCCCTCGATCCCAACAATCCAAGTCCGGCCTATCAATTGGGGCTGCTATTCGCTGTTCTCGAGTCTGCGCAATACGCGGCGCTCGGGCGGGTGAACGCCCCGATCGCCGACCGCTACTACGGCGCGGCCTCGGCCACACCCGCCCGCGTTTTCGGCTCGCTCATGCGCGGCGCGCGCGTACACCTTTCGGACGCGAGGAAACGCGGCAAGGGACGATGGATCGAGTCGAAACTCGATGAGATCATCGGGCGTCTTCCACCTACTCTGCCGACGAGCTTGCCCGTTGAGGATCAGGCGAAATTCGCCATCGGCTATTATCACGAGCGCGCCGAGCGTTATGCGCGCGCAGAACGCGATGCAGAGGAAACCGAAACCACGCACGAGACGCAGGGGGGCAACTAATGTCTGCGAACGGAACCGTCCAAAATCGCTACGACTTTGTTGTTTATTTCGACGTTGAGCGAGGCAATCCCAATGGCGATCCGGACGCGGGTAACATGCCGCGCCTCGACCCGGAAACCGGCCACGGCATTGTGAGCGATGTCTGCCTGAAGCGAAAGGTCCGCAACTATGTCGAGCTGAAGAAAAAAGATGGGCCACGCTTCCGCATCTATGTGACCGAAGGCGCCATCCTGAACGAGAAGCACCGTGAGGCGTATCTGCACGAGCGCCCGAACGACAAGGAGGCGAGGACTGCAAAGAAGCTGACGCCGAAATCGGACGAAGAGGCGAACGCGATTCGCCAATTCATGTGTGACAACTTCTACGATATTCGCGCGTTCGGCGGGGTTCTTTCCACCGGCATCAATGCCGGACAAGTGCGTGGCCCGGTTCAGCTCGCCTTTGCGCGTTCGGTCGAGCCGGTCCTGCCGCTTGAAATCTCCATTACCCGAATGGCAGCAACAAACGAGAAAGAGAAAGAAGAACGGCTACAGGGAGCAGACGAGGAAAAACGCGGTGACAAGCGCACTATGGGCCGTAAGCATATCATTCCTTATGGCCTTTACTGCGCGCACGGTTTCGTGTCGGCACCGCTGGCATCGCATCCCGTTAAAGGCACCGGTTTTTCAGATGACGATCTCGAACTGCTGTTCGAATCCCTCGCCAACATGTTCGAGCACGACCGCTCGGCTGCGCGCGGCGAAATGGCGACGCGAAAGCTGATCGTATTCCGGCACAATTCAGCACTGGGCAATGCGCACGCGAACGAACTGTTCGAGCGCGTGAAAACCTGGCGTATGCACAAGGGCGACCGTTACGAAATCGGTGACGACCGGCTCGATAACGCCCCGCCCGCCAGAAGCTTTGCGGACTATGGGATCACAATCGATCGCGAGAACCTTCCACAGGGTGTAGAGATCATCGAGCGGCTATGACTGCGCCGCTTGCCGACCGGGAGACCGAGGACGCGCTCATCCCGCTGTCGGCCTTGCAGCACCATCTGTTCTGCCCGCGGCAGTGCGCGCTCATTCACGTGGAAGGATTATGGGCGGACGATATCAGAACCGCCGAGGGCCATGTCCTTCACGAGCACGTCGGCACGGGAAAGCCGGAGGTGCGCCCGGGCGTCCGGATTGTCCGTAATGTGGCTTTACGTTCGCTCAAGCTTGGCGTGACCGGGAAGGCCGATGTCGTCGAGCTGCGCGGCGATCCCCCGCAGCCCTTCCCCGTGGAATACAAGCGTGGCAAGCCCAAGGCGCATCGCGCCGACGAAGTCCAGCTCTGTGCCCAGGCAATCTGCCTCGAAGAGATGTTCGGCCGTGCGGTGCCCGAAGGGGCGCTGTTCTATGGCGAGGTTCGCCGGCGCTATCCTGTGACATTCGATGATGGGCTGCGTGCACTGACGGTAAGAACGGCGGCTGCGGCACGCGCGAATATTTTGGGCGGAATTACGCCGCCGCCGGTTCGCATGCCGGCATGCAAAAGCTGCTCGCTCGAAGCGCTTTGCCGGCCCGACGCGCTCGAAAATCCGCCGTCCGTCGCGCGCTGGCTCGTCAGGCAGATCGGTAGCTGAGCGGCCATGAAACGCCTGCTCAACACGCTCTACGTGACGGCCGATGATGCCTGGCTCAGGAAGGATGGCGCCAACATCGTCGTGCAAGTCGGCGAACAGGAGCGGGGCCGCGCGCCGCTTCATATGCTGGACGGCGTGGTGGCATTCAATCGTCCCGGCGCATCGCCCGCATTGATGCTCGCCTGCGCCGAGGCAGGGATCACAATCTCATTCGTTACGCCCAATGGCCGGTTCGAAGCCCGCGTGGAGGGACCGCGAAGCGGAAATGTTCTCCTCAGGCGCGCGCAATTCCGCGCAGCGGACGATCCCATTCGGGCCCTGGCGATCGTCCGCGGTTTCGTGGCCGCAAAAACGGCGAACCAGCGGACCGTTGTTCAACGGGCGCTGCGAGATCATCGCGACGGAATGTCGGAAGCCGAGCGGCAGGCCCTTGGTGGCGCAGAAGCCCGATTGTTCGATATCGCGCGGCGCATGCTCGCTGCAAACGAAATCGACGTGCTGCGCGGTCTGGAAGGCGAGGCCGGGTTCACCTATTTCGGCGTATTCAACGCCCTGATCCGTAGCGACGATCCGGCATTTCGTTTCGAGGGACGCTCGCGCCGGCCACCACTCGATCGCACCAACTGCCTGCTTTCGTTTCTTTACGCCATGATGGGCCACGATTGCCGTTCGGCATTGGAAGCCCATGGGCTGGATCCGCAGGTCGGCTTCCTCCATACCGACAGACCCGGACGCGCCAGCTTTGCGCTCGACCTCATGGAGGAATTGCGCCCTGTACTTGCCGATAGGCTGGTGTTGAGCCTCATCAACCGTCGGCAGGTTGCTGCGGACGATTTCATTGTCGAAGAGCCCGGCGGGGTCCGCATGACGGATGACGCGCGCAAGCGCGTCCTGGTCGCCTGGCAGGAACGAAAGCGCGAAGAGCTGCGCCATCCGTTTTTCGAGGAGACTGTTCCTTTAGGGTTGGTCGCTTATTTGCAAGCCCAGTTGCTGGCGCGGCACCTGCGTGGCGATCTCGACGGTTATCCGGCGTTCGTGTGGAAGTGAGGCGCGAGCCGTGCTGATGCTGATCGCCTACGATGTGAATACGGAGTCCAAATGGGGCCGCAGGCGGCTCAGGCGGGTTGCGCGCGCCTGCCTCGACTACGGTCAGCGCGTGCAGAAATCGGTGTTCGAGTGTGAAGTCGATCCGGCGCAATGGACGGCACTCAGAAACCGGCTGATCTCCGAAATCGATCCAGATACGGATAGCCTGAGGTTCTACCGCCTGGGAGCGGAGGGTCGGAGGCGGGTGGAACACGTCGGTGCCAAACCCTCGCTCGACCTCGACGGCCCTCTCATTGTGTGACGCGCGAACCGATAGCGGACACAAACAGGCGGGACGTTCGCGCGCGTTCAAATCGAAAGAATATCAAGTACTTGCTGCGGCCGGAGAAGGTTTTTTTGCCGATCGATTGGGCGGCTTGTGGCGATTCGCGCGAGCAGCGAGATTTTCAATGCCGATTCAATCAGTTATTTCCCGGCAGTCGCTCCCTTCGCGGGAGCGTGGATCGAAACAAACCTGGATCAATCGGGTTATTGCCGCTGGATAGTCGCTCCCTTCGCGGGAGCGTGGATCGAAACTCCCCTCTGTTTGAGATTTGCTCGCGCCAGCGGAGTCGCTCCCTTCGCGGGAGCGTGGATCGAAACTATGGGCGCAGCGACCGTGCCGAACACCGGCGAGCGTCGCTCCCTTCGCGGGAGCGTGGATCGAAACTGACATTGCTGCCAAAGCGCCACGGCGGCCAGAATGGTCGCTCCCTTCGCGGGAGCGTG
>Ga0335085_10008159_pt1 | contig 16039 bp, 9 predicted proteins | sample Lox_Sample_45_FD_206712 | JGI IMG/M metagenome (GOLD analysis project Ga0335085, IMG submission 206712) | Soil microbial communities from Loxahatchee National Wildlife Refuge, Florida, United States - Lox_Sample_4.5 | ecosystem: Environmental > Terrestrial > Soil > Wetlands | place: USA: Florida...
CCAGGTAGCGCAGCAGGGCCTGATGCCCGGCGGGCGTGTTGGGGAACTCGCGCAAGGGTTGGTCGTGATCCTCAAGGCGTAGAGCCACGACCAGGACTTGACGACTGACTTCGATGCCACAAGGGTCAAAAGCAACGCCAGCATGGTTCATAGAAACCTCCTGGGATAGGCTGAGGTTTCGGCTCCCCGACCCTGAGCCCTCTCCAGTCGGGCTAGCGAATGCCGGCTTCCCGCCTCGGCGGGGCCGCAGATTCTTCCTCGGCTTGGGAGAAGAGTGCGGGGGGCCGGTCTACCAACCAGGCTCTCGACTCGACGTCGTGCCTCGCCACGGCTCGGCCTCCCCGAAACCCCGAATACCCATCGAAGAATGTTTTCTAACATCGTTGACGAAGATACAAGCCACGGCGAACGCCCTTCTCGCCGTGGGCCTTTCGCTCGTCGTGAAAAGAACCCACGACGAGACAAAGCGCTCGTCGTGGCTACCACCCCTCATTCTGGCGGGCCGAAATGGGACGGTGGGCACCAGCGCGACGGCGGCGGAGGACTATTTTGCGAGCTTTGTTTGGCGCTGGTTAGAGGCGAGGCAGAAGGGAAGGGAGCGGGGCCGACCGTGCAGTTTCGATACAGCGGGATCGAGGGCATCAAGGGTCTAACGCCAAGGCCAGGGTCGACGTGGGGAAGGATCGAGACCTTCATTGACTTGTACTTGCGGGCCTGCTAGCTTCAATTCCGCAGGGGGCGATGCCGCACTATGAAGAAGTTTCTGAAATGGGGACTGTCCGCGCTCTACGGGCTAATAATGATCGAAGTCATCATCATGATCAGCCCTTTTGCCTTCTATTGGTATTCTCTTTACGCTCCGACGCTCCAGGGCCTGCACCGTTGGCGCGCGACCGCGTGGATGGAGGCCTTCTTTCTTCCCCATTCCGTGATCACCAGTAGCCGCTTCCTGGAATTTCTGCGCTGGCAGGTCGGAACCTATTGCTTCAGCCTGGGCATTCTTTTCTTTCTATTCTGCGCCGCTCAAGTCTACTGGGCAAAACTCTTCCGCAAGGGTGTGGTGCATTCGTGGATCTATTCCCACCTTCGCCATCCGCAGTACCTGAGTTTGGCTATCGCCGGTTTCGGCTTGCTCACGATCTGGCCGCGCATCATCATCCTGATTCTCTATCTCGGCATGCTCGTCATCTATTACTTTCTAGCCCGCTTCGAAGAGACCCAAATGGAAGCCGCGCACTCCGAGTACGCCGACTATCGGCGGCAAACCGCGATGTTCACTCCCGGCAACCCTGGCGGTAAACTCTTCCGCCTGTTCCTCGGCTGGGTTCCAAACCGTAGCGTGGCCCTCGGCGTGGCAAGCCTGACGCTGGTCGTCCTGGTGGTTGGCTTCGGGCTGTTGCTCCGGCGCTATACCATCGGCCACGCCGCCACGGCGCTCCTCCCCGAAGACCGTACACTTGCCATCGCCGTTTGGCCAATGCCTCCGGAGAGGATGCAGGACGTTGTTTCCGCCGCCCTGCATGACGACCGTGTCCAGACGGCGCTGGAAAGGGAATCGGGTGCCGTTTTCACGGCACACATCCTGCCCGAAAACTACGGCATGGTGAACATGTTCGCAGACGTCGGGACAGACCATCGCATGTTCAGCCGGCTCTCGCCGCACCGGTTCGCCTACCTGCTGGGTTTCATCTTTCCTTTCCTTGACAAGCACCGGCAGCAGAAGATCATGGGCACCCCGGGAGAGAACTACAAAGTGATCTTTTCCCGCGTCGATGAGCCCGACCGTCCTGCGCCTGCTGTCACGAACGTCGCAGACCTTTCGGCCAAGATGACTCCGGTCGTTATCGCTGACGTGCAGGCCGGGGCGCGCCCGGACCCCGTGCTTCAAAGTGTGCTCGTCCCACCCCGCCGAAGCTTTTGGGGAGACATCACCATGCCGATGTTCTGAGGTCGCCCGGCCTCTATCCTTCCCTCGGGACCCGTTACCGAGTCTTAAGGAAAGAAGTTCTCCTTCCCAAGGAGACGTGGAACGCGACGCGGGGCGTGAGGGGTGGACTGCCTCTTGAGTGCGTCATTGCCTGCGAAACGCGTCCTACGGCTTCACTTTGATGAGCACTACGCCGTGCGGCGGCACCTGGCTGGAGAAGCCGTCCGCCACCTTGCCGCGGTCGGCGTGCGCCCAGAGATCGCGCACCTGAAGGGTTCCGCTCAGGCCCAGGTCGCTCCACTTGACGGCTACCGTGGTAGCCTCGCTGCCCGCGTTGAAGAGCGCCACCGCCTGGCCGCCGCCAGCCAGCGGCTTGGCCCAGACGGCGGTGTTGGCGGCGGTCAGGACGCGATGCCCCTGCTTGCCGAGCGCGTCCTGGTCGACGCCGACCACCTCGCGGTTCTCCAGGATGTCGAGGGTCGCCCGGCTGGCGCTGCGCAGATCGTTTCCAGCCAGCAGCGGCGCCGCCAGCACGCACCAGATGGTCATGTGGGTGCGATATTCCTCGTCGCTCATGCCGCCGTTGCCCACCTCCAGCATGTCGGGGTCGTTCCAGTGGCCGGGGCCGGCCCACTTTTCCAGGCCCTCCTGGGCGAAGGCGATCTTGATCATCGACTTCCAGGTGTCGGAGATGTCGCCGGTGGTGCGCCAGAGGTTGCCGCCCACCGACGGCCCCCACTCCCAGACGTTATCGCGCCCGTACTGGCAGAGGCTGTAGACGATGGGGCGCCCGGCGGCCAGCAGCGCTTCGCCCATCTTCTGATAGATGGCCGGCATGTCGGAATCCTGATAAACCTTGCTGGCGCTGCACCAGTCGTACTTGAGGTAGTCGATGCCCCAGGCGGCGTAGGTGCGGGCGTCCTGCGCTTCGTGGCCGTAACTGCCCTCGAAGTTCGCGCAAGTCCGGGTGCCGGGCGAGGAGTAAATCCCCAGCTTCAATCCTTTGCTGTGGACATAGGCGGCCAAGGCTTTCATGTCGGGGAACTTGGAGTTGGTCAGAATGTTGCCCTGAGCGTCGCGCGAGTCCTCCCAGGTGTCGTCGATATTGACGTAGATGTAGCCGGCGTCTTTCATGCCGTTCGCCACCATGGCGTCGGCGATTTCGCGCACCGTCTTGTCGTCGATGTGGCGGTGGAAGTGATTCCAACTGTTCCAGCCCATGGGCGGGGTGGGGGCGAGTCCATTCGAGGCCACGTCGTGCCGGGCGGGCGGATCGATGCGGGCCGGCCAGTTGGCCGCCACCTCCGCGGCGGAGGCGCGCCGGCCTTTGTATTGGAGCGGGGGAAGGGTGCCGCGCGGGGGCGCGGAGAGCTCGATCTCATCGCCGTTGAATGTGCCGGAATAGCTCAGGGTACGCGACTCGTCGCCCAGGGTGGTCTGGACCGTGAAGGCAAAGCCCTGGCCGCTCACCTGGCCGTTCTGCAAGGCAAGGTCGCGAGAGGAAAGGGAGACGATGCCAGTGAGCTTCGCGCCCTCCTGCTTGAGCCGGAGCATCAACTGCATGCTGCCGCCATCGGGCAGCGGGGCGGTGGCGATCCAGTCGCCGGTCAGGTCGGCGGCGGAGGCGCTGAGAGAAAAGAGCAGGCAGAGCAGAAGAGACCAAGGAATCAAGCCAAGTTTGCGACGCATAAGACCTCCAGCAGGCTCCGCGCGCGGGCGCGAAGGCGGGCTGCCCCCTCAGACTATCGCTCCAGGCGGCGCTTGCCAAGAGCGCTGAAGACTGTCGTCGATGCCTAGACTGTCTTCCCTTTCGGAGTCACCCCCGCGAAAGCGGGTGTCCATGCTGGGTCCTGGATTCCCGCTTACGCGGGAACGACCAGGACTAGAAGAGCCGAAAAAAGCCAGTGCTTCGCAGCGCTCCGCATGACAGAATCGGCTTGCGGCCCGTCTGCGCCGCCCGAGGTACGCGCTTTGCCCCAATCTGCGCTGGAAACCCGCATCGACAGCCGCTCAGCCGAGTTTGAGGAGAACACCCGCCGCCTGGCGGCGCGTCTTACCGAGATCAAGAACCAGGAAGAGCAGATCCGGCAGGGGGGCGGAGCCAAGGCCATGGAGTCGCAGCACAAGAAGGGCCGATGGACGGCGCGAGAGCGAATCGCGCGGCTGATCGATTCCGGCACGCCTTTCTTCGAGCTGGGCCTTTACGCCGCCTGGGAGATGTACGAGGAGTGGGGCGGAGCGCCGTCGGCGGGGGCGGTGACGGGTCTGGGGCGGGTCTGCGACCGGCTGGTGATGATCATCGCCAACGACGCCACCGTCAAGGCCGGCGCCTTTTTTCCCATGACCGCCAAGAAGGTGATCCGGGCGCAGAACATCGCCATCGACAATCGCATTCCCACCCTTTACCTGGTGGACTCGGCCGGGGTGTTCCTGCCGCTGCAGGAAGACGTCTTCCCCGACACCGACGATTTCGGCCGCGTCTTCCGCAACAACGCGGTGATGAGCGCCCTGGGCATCCCGCAGATCACCGCCATCATGGGCATGTGCGTGGCCGGCGGGGCCTATCTGCCGGTGATGTGCGACAAGATCCTGATGACGGAGGGTAGCGGGCTGTTTCTGGCGGGTCCGGCGCTGGTGCAAGCCGCCATTGGGCAGCGGGTGGGGGCCGAAGAATTAGGCGGCGCGCGCATGCACGCTCAGGTGAGCGGCACGGTGGATTTTCGCGAGCCCAACGATGAGAGCTGCCTGGAGCGGATGCGCGCCCTGGTGGACAAGATGGGCCCGCCGCCGCCCGCGCCCTTCGATCACAAGGCGCCGGAGCCGCCGCATTACGAGCCGGCAGGAATCTACGGGATCTTTTCGGACGACCCTGCCCGCCAGTACGACATGCGCGAGATCATCGCCCGGCTGGTGGACGCCTCGCAGTTCGAGGAGTATCGCGCCGAGTACGGTCAGACGCTGCTGTGCGGCTACGCCCGCCTGGGCGGATGGGCGGTGGGCATTGTGGCCAATCAGAAAAAGCACGTCCAGGTGACCGCGCACGGCACGGGCGAGAGGCGCATCCACTTCGGCGGCGTGATCTATACCGAGTCGGCGGAGAAGGCGGCGCGCTTCATTCTGGACTGCAACCAGAACCGCGTCCCGCTGGTCTTTCTGCACGACGTCAACGGGTTCATGGTGGGTAAGGAAGCGGAGTGGAGCGGCATCATCCGCGCCGGCGCCAAGATGGTGAACGCGGTCTCCAACAGCGTAGTGCCCAAGATCGCGGTGATCTGCGGCGGCAGCTTCGGGGCCGGCCATTACGCCATGTGCGGCAAGGCCTATGATCCGCGGTTCATCTTCGCCTGGCCCACGGCGCGCTACGCGGTCATGGGCGGCGACGCAGCCGCCGGCACGCTGGTGGAGATCAAGCTGAAACAGCTGGAGCGTCAAGGTCAAAAGCTCAGCGGCCAGCAGGAACAGGAGCTCTACGAATCGGTGCGCGCCACCTACGAGCATCAGACCGATCCGCGCTATGCGGCGGCGCGGCTTTGGGTGGACGCCATCATCGATCCGGCCGAGACGCGCGAGTGGCTGATCTGGGCGCTGGAGGCGGCGGCGCTGAATCCGGAGCTGGCCCAATTTAGGACCGGCGTGCTGCAAACCTAAGAGCAATCTCTCGCAAAGGCGCCAAGGCGCAAAGGCATGCATGGATAGGGTCAAAATCGTCGAATGCCCGCGCGACGCCTGGCAGGGGTTGGCGCAGGTGATCCCCACAAACGTTAAGGTCACGTACCTGCGTCGCTTGATCGAAGCGGGCTTCCGCCACCTCGACGCGGTCAGCTTCGTGTCGCCGAAGTACATCCCCCAGATGGCGGACAGCGAACAGGTGCTTACGGGCCTACGCGAGGCAGGTGTCTTCGCGACCCGAGGAACGAACATTGAGAACCGATCACCGAATTTCGAGTCGCGAGTTTCGAGCTTCGAACCCGAGATCATCGGCATTGTGGTGAACGACGCGGGGCTCGATCGCGCCCTGAAGACTCCCGGGGTGACGACCATCGGCTATCCGTATTCGGTTTCGGCCAACTTTCGCCGGGCCAACGCCAACATGTCGAAAGCGGAGTCGCAGGCGCTGGTCGAGCGGCTGCAAAGGGCGGTGTCGGCGCCGGACGCGTCCATTCGCAACCTGGTGGTCTATATTTCCATGGCCTTCGGCAACAATTACGATGAGCCCTGGGGGCCGGAGATCGTGATCGAGGCGGTGGATTGGCTGGCGCGGATCGGGGTGAGGCAGGTGTCGCTGGCCGACACGATCGGGACGGCGTCACCGAAGGAGGTAGGCGACCTCTACAAAGCCGTCGCGGAGGCCATGTCCGGCTGCGCTTCGGACTTCGAGCTTGGCGTCCACCTTCACAGCCGGCCCGACGGCGCCCCTGAGAAGATTCTGGCCGCCAGCGAGGCCGGTTGCCGCCGCTTCGACTCCGCTCTCACCGGCCTCGGCGGATGTCCGTTCGCGGGGGACGATCTGGTGGGCAACATCCCGACCGAGATTGTGGTTCGCGCCCTTTCGGCCAAGGGCCTGGACACTGGGATCGAGCCGGGAGCCCTTCAGGCTGCGGTGGAAGCGACCGAAGAGCTGCGAAGACAGTACGCACAGATGTAGGAGGTCCGCGTTCCGACTGACCTGGAAATCCTTGGCATGCTCTATAAGACACTCGAATACTCCCTCAACGAACAAATCGCAACCCTGACCTTCAACCGGCCCGAGAAGCGCAATGCCATCTCGCCGCAGATGATCGAAGAGTTGCTGACCGCGCTGGACGAGATCGAGCGCGGTCCGGCGCGGGTGGCGATCCTGACCGGCGCCGGCAAGGCGTTCTGCTCCGGCATGGACCTGGAAGCGCTCAAGGGCTTGGCGGAGGAGTCGGCCGAATCGGGATCGGCGGCGGCGACACACACCGCGCTCGAAAGCTCGCGCCGCGTGGCGTTCATGTTCCGCCGGATTTACGATTTCCCCAAGCCGCTGATCGCCGCCGTCAACGGCCCCGCCATCGCCGGCGGCTGCGGGCTGGCGACCTTCTGCGACTTTACTTTGGCCGCGCGCGAAGCCACCTTCGGCTACACCGAAGTCCGCATCGGCTTCGTTCCCGCCATCGTCTCCGCTTTCCTGGTCCGCCAGGTCGGCGAGAAGCGGGCGCGCGACCTGCTGCTGACGGGCCGGATCGTCGACGCCCAGGAAGCCTGGAGGCTCGGCTTGGTCAATGAGATCGTGCCTGCAGAACAGTTGATGGCGCGGGCGCGGGAACTGGCGGGTCAACTGCTGGCCAACAGCCCTACCAGCTTGGTCCACACCAAGCGAATGCTGCGCGAGTTTGGCGAGGCCGAGATCGACCACGCGCTCCATCGGGCCATCGAAGGGAACGCCCGGATTCGCTCCACGCCGGACTTTCGCGAAGGCCTGGCTGCCTTCCTCGAAAAGCGAAAGCCTCACTGGCGCGGCGAATAGACCGCAGTCCTTTCACTTTCCGGAAGCTGCCGGCGCGCCGACTGAGCTGGGGGGCGGCTTCATGATGGCCAGGGGAACGCGCGTGAAGGCCACCTGGTCGGCTGCCGGATCCAGCACATTCACCTGCATCCAGTAGCGGCCGGGTGGGAATTTGGCCAGCGGGATTTTCACCAGGTATCGCACAACTCCCCCCGACGATTTCTGCGGCTCGCCAGGGAAAGGTCCGGCTTCGGAGATCTTGGCTCCGCCGCGAAAGAAGACAAGGGCTACGGCGGACGATGGCCGGGTTGCGGGTTGCGCCGCGCCCTCAGATTTCTCCGCGTTGGCAGGCGGGTAGGATTCGAGGTAGGCGTAAAGGCTCTGGTTCGTACGAAAGACCCGCGTGACGCTGGGGAGCACGCTGGTGCTTCCCACTTGCAACGGATGCAGGTTAGCGTCCTGCGGCTGGCCCTTGCGTCCTTTGCCGGCGGAAGCCGGTCCTCTCTGGTCAACCTGATTCGAGACTACCACGGAGCTGACGGCCAGGCCCGGACCTCCCGCCGGCGGCAGGACCAGCGGCTCCTCAAAGGTGCCCATCTTGCCGCTCTCGTTCTCCCGCACCACGGCTTTCAGTTTGTAGGTCCCGGGCGGCAGCACGAAGCCGCCCTCGTAAAGGAAATTGCTGGCCAGCACCCGCTGATAATTGTCCGGATCGAGCTTGACCGGCAGCGTATCGCGCAGGGCCGCCGCCACGTGGCCGGAGCTGTCGGTCGCCCGCCAGGCGAAGTCGAATTCCGTCCGGTGGCTGCTGGACTTGTTCAGGAACGAGACCACCGACCCGGGAATCTTGGCGGCGAGCAGCACGTAGTACTGGCGGTCGCGCTGGAGAAAATGAGCGGTCTCGATGGCCAAGGGCAGATCGACGAAAGGCTCGTCGAGATCCATGGCCTGTTCCAATTGCAGTTCCTTATCCTCATCCGTAAACTGCCGGAAATTCTTGGGCGCGTAGTAGCCGGGACGCGCCTGCACTCTCACGCCGGGACGATTCACCTCCACCTTGATACGCCGGAAGCGTCCGTCCGACCTGCTGTTCGACGGCGTATAGCCAAGCAGATAGTAGGTCGTGTTGTCTTTCTGGACGTCCGTAAAGGCCTGGCTGAAGTCGTTCATGTCGTAGAACGTGCGCCCGCCAGTGTCGGTGGCCAGCGAGGCGAGGGTCTCGCGACCGCCCTCGAGCGACGACATCTGCGAGGAGAAGGCCGAAGCCGTATAGACGGCCGTGCCGCTGGGGCTCGCGCTCGTGGCGTCGCCGCCCGGCGGCAGGCCCACCAGGCCGCGCGCATCCACGGTGTAAAAAGAGACGTCGGCACGATTGGCGGCGTCGGTGGTGGCGCGCAATTGCGCCTGGTTCTCAATGCCGGTCTTCTCGAGGCCGCTCGAGAAGTGAATGACCGATTTCCGCCCCGGTACGCCGCGCAGCAGGTCCGCCAGCGATTCCAGGGCGGCGAGTTTTTCATCCGTGTTGAAGATGTTGAATTCGGTCTCGTCGGGCGTGAAGGCCTCCGACGTGTCCTCGGCGACGATCTCCTCGCCGGTGGCGCTGGTGCCGCCCGCGGTTCCGGTCTCACCCTGGGTGGCCAGCGAGGACGACTCTCCGATCCGGATACTCTCCAGCGCCTTGTGCAACTCGTCGCGGTCGTTGGTGAAGTTCTGGACCACGCGCAGATCGGAGCTGTAAGTTGTGACCGCCACCAGATCGGCCGGCGTCAGTTGCTTGCGCACGAAGTTCTCCGCCGACCTCACGGCGCGCAGCAGGTCGTCGACCTGCATGGAGCTGAGATCGAAGAACAGAACCAGCAGGCGATGATCCTGCACCATGCGGTTGACCTGGGCGGGACTCACCACGGTAGGCAGCCGGCTGAGGTCGATGATCGCGGGAGCGCCGCCTTCCCCGCCGGCCGTCGCGAGCTGGGCAATGTTCTCGGTGCTGAAAGAGGTGACCTTTTGCTCTACGCCGTCTTCATACACCCGAAAGTCGCCGGGCTTCAGATCGGTGACCGGCTGGCCGCGCTTGTCGGTGACGCGTACGTCCACCAGAACCACGTTGGTCTGGACGCGAAGCAGAAAGCTATTGCCCTGCCGCGTGGCGGCGCCGGACGCGCTTACGGGTGGAGTCGTCGTCTGAGTGGTCTGGGCCGGGATCACAACCGGCAGCAAGCAGAATGCCGAAGCGAGAAGCCAGCACACGGCAGCGAGCAGCCAGAGGCGAGAGGTTAGAGGCGCAGCCCCCCGGGCCCGTCCGGATGGCCCCCAGGTGTGCCTTCCGTTTCGCCTTGCCTTGGCCACATTCATTCCCATGTCACATCTTCCTATTTCCGACGCCGGTCAGAACCTCAGCCGGAACGAGAGCGTGATCGACCGCATGGCGCTCACGCTGGTCACGCGTCCAAAGTTGGTGGCGTTCACGACCGTCGCCAGCCCGGTAAAGTTCGGTGTGTTGAAGATGTTGTTAGCTGCGATCCGGAAGTCGCCATTGATGCCGCGTTCGCGCGAAAAGGTCATCATGCGGTCGAGCGACATGTTGAAGTTGTAGGTCGGCGGACCCGGAATCGTATCCCGGCCTGCGTTGCCGAGCTCCCCGGCCGGCGGCAGGGTGAAGGCCGAGGTGTTGAAGTATTCCAGGGTGTTGCGCTCCGAAGACGGCAAGCCTGCCGGCGCCCCGGTGGCGTCGCCTCGCAGGGAGTAGTAAGCCCCGGTGCCTCCTGTGGAAGCGACGTTGCCGAGCACGCGAACAGTGTTGGGGACGCCGGTCTCCAGGGTGGCCACGCCGCTGAACTGCCAGTTCCCGAAGACGCGCTCCAGCGGGCCGCCGTGGTTCAAATAGCGCTTGCGGTCTCCGAACGGCAGCTCATAGTTGTAATTCAGCAGGAACTGGTGGCGGCGATCGAAGGTGGAAAGGCCGTACTCGGCGGCCAGATCCAGGTAATTCTGGGCTACGATGCTGCTCGATCCGCCCACGCTGCCGGCGTCGTCGAGCGCCTTGGAATAGGTATAGCGGGCCCAGAAGGAGGAGCCGCGATGGAACTGGCGACGCAGGCTCACCTGCAGGGCGTTGTAATTCGAAGAGGCGCCGGAGGTCTCATAGGTGTACTGCAGCGCATTGGGCGTGTTATCGGAGCCGGCGGGATTGGGGCCGAGCAGGAGGTCCAGATGACGCCCGACGGTGCCAAGGTAGCTCACGTCCAGAATGAGATTGCGTGCAAATTCGTCCTGCAGGGTGAAGTTCCAGGTCTGTGCGTAAGGCGTCAGATAGCCGGGGTCGACCGCGTAGGTGTTGGTGAGAACGTTCGAGCTCACCGCGGGAAACCCGTTCTGCAGCGTCAGGGCCTGGGACGGCGAGGTCACGAGGGTGGACGCCTGCGCGAAGGGCGGCTGGCTGACGAGGTTGGGCGTCAGGCGCTGGTAGATCGATTCGTCGTAGAACATGCCATAGCCGGCGCGGATGACAAACTGGTGCTGCGTCCAGGGCCGGTAAGCGATGCCGACCCGCGGCGCGAAGTGGGTGGCTTCGCCGCGCAGCAGCGAGGATGGCAGGCTTCCGGAGTCCAGCCCGGTGACCACGCTGGCGGAGGAAAAGCCCGGACCCAGCTCGAGGTCGGAGAGGTGGTCGTACTTCTCGGTGAAGGGCGCGAAGTACTCGTACCGCAGGCCGTAGAGGAAAGTGAATTTCGAGGTGGCCCGCCAGTCGTCCTGCGCAAATCCGGCGGCGTACCAGGCGCGCAGATAGTTGGCGCTGGTTCCGTAGCGGACCGAGGTGGAGTAGGGCAGTCCCAGCAGAAAATCGGCGAAGTCAAATCCGGTGCTGGCCACCGGCTGGCCGGCCGCACTGAAGTTGCTCGTTGTGTAGCCCGTGAAGGTAAACGTTCCCCGCGCGTCGGGGTCGGTGTCGGTGTTCACCTGCACGTGACGCACTTCGCCGCCGACGCGCAGGTTGTGCTGGCCGCGATTCACCAGCAGCGAGTCGACCGCGCGCGTGGTCTGGTTTCGCGTCAGGCTGGGAATCGCCAGGTTGAGCGCCCCAAAGTTCGTGAAGCTGACCGCAGGGACGCCCCAATTCAGCGGGTCCTCCGAGATTCCGGTAATGCCGAGCGCGGCGGCCACGTTGTCGGTGTTGGCAAACGGATTCGAGAGCAGCGTGCGCTGGCGGTTGAAATTAAGCAGAAAGGTGTTGATCGTCTGCGGCGTGAAGGTGTGTGTCTCCGTCAGCAAAACGTTCTGCGCCCGCACGGAGGTGGTGCTCTCGAAGGCCGGATAAGCGGAGACGCTGTCGGCGCCCGTGGAGTTGAGATAGTACATCCCGCTCAGGCTGTCCTTTTTTCCGAACTGGTGGCCGATGCGGGCCATCAGGCGCTGGTTGGTGGAGGGAAGCGACTCCTGCAGGTGGAAGTTCTGCACCGTCCCCGGGAGGTTGGGCAGCGGGATATATTGCAGCAGGCCGACCGAAGCCGAATTGAGGTCGCTGGACGGGATCGTGTTGTTGGGAAACGGCGTCCGTGGTCCCAGAGCGCCCGGCTGCGGCTCGTAGATCACGGGCGTGGTCCCGGCGCCCGGCCCGGAAGGGATGACCGTCTGGGAGAAGTCCCCCAGGCGTTCGAGCGGCGTGGGCACGGTCGCATAACTGTCGAAAGGGCTGTGGCTGTGCTGGAAGTTGTAGTTGACGAAGAAATTCGTGTTGTCCTTGCTGCTCACCAGGTGCGGGATGACCAACGGGCCGCCGATGGAAACCCCGAACTGTTCGGTATAGGCCGGAATCCGCGGAGACGAGGTCACGTTCAGCGGGTAAGGACGCGCGTCGAAGACGGCGTTGCTGTAGCTCTCAAAAAGGTTCCCGCGCAGACGGTTGACCCGGGGACGCCGACCGCCGAGTCCGGCAAAGAAAGCCACCGCGTTCTGGCCGCCTCCGAACCCGCCGCCACCTCCGAAACCGCCGCCGCCTCCGAACCCGCCACCACCGCCTCCGCCTCCGCCACCGCCACCGCCACCGAATCCGGCAGCTCCCGGCGGTCCCTGGCCGAATTCTCCGCGATATCCAAACCCGTTACGACCACCCGGCATCGAGGCTTGCACTGTGCTGCCCGCCAGCAAGAATGAATTGGCCGAACTCGCCTGAGCGCCCCCGGTGTCGGCCGGTTCCTCTCCCCCGCCCCCAGCGGCACTCTCGGTGCCGTTCTCGGAGAAGCGAACCGCGGCTTGCCCGCCTCCCAAAGCCTCGCCGTTTCCAAATCCTGCCTCCGCGCCCGACGCGCCTTCGGCGCCCTGCTCCAACCGGGCGGCAATCCGCTGGCGCACCTCGGGTGGGAGCTGGCTCAGGTCCTGGCCGCCGTTCTGGCCACTCCGGTTGCCGCCGGCGCCCGATGAAGCGCCGCTCCGCGCGCTCTCAGCGGACTCCTGTGGGGAGGCAAGTCGCAGCGCGACATTCACGGTCAGGGGCGAGTCCGTCGTGATGGGGATGGGCTCGCGCACATCGGTATCGAAGCCGACGAGCGCCACTTCCAGACGGTAAGTTCCCGCCGGAACGCCCGTGAACTTGTAGCTCCCGGACTCGTCGCTCCAGGTGACCTTGCGGGCCCCCGTCTGCGGGTTGACCAGCATGACGGTGGCCCCGGGAACCGCGACGTGTCCAGGACCGCGCACGTGGCCCGACACGGCGCGGCCCGGCCCCGGCTCAACGGACTGGCCTGAAGCGCCAGAGGCCGGCGCCGGTTGCGCCTGCGCCGACGAAGGCGCTTGGGCGGCGCGGAAGGGTTCCGCGGAGGCTCCAATCGCAAACGTCAGAGCCAGAGACGCTGCCAGGAGGACTGCGACCGGAGAGAGCCAGGGTCTGGCAGCAGGCGCTGCAACCGCGGCTGGTATGTGAGCGCGAACACCCATCAAAGAAACCCGTTGGGGAACTTCACTGCAGGCACGACGGCTTGCCGCGCCCGGCCGGGAAAGACCTCCGATCACTTATTCCGCCCCAAGCCGGCAGAGTTCCAAAACCTCGCGGCGTGGGCGCAGCGACTCAGCTTTACAGCAGTCCTTGGGGACGGCCGGCGTCTCTCGTCGATTCTATCCTCACTGCTTTGACGAGGTTGGTGCGGGCAAGGTTTCGGGTTAACCTGAAGGGAAACTGGAACGTCTTGTTTGATAGGAGAACGTTATGAAGCTCATGATCCGGTTTGCATCCCTCCCGCTGGTTTGGGTAACCCTGCCCGCGCTGGTCTTTTGCCAGGAACCGCCGCCGGCCCCGAGCGCCCAGCAAGGTGCCCCTCCGGCGCGCCGGTTTAACCGTGGCGCCGGGCTCACCTTCGGAACCGTCCGTTCGGTGGGTGTGAATCAACTCCTGATCGTGAAGCCGGACGGCTCGACAGTCACCGTCCAGGTGAACAGCCAGACGACGTTCCGCGAGCACGGCAATGCCATCGAACTCGAAGATCTGAAGCCCGGCGATCATGTCGTGGTCAGCGTGCGCACCCCCGCGGGCGGGGAGGCCGGAGCGGGCGGCGCAACTGGCTCGAGCGAATCGCCCAGCACGGGCAAAACGGACGCGGCCACCGACACCAACGCCGGGGCAGGCGGATCGGGCAGCCCGTCGACGATCACGGCGGCGGTGGTGCAGCGCGTCCCAGCCACAGCCGCCGCCATGTTCCAGGGTGACCGCGCCTTTGGACGGATCACCGCCATCAACGGCAACCAGTTGATCGTGCAGGGCCGGCAAGGTGAGAAGGTGATCGTGGTGTCGAAAGATACCCAGTTCAGAAAAGACGGTGAACCTGCCGCCTTGCAGGACTTCAAGGTGGGCGATCCGATTCTGGCGTCCGGCAAGGAGACCAACGGCCAGCTGGCGGCCGATTTCGTGGCCACGCGCGAGATGCGCCCCGGCGCCGGCTTCGGCGGCCAGGGACGGAACGGTCCCGGCGAGAGTGGGCAGAAGCCGGGCGCCACGCCGCCCCAGAACCCGTGAGGCGCTGACGGTCGGCAAGGCCGAAGAGATCTCCTATCGCGCTCCGCCGGAGAGTCGAAGAGGATTGCCGGTCTTCGCCGAAGCCACGAAACCATGATTGCCGTTTCCGTTGCTGTCCATCCCGGCGATCTGGCCCTTGTTGTTGATGGCGAGCGCAATCGACACTCCGCCGTGGGTCGGATCGCCGGGCGAGGCGACCACCGGAGCGAATTGCGAACCATCGTAAGCGAATCCAGTTGAGGGCCACAATCCGGCGTGAAGAGGCTTCAGGGTATACTCTCCTGCAACCACCCCGGCGTCGTTGATGCCGTTCCCCCTCGTCAAACCCGCTCCCGGAACGTCGAATAGCGTCAGGGATCCGTGGCTAAAAACGAATCCGCTGCGGAGGGGTAGCTTGGGCGCAGGGTCGCAACAGCCGGTAATCAGCCCATGGCTGCTGATGCTGGTGGCATTCATGCTCCTGCCATCCGGACAGTCGATCCGGGTGAAATGGCCCGGTTCGGTGGGAGGCGTCGTCGACCCCGCCGCTCCGATGGGAAGCGTTCCGTAGCCCCCGTATTGCCGGTTGCCGAAGCCGACATTCCCCACGAACTGTTCTTCATCATTGAACCCGGTAATGGGGTTGAGCCGAATCGGGTGGGGCGCCCCGGCGATCTGCACCGAAGAGCCGACGGGGCTGAACATCCTCTGAGCCCTGTCGTAAATGAAGTAACGAATCGGGGAGCCGGAGCTTTGCGGGTCCTGCGCGATCAGGATCTGGCCGCGATTGTTGATGGCAATGGCGGACGTGAAGCGGCCGTTGAACAAGGGTCCGGCGAGAAGCGTGAACTTTCCGGTCTCGTAGATGAAACCTTGCTCCCCCTCTTTGTAGCGGTTGATGTCGCCGACCACCACGCCGGCATCGTTGATGGAGCGGGGCTTGGTAAACCGGACCGGATCGTCGGCGGTTTCGGGGTAGTCGAAAATCTCGAATCTGAAGTTCCGGGCGCTGCTGGCCACCGCTTCATTCGTTTGTTCCTGCTGCGGCGCGCCCGGCGACGCCATCAATAGAGCCGCCAGCAAAAAGAGACTGCCGGCGCGAAATCTCCCGGCGACGCCATCGTTGTTGATCAAGGCACAGACTCCGTGTCCGCGAGGCGTCCAACCCGCGGGGTTGCTTGCATCTTCATTTCGCTTTCTCTTGACCAGCGGCCGATCACGAATTCAGGCCAGACGGCACGGCCTAAAGGACCCTATGAATATAACTCAACAGCGGTGTGCGGCCGGTCTGGCCGACCGCAGATAAGATGGCCGGTTGGCCTCGGACGGAAGGCTAGGGCTTGCCGGGCGGCCTTGCGATTGCGGGGCGCGGGACGAGACTAAGCCGTGCCGGTTCCCCAACGTGTCACTGCTCTCGCTGGGCAACGTACAGGCGCTGGTGACGCTCAGACGGCGCAGCGTTGGCGCAGGCCATGTCGCCGCGTGCGAGTTTCCAATCGACCTCGTTGGGGAGGGTTGCGCCAGCCCGACCTGCATTGTTGCCTCTGTGACGGTGAGCTTTCGGTGGGGGTGTGTAACTGGCCGAATCTTCAGATGTGAGGCCCCCTACTTCAAGGTTTTTGCCCACCAGCGCTGGATCGGAGTGAGTCGGCGGTTGACCTCA
>Ga0335085_10008160_pt1 | contig 16037 bp, 9 predicted proteins | sample Lox_Sample_45_FD_206712 | JGI IMG/M metagenome (GOLD analysis project Ga0335085, IMG submission 206712) | Soil microbial communities from Loxahatchee National Wildlife Refuge, Florida, United States - Lox_Sample_4.5 | ecosystem: Environmental > Terrestrial > Soil > Wetlands | place: USA: Florida...
ACCTGCGCCGGCGTCTTCTTCGCAGCAAATACGGCACCGCCCGCCTGGGCGCAGAAAAGTGGGGAAGACATTGGGACCTCAATTTCAGGAGAACGCCGGGGCGGCTGGCCGAGGCTGCGAATCGTACTTTCGCTTTTTATTCGCTAAACGAAATTAGCTCCGGGAGGGGAATATTGTCAAGAGGTAAAGGTGATGGCCTGGCAGGCGACAACATAGCCCGTCGTACCCGCCGGCTGTCTGGCGGGCCGTCTCGCCCGCCTATCGGGCCGGCCAGAGGCGCCGGCGCTACGCAGGAGGGGCCGGCCGGTTTGCTTTGTTATAATGACTGCTCTCCGGCGGCGCTATCGTCTAGGGGTTAGGACGGAAGATTCTCAATCTTCAAACACGGGTTCGATTCCCGTTAGCGCTACCAAACTTCTCCGGCTACAGGGGCACCGCATGGCGGGCAATATACTCGTCCATCGATCGGTCGGGTCCGATGTAGTGAAACTCTTCGGCATAATCGAGGCCGTATTTCTGGCCAGCGGCGCGATCTGCCGGCACACGCAGTTTGCGTTCAGCCAGAGAAGCGTTCAATTCTTTGATCATGTGGGTCATCATGGTCCGGCATGCCCAGGCTAGCGAATTTGGTTTCAACGGTCGGTCCAATGTCCACCACCCGATTCACTAACTGCGGGCCTCTGGCGAAGTAGTATTTTTCGGACACGCTGTGTGGCTTCAAGCCGGCAGCGAAATGTTCGGGCATATCCAGGTGCCCGCCAGACATCCAGCAGGCCGCTTCTACCGCCTGGGCCGTCACATAGTGATCGGGATTTTCCTCGTAATGTCCCCAGGGGTCGTAGCTGAAGATGGTGTCAACCTTGAGCAGACGAAACAGAAAGATGAGGCGGGCGCGTATTTCGGTGCGCGCCAGGTCGTCCATGCGGTGGTTGCGGTAACTGAGATCGAACATCTGCTTCAAGCCGGACGCCTGCAGGAAAGCCTTGGCATCGCGCTCGTTGCCGAGCACGGTTTCGCCCAAAGTGAGGTCGTAGGAGTCCTTCTCATCGTTGCTGGTACGGATGAAATAGCCGGTATAGCCTTCCCGCAGGAGTTTGGCCACGGTGCCGCTAGCAAAAAAAGGCCCGTCATCCAGATGAGGAGTGATCACGGCCAGGGTCTTGCCCTGGTGCGGAGTTCCGGGCACAGGCCGCTCGATCACAATGTCCGCCGAAGGGTTGATATGAGACGGCAGCTGCGGCGCGCCTAACAGACCTGCGGCGACAGCCCCTCTAAAGAAATCACGGCGCTCCACTCGAACCATCCTCCATCGTCAGCTGGGGAAGACGCCCATGCGACGGCAATAAGCGATCATACGTGGAAGGCCAGCAAGCCAGTCTTTGCGATATTGGCGGCGATAGTGATGCATGAGGTTCCAGCGGCAGCAGGCGGCCCGACCACACCCACTCTTTTTGCACACCACCCTGTCCGAAGCTATGTATTTGTGAATAATAGGTGATCCGGCGGGTCCGGAGAGAGCTTTTCGGGTCCGGGGATAGGGCGGGGGCGTAATGACAAGTCCCTTTTTGTGCAAATCTCTTCACACCCGGCCTCTCCGGGGCAGGCGGGCCCCATGATTCCATGATGTTCCTGGTTTGGAAGCCGGCGTGCACTTTAGAAGGCCGCTCAATGCTATTTTCCTCCCCTCGAGCTTGAAATCACAGATTTACATTGAGGGCCACTTGAAAAACACCAGCGTCAGTGTGGTTCGTCGTTCCCGGCACAGCCGGAAGCAAGGCAGGACCAAGTTCCTGGCAGTGCTCTTGTTTGCGGCAACGGCAGCTATTACCTGGCAGTTTGCCCGGCAACCCGTTTCGAGTTTGTCGTACTCATCTCTGAAGCCTATTCCGATTGGCCTGAACCAGGCGGTGCCATCTGGTTCGGCGGGCCAGGATTATTCTGCATTCATCGCGGGCCGGCCAAGCCGTCCGGCATATTTACACTCGGTGATTCCTGGCGGAGTAGCGAGTGTCGAAGAACTGCGGCAGGCCATGGAGCACGACCCGGTGGTGGCGCGGGAATTCAAGGGATTCGATTTTCAACGGGCCCACCTGGTGCAGGTTTCCGAAAAGCAGCTGATGCATGTCGCCTACCGCATGGGCGACAAGGTGTACTGGACCCGGAAGAAAGTGGAGCTGCACCCCGGCGAAACCCTGATTAGTGACGGGAAAATTGTGGCCCGCACACGCTGCGGAAACCGCATTGCCATGACCCCGCTCGGCCCTCCGGCGATGGCGGAGCCGGTAGCGGCAGACTTCAATGAGCCGCTCTTTTCCAATGACATGGTGACCCACGAAGTCGAGCCTCAGCCCCAGACCTACGCGGCGGCTCTGCCGGAACAGGCCAATTCACTGCAACCTGTCAGGCACAAGCGCATGGTTCCATATTTCCTCTTGCCGTTTTTCGGTTTGCCCAGCGCCGGGGGTTCCTCCCATACCCCATTGGCGGTTGCTCCTGAACCCGGCACCATGCTGCTGCTTTCCTCGGGGCTGGTGGGAGTGTACTGGAAGGCTCGGAAGGCGAGGCGCAAGCAATAAGTGCGAACTCTCGGCTTGACCATGCTTAGCTCTTCCAAAACCGGTTTCATGCCACCCAGTCTCCTGAAAAGCAGGTTTCTGGTTTACGGTCAGGCCTCAATCCTTTTTGTACTGGCAGCCTGGCTGTATGCGCCACTCGCATTCAGCCTGGCGGCTCAGTGGTGGCACGACCCGAACTACACCCATGGTTTCTTTGTTCCGGTGTTTTCGCTGTTCTTGCTTTGGGAGAGGCGCGACAGACTGGCAGCGCTTCGCAGCAAGCCGGCCTGGTCGGGTCTGGTGATTCTCTTGTTTGCCTTGTTGGCGCTGGTGTTGAACAGCATCAATTCAGGATTTTTCCTGTACCGCATATCATTTCTGCTCTTCACCGCAGGCCTGGTAGTCTTTCTTGCCGGGTGGAAGCACCTCGCGGCGGTATCGTTTCCCTTGGCGTTTCTCGTCCTGATGGTTCCTTCCTCGGCCGTGTTAGGCCAGATCACTCTTCCACTTCAGATTGTTGCCTCCAAGACTGCGAGTTTTTTACTGATGCTGGTGGGAGTGCCCGCGGTGCGAGAAGGCAACATCATTCTTCTGCCCACGGCGAGGCTGGACGTGGCGGAGGCATGCAGCGGGATCCGGTCGTTATTTTCGCTGATTACCCTGACCGTTATTTACGGGTATCTGGCGGAAGCGAAAATTGGAATGCGAGTGTTGCTGGTCTTGATCGCGGTCCCGATTTCGATTCTGGCCAATGCCCTGCGCATCGCCGTTACCGGCGTAGTGGTGGAATACTGGGGCATCGAGGGTGCGCAGGGGACGCCCCACATGCTTGCGGGATGGCTTATCTTTGCCGGCTCACTGGCGCTGGTGTTCCTGTTCCACCGCCTGTCGCAGGCATTGTTTCTCAGCAAGCATGACGCGGGAGTGCGGGAGGAATACGCATGATCTCCTGGAACGCTCGAGTCACGATCGTCGTTTTGCTGTTGGCCGGTACCGCGTTGTTTCTGCAGGCGCGGGCGCGCAGTGAGTTTGTTTTGCCCCGGACCGAACTGGCCTCGTTTCCGGTGAAATTGCAGAACTGGGTGGGGACTGACGTTTTCCTTGACGACGAGAGTCTGGAGGCCCTTCGACCGGGAGATTTTCTGCAGCGAACGTACCGGGAGGAGACGGGCGGCACAGGTTACGTCGATCTGTACGTGGCGTACCTCCAGAATCAGCACTCGTTGTTCCACCACCTGCCGCAGGATTGTCTGGAGGGCTCAGGCTGGTCGCCGGTGGAGTCAGGAACAACCACGCTCGCGTTTCCCGGCGAGACCCCTTTTCCGGCCAATCGCTACCTGATTGCCAAAGGAGACGATCGCCAGCTCGTCCTGTTCTGGTACTCGGCCCGAGGCCGCCGAGTCGCCAGTGAGGACTGGATGAATGTTTACCTGGCCTTCGATTCGCTTCGTTGGAACCGCACCGACAACGCGCTGATTCGAATGAACACCGAGTTGCAGCCCGGCGAAACGCCGGTGGACGCGGAGCGCCGGCTGCTGTCCTTTGCCGGGCTGGTAAGTCCGCTGCTTAAAAACTATATTCCGCTTTAACTATCCGCACCACGTAGGCCCGAACGCCTTCGTCGGGGCGGGCGAGCGAAGCTCGCCTGCGTTTCTGCGCGAGCCCGCAAAGAAGCAGGCGGTCTTTGCTCGGCCCGGGCGGGTGGGAAACCCGCCCCTACGCGGTTCCCGGTCCATCAACGGTCAATTGCTCCCTTTTAGATATTTATCGAACCACGCCACCGAGCGCCGAATCGAATCAATCTGGTTCTCGCGCTTTTCGAAGCCATGTCCTTCGTTGGGGTAGTAATGCGCATCCACCATCTTCCCGTCTTTCTTCAGTAGTTCGACCACCTGTTCCGCCTCTTCCTTGGGAACGCGGGGATCGTTCTCACCCTGCAGGACCAGCAACGGCGCCTTCACGTTGTGGATGTAGGTGATGGGGGAAGCCGCATCGTAGATGGCGCGATCCTTTACGGGATCGCCCAGCAGGCTCTTCTCATACTCCTGTAGCATCGCGTCCTCGTGTTGCAGCATGGTCATCCAGTTAATGATGCCGAAAAGTTCCACGCCCGCCGCCCACACGTCCGGAGAGCGGCCGATGGCCATCAGAGTCATGAATCCGCCGTAGGATCCACCCGTGATGCCGATCTTTCTCGGACTGACGTAACCGGTGGCTGCGAGAAATTTTGCTGCATAAACCTCATCCTGCAGGTCGCCGCCGCCCAGGTCCTTGTAGTTGGCCTTTTGAAAGTCGATGCCGTAGCCGGTCGAGCCGCGCACGTTGGGGGCAATGCAGATGTATCCCCGGGAAACGTAGGCGGCAATGCGTGGGCTCCAGTAATCCTGGGATTGCCCGGTGGGGCCGCCGTGGGGCAGGACCAGCGCGGGGTCCGAGCCGTCGCGCTTGAGATTGAACGGCACCCACAGCAGCGCGCTGATGATTTTTCCGTCGAACGATTTGTAGCTTACGATCTGCGAAGGCGGCCGCGGGGCGGAGTTCAGGCTTGCGATCGCGGAATAGGTAAGCTGCCGTGGTTTCCGCGAGGCCAAATCATAGACCCAGAAGTCAGCAGGCTCGACCGAGCTTTCGTGCGACAGGAGCAAGCGGTCTCCGGAAAACGAGAATGAGGTCGGGTAAGCCGCAAAACTGTTCACGCCGCCGGCGATGGGGATCTTCTCTGACTTGGTCGTAGCTGTTTCTCCGAGATAAACATCCGAGCGGCCGTCGGCATTGATGGCGTATGTGAAGCGCTTGCCGTCGGGTGAGAGGTCACCTGCGGAGGCCTCCCATTTCGTGTCGGTGACCCAGGTCACTTTCTTGCTCGCGATATCCAGGAGTGCGACGTTCTGGTAGCCGCCTTTTGCGTTGGATGTGATCAGGAGCGTCCGCCCATCCTTGGATAAGGAGGATGCCGTGTTGAGAGATTTTCCCTGATGCGGGGTCAGGTTCGTGGCCTTCCCCCTCGCGATATCAATCGCATACACGTCGGCATCGGTAAAGCTGACTTCCAGACGGTTGGCGTAAAGTGTCTTTCCGTCAGGGCTCCAGGCCACCGATTGCCAGAGGTGGTCCGCGGTAGCTTCGTGCGTCAGCAGCGTCACCTTACGCGTGGCCCAATCCATTAGCGCAATGTTGTAAACGGTAGCTTCCTTGGGCTTGTGGTTCAAGGCGATGGTCTTGCCGTCGGGCGACCAGCGTGGGTTCTCTTCGCGAATTTCGGGAGTGTTGGTCAGATCGATGGCGTCGCCCCCCTGGCTCGGAATCGCGAAAATCTCCCAGAGTTCGTTGCCGCCAGAATCCTGCTGAAACAGAATCCACTTGCCGTCAGGTGACCAGGTCGCGCTGTACTCCCTGTCATCCGATTGCGCGAGTTGAATCGGCCATCCCCCGTTTGCGTTTACCTTCCACAAATTCGATCGGCCAGATATGTCGGTGGTGAAGACAATCTCGTTGCCGTCGGGGGACCATGATGCGCCGGACACTGAGCGCGTGAAATAGAGATCGTCAATCGGAATGGGGCGAGCATTTGGATTGGTGGCCGAGACGATCGTCTTGGCGTCGGTAATTTGGCGGGTGTCCGGGCCCGAGGACTGGGCTACCGTCAGAGCGCACACAAATAGAAGGAAGAGAGGAGAACAGGTGCTCCGAAGAGATTTCATACGACCTCATCCAAAAGGGTGTCGGGCCGGTATTCCACAGGGAATCTGCGGTGGGAATTGTACACCGGGCCGGATTGAGGCCTTTGCCGAGGGTTCGAGAAAAGCGTGAGCCACAGAAGACACCAAACGACACGGAGTTTAATGGTGGAATTCCTCTGCATCTTTTCTGCCCTGTCAGGTTGAAGGATAGAGCGGAGCTACTTTTTTGGGGGAAGGGGGACGATGCCGCTGCCCTCGCGAATGGTGAGTATCTGATTAGCCTTCACTTGCGTGAAGCGTTCGATCTTCTGCGTGGTGGGCCACTTGACCTCGATGATATCCACGGTCAGCGACTTGCCCAGACCGAAGTGCAGGCGCAGATCGCATTGCGACATGACGCTGGAGCCGCTGTGGACCTCATCCATTTGGGCATGGTTGCCAGTCACCACGCGCACCCGTGTGCCGATGGCGGTGCGATTGCACTTGGTGCCGATCAGCTTGATCTTAATCCAGTTCTGCCGGTTGCCGCCGTCATTGCGCAGCAGCGAAGGCAAGTCATTCATATTCAGAATCACAGCGTCAATGTCGCCATCGTTGTCGTAATCGCCGAAGGCGGCGCCGCGGCTGGAGAACAGTTCGTTGATGCCCGGCCCAGATTCAGAGGAGACGTCCTTGAACCGGCCATTGCTCAGGTTCTTATAGAGCAGGCGCGGGTTCTTGAAAGTCTGTCCGATGTCGTGGCCTTCAATCTCGGGATAGACGTGTCCATTGATCTGCATGAGGTCGGGCCAGCCATCGTTGTCGTAGTCGAGGAAGCCGCAGCCCCAGGCGACGTAGCGGTTGTTAATGCCAATGCCGGACGAAAAGGCGACGTCGGTGAAGGTTCCGTCTCCGTTGTTGTGATACAGGTTGCAGGTGTCGTCGGCGAAATTGGTTTTGAAGATATCGAACCAGCCGTCGCAGTCGTAGTCACCGACCGCCACCCCCATGCCGGCCTGCTCGTGGCCATTGTCGCTGTAAGCGCAACCCGCGAGGACGGCGATGTCGGTGAAGGTGCCGTCATGATTGTTGCGGAACAGCATACTGGGCTGCGAGTCCACCGCTACGTAAATGTCCGGCCAGCCGTCGTTATCAAAATCATAAGAAACCGCGGTGATGGAATAGCGCGGGCCGGGCTTCAGGATGCCCGACTTCTCGCTGACGTCGGTGAAAGTTCCGTCACCATTGTTGTGATAGAGCACATTGGTATCGCCCTGCAGGCCGCGGGGGCCGCACATCACGGGGATGCCCTTCCACTGGCAAAGTGGGTCGTTGGCGGAAGGGGCTTTCGCGGGATCGAGTCTTATGTAGTTACAGACGAAGAGATCGAGGTGCCCGTCGCGATCGTAGTCGAGCCAGGTGCAACCGGAGCCCCAGCGGTATTGTTCGTCGTAAACTCCCGCCTGGTGCGTGACGTCGGTGAAGGTGCCGTCGCCATTATTGTGGAACAGGATGTTGTGTCCCCAGAAACAGCAGAACAGGTCATCCCAGCCGTCGTTGTCGTAGTCGCCGATGCAGACGCCGGTTTGCCAGCCGGTGCGCCCCAGGCCGGACTTTTCGGTCACGTCGGTGAAGGTGCCGTCGCGATTGTTCTGGTAAAGGTGCGAAGTGGGGGCCTTGCCCGGAGGCCAGTGGGCGTCAAGACGTGTGCCGTTGGTGAAATAAATATCGAGCCAGCCGTCGTTGTCGTAGTCGAAGAAGGCCAGGCCGCTGCCTTTGGCCTCGATGATGTAGCGCTTATGATCGACCGCGCCCCAGACGTTGGCAGCATTCAAACCGGCTTCGCGGCCTACGTCAACGAAGGTGACCGGGGAAGCCGCCGGCGGAGTTGCGGCGGTGGCCTGAAGGGAATACCTCCACTTCCAGAGTGGTGTGGTGAGCGCATCCAGCAGCGTGCTGCCGAGCACGATGGCGGAGGAGCCCAGAAATTGGCGTCGCGGAAGATTCATTGATTATCAGTTGCCGGTTCTTGGTTGTCAGTTCTCAGAAGGCCTCCTCGTTTATGGCGCGCGGCTGGGTATTTTGGGGAATTTGCGCGGCACGATTCCTGTGCCTTCTTTGACCGCGATGATCTGATCGATTGGAACATTCGTCAGGCGGTCAACTTGTCCGCTCGGCCATGTGATTTCCAGAGAGTCGATTTTGGTGCGTTTGCCCAGCCCGAACTGGATTCGCGGGTCGTTCGCCGACATATAACTCATTCCTCCCTTGGCTTGCTCCACGTGGACCAACCCTTCGGCGGTCAGCTTCAGCGAGGCGCCGACGCCGTCGCGGTTGGAACGAGTCCCGATTAGCAGAACCTCCAGCCAGTGGTTGGCGTTTCCGCCGTCGTTGCGAAGGAGCGAGGGGTAGTCGCCGCGGTTGTTGGTCACGATATCGATATCGCCGTCGTTGTCGTAGTCGGCGGTGGCCAGGCCGCGTCCGGCGATGGGGCGCATGAAATCAGGGCCCAGAGACTCCGACGCCTTTTCGAACTGGCCTTTGCCCAGGTTTCGGAACATCAGCAGCGGTTCCTTGTAGGACACTTCACCGTGGTAGAGATTGATATTGTCCAGCATGGCGCCGTTCAATTGCAGGATGTCGGGCCAACCATCGTTGTCGTAGTCCAGAAACTTCATGGCCACGCCGCTCAGCAGGACGGCCTTGTTTCCAATACCGGAGCGGAAGGTCTCGTCAACGAAAGTACCGTCGTGGTTGTTGTGGTAGAGGCGGTTCAGTTCGAAATCGAGGTGGGTGATATAGACGTCCTGCCAGCCGTCGCCGTCAACGTCCGCGGCGTCGATGCCCATTCCAGCCTCGTAGCGTCCATCTTCGCTGGCCGCCATGCCGGAAATCAACGACACGTCCTCAAAAGTTCCGTTGCGCTTATTGATAAATAGAAAATTGGGCCAGGTGTCGTTGGCGATGGCGATGTCGGTCCAGCCGTCATTGTTGAAATCGGCCAGGACCACGCCCATACCCTTGGATTCCGGCTTGCCTACACCGGATGCGTCGCTTACGTCGGTGAAAGTGCCGTCATGGTTGTTGTGGTAGAGCTTGGTCTTCTGTCCTTTGTAGTTTCCGGGATGGCAGTAGGAGCGGTAGGCGGGCCGGCGCTCGCCACACCACAGGTTGTTTTTTGGCGACCATTCGATGTAATTGGTCACCAGCAGGTCGAGCCAGCCGTCCTTGTCGTAATCAAACCATCCGGCGCTGGCGGACCATCCGTCTTTATCGGCGACCCCAGCCTTGGCGGTGACGTCGGTAAAAGTTCCGTCGCCGTTATTGTGATAAAGGATGGCGCTGCCGTAGCCGGTCACGTAGAGATCGGGATAGCCATCGTTGTCGAAATCTCCAACGGCAACCCCCTGGCCGTAATGCCCTTCACCTCCGACGCCGGCCTTCGCAGTGACGTCAGTAAAAGTTCCGTCGCCATTATTGTGATAAAGCGCGCTGCGCAAAGGTTGGGGCGGTTTGTAAATATCGGTGGCGGCGGACTGGACGAAGTAGAGGTCCATCAACCCGTCCTGGTCGTAGTCCAGCCAGGCCACGCCCGTGCCCATGGTTTCCAGATAATATTTTTGGTCGGTGGCAGTGCCGTCCTGAAGGAAAGCGATCCCGGCCGCCTGGCGAACGTCGGTGTAGCGGACGGGTACGCGGTCGTCTGGGGGCTTCGGAAGATGGCCGGCAGAGGCCGATATGGTGAGAGCCGTTCCCGCAATCACGATCAGACCCAGGATCGCGGGCCCGCGCGTTCCGAGGTCCGGCCCCTTACCCGTTTTCGGCTTCTTCCGCATTCTCAGTTGGCTTCGTCGAGATCCTAGAGAGTCCGGTCGGCCAACGACAGCGCCAGTTGCAGCAACTGTTGCCGCGCCGCCATCGACATGGGTTCCTGGGCGGAAGAAGACTTGGCCGGGGCCCGGGACAGCACTTCTTCAATCCGATTCACATCCAGGCCACCGGCGCTGCTGCCTTTAAAACGGTTCAGCACCTCGCGGGCCTTGGCGATTTGTCCAGTTTGATAATAAAAAACGCCGAGCGTGGAGTAGCTGCCAGGCCATTCGGGCAAAAGATCGACGGCGCGCTCCAGTCGTACTGCGGCTTGCGCGGTGTTGCCTTCGAGCACTGACACAATTCCCATGCCCCAGAGGATTTTGCCGGAGCCCGGAATTCGAGTCAGACCTTTCTGCAGCGTCTCTTTCGCGCCCGCGACATCTTTTTCGCGCAACTGCACCAGCGTGAGTGAAAGGTAGTACTGGTCGTTGTCGGGATTTCTGGCAATCGCATCGCGGAAGATTTGCGCGGCCCGCGCCGTCTCACCCAGATGAGCGTGAATGTCTCCGAGCAGGGCCAGGAAAGCCGCGTCCTGCTGACCCGTGGCGGAAACCTGCTGAGCAGCGTCCAGGGCCTGGGGATAGGCGCCTTTGCGGAAATAAGCATCGGCCAGGTCGAATTTTATGTCGTCGGAGTCCGGGCTGGCGCGCAACGCCGTTTGGAAATGCTGGATGGCGTCGTCGAACAGGTGGAAGCGGGCGAGCAGCACGCCCACTCCGGTCTGGGTGCGATAGTCGCCCGAACTTAGCTGGTCAAGCTGTGCAATCGTGTTTCGGGCATCATCAACCTTTCCCAGTTTCAGATACGCCTCTGCCAGCAGGTAAAGGTCCTGCGGACGGTCCGGATGTTTCTGGATCTGTGCCGTCAGTTCGGTCAAATCCAGTTGGGTGCGCTCCTGAGGCGCAAGGTTGGCGCGATTATCCAGGTAGTCGAAAAGGTGCTGATAAGGATACGGACCCGGAGACGCGTCTTTGGAAAGGGTCTGAAATACATTCAGGTCCCGCTGCGCCGCCTCCGTCTGATGGAGGCTGCGCTCGACCATGGCGAGCTTGTAATATCCGGCCGCAGGATTGCGGCTGACCTTTACATATCTTCGCAGCAGGGTTGCCGCCTCCTCAAATTTCTTATCGGCGATTCGCAGGTTCGCCAGCTCCAGCAGCGCGTCGGAGAGGTCGGGATTCGAGCGCAGTGCAGCCTGGAACAGCCGTTCGGCAGCCGCCTGATTTCCCTGGCGGCCTTCGATGTAGCCCATGTTGAACAGGCTGGAAGCGTTGTGCGGGTCCAGTTTGAGGCCCTGCTCGAAATATTTCCTGGCTTCATCGAAGCGTCCCAGATGCCGGTAAGACAGCCCCATAAAGACATAAGAGCGCGCCGACGGATCCAGTTCAATCAGGGCCTTGAACTCTTCGATGGCCTTTTCTGTTTTTCCGGACATGAAATAGCTTTCGCCCAGGGCCGCGTGCAGGTCGGCCCGCTTCGGGGCAATTTTCACGCCAGATTCGAGCAACGGGATCGCATCCTCATAATAATTCTGCATCATGCTGACCCGGGCCAGGAGAAAGATCACGTCGGTATTCTCCGGCGCCAGTTTGTGGGCGCGGACCAAGAGATCCAGGGCATCCACTACCTTGGTCTGTTCGGAGTAGACCCGCGCCATCAGGTAAAGAGTTTCAGGCGAGTCCGGCTTTATCTTCAGGGCCCGGCCCAAGACCAGCTCGGCCTTCTTGTATTCGGTGCTTTGTAGATAAACCTGGCCAAGATTAAACAGAATCTCGAAAGTTTCCGGCTGCAGCGCGTTGGCCCTCTCCAGTTCCAGTTTTGCCAGCGGGTACTGCTTGGCTCCCGCCAGCAGCACGCCCAGAGTGAAGTGCAGTTGAACGTCGTCTCTCTTGGTTGCGGAAAGTTCCCGCGCCAGCTTCAGACCTTCGGCCGTCCGTCCGGCTTGAAAGTAAGCGCGGACGAGGTTGAAACGAGTCGCCTCGTCCGCCGGGCGCACCCGTTGAAGGTGAGGAATGGCCTCGGCGGGCAAACGGCGAGCCATCAGGACCAGGCCGAGATTGTAGTTGGCCTCGCGGTTGCCGGGATCAACCCGCAGGACCTGGCCAAACTCCTTTTCCGCCAGGTCAAATTTTTCCAGAGCGACGTAAACGTTCGCTAGGTTGTTATGAGTCCGAGCGGAGTCGGGATCGAGCTTCAGCGCATGCTGAAACGCTTCCAGAGCGTTGTCATAATCTTTCTCGCTGCCGTATGCGATTCCCAGCAAGTTGTAACCCTCCACGCTGGAGGGATTAAGCTTGAGTAGCTCCTCAATCTTCACTCTTGCTTCGGCGACAGACCCCTGGCGCAGCAGGGTCTCAGCGTCAAGGAAAGGCGATGGAGCTTTCGAAGCTGGCCGGGCGGCGCTCCGGACGGGAGAGGATTGCTGCGCCGCCGATCCTGCACCAAAAACGAAAATGACCGCGAACGCGAGAATGCAGCCCATTCCAGGCCGGTGGCGCGCGTTGCTAGGTGAATGCTGAAATGAGGCGCCGATGACCATCTCCCGGTATTTCTCCGCGGGTACTTTGATTACACGTGTCAAAGGCTCAATGTAGCATTTCCAGCGCCTGCTGGGCCATCTTGTGCTGCGGCTGTTGGCGCAGCAGGGCGAGCAATACTTCTCTGGCCTTTTCCTTGTCATTTAAAATGACGTAAAGGCGGGCCAGATTCATGTAGGCTTGGTCGAAATTGGGCGCCACCTGAATGCACGTCTTGAATCTTTGCTCCGCTTCCGGATAACGCTGCTCACGCACAAAGAGCACCCCCAGGTTGTTGAGGGCGTCGGAGTAGTCCGGGCGCAGGCTCACGGCCCGTTCGAGATACTGCTGGGCACTCGGGCCCTTGTCCTGGCGGGCGTAGAGCATTCCCAGGTTGTAGTTGACCTCGGGGTCATCAGGTTCAATTTCGTGAGCGCGGTTCAGAAATTTTTCCGCTTCCGCCAGGTTGCCCTGACGCCGGTACAGGTTTCCAAGGTTCAGCAACGCGATAGCGTAGCTTGGCCGCTGTTCTAACGACTGCTGGAAGTTGCGAACCGCCTCGTCCACCTGATTTTCATTCGCGGCAATCATTCCGAGATTGTTCCAGGCTTCGGGATACTCCGGACGCAGCTTCACCGCCTGCTCCAGATATTTGCGCGCGTCGGGAAAGGCGTTTCTCCTGAGATACAGCGTCCCTAGGTTGTAAAAGGCTTCGGGACGGTCGGGCTTGGCGGCGATGACCTGCTTAAAGGACGCTTCCGCCTGTTCCAGATATCCATGCTGAAAAAAAGACACGCCGTAGGTAAAGTCGTTGCGCTGGAACGCGCTCAGGAAAAGTGTCCCGGCGAACGGCAGGGCCCTTCGCACCCGATCGGCTGAATTGCTTGGGACCGATTTCACATCTTCCAGCAGTCGCTCCGCAGTTACCGGCCCCTGATACACCTTGACGATCATGCCTTCCTTATTAAGGAGAAACGATGTGGGCAGGCGGAGGTCGCGGCGGCGGTCGAAGAGGTAGCGATAAATGATGTTGTAGACGCCGGCGACATCGTGCGTGGCGAGCAGCGTGGGGAAGGAAAACCCCTCTCTGGTGACGAATGTTCGCACCGTTTGCGCATCGCGGGCGTCGTCGACATTGACGCCGGCGATGCGAAGGCCGACAGAAGCAAACCATGATCTACCCCGGACGAGAAGCCGCATCTGCTCACCGCAGGGCGGCGAAGCTGTGGACCAGAAGTTGAGCACCAGGAAGCTTCCGCGGAACGACTGCAGATTCCATATTTTGCCTGCGAGGTCAGGCAGGGAAAAGTCAGGCGCGCTCAGGGGTTCGATCAGCCAGGTGTCAACCGTCGAGGGCAGAGGCTCCAACTTCTGTACCTCGCCCCCACGCGCATAAGAAGGAGGCGATGCCGCAAAGGGCTTTGCCAGAAAATCGTTTGAGCCTTCCTCAATCTCGATGCGGCGGTTCACCGGCAACTTCTCAAAGGCCTGGGTGGCGCCGCTGGGCCAGCGAACCGTGGCGCGGACGGGGTCCTCGCCCTTGCCCAGCCCAAAGAACAGCTCCTTGGTGTGCTGGGACAAGAATCCGGAGCCGGCCTGGAGGTATTTGGTCTGACGGAGCGTTCCTGCTTCGACGCTGACCGCAGCTCCAATCGCGTCACGATTGCTCTTTTGCCCGCGCAGGCGGAATGCGATGGAGTGGCCGATATCTTTCATCGCGTTGTGCAGGACCCGCAGTTGCGGCGCATTCCGGTTCTTCAGGATCATTTCCAGTCGTCCGTCCTGGTCGATGTCGGCTAGGACAAAGGAACGGCTGTCGTCGGAGAAATCCATACCAACTGTGCCGGAGACGTCAGAAAACGTTCCGTCACGGTTGTTGGCGTAGAAAACGTTTCTCTCCGGCCCCGCCCATGACGAATCCGAGCGAATCATTTCGTTGATCGCGTTCCACCCCTGTTCGTAAGTGGACGAGGGGTTCGAATTCTGCGGCGAATTTCCCACCACCTGTCGCCAAAAAAAACTGGAGAGATTGCGAGGATCGGGCCCGGAAATATAGCCATTGGCGATGTACAGGTCGGAGTAGCCATCGTGATCGAAATCCCAGGCGTCGGAAGACCAGGCCCAGCGGCCCATCTCGACTCCCGCCTGCCCGCCTATGTTCTGAAACTTGCCGTTGCCCTGATTGCGATAAAGGGAATTGCCGCGGGCGTGTCCGCGGTACAGGGCCCGGATGTCTTCAGGATCTTTCTCGTGGAAGATCGCTTGTTCTGAGACCCGCCGGCCGGCGGCCGACCACATGTTGGCCACGTAGATGTCCTGCTTCCCGTCATTGTCGAAATCGCACCAGCACGCGCTCATACCCGCGCCGGCCTCTTCAACGCCCGCTTCGGACGAAATAGTCGAGAAGGTCCCGTCGCCATTGTTGCGGTAGAGATTGCTGCGCCCGAAGTCGTTGGCCACGTAGAGGTCAGGCGTCCCGTCGGAATTCATATCGCCCCAGGCGCAGGCGAAGCTGTAACGATTGTTGTCCACGTTCAGCCCTGCCGCCTCGGTGTGGTCACGGAAAGTTGCGTTGCCTTCGTTGTGCAGCAAGAAGTTCGGCGGTCCATTACGTGCGTCGAAGTAAGGTACGGGATACTGGTACTGGTCGAGGCCGGCGTAATAGCTGTACAGACAGAAATAAATGTCGAGACGCCCATCGCGATCGTAGTCCGCGATGGCGGCGTGGGTGAACGTTCCCTCGGGAACGCGTGCAAACTTGAAGGCGTCGGGCTTTAGTGAGAACTTTCCCTTCCCCTGGTTCAGGAACAGCAGCGGGCCGCTGCCGCAAACCACCAGCAGGTCCTGCACTCCTTTGTTTTCGAAATCAGCGAACAACGCGCAGGCCGTGTCATCAAGCACGCCGACGCCCGAGGCTTCGGTTACGTCCTCGAAGCTGCCATCGCCGCGATTGCGGAAGAGGCGGTTGGGAAGCCCGGCAGGCTGGCACACGTAGAGATCATCAAATCCGTCATTATCGATATCGCCCGCGGCCACTCCGTTATTGCCATAAACGTCGATCCCGGACGCTCCGTCGAGTACGGTGCGCCAGTGATCAACTCCGCGCAGCATCTGATTCTGGTAGGAAGCAGTCTGCCCCAGGGCCTGGACCGTGACGTCCACGAAAATCGGTTCGCGGGCGCGCGTGAGCGTTTCTTCAGTCGCCTGCCAGCGCAAGACGCGCCAGCCCTGAGATTCATCGCGCGACCATCGCGTCAGCCAGTGTCCCACGCGCTGCTCGCGTCCCTGATCTTTCCTGCTGCCGACCAGGTCATAACGAATGTCGATATCGAACGCCGATGAGGACTCCGGAGTTTCCGCGATGCCAACGATTTCGAACTCAGCCGTCTCCACGCGCAACAGCGGGGACAGATAGTTTTCCATCTCGTGCAGAA
>Ga0335085_10008162_pt1 | contig 16030 bp, 15 predicted proteins | sample Lox_Sample_45_FD_206712 | JGI IMG/M metagenome (GOLD analysis project Ga0335085, IMG submission 206712) | Soil microbial communities from Loxahatchee National Wildlife Refuge, Florida, United States - Lox_Sample_4.5 | ecosystem: Environmental > Terrestrial > Soil > Wetlands | place: USA...
TCGTCGGCTGCGGCTGCGGCTACAAAGTTGCCATCTTTCACCACCGTGATTCCCGGCATCTTTTCGGCTTCGCTGGTATCTACCGAGACCAGGCTGGCACGAAAGGCGGTCGGCCGCAGCACCCTGCCCAGCAACATCCCGGGGCGTGTCATGTCTGAGGTGTAGCGGTGGCGACCGGTGACAAAGTCGCGGCCCTCCACCTTGGGAACGGGAGTACCGGCGATGGTCCAGTCGCTCGCCGGCTCAAGATGGACATCCTCGACCTGGACCTTCACTAATTGCTGGCCCTTGCTCAATTGGCCGTAGGAAAGAGAGCGATCAGAAATAGGGTTGAAGAATTTCCCGTCCCGTAACACAAGGGATGCCGGTTTGATGTTCCACTGCTCGGCCGCCATGGCCGCCAGCGTCTCGCGAGCGGTGGCAGCAACCCTGCGAAGTTGTGGCCCCATGGTGGGAGTGGTTCGGCTCCCGAACGTCCCGCGATCATAAGGGGTCAGATCCGTGTCTGCCATCACCAGACGAACGCTCGATACCGGGACGCGCATCTCTTCGGCAACCTGCTGGCTCAGCGAGGTACGAATGTTCTGCCCCAGTTCGGCTTTCCCCGTGAAGACGGTGATGCCGCCGTCTTCGCCTACGTGCAACCATGCCGCCAGGGATGCGGGAAGTTGCTCTTCCGAAAATGCGTTGCGCCCTGACTCTTGCGCCGCGCTCGTCCGAAGCGACAAACACACCAGAACTCCGGCGCCCATGAGTTTGAAAAAATCGCGGCGATCGAGATCAAAGCCATAAGGCAATGGCGACACTCTATGTTGCTGGAGCTCGGAATCAGCGATCACCGTCATCGCGAGGCCCCCGCCTTCAGCAAAGCCTGACGGACGGCAGCAACGATTCTTGGATAGGTCCCGCAGCGGCAGACGTTTCCTTCCATGCGGTGTGCAATTTCCTGATCGCCGGGTGTGGGGTTCGACTCAAGCAGGGCAACCGCGGAAAGAATCATTCCCGGAGTGCAGTAACCGCACTGAAACGCCTCCGCCGACAAGAACGCCTGCTGCACAGGGTGAAGTTGCCCGTTCTGCTCTAGCCCTTCAATGGTGGTGATTTTCTTCCCCGCGGCGAGGCTCACCGGCGTGCGGCACGAACGAACCGGCCTGCCCTCCATCAACACCGTACACGCGCCGCACTGTCCTTCCCCGCAGCCGTACTTGGCACCGGTCAGGTCGAGATTGTTCCGCAGAGTGGAGAGCAGACTTTGATCAGGCGGGACCTCAAGCCGATGTTCGGCCCCGTTCACAAGCAAAACGTAGGACATGCGCCACCTGGGCCAGAAAAGTGTTGGAAAAATTATAGACCTTCGAGGGAAGGCCCGCAGGTTTTCCCCCACGCCATGCCTAGGCGGCAAACGAGTCTTCGTCGGGATCCGGCAAAGACGAAGGCGGATCACTGGCAGGAAAGGTGTCAGCGATGGTCTTGTCGAGCATTTTTTCTTTTTTCTCGCAAAGATCGGTTTCGTCGATCTTCCGGTCCTCCGGGTCACGGACCACGTCGTCCTCCATAAGACCTCCCTATCGAACCCAGAGATTGGATGCCGAAACGACCGGGCCCGAAGCATCCAATCTCTGGCATCACGCGCTCAGTGAGTAAAAGAAAAATTCAATCCGGTGGTGAAGATGATGTCGTTTTGCTTCTTCCCGGCCGGCGGATTGGTGACATAAATGTCGTTGAAGGAGTTCTGCCATCCGAACCACTTGTTGATCTTGGTCACGGTGCCAAAATTGAAGGTGCCGCGATATTCTCCCAGATTGCTCAGGTCCGGAAACATGTAGAACTTCTGGGTGATCACCGTCGATGCCGCAATCTTGTGGGTGAGTTCTTCGCCCAATGTAAGCGCGGCAAAATTGCGGTCAAGCGTCACATAATTCTCACGGGTGAAGTTGAGGCCGCCGAGAAAATCGAGGGTGGTACGGTCATTCTTGATCGCGTGATAGCCAAGACCGCCGCCCAGAATGGAGCGCAAGTTCAGGGCCTGCAGTTCGTCGGTTTGGAAATCGGCACCGACGAAACCGAACAGCCTTGGGGTGAAATCGCGGTCGTAACGAATGCCGCCTTGAATGGCATTGGCAGTCGTGCTGGGCACCGCCCCGGGCGCGTCATTGGTCGCGTACACCGAGTTTGCGTACATCGAGATGTCATCATTCATGGTCTTGCGAGAGGCATTGAAGGCGAGGGCCAGGTTCTTGGTCTGGCTGTTGCCGCCCGTAAGACCGAAACCGACATTCGCCCCGCCAGCCCACCCTTGGATTAACGACGGATGGAGCGATTTCTGGTAGGCGGTCCATTCTGCGTCGTTCCGCAAGGTAGTGACCGCCGTCTTTGGCTCGGTCACTGTTCCCTGGCTGGGCGTGACAACCGCCAGGTTACCGTCGGTGGTGGAAACCGGGCCCACCACCGTCTGCCCGTTGCTCAGGCTCACGTGTAATGGTGCGGAGGAGGTGATTTGTTCAATCGCGGGCCATTGCACGGTAACGTCGCCGGCAAACTCCGTCTTGATCAACAACGTTTTTCCATCTGACTTTACGATGGTTCCCGAGAGCCGGTCGCCGTTCTTCAACACCACCTGGTCGGCGAAGACCGTCGCGCAGAGCACAAACACAGACAGCACAGCCACAGCAAAAAAATTACGCATTACTGATTTCTCCTTCACGAGTGGTCTTACTGCTGGGGCCCGAGGTGCGACGCGAATGGGCTGCGGAAAAGTGGCATGCCGCACGCCGCCAAACTGCTCGCACCAGGCAACATGCAGGCACAGCTGTTTGGTTGGAGCTTGATTTGCGGAATTATAAACGCGGAGGAAGCAATCGCAGAAGTGGAACGGAATCAGAGAGTTTCCACTGAACTAGGTCAGGGGGTGTACCAGCACACTCCCGCCCCCGTCTAACAACCACCAGGTTTTTCGGAAAGAATACAGGGAGGGCATCCGATGCGCAGCATCGGGCCGGGATCACTGCACCGACTTCCCGGCCTAGCTCTTGACTTCTGTGTTCTGATTTTTCGCCGGCTCGGTCGGTTCCTTCATCCCGTCTTTCAAGGCACGGATTCCGTCGCCAATTCCCTTCCCGAGCTCCGGCAGCTTCTTGGGACCGAACACCAGCAGGGCGATGAAGAAAATCACCAACAGGTGCATCGGTTGTAGCAGGCCTTCAAACATACCAACCCTCCAGTGCCAGCGGGGGCACTAAAGCAACGTTACCGAAGCTCACGCGCCCCGTCAACTCGACAAAAGTCTCCAATTTGCCGATTTTCTGGGCCGACCCGCGGAAGCGTGTAACCCCCCTCTTATCTATGACGTGCAGGTAAGCGTTACCTTCGTGACCTGTCTCTGATTACCTCCCCGATCTATGTTCGAACCAGCGAGTGCTGGCTCGAACCGCCACCGGCAAAGGAGGCTTGTGCGCCGTCTGATTATCACCGTCTGCTTGCTAGCCGCGGGAAATCTCTCAGCCTTGGCTTCCGATTCGCACAGGTCTCTAGACTGCACCGAAGTCGCGGCTTGGCTCACGGGAGACGTTTCGAGCCAGCGCTTGTCGCAATTGGTGCGGCAGTACGGCTTCAACGGGGTTCTTTCTTCGCGAGATGAGGCGCTGCTTCGAAGCGCAGGAGCTCAAGCCGGCCTGCTCGATGCGATTCATAAGTCCGCTACCTCTACTGACACGGCTTCTCCCTGCCCCGGCTCTTTGTGGCGAGCGAATGCTTTCACTCGTCAGAAGCAATATGAAGCGGCAGAAAACCTGGTGAGACTCCTGCTTGATTCCGACAAAGATAACGCCGCGCTTCACTTCGCGCTCGGCGCCCTGCGCGTGAAGCAGGGGGATCTGGACGAGGGCTTCGACGAATTTTCCACGGCCAAGGAACTCATGCCTGGCCTGCCCGAGACCCACAATCGGCTGTCTCACATCTTCTACCAAAGCAATGACAGCGACAGCGCGATTGCCGAGGCCCGCACTGCGCTTAGCATCAATCCCGGCAATGCCGAGGCCTATCGCGATCTCGCGCTCGGGTTCGATTCCGATGCCCGTTACGACGATGCCTTGCGCGTCTTGCACAAATCGCTTGCCCGCGAGCCTGCGAACGCCGAAACCTACTTTGACCTTGGCATTGTTTTGCAGGACAAGGAAGATCTGAGCGGGGCCGAGACTGCTTTCCGTCGCGCCATCAAACTCGACCCGGCTCGATGGGAATCTCACTACGACCTCGCGATGGTCCTGCAGCGCGCGAAACGCTACGACGAGGCAATCGCCGAATTCCGCAAAGCAAAGGGGCTCGACCCTGGCGAACCATCCGTGCGTGGCGATCTGGCGAGTACTCTCTCCGACAAGGGAGACCTTGACGAAGCTCTGGCAGAGTGGCGCGCTCTCTTCTCCATGGCGCCCGATTGGAAACTTGGCCACGACCTGTTTGCAAAGGCCCTCATGGCCAAACGCGATTATTCCGGTGCAGCTTGGCAATTGAGCCAGGCGGTCGAGAGAAACCCCACCTCCGCCGAACAACACCGCTTATTGGGACAATGCTGGCTGCTTCTGGACCACAAGACGGAGGCATTGCGCGAGTTGCAGATCGCAGTCGAACTCGGCCCCGATTCCTGGCTGGCCCACCATTACCTGGGAACGGCCCTCTTTGAAGTGCAGAAGTTCTACGCGGCGTCTAGAGAATTTCACGAAGCGCTGCGTCTGCAACCGAGCGCCGACAACCATTACGCCCTGGCGGCCTGCCTGATCACGATGGGGGACTATGACGACGCTCTCGTCGAACTCAACACCGCAGCCCATCTCGATCCGGCCAGAAGCCTTTTCCAGCACAGACGGGAAGAACTGATCAAGCTGATGAGGACTGACAAGCCGCGACACGTTGAAATTCCGTCTCACTTTGAAATCAAGGCTGAGCCTTCCGTCCCCCACTAGAGACGTTCCGGCTCCCTAACTCGTTTGTTTTGAATGTGAAGAAGTGGCGAAGCGAGTGCACTGTACTAAATGACAAGGCCCTATGGAACTACCGTGTATCGGTAGTCGAGGAACAGAAACCTAGAATGAAATTTCTCGAGAAATCAGTAGAAGTCCCGGAGTAAACGTATGAATCCGACGCAACCCGCCCCCACCGAGAGCAAAAAATCCGCCAGCGTAGCCGTCGCGCATGCCAGCGACCGACGGCAAGAGTCAGTTGCGGCCATGAAGCCCCGCGGATATGGTCTACCCTGTGCGCAATGCAAGACCTACTACGCGGCCGATCTCGATGAATGCCCAGTTTGCCATGCCAAGGCTCGAATCAAACCCCCAGCGTCCGCGATTTCTGCAAGCGCCTCCGCCGCCAGCCATGAACCGCTCGGCGAGACTCCTGATCCCGATCTTCTCGAACAGGAGCGCGAGCGTTTTCTGCGTGAATTCAAGTCGCAGGTCTATGCTTCTCACGCGCAGATCAACGTCGCCGAAAGCTTCCGCTGCTCCCGCGAGGAAAATCATCCCGGAGAATTCGAACCGGCCGAGGTTTGCGGAGCCTGCTATGAGCGGGTGCAGGGGCGCGTGGATGTGATGGAAGCAGCTCTGCACATGGAGTTGAAGGAAGCCACGCAGATTATCTACGACGCGGTGTGGGCCGACACCTCCGATACCAGCAAGACCTACGAGAACGCAGCCCAGGCCTTGCTAACGGAAATCCGGAAGCGGGCGGGTATCCCAGCAGTTCTGGGAACCCACCAGCCGTTGCCTCACTAACTATCACTGCGTCTTAAGCGTCACGTAGTTTCTACCGTGATACAGACGGTAGCCATCTGCGTCCTGCATCATCTTCAGCGGAACCGGATGCGCCAGCTTTTCGTCATTCATACTGGCCGCGCTAAGCATTTCCGTCGCCGCCACGTTCATGACAAGAAACGTCCCGTCTTTGGTGAAACCGAAGCCATAAGCGCCGGGATCCAGCGTGGAACCGCCAATCGAAAGCTTCACCTGGGTGATGAAGAATCCTTCGTATTTCTGCTGCACGTTGGTAGCGTATCCCGAGGTGTCCACCAGGCCCGCCAGCACCAGTTTTCCATCAGCCGTGCGGAATCCTGCCGAGTTGCGCATTTCCACGGGAGCCGATTGCCCGTCAAAAAAATAGCCGGACGGAACCGCATGCTTCAATTCGTCCGCGCTGAGCACACCTGGTTGTGCTCTCTGAGCCCACACCAGGCAGGAACAAAGGAGAAAAGCGAACATCACATGATGACCTTTACGCATGACCGCTCCTTGAAAGGATTGTAGGATTTCGCAATCAGGTTACGCCGTCCACCGAAGAAGGTAAACGTCATTCACTGAACTTCAGAAAACCGAATTTCTCGGGAACATGGAAGTTCGGCTGCGGACTCTGCGTCGCCTGCCACGCCAGGTAGGCTCGGGGTTCCCTGTTTCCCTCCACGCGATAAAAGTTCGCCCGCCAGAGCTTGGCGGGATCAAATTGTCGCGTCAAGGCCTTCATGGGGATGGCCAGTTCCGCGGCCCACAGCTTCTGCCGCTCATCCAAAACCACGGAGCGTCGCAGGCCACTTTTGAGGTCGGCAAGACCGCCGGGAAAAATGTCGAGATCAATCCACATCCCGTTTGGACTGACTTCGAATTCTTTATAGAACCTGGGCTGCGACGGATCCGGCTGCAGAAAGGCTTCTGCTACGTCGCGGTCCCAAAGATGATCGCGGCGGCCGCTGCGCTCGGAGTCGGAAAAAACGTGGATCTGGCGATAGCGGCAATCGAAGCGCAGGTAAAGCGTGGGTTGCGTCCAGAGCAGGCGGACTGCCGTTTCCCGCTGGCGATCGGAATTTTGGCCTTGCCAATCGGAAGAAAAGGCCACTGGAATTGCGCTGTTCCATTCCCGCGCGGGGTTGGCAGCATCGAGCCCGATCTCGCGGTTGATCCGCTGTGCTACTGCAAGCCCTCCAGATTGGAGCGTATCGCTGAACAAAGTCATCTCCAGCGCTATGTTAATCGAGAGCCGGTATTTTTGGTTTGACCGCAATCTCCGGATAGCTCATGCGGGGAACCCGGCCTAATCTCTGTTCCATGATCACCAGCAATGCGATACTCACACTGACGGAGCCTGGGGAAATGACGCGTAACCGCGATCAACAATGGGAAGCAGTACTTTCCCGCGACCCAAGAGAAGACGGCAAGTTCGTCTTCGCCGTGTCGTCAACCGGAGTCTATTGCCGCCCCTCCTGCCCTTCGAAGCGGCCACGCCGCGAGAACGTAAGGTTCTTTCAGCAGCCCGACCAAGCGGAGCGGGCGGGCTATCGCGCCTGTTTGCGCTGCCGGCCCCGGGCGATTGGCGGCAATCCGCAGATGGAGATGGTCAAAGCCGTCTGCCGCTATATGGAACAGCACCTGGACGAGCCCATCACCCTTTCGCGGTTAGGCAAGGAATTTCACCAAAGCCCATTCCACTTGCAACGAACTTTCAAGTCGGTCCTGGGGATCACGCCGCGCGCCTACGCCGATTCCTGCCGGTTGAATCACCTCAAGAGCAACCTGCGCGCCGGCCATTCGGTGACGCGCGCCATGTATGACGCCGGCTACAGTTCAAGCAGCCGCCTCTACGAGCGCACCGCTTCGCAACTCGGCATGACGCCCGACAAATATCGCCGCGGGGCCGTTGCCGCGCCGATCCGCTATACCATTACCGATTCACCCTTCGGGCGACTCCTGATTGCGGCCTCCGACAAGGGAATCTGTGCGATCCAGTTCGCCGACAAGGACGACGAACTCGAACAGGGGCTCCGGCACGAATTCCCCTTCGCCGTCCGCCGTCGCGATGACAACGGCATGCAGCACTGGAAGCGCGACCTGTTGCGCCAGATGAAAGGCCAGAAGCTGCACTCTTCGCTTCCGCTCGACATCCAGGCAACGGCTTTCCAACGGCGTGTGTGGAGTTATTTGCAGCAAATTCCGTTCGGCGAGACTCGCTCTTACGGACAAGTGGCCAAAGCCATTGGGCAACCTTCCGCTTCGCGCGCGGTGGCGCGGGCCTGCGCAACCAACCCCGTAGCCGTAGCCATTCCCTGCCACCGCATCGTTCGTGGCGACGGAGAGATGGGCGGTTACCGCTGGGGCATGGATCGCAAGAAAGCCTTGCTCCAGATGGAAAGCTCGGGACTGTAGCGGCTACTTTTCCATCTGCGCGTAGATGCTGCGGGCGTAATTCAACAGGCTGAGCACGGCGGTCTTCTCCGCCTCCGTGTTCCAGTCCTGGTTCGACTTTGCGGTGGCGATGAGGCGGTCGATCCACTTCACGAAATAAGCCGCATCCTCAGCCGGCTTGAGCGTCGATCCTGCGACCGTCACGTAGACCGGGCTGGTGGTAGCGTAAACATAGTCGTCCAACACTGGATGCTCAGCCTTGTCGCTAAAGGCCCGCAGGACGCACCAACCGGTCTGCGACAACGAGACCGCGTCGTTCACATTGGCGGATTGGCGGTCCCCCTCGAGCTTGAGGTCGGCCGCCACCTTCCCGTTGCACACAACCTGCAGGTGATCGACTGGCACAAACGACTGCAACCACGCGGAGAATTTCACCTTGTTATCGCCAGCCGGAAGGCGCAGTTGCTCGCCCGGTTCCAGTCCGCCCAGTTTGAAGCCGATCAGCGGTCCGTTGGTGGCAAAAGTCCTCCCCAGTTTGAGCGAGGTCAGCCAGGCCTCCATATCGAGCGGACCATTGGGCACGTTGGCATAGACGCGGTTGAGTCCCACCGGCCCCCGCAAGGACGCATAGTTCGCCATGGTGTCGGATCCTGAACCTGTTGGCAGGTGAAACCCGCAATTCAGCAGGCGATACCACACACTGGCCGTGGATTTGTGATCGCTGAATCCGACGACCTCGATGTAATCGACTTTCCCGAGTGCAACGTCCACTGGAAGCTCGAGCGCGACGTCGAGCGGCTGATCGTGCGTGAGTGAAGGATCGGCCACCGGATCGGGCGCAAAATCAAACGGATGAACGTAGCCCACCACGCCTTGCTGTTCGTGCGCCATGTCGGCCACTGTGGCATTCGCGGGAAAAAGACTCGCGGCCGCGGTGTTTCCATAGGAAGCGTAAGCGGGGATCAGGAAATTTCGTGTCAGGTTCAGCAACCCGAGATGTCCCCAATAGCTGGTGTGAAATTCCTGCCCGTGCAATAACAGATTAGCCGGGGTAGAAGCGCCATCCGGCTTGGTGCTGAAGTAGGCGATATCGGGAATGCGCTGTTCTTTATTGACGACCAGGTCCTCCACGATGGGCAGATTCTCCGCCGCCGCCTGCGCTACCAGGTGCTTCGGCGTATTGCGATAGGCACCCCCGTAATTCATGTGCACATGGAGATCGGCGCTTACCCAGTGTGAGTTCGTCTCATGGGGAACGGGAAGCGCCTGTAGGCGCATGGTGAGCTCCTGGAGCTCGCCATCAGCAACGTGAATGCTCTTTTTTTCGAACCGGTATTCGAGCCCCTTCATCACTTCCACGTCTACGCGGCCGGCCGGAACCGTCACGTCGGCTGATCCGTTCGAAGCAAAATAGTGCGACTCAAACGGCCGCTCCGAGCGCACGAAGTTGTCTTCCGCCTGCATCCACGCATCGTCGGGAGCATAGGCGCGTCCATCCTCACCGGTCACAAAGAGTCGAGCGGCCGTGGTGTGCCCGACGGCATCAACAACGTGAATTCTCAACTTCCCCATCGGCTTCAGGTAATGACGTTGTTTGATGGCAACCTCGCTCTGTGCTCCCCCCAACGCCTCTTGAATCCAGAGCGAAGTATCGCCGGTCCGGTTCGAGATAAAGGCAATGCGCTTGCCGTCGGCCGACCAGCGAGCATTCACGTTGTCGTAATCGCCATAGGAAAGAGGGAAAGCATCGCCGCCCCCGGAAGGAATGATCCACAGCTGATGCCACGTCTGCCCCAGGTACGACGAGTAGAGCAGGCGCTTTCCGTCGGGTGAAAATTCCGGGTGCGCCTTCCACGCCGTTTCTTCGTAGTGGATCTCGCGCGGTTCTGCCCCTGCCTCGGCCTTCATGCGCCAGAAACCGCCGGTGCCGTACACATGATTGTGGTTCGAGACATAGACAATCTCTTCCCCGTCAGGCGACCACACCGGGCTGATCTCCAGATCAATGGGGCTGTAGTAGAAGCGCGGAGACGCCGTCCGCGTCTCACCGGTGATCCGCTGCACGTTCTTCAGGTCCCCTTCCGCGAAATCGCCGGCAAAAATATGGAAGTGCCCCTTGTAAGAGGTGGAGACGAACACCACCCGCTTGCCGTCCGGCGAGAACCTCGGCTCAACGTTGACTGAGCCGCCGAAGGTCACTTCATGGGTCTGATGGGTTTCCAGATTTAGCGCCCAGAGTTCGATCGCGTCCTTCTGATATGAGGAGTACATCACCCAGCGGCCATCGGGCGAGCAATCGGGCTGGTAGTCGTAGCCGCTGCCCACAGTCAACTGTTCGGCGTCGGTCGAATCCACTTTCTGCCGCCACAGCGTCCCTCCCATCGAGTACACCAGCGAACGCGAATCCGGGGTCCAGGACACTGCATTTGGCCCGGTGGTGAGCTGAGGAAGATACATTTCGCGGTAGTAGTAGCGATGGGGAACATCGACTTGCTGCAGCACAGGATCGCGTTGGCCATAGACGGGAATGACGGCGAGAAGCGATAAGAACAGCACCACGCGGTTGCAGCTGCGCAAAGGGCTCCTCCTGAGAACGGCGCGATTATACCGTGCAGTGAAAGCTCAGTTCGTCACCACCGGCAAGACAATGTGAGATGCGTGCTGGCGGTCCATATAGATCGAGATGGTCGCCGTCTGCATTTTGTCGGAGGTTACTTCTGACTCCCCTGTTTGCAAATTGCGCGAGAAGTTCGGGAAGAAGCCGGCAGAAATCTGAACCTGAATGCGATGTCCCTTAAGGAAAACATTGCTGGTCATCAGGTGACTCAGCCGCAGTTCGTAGACTTCGCCGGGCTTGAGGTTCTGCCGCCCTTTCGCTAGATCGCGGTAGCTGGCGCGGATTGCGTCGAGGCCCGGACTCATCACGTTGAAAGCAGTCCCATCCGGAGCGACGTCGATCAGGCGGAAGAACAGGTCCATATCGCGGCAATCGCACCCGACATAAGCAACCGCTTCAATCGGCCCTGAAACTTCGAGGTCCTTCTCGAGCGGCGGCGTTTGAAAGGTCAGGACATCTTTGCGCTCGGTCAGCGCGCGGTAGTCATGGGCACCGGACGAATCGTAGACGTTGGTCACCGGGTGCGCAGGATCCGAGACGAACCTGGCGGCCTTCGCCTTCTTCTCGGGCAATTCCGGCGTCAGAACACCGAGCCCCTCTGCCGCCTTCAAGTAATAGGAGGTCTTCTGCGCTACCGGAGGCCATTTGTCCGCCTCACGCCACCGGTCTTCGCCCATCACGAAATAGCGGACCGGCTTCTGGTTCTCCACCCCGTTATCCATGCCGCGCAGATAGTGGTCCATCCAGCCCAGGATGACCTCGTCATAATTAATGACAGCCGCACTTCCGAATTGGCGGTCACCGGCCTTTGCCTTGCCAGTGTTGTCCACACCATGGACCCAAGGACCGAGCAGCAAATGGGTCTGCGGATCCTTCTTCCCCTGGCGCGCCTTCAACAGCCCGGCGAAATTCGTAGTCGCGCCTTCCGGCCCATAATTGTCGTCATACCACGCCGACAAGTTGAGCACCGCCGCATGAACGCGGTCATATTTATTCTGCAACTCGCACCATTGCCACCAGGAATCCTCCGGCGGATGGCTCAGCCAGTCGTAGTAGTAAGGAGCGATCCCGCGCAACTCCTGCAGCTGGCCGAGGGGAAGTTCGTTCTCCATCTTCGGCCCAGTGTCCTTCCACGCTGCAATGGCCTCTTCGTAGGTCTTTGGACCCGGCAGGTTTTTCTTCGCCCGCACATCGGGAGCGATATTGTCCCAGATCCATTCGATCCACGACATATCCCATAGCCCCCAGGCGTAGAAGAAATTCTGCGGAGTCGAAAACGTCATGGCCGGGACCATCGCCTTCAGATGGGGAGGGTTCTCTACCGCCGCGAGCCACTGCACGGCCCCGGGATACGAAAGACCAAACGTCCCGATCGCGCCGTTGGACCACGGTTGCGCGGCCGCCCATTCGATGGTGTCGTAGCCGTCGCGTCCTTCGTTCTCATAAGGACGGAAGACTCCGGCTGAGGCATAACGTCCCCGCACGTCCTGCACAACCACCGCATACCCGCGCTCAGCCGCATGCTGGAAGGTGGTGTAGTCCTGCAAGGCAAACTCTTTGCCGTACGGAGTCCGATAGACCAGCACGGGAAAGCGACCGTCCTGCTGCGGCCGCAAAATGTCGGCCCGCAAAACCACTCCATCGCGCATCGGAACAGCCACGTCCTTCTCGATGCGGATATCGGTTGCCTGGGGAGAGGTTTGTGAGTGACCGAGAGTCGCGAACGCGAAAATCAGGACTAGCCAGCGGGGATGAGGTTTCATTGACGGCGTAAGGCTAGCACTTCCGCTGTCGCGGCAACAAGGGCAAAGAACTCATTTTCCGCAGGCAATCCCCGCGAGTGCGAGTCTTTGATTCCCGCCTCCGGCGGTGCTTGTTACCACCGACATAGAGCCGGATGGAACTTTTGGCCCGCCAGCCCTTGGAGCGCGCAACACCTCCGACTGGTTACCCTTGAGCAGATGAGGCGCACGTCCGGTCATGCAGCCGGAAATCCCGAAGAAGGTGCGGATTTTCATGAAGGAGCCGGAAAGCCGCTCTGGACGCGGCTTTTCAACGACTTCACACGCGGCGTTCCCGGCGAAATGACTTCCGCACAACCTCGTCATACCAAAGTAATGGCAAAAATTACCAAAGCGCATGCACGTGGGACATCTGTTCGCTCTTCGTCGCCGATGAGATGTTGAGATGTCTTTTAAAGCAGGAAGACACGATCACATGGCCCGAGAAGAGTACCTCGAAGACATCCAGATTCGCATCCTGCGCGTGACTGAAGATCTGCGCGCCATCCAACAGCAGCTCAACACCGCCGCGATGGAAGCGTCTCCCGAGCCCGAGATCGCGGAGACCGTAGCCGAACTTCCGGAGATGGAAGCTCTGCAGGTTCTGAAATCCGCCCTCGACCAGATGCGGCACTTTCTCTGGTTCTACATGCAGGTCATGAGCAACGAATCCGAAGAGGGCGAGCGGCTGCGGCAGAGCATCCGCAAAAAAGTCACCGAAGATGCCACTTTCGGACAGGAAGCCGCCTTCCTGGAGAAGTTCAAGTACGCCGGCGACACCATTGTGCTCCGTCACCTGGCCGACAAAAACCGTAAACCCAACTAACCTTCACTCCATCGTTACCGATTTCACCAGGTTTCGCGGACGATCTACGTCCAGCCCGCGCCGCACCGCCATGTAGTAAGCAAACAGCTGCAGCGGCACAATCTCCAGAATGGGCGAGAGCAACTCGCTGGCTTGGGGAACGGAAATCAGGTAATCGGCGAGCTGGCCAACTTCCCGGTCACCCGCAGTCGTCACCGCGATTACCGGACTTCCCTGCTCTTTGAATCCGCGGATATTGCTCACGGTCTTCTGATAGCGCAACACCGAACCGGCGTCGTCTTTATCGCAGGTCGCGATGATCACCAGCGGCAGGCTCTCATCAATCAGCGCATTTGGCCCATGCTTGCTTTCCCCGGTGGGATAGCCCTCAGCGTGGATGTAGGAAACCTCCTTCAGCTTCAGCGCGCCATCCATCGCAATCGGGTAGTGAATCGCGCGTCCCAGATAAAGGAAATCATTCGCCGCATGAAAATGATCCGCCAGCCGTTCGCACTCGGAAGCAGAATCGAGAACCGTTTTGACCTTGTCCGGGATCTCCAGAAGCTGCCTTCCCAGGCTAAGCACATCTTCTGCGGTCAAACGTCCGCGTACTTGTCCCAGGTAAGCCGCGAACAGAAAAAGACACGCCATCTGCGCCGTGAATGCCTTGGTGGACGCGATGCTGATTTCCGGTCCCGCCTCGGTATAGATCACTCCGTCCGCGTCCCTCGCAATGGTGGACCCCTCTACGTTGGAAATCGCAATCGTCCGCGAGCCTTTGGCTTTGGCTTCCCGCTGCGCCGCCGTCGTGTCGGCGGTCTCCCCGGACTGCGTAATCACGATGGTCAGCTCGCTGCGCCCGATCAGAGGATTGCGATACTCAAATTCGCTGGCATAGTCCACATCCACCGGCAGATCGGCCAGCGCCTGGATCATGTACTGCCCGGCCATGCCGGCATGGCGGCTGGTTCCGGAGGCGACAATGTTGATTCGCTGCAGCGCACGCATTTCTTCCGCGCTGATACGCACGCCCTCCAGCTTGATGGATCTCCCTTCCAGGGAAACCCGCGAGGCGATCATGCGCCGCAAGCTTTCCGGCTGCTCGAAGATCTCTTTCAACATGTAATGCGGAAATGCGCCTTTGTCAGTCATCCGTTCCCTCGCAGAATGTTCAGGCCACCCTGCCGCCGATGATCGTTCTTCTTACTTCGCCATGGGAGCTCAGCACTACGAAATCGGCCCTGGCTCCAGTCTCCACTCGCCCCACCCAAGGCAGATTCGCCACCTTCGCGGGGTTCAACGTCGCCGCCTGCACCGCATGCATCAGACTCCACTCTCCAAATTTCATTGTGTTCCGCACCGCGCGATCCATGGTGAGTACGCTGCCGGCCAGCCTGCCTTCTGAAAGACACCTGCCCTCGCGAACCTCCACTTCCATCGCCCCCAGGCGGTACCGGCCGTCAGGCATTCCCGTGGCGGCGGTCGCGTCGGTGATTAATACCGCCTTGTCATGACTCTTGCATTCCAGAAATAACTTCACTACCGCCGGGTCCAGGTGGATTCCGTCGGCAATGATGTCGGCACTCACTCGTTCATCGGTCAGGATTTCACCCACGATCCCCGGATCGCGGTGTCCCAGCGGCCGCATCGCGTTGAAGGTGTGGGTCGCATGCCGGACGCCCGCTTCCACCCCGGCCCGCATTTCCGTCAGATTCGCATCCGAATGCCCCGCGCTCAGGCAAACGCCCCGCACGGCCGCTTGAGCAATCACCTCAAGGGCGCCGGGCAGTTCCGGAGCGATGGTCATCATGCGAATGTGCCCGCTCGCCGCTTCCCAGAACCGCTCAAACGCCGCTGACGTGGGTGGCAGGAGATGCTCCGGCGGATGCACCCCCCGGCGGGCGTGACTGATAAACGGCCCCTCCAGGTGGATCCCCAGAGGCCGCGCACGCAGGCCTTCGTTGCCTTTGGCCGCACGCTCAACCGCCCTTGCCAGGCGCTCCAGCGCCCGCAGCGTCGCGTCCAGGGAAGCGGTCACGGTGGTTGGGAAAAATGCGGTCACGCCGTGACCTGCAACCAGTTTCTCCACCGCGGGCAAGGCTTCGGGCGCGGGATCCATCACGTCCCACCCCGCTCCGCCATGAAGGTGTAGGTCAACGAACCCCGGTGCCAGGACGTCCTCGGAAAAATCCATGACGGTGCATCCCGTCGGAATCTCGCGAGTCCCGTGGCTCGCGACCTCGACGATCACGCCGTCTTCAATCAAAACCAACGGCATCTCGACCCGTTTCGTAGGGGTCAACAGCGCGGCGGCAGTGAGTGCAATCATCTGGGAAATTCGACGCGAGACATTCTATCGGAAAGCGGTTTTCCCTTGGCGGCGGGTGGTCGGACCGGAGGGGTATGAAGATAGGGCGGGCACTGGCTGAATGTTATAATCAAGCTAAGCCAAAGCTGGCGTGCTCTTGCGCTCCAGCATTGGTTCCACCATCACGTCGGGGAGTGGCTCAGCCTGGTAGAGCACCTGGTTCGGGACCAGGGGGTCGGAGGTTCAAATCCTCTCTCCCCGACCAATCTTTCCTCAATTAGAGTCTGGAAGGAAGAGCTTTTGCTAGCATGCATCGCGCCCACCCTTTCGCAAAGAGCGCGAAAGGATGGGGCACCCGGC
>Ga0335085_10008163_pt1 | contig 16030 bp, 13 predicted proteins | sample Lox_Sample_45_FD_206712 | JGI IMG/M metagenome (GOLD analysis project Ga0335085, IMG submission 206712) | Soil microbial communities from Loxahatchee National Wildlife Refuge, Florida, United States - Lox_Sample_4.5 | ecosystem: Environmental > Terrestrial > Soil > Wetlands | place: USA...
ACTAAAAAAATAAGGTAAGTTCAACTATCTTATTGAAAATACATGGAGAAAAAATGTCGGTTTTTTGGCCTTAGACTATATTGATGATAACAAAGGTATTAAAGTTTTCCTCAAGTTATCATTATGAAAAAAATGGGTTAATCGATGTTCCAGGTTTCAGCGTTTGGGTGCCAGGACGGGTGTTCCGTGCGCGCCCGTTGTCCGGTAAAATAGGGCATGATTAGGTTGAGCTTATTCTCCCAAGGAGTATTTATGAATCAGCGCATCTCGCGACCCCCCGGCGCAAGCTTGCCGTTGGCGAAGATAACCTGTGCGATCGTCCTGGCCGCATTGGCGGCCACCGCATTCTATGCACATCCTCTCGCGGCGGCGGATGGAAACTATCATCTTCTCAAGAAGGTCGTGCTGGGAGGGGAGGGCTTTTGGGACTACCTCATATGCGACAGCGACGCGCGACGCGTCTACATATCGCGGGGCACGCACGTGATGGTGGTGGATGCCGATAGTTATGCGGTGGTGGGAGACATTCCCGGCACGGACGGGGTGCACGGTATCGCCTTGGCGTCGGAATTCGGCCGAGGCTTCACCAGCAACGGCCGGACCAACAACGTCACGATTTTTGATCTTAAGACGCTGAAGGTTCTGGGGACGGCGCCCACGGGTGAGGGTCCTGACGCCATTGTGTACGATCCGGCCTCCAAGCGCGTCTTCACCTTGAACGGTCATGGCGGAAGCGCGACGGCCATCGATGCGGCTTCGGGAACACCCGCGGGCACGATTACGCTGAGAGGCCGCCCGGAGTTCGCCGTTGCGGACGGACAGGGGCACATCTACAACAACCTGGAAGACAAGAGTGAACTCCTCCAGATCGATTCCCAGAAGCTCACCGTGACGGAGCGCTGGCCTCTGGCGCCGTGTGAAGAACCCTCGGGACTGGCGATGGACAGGGAACATCGACGGCTTTTCGCCGGGTGTCATAACCAGATGATGGCCGTGGTGGACGCGGATTCCGGCAAGGTGCTCGCAACGCCTGCGATCGGCCAGGGTGTGGACGCCAACGCCTTCGATCCCGGAACCGGCCTCGCGTTCAGCTCTAACGGCGACGGCACGCTCACCGTCGTTCACGAAGACTCTCCGGGAAAATTCACCCCGGTGGCGAGCGTCCCCACCCAGCGCGGCGCCCGGACCATGGCGCTTGATCTGAATACACATAATATCTTTCTCGTGACAGCGGAATTCGGGCCGCCGCCCGCGCCCACGCCGGACCGCCCTCATCCCCGGCCGCGGGCTGTTCCCGGCACCTTTACCCTGCTGGTCTTGGGGATGTAAAGGTGCTGCGTTGGTTGGCCATGGTGCGGTTCCCGAGGCTTATGATTATGCCCTGATGTTGTGTTTCCCCGAAGGGGGGAATTTCATGACACGACACCTTATAGGGTGTAGGGACGGCTCACGAACCGCCCCTGCTTTTCATTGTCCCGATCGTCAATTTGGGACGAGCCTTTTCCAGGACCACCGCCAAAAACGAACCGAAAGAGTTTAGTTAAGTGACCCCAGACCCTCCGATTGACCTTTCGCCCAGTGCTTCATCTTCGGTGGCGGATACACCATCGCCGCCTCACCTCGGGAACAGGCAGAGAGTCGTGTACTTCTTCCTTTTGGCTGCCCTTGCACTTCTTCCCTATCTCAGCTCTTTGCGCAACGACTTTGTTTATGACGACTCCGACCAAGTTCTGGCTAATCCCTACATTCGGAACTTCCACCACTTGCGGGAAATCTTCACCTCCTCGGTGTGGTCGTTCATGGGCGATTTCCGCGGCGCTTCCAATTATTACCGCCCGATGATGTCTATGGGGTACCTCTTCTGCTACCAAATCTTCGGGCCCCATGCGCTGGGATTCCACCTGGCCAACCTGCTGGCGAATTTGGGAGTGGTTCTCCTCCTCTTCCTGATCACACTCAAAATGTTTCGCTCTCCCGCGGTGGCACTGGTGACGGCGTGTATCTTTGCGCTCCATCCCATTCACAACGAAGCGGTGAATTGGATCGCCGCGGTCACCGAACTCGAGTTGGCAGTCTTTTATCTTCTGGCCTTTGGGTTCTTCCTTGCCTCCGCGCGCGGCACAGGCAAGTGCTCCGCCCCGCTCCAGCTTGCCATGGCGGGGAGCTTTGTGGCCGCACTGCTCTCCAAAGAGCAGGCACTCACGCTCCCGGTACTTGCAGCGCTTTACGAGCACTTCTTCCGCGCGGATCGTGCGGAAACTGCCAAGGTCCAAAAGATTCGGCGTTATGGCGCATTGTGGTTGCTCGCCGCAATCTATCTGGTGCTCCGTGCCCGCTATCTGGGCGGGTTCGCGCCCAACCTTGGCCGGGAGGGGTTTGGGACAGAAGAGTTGGTGATTTCGGCCCTGGCCTTGATTGGCCAATACTGTTGGAAACTTGTGTGGCCGGCTGAGCTCTGCGCCTACTACGTCTTTCCCGCTGACGTTAGCCCACTATATACCTGGGCACTGGGCGGCGTGGTGGCTCTGGGGATTTGCGGGGTTGCTTTTGCGGCCCTCCGCAAGTACAACCGGCAGGCTGCTTTCGGAGTCGTTTGGTTCCTGGTCACGCTCGCACCGGTTTTGAATGTTCGCTGGATGACCAACAACGCCTTTGCGGAGCGCTACCTCTATCTCGCCTCGGCGGGATTCTGCTGGGTGGTAGGCTGGGCAGGCGTCCGGTGGTGGGATGCGCTTTCAGCGCGGGGCAGCCGATGGCGCCTTGCCCTGCCCCTCGCCGCCGGCCTGATCGCCACCCTCTGGGTGTTTCGCATCGTCACACGAAATCGCAATTGGCGGGATAACATCACTTTTTACACGGCGACGCTGGCAGTTTCACCCGACGCCTATTACATCCACAATAATCTGGGGACCGTGTACTGGGGGCAGGGAAACATCTCGGCGGCAGAAAAGGAATGGCGCACGGCTCTGCGACTGGCGCCTGCCAGCGAATACGTTCTGCACAATCTCGGCCTGGTGGCCAACGCGGAGAAGCATTATCCCGAAGCGCAAGACCTATTTTTGCGCGCCCTGGCGATTCGGCCGAATTACAGTGACGCCCATTTGGACTTGGGGAGGACTTACGAAGCCATGGGCAGGTTGCAGGAGGCGGAAACCCAGCTTCGCGCCGCCGAAAGTCTTTCACCACTCAGTCTTCGGGCGCACAATGCCTTGAGTGAGTTCTATTTTGACCGGCGGCGCCTGCGCGAGTCGGAGGCGGAAGCGCGTCGCTCCGTGGAAATCGAACCCACTCCCCAGGGGGATTGGGACCTCGGCTTGGTGGAATGGCTCCAGGGAAACCGCAGCGGCGCCGAGCGTGCTTTTCTGAACGCTGAGGCGCTAAGCCCTTCCGACAGCCGGGCGCATTTCATGCTGGGACTTTTCTATATGGATTCCAGCCGTAACGACGACGCCTTGCGCGAATACCGGCTGGGGTTGCAGCTTGATCCCGACAATGCCGATGCTCTCACCAACCTCAAGAAGTTGGAATTTCTGGGGGGGCAACGCTAACTCCCAAAGGCGAATGTTGGGGGAAATCGTTGACGGAGGGAAGTGGGTCGATTATTCTCTACGCCGCTGCCAGTTGCGGGTAGAACTCGAACTTCGTCGGGGGTGTCTTCCCCGAAAGGGGGACGATCGGGTGCGCGGGAAGCACCCAACCGCCCGACGTTAGCACCTTCCGCACCGGCGGCCCGCTGGTAACCGAGAGAGATCGGGTGAGCGCCGGGACGGCCATCCCAACCTGTGGGCCGGAATGGCCATGGAAATGGTAGCTTCGAGGCTCAGAAGAAAGTCAACGCGCGCGTTGACTTTCTTGCACCCCTGGGGTAATTTCAGGAATGGGACTTGCGTTCCTTCCCGGACCCTATGAATCCAGAAAGTAGTTGCGTTGAGGTAACGCTGGAAAGTGACCTCAAGAATGTTGAGGTGGCGGAGGAGATTGCCCGCCGCGTCGCAGGCACCGCAGGATTCGACGAGGACGAACAGCAACGCATTGAAATGGCCGTGCACGAGTCGATGATTAATGCCATCTGGCACGGCAATAAGAACGATTCCAGCAAGAGCGTTTGGTTGCAGTTTAAAATTCATCGCGACCGGCTGGAAATACACATCCGGGACCAAGGAAACGGCTTCGATCCAAAGCACATCCCCGATCCGCTGGAAAATGAAAACCTGCTGAACGTGTCCGGGCGCGGAATATTTCTCATTCGCAGCTTCATGGATGAGTTCCGGGTTGAACATGTCAACGGCACGGGGACGGAAGTGACCATGATCAAGCTCCTGCGTTCCGGAATTCAGACTAAACAAGGAGGAACCAACCGTGAGCATGAAAGCCACAATACGACAAGTTGATTCCGTGGCGGTCGTCGATGTCAGCGGCAGAATCACTTTGGGAGAAGGGTGCACGCAGTTGCGGGAGTTGATTCGAGAACAGTTGAGCAAGGGCAACAAGAACATTTTGTTGAACCTTGCCGACGTCACCTACATCGACAGTTCGGGGATCGGGGAATTGGTAAGCGGCTACACGGGTGTCTCGAAGCAGGGGGGAGCCTTGAAACTTCTAAACCTTACGAAGAAGGTTCATGACCTGCTGCAAATTACTAAACTCTATACGGTCTTCGACGTCCACGACGACGAAGCCAAGGCGATCAGCAGTTTCGCCAAAGCCCCCGGCGCTTAGCAGGATGATGAAAATGCGTGTAGCGACGGCTTCATGCCGCCATCGTGTTTTGAAATCATTCGAGAATTGGCGGGATGAATCCGCCGCTACTTCGGTTTTTTCATCAACCCGTAAGCTGATCTGCCGCCGAGCCTGCAAACCGGCGCGCTCGGTGCTGTTCCAATGATCTGAGATTTGGCTTTCCGGCCCAGCAAACAAGGACGTTCACATTGCCGCTGACAGCTGCCTATTGGGCAACTGAGGTGGAGGGGCACTATCTCCTTCCCGGCAAGGGTTGAGCCCACGCTGCCGGTGGGCGGCCCGTGCCCCCCGGCCCGAATTCTGCCAGGAGAGATCGTTCAATTCCATTGTCAGATCCGGCGCTTTCAGGGATGAATAATGCGGAGGGCGCCTGTCCGCGCCTCAAATCCTGCCTCGCTAACTTTAGTGCCGCACAGCAAGTACCTAGGGATTCTGCGGGGGGACCTCCGCCAACGCGGCCCGGTCAACTTGAAATCCCAGGGTGGAGGTCCACATGTCTTGAATAATCCCGCAAAGAGTCTCCTCCGTGGCCCGCCGGTCAGCTCCCTAGCTCTTTCGAACTCGATAAATGGTCGCGCGCTCAACCTCAAAGCGCTCAAAGGAATCATCGATGCTGAAGGTCGTCTCCGCGCCGCCGAGGAAGAAATAGCCATCGGGTTTTAAGACCCTACGGACCTTGGCGAGGATTTCTTTCTTGGTCTCGACGCCAAAATAGATCAGCACGTTTCGCAGCATCACGACATCCGTAGGCGGCAGCAACGGCCAAGCGCTGGCCAGATTTACGATTTGGTAATCCACCATGTTGCGAATATCGTCTCGCAGATACCAATCGCAGCCGCGCTTTTGAAAGTACTTGACGAGTAGGCGGGCGGGAAGGCCCCGGTTCACCTCGAGTTGGCTGTAGCGCCCCTCGCGCGCACGGGCAAGGATATCCGTGGAAAGGTCGGTCGCCAGGATGCGAATCTTCCAACTCCCCAACTGAGGGAAACTCTCGCGGATGAGCAAAGCGAGGCTGTAAGGTTCCTGACCAGAAGAGCAGGCAGCACACCAAATAGTCAGCTCTCTCTCCGCCGCCCGTCGGGCGATAAGATCTGGCAACATGCACTTCTTGAGGGCCTCGAAAGGATGGAAGTCGCGAAAGAAAGAGGTTTCGTTGGTGGTCATGGCCTCAACGGCCTGGCGGTGCAAACTGTGGAAGGGTTCGGTCTGCAACTTCTGAACGAGGAGGTCAAGTGAAGCGAAACCCTCTTTACGGGCCAGCGGCAACAAGCGGGATTCGACAAGATACCCCTTGTCCTCCTCCAGAACAATCGCCGACTGCTCAAGGACAAGGCAACGGATGAAGTTGAATTCCGGTGGGCTAAGCGTCATCTTGGAACGCTCGACTCCAATATCCCAGGAGCGAATTTGAACTTCCTGGTTGGCTCTCGGCCGTTTCGAACCCGGCGGAGGATTTCCGGGCCAAGTTGATCGAGGGGCAGAACTTTGTCGGCCAGACCGGCATTTACCACAAACCCGGGCATCCCCCAAACCACGCTCGTCGCCTGATCCTGAGCCAGGATTTGTCCGCCGAACTCACGAATAAGTCCGCAACCTCGCAGGCCATCCTGACCCATCCCGGTCATCACGACCGCAAGAACGTGTGGTTTGTAGACCCCCGCCACCGACTGGAAGAGGACGTCCACTGCGGGGCGACAGGAGTTTTCCGGCGGGCCTTGATGAGTTCGGAGCATCACCTGTTGGTGGTCACTCGCCACGACCATATGGTGATCGCCTGGAGCTATCCAAGCGTACCCAGGCATCAGTACGGCTCCTGCGTGACCCTCTTCCACACCTATTTGCGATTTCGCGGCCAAGCGCTCCGCTAGGAGACGGGTAAAGACGGGAGGCATATGTTGCACGATGACTATAGGGACAGGAAAGTCGTGCGGGAAGCTTGGGATGAGACGGGTAAGAGCATTAGGTCCCCCTGTGGATACGCCAATGGCAACAATGTCGATTCGCTCTTCATGAAGCGAGAGGGCCAAGCGCGGCGGGGTCTCTTTGCAAGCTGCCAGTACGGCCGGGGGAGATAAAGGGGGAGTGCCCAAGACACGGACACAAATTGCTTTGATCTTGGGAATCAGTTGCGTTCGAATGCACTCCAACCCCTGCGCGGCACTTCCGACGTTGGAAGGCTTCGTAACATAGTCCGTAGCTCCTTGGGAGAGCGCCTCGAGGGTGGCTTCCGCGCCACGCTGGGTCAGGGTGCTGTACATGATGACTGGCAGGGCTGGCAGCGATTTGCGGATCTCCACCAGCGTGCTGATCCCATTCAGCTCCGGCATTTCCACGTCAAGTATGACAATGTCCGGATTGATCTGGGGAATCTTTGCCAGGGCAATCTTCCCGTTGGCGGCGGTTCCAGCGATTTCCAGTTGGGGATCAGCAGCAAGGACGTCACTGACCATGCGCCGAACTACAACCGAGTCATCAACAACCATGATCCTGATCTTGGGCATGAGCTACGAACCTGCCATCCCAAAGATTTGCAGTTTCTCCAGAATGACCTCCCGGGTAAAGGGCTTCATGACATACTCGTTTGCCCCCGCCGCAAGGGCTCGAACCACGTTTTCCATCTCGGTTTCGGTGGTCACCATCATCAAGAGCACACCGTCATAGATATACTCAGCCCTAACGGCGCGAACAAAATCGAACCCATTCATCTCCGGCATGTTCCAATCTACCAAGGCCAGGTCGACCTTTCCGCCACCTCGGAGCCGTTCCAGACCTTCCCGGCCATTGGCGGCTTCAACGACTTCAAAGTCCAGCCCTCGAAGCATTCTGCCCAAGATGCTCCGCATGGCTTTCGAGTCGTCAACAATGAGTGCTCGCACGAATGCTCCCTCCGATGACGAATCATCCTCTCAACCCTCTATTTAAGGGCCGGAAGGGGTTCGAGGTTGACTGCAGGTTTCCCGAATCCCTCTCGGCCCACTAGATTGCAGGAGTTTCTTTACTGGACGCGTGCGGTGATGCCAGATTGAGTTTTCCGCCCGCTCGCCAGATGCGCCTCGGTAATCGGTTTCGTGGCAGAATGGACTCCCGTTGTCCCAGTAACGGATGTGCCTTCGGCGAACTTGAATTGCCCCACCAACCGCTGGAGTTCAGCCGCCATGCGGGCCAATTCCTGTGCGGCTGTCTGGGTGTTGGTTGCACCTTCGGTAGTGCTTTTTGCGGCGGTGGCCACTGAAACGATGTTTTCTACAATTTGGGAGCTTCCCTTGGCCGCCTCACCCACATTGCGCGTTATCTCGTTCGTGGTGGCCGTTTGTTCCTCCACCGCACTGGCAATCGTGTTGGAGATATCGTTCAGTTGGTTGATGATGGCGGTAATCTCGCCGATGGCCACCACCGCCCCCTTGGTATCCCCCTGAATCGCCTCGATCTTCCGGCTGATATCCTCGGTCGCCTTAGCGGTCTCCTTGGCTAGTTCCTTCACCTCGTTGGCAACCACCGCAAAGCCTTTGCCTGCTTCGCCGGCTCGTGCCGCCTCGATGGTGGCGTTTAAAGCCAGGAGGTTCGTCTGCTGCGCGATGGAAGTAATGACCTTGATAACCTGACCGATTTCGGCGCTGGATTCGCCCAGCTTGCCAACTGTGGCGTTCGTGCTCTCCGCCGTCCGCACCGCGGAAGTCGCGATCTTGGCCGCTTCCGTGGCGCTTTTGGCGATTTCCTTGATACTTGCACTCATCTCTTCGGTCGCTGTCGCCACGGTCTGGATGTTTTTGGAAACCTGCTCACTTGCTGCCGAAACCACATTGGCTTGGCTGGAAGTCTCTTCCGCATTGGAACTCATTTGCGCGCTGACTGCGGAAAGCTCTTCAGAAGAACTCGCCAGAGTCTGCGCGTTTTGGCCAATCTGCCCCATGCTCTCCGATAGTTTGTCCGTCATGACGTTGATGTCGTTCTTGATGCGCGCATGGTCACCCTGGTAGTCGCCCTGGACATGAGCCGTCAGATCCCCAGCGGCAACCTTTTCCAGCACTGCCCCAGCTTCCTTTACTGGCGCAATGACTAGGTCCAGGATCTCGTTGACGCCTTGCACGATCTTGCGGAACTCACCCTGATGCCTGGAGGCTTCGGCGCGAGTCGATAACTTACCCTCCATCGAGGCCTTCGACAGCATGTCGACGTCCCCCACCATGCCTTGCAGCGCAACGGCGACGTTGTTCACGGCTTGCTTCATCTTCTCGTGGTCGCCCTTGTAGGTTTGGACGATCAGTTCGTCGATCTTGCCATTGGAGATCTGGGCCAGAATACGGTTGCCTTCGCCAATGGGCAGCAGGATGGCATCCAGCATCTCGTTGACGCCCTTTACGATGCCCGCGTAAGCGCCCTGGAACTGGTCGAGTTTGCCACGTTCCGAGAGCAGTCCTTCACGTGACGCCTCCGTCAGCCGCGACAGCTCCTTTTGCAAGCTTTGCACTACCGTGGCGACGTTGTTTATTGCCTGCTTCATCTTCTCGTGGTCACCCTTGTAGGTCTGGGCGATCAGTTCGTCGATCTTGCCATTGGAGACCTGGGCCAGAATGCGGTTGCCTTCCCCGATGGGTAGCAGGATGGCATCCAGCATTTCGTTGACACCCTTCACGATACCCGCGTAAGCACCCTGGAAGTGGTCGGATTTGCCCCGTTCCGAGAGTTGTCCTTGACGCGATGCCTCCGTCAGCCCCACCAATTCCTTTTGCAAACCTTGCAGAACGGCGGCGACGTTATTCACGGCCAGCTTCATCTTCTCGTGGTCGCCCTTGTAGGTTTGGGCGACCAGTTCGTCGATCTTGCCGTTGGAGATCTGGGCCAGAATGCGGTTGCCTTCGCCGATGGGGAGCAGGATAGCATCCAGCATTTCGTTGACACCCTCGACGATCTTACGGAAGTCGCCCTGATGCTTGGTGGCATCGGCGCGGGTCGCCAACTTGCCTTCCGCCGACGCCTTGGATAGCAGATCGACTTCTGTAATCAATGCTTTGACTGCCGTGCGCAGCCGTTCGATGTTCTCGTTGATGAAGGCCTTCTTGCCAGGGAACTTTTCCAGTTCAGCCTCGAGGTTGCCTTTGCTGAACTCGGAAATACAGGCCATCGCCTTCTTCTTTACCGAGATGTGGCCGTGGACCATGTCGTTGACGCCCTTGGCCATTATGCGATAGGCACCCTCGAACTTGTCCTCGGGAATCACCACGTCGATGTCGCCCGCATTGTGCTCCTTGGACATCCGCTCCATATCGGCGATGAATGACCTGACATTTGTCCGCAAGCATTCGATGTTCTCGTTAATGAACGCCTTCTTGCCTGGGAATTTTTCGAGTTCCGCGTCGTAGTTACCCTTGGCGAATTCGGCCACGCATGCCATCGCTTTCTTCTTCACGGTAATATGGCCGTTGACCATGTCATTGACACCCTTGGCCATCGTCTGGTATATGCCCTCAAACTTTTCCTCAGGCATTACCACATCGATGTCCCCGGCGTTGTGCGCATCGCTCATTGCTTTCATTTCAGCCGCGAAGGCACTCAACTCGTCGAGGCCTTTGTCCTTATTTTTTAAAGTTGGTTCACTCTTCATTTGATCCTCCCTTTAGTGTGTTTTCCTGGCTAAGCGCCTCTTGCGGCAGTCGTCACCAGATTCAGCATCTTGTCCGTATCCAGAGCAATCAATAACGTGTCTTTAAGTTTGTAAACTCCGCGAATGAGTTCCCGCGCCTCTCCCGCGAGAGTTCCGGGCGGCAACTCGAATGCTTCTTCCTCGACTTCCAAGACATCACCAATTTCATCGACGAGCAGGCTGACGGCGCCGTCCTCATGCCGGATCACGACGTTCATGGGAAGATCGGTGGTTGCGCGTTCGCGCAGGCCGAGCCGGCGTCGCAAGTCAACGGCCGTGACAATCTGGCCGCGCAGGTTGATAAGACCCTTCACCACCGATGGCGCCAAAGGTACGCGGGTCATTTCCTGGTAGCGGATGACCTCCTGGACTTTTTCCACACCCACGCCAAAAAGGAGTTGGTCGACAACAAAGGTCGAAAACTGTTTCTTTCCTGCCATGACATGTCCCCTGTCTAAGCTGCCACCGCTTCCTGGAAGAAGTTCGGGGCAGTCGTTTGAATAATGCCTTTCACGTCGATCAGCTCCGTGACTCGGCCCTGAACGATCATGGAGCCCAAAGTTCCCTGGCGGCCCGTGTGTCTTTGGATTTTGACTGCCTCGTGAGCGATGTCGAGGATACGGTCTACGACGAGCCCGACGCTTCGACCCTGGTCGGAGTAAACCACGACCTGGATCTTTTCGCTTTCCGCCGCCGCTTCCGACGGGTCCGTGCTGCGCGGCTGTTGGCGGCGCTCTGTGAAAGCGGAGGAAAGGTGAATCAAAGGCAGAATCTGGCCGCGATATTGGACTACGTCTCGTCCTTCTGCCCTCTCCACACTACTGCGGGCGAACTCTTCCAGCCGCGCCACGAGGGAGAGGGGCATGGCCATCCGCCCATCATCCGGTCCTCGCAACAAAAGAAGTGACTCCCCATCGTCGTGACACCCCTCTGTCCCCGAGGTCTTTTCCCCTACGCCTCGATCACGTACCTCGGAAACCACGCTGGCGCGTTGCGCGAGCCCGAGAACATCCAGGATAAGGGCCACCTGACCGTCTCCCATGATGGTCGCTCCCGCGAAAGTTGATATGCCCTTGAGTTGCTTGCCCAGGGGTTTGACAACGATTTCTTCCGTGTCGTTGATTTCATCGACGACCATGCCAAAATGCCGGTCATCCGCCTGCAAAACGACAATGTTGACAGCGTTGCTTTCCGCCATTTGGCGCTCGAGCCCGGATAGGAGGGATACGATCTGCGTCGAGAGGGATTCAAGCCGCGCGAGTTCCCGCTCAGACCGAGCGGTATCACCCGAAGTCTTCAAAGAAATGATTTCTCGAACTGCCCCATGAAACTGTTGGTGCAGGTTCTCCAACTGGTGCATCTCCGGCAGTTTGTCGAACTGCTGTAATCCGGAGGAATACAACCACTTTCCCAAGGCGCAGTCCTTGTAGGAGACGGCCTCATTCACGGTCAGGGTGCTCTTGCCATCCAGGAAATCCTGCAGCTTCGACTTCCAAAGCAAGTGCTTACTGCGAGCCGAGGCAAAGTCCAGCGCCTGAATATCAGAACCAGCTCCCGCAAATAAGGGAGAGCCCTCCTGGGCTTCGTGGCCCGATATGTTTCCGCTCTCCTCCACGCGCAATTCGTGGTTCAGGTTCACCAAGGGTAGCAGTTTTCCGCGCAAGCGATAGACCGCCGCGCCGTGAATCTTCTCAATGCCTTTTCGAGCCTGCTCCCCTTCCAGGCGGACGAGCTCCAACAGACTAACCTGCGGAATCGCGTAGCGATCGCCACCGCTAGTCACGATGAGGGCGGGAATAATCGCCAAGGTCAGGGGAATCTTGATCTTCACAGTGGTCCCGTAACCAACGCGGTTTTGAATATCGACCGTGCCGCCAATTTTCTCGATGTTGGTTTTGACTACATCCATACCCACCCCACGACCCGAAACATTCGTTACCTTTTCGGCGGTCGAGAAGCCGGGGAGAAAGAGCAGGTTCAACAGCTCCCGGTCAGTAAGGCGGGCTGCCTGGTCAGGCGCTAGCAAGCCCTTTTCCAATGCCTTTTGTTTGACACGTTCCAGATCGATTCCCGCGCCATCATCGGAGATTTCAATATTGACCTGCCCTCCCTCGTGGAATGCGCGCAAGAAAAGGTGGCCCTCGGGGGATTTCCCCGAGGCCAGGCGCTTTTCAGGCTTCTCAATGCCATGATCGACGGCATTGCGGACGAGGTGGGTGAGCGGATCTTTGATCGACTCGATGATGGTCTTGTCGAGCTCGGTCTCCTTGCCCTCCATCTCAATGTTGACCTGTTTCTCACAAGCCGTTGCCAAGTCACGTACCACGCGGGGGAACTTGCTCCAGATGTTTCCGATGGGCTGCATGCGAGTCTTCATGACACCTTCTTGCAGTTCGGTGGTGATGAGGTTCAACCTTTGCGAGGTATTGAGGAAGCTCGTATCCTGTTGCGTCGAGGAAAATTGCAGGATCTGGTTGCGAGCCAGCACAAGTTCCCCCACCAGGTTCATCAATTTATCCAGCAAGCTTACGTCGACGCGAATATTGCTATCGGAAAGGGCCGGAGAGCGCGCTTCCGCCTGGACCTGCAATGCGTCGTGCACGGCGGTGGGCTTGGCTGCGCCCTTATCCATAAGAATTTCACCGAGACGGCGTTCGTCTCCGTCATGTTGGAGGTTCAGAGCCTCATTGACCTCCTCAGGATCAACCCGGCCCGTTTGCACCAGTATTTCTCCCAGGCGCAAACCAGGGTCAGCTCTCTCTGGCTCGGGACCGGGATTCCCCCCGGCAGGGGGTGAGGACGGCACGTCAACAGGGGGGAAGAGTGGGTGGGGGGTTGCAGGAGGCGCTTTCCTTTCGCCACCTTGCAGACGGGTCAGCATTTCGATGAGGGAGGCGTAATTGCCTTCCCCTTCTTGACCCGTGGTTTCGATGTTGACAAGCATCTGGCGGACGGCATCCACCATGGCCAAAAGCGCCGAGGTGATTTCTGCATTGAGCAAGAGGCGACCATCTCGCAAGCCGCTCAGGAGGTTTTCGCCGACATGCGCTACTGACTCCAACCGCGAGAAGCCCAGGAAACCGGTTGTACCCTTGATGGTGTGGATCGTTCGGAAGATGCTGGAAAGAACCTCCCGGGCCGTGGGATCTCTTTCCAGGGTCACCAGATCCCGGTCGAGCTGGTCAAGGTTCTCATTGCTTTCGACGAGGAAATCTCTAACGATGTCTTCCATGTCGCCCATGGCGGAATTTCTCCTTCCGATTCGAAGCGCACTCGCATTGACCCTTACACGTGTCCGCGATGATCCCTCGGCTCCCGGCTGCGATTGGGTTCTTGTTTTCCGGCTCCGCCGTCTTCCCAACTTCCCGGCGCGGTCGCTGTGTCCACCAACGCACCTTGCGGCAGTTGGAAACCCATTTCGTGTTCAGACACCCCTTCTTATCGGCGGATTGATATCCGTCTTGAGGTTTTTTTTTAGGGGGAAACAAGAAATCCCGCGGACGTCCGCTCGGGAGGGGAAAGGGCTTTCGTGAATGCGCAAGCTGGCAATAGTAAAGGCGTGATTCGTGCTAACATTCCGCAAGTTCCTTTGGAAAGTCGTGGCTCCGCGAAGAGACTGAGGCTCTCACAGCACCTTAGGCACACAGCCGCCAAGCGCCCAATTTCCGGGCGGGCGAAGGTGCGTGATGGGATCCTTCGTTGGCGGGCGTTGTGGGAGAAGGTGGCAGCCTTTGCTGCGCCTGACACCAGGCTTCGCGAACGGTGACAAAATTCTGAATCAAGGAGCGGAGAATCTCCGGAGAGTTCTGGATATTGGCTTTCAGGACCTGGGCGCGAGCGCACAGGTAAAGTTGTTTAAGGGTTTGAGCGACTTCGCCACCTCGCTCAAAGTCCAGGGTGCCTTCCAGTTGCCCAATGATCGCCAGCGCGCGGTTCAAGTGGGCGCACTTTCTTTCAATGTCATTGGATTCGATGGCGGTCATGGCTCGCTGCAACCAGGCAATCGCTCCATCGTAAAGCATAACGACCATTTCCACGGGCGTCGCGCCTTGGACCGCGTGCTGCCGATAGGTGTGGGCCGGGTGGTTCATCCGCTTTGTTTTGGATTCAGAGCATTGAGTTGACTGTTAATCGCGGCGAGCGTTTGGGGCAACTGCTCGAGTGTTGTGTTGATCTGGCTATACTCAGCTAGCAATTGCTGCTGGGTGTTCTGGAGCTGAGCTTGAAAGTCGCTGATTTGGTTGTTGAGGTCGGCCACCTCCTGACTGATGCCATTGATGTCTGAGTTCAAGGGGCCGCTGATGACATTGGTAAGAGAGCTGAGAGCCTGGTTGAGAGTCTGGGCCACACCCGCTGGCGAAGTCGACTGGAAGAGGTTTTGCACGGCGGAGAAGTTGTTCGCCAAGGCGTTGTTCAGGGTGGCGCTGTTCACCGATAGCGTCCCGTCGTTCTGAAGCGAAATCCCAATCGAGTCGAGATTCACCAAGCCACTATTCCCGGAGAGGCTGGTGTTCATGGCGCCCAGCAGCTGCTCCTGCACGAGATCCAAAGCCGGGTCTCCCAAAAGTGGGGGCGCCGAAGTACTGCTGGAAGTGTATTGGTACTGCGCATTAACGTCCTGGATCACCCTGTTATAGCCGCTGACGAAGTTGTTCATGGCTGTGGCCACTTGGGTCAGGTCCGCCTGGATCGCAATCGTCACCGGGGAGGATGCCGTTCCTGACAACGTCAGGGTCACGCCGGGGATCACTCCTGTCACCGTGTTGCTGGCGCTCGAGATGGGGATACCATCCACAGTAAGTGAGGCGTTCGTTCCGAGAGGGTTACCCGATGCATCCATAGCCTGGGCGAAACCCATCCCGTTGCCGTCTGTGCCGGTCGTGTCATTCGTAATGGTCAGGTCTCCCGCCGTGCCGGAAGTCTGGCTGACGAGTGCCAGGCGGACTCCCGACGCGTCAGTCACCACCGAAGTGGTGACCCCCAGGTCCTGTCTATTGATGTAGGCCGCCAGCCCATTCAGCGTGTTCGTGCCGTCGGCGCTGTCAATGGGGACGGGCACCGTGTCATTCGAGCCGACCTGAAGATCAAATGAGCCGGTAGGGATTTGCGCATCCCCCGAGGAAAAGACAGCAGAGTAGGACGCAGCGGTCGTGGCGAGGCTGCTGACCCGTATGGTGTGCGTCCCCGTAGTTGTCCCGTTCGCCGCCGTGGCGCTGACCACATCATTGTTAGAAGAAGAAACGGCCACCGCACTGAAGGCGCCGTTGAAGTCACTGAGCGCTTGGACACTGGTCTGAAACGCCTCCAGGTCGCTTTCGATGGCTTTCAGGGCCGCCGATTGCGTGTTAAGCGACGTCACTTGATTCTGCAACTGGATCTCAGGGGCGGCGTCTATTTGCAGGATGGCATCCACCGTGGATTGCACATCAATGCCGGTCCCCGAAGTGTTGGTGGCGGAGTTCAGAATAGCATTGACGGCGTTCTGGAGCGCCGCCGGGACCGCGGAATTTGTATCGGACGAATTGGAATTCCCGAGGAGTTGGCTCAGTGACTCATTGCTGGAACTACTCGGGCTCGACAAGATCGAATTGATTCCGCTAGTGCTCATTCCCGACCCTCCCGGGGATTGTGATTCCAGCATTTCCCCCG
>Ga0335085_10008165_pt1 | contig 16026 bp, 10 predicted proteins | sample Lox_Sample_45_FD_206712 | JGI IMG/M metagenome (GOLD analysis project Ga0335085, IMG submission 206712) | Soil microbial communities from Loxahatchee National Wildlife Refuge, Florida, United States - Lox_Sample_4.5 | ecosystem: Environmental > Terrestrial > Soil > Wetlands | place: USA...
GCGAAGGCGTTGGAAATCTTGGCGGAAGCGCCCCAATCGACGGTCAGATTCTATCTGAGATTTATCTGCTTTGCCTCGCCCCTGTCGCGCCAGCCGCCGCTGATTTATTGCGCCCGGATTGCAACCCCGGAGACCTGCCGATGCCTGATGGTTTTTACAGTTTCCCGTTTGCCTGCAATGTGCACGAATTCAGGTTGTGATCTCTTACGCATAAACGGAGAGAAACATGGCCACCAGCGCTAGCCCACACGAAGTGCCGCCTGCCCACGAAGCAGCACCGGCAAACGGTCCCGGCCTCCTGCAAGAGGCTCCGGATTTCTCTTTGGTCTTGGGAGGCCCGGTTTTTCAGTTGTTTCGCAAAGCACACCTCACCGGCGACACCTTGGAACTCTTGCACCGCAGGGTATTGCTGATCCCGATGATTGTATGGCTTCCCCTGGCGGTTCTCGCCATCATCGGTCACGTGGCGACAGGTCCCTTTCCGCGGTCCTTCTTTTGGGACGTTGAAGTCCAAGTCCGGTTTCTCATTGCTCTGCCCGTGCTGATTGCCGCCGAGATCATCGTTCATTCCCGAATGCGCCTGGTTGTGCGCCGGTTCGTCGAGCGGCGGCTGGTTCTAGGCGAAGATCTACTCAGGTTTGGAAATGCCGTCCGCTCAGCCATCACACTGCGCAATTCTATTTCCGGCGAAATTTTTCTTCTGCTGATTGTCTATACCCTCGGGCTATGGCTCTGGGGGACGCGCGTTCCAATCGATACCGCGACATGGTACGCCCTCCCCGGTGGGCGCTGGAACCTGACCACTGCCGGGTACTGGTACGTTTTCGTCAGCATCCCGATCGTCCAGTTCATACTCCTGCGCTGGTACTTCAGGTTCTTCGTCTGGTACAGATTTCTGTGGCACATATCGCGCATGAACCTGAACCTCCTTCCCAGCCACCCCGATCGCTGCGGCGGGCTCGCCTTTCTCGGAAAAAGTGCGTATGCCTTTGGCCCCATCCTCTTTGCGCAAGGCGCGATGCTCGCCGGTGTAGTCGCCGACCGTGTCCTCTACCGCGGGGAAAGCCTGCTCTCGTTCAAATTGCAGATAATTGGTTTCGTCGCATTCTTTGTGGTCATCGTCCTTGGACCACTCCTGATGTTTACTCGAAAAATGGCTGCCGCGAAGAGAAAGGGGCTCGCCGACTACGGCTTGCTCGCACAACGCTACAGCGACGCCTTCTCGCACAAGTGGATTACCGGCGGTGCGGCGGACTCGGAAGAACTGCTTGGAACCGGGGATATCCAGTCTCTCGCCGACCTTGGTAATAGCTACGGAATGGTGCGCGATATGCGCGTATTGCCTTTCTGGCTCGAAGATATCACTCGTCTGGCCCTGGCAACTGTGGCTCCATTCACGCCCCTGTTGCTGACGATCTTCTCGCTGGAAGAACTGATCACGCGGGTCGTAAAGGTTGTCTTCTGAATTACCGCCGGGGGTGCAGGTTGCTCTGCCGAACCAATGGCGGCTCACTTGTAGTCTCTGCCCCAAGTGTAGGTGTATTTGACCGCGACACCGGTGGAGTCAGGGCCATTTTGATGGATGATCGCCCGCGAGAATTGCAACACGAGCGAGTTCCGCGAGCCCAGGGACAGGTTCGCCTCACTGCCCAGTATGAAGTTACTTTGCGAATCATTCTGCTTCGTACCGTTGAGAACAGTCTCGCCGCGAAACGAATAAAGGCCGTCTAAGGAGACCCAGAGGTTGTCAGTGAACGAATAACTAAGATGTTCCTCAATGCCAGGAAGCGGGTCTTGCCGGAGAATCTGCCTTCCGCGGTAAGACGTGTTATCGGTGAAGAAATACGCTTGTCCGTAGAGGTCGCATTGCCACTTCTGATCTGGGCCGAACGGACGCGAGATCGCGATTTCCGGTTTGAAAGACCAGCGATCTGAACCCAGGTTGAGGAGCTTATCGGGACTGTAGGTGCCGGTGGGAGCACTGATTGCGAGGCTCATCCCCACAATGGTCCTCGGCTTGTAATTTGAGAGCTGTGCCAGGCTGAGAGCCGGACCACCCTTGAGCAGTGCAGAGATCGTGTAGCTGGAATCTCCCGTACCGATAACCGAACCTTGAATTTTAGTGCCGCTGACAGATCCTGTGAGACCTGCGAACGGAACCGTGCCCTGCACCCAGAGTTGATGGTCGAACAGAGCAAAATAACGAGTGTAGGTGATGCTTCCCTGATGGAGGTCGAACTTCGCGCCCGTAACAATCAGTGAGGTGTCCACGGATGCGTTGGCGTGGGCGTAAGCATAGGCCACCTCGATCTGATTGGTTCCGACCGGCGTGTTGTCGTAATTGTGCGCTTGTGTGAACTGGGCGTAAAGGCAGTCCGGCATGCAAACAAAGGGCAAAAGTGCCCAGACTAACAGCGGCCATTTGCAGTCGTGCGCCAAGTCAGTAGACGGATTCTACGTTGACCGAATGATGCTGGAAGTCTGTCAAGACTGACAGCCTCGTCGCTGGAGTGTCTCAACCGCAGTCCCCCCCGGGAATCATGATTTTCCGCCCAGTTCCGCAGGAATCGGTCGCATCGCGCGCCCGCGATCATAGACAGGACTCCTGGAACAGACAAGCCTGCCCCATCTGGAATTTTTAACAGTTTTCCAGTGGAGATCAGGTTCCTATTCTTCAAGGCGGCCAGTTGTTCGGGTAAGTATCCTGCGCTGCAAAGTTTTTAGACGCCTTCTGCAAGCAAACGCAAGGACTCGGCAAGAATCGAAGTTCACCGAAGAATTGGCGAGTGGGGCAAATCGAACCTGAATCCACCTCGGATTGGTGGCTCGGGCGTGAGTTGTGATCAGGAAGCTAGTGGAGGAAGGGAATGGAGCATCTGCCCGTCAAGGCCATGGCCTTTGGCGTCATTCTTGCGTGGTTTTGGGTGATGCTGCCGCAGGTTTCGTTCGCACAATCTGCCCGCGAGATTGGTTCGCCGGCGTCGGCACAGCCGACAATGCTTCGCACCGAATACAGCTACAGCGGCCTGGGATGGAACCCCGGCGTTCCTTTCTATTGGCCCCACGACGGAGATCGCTACTCCGACCCGGTCTACGACCCCGCGAGTCCGATACTCGCCGGCAATTCAGACCTGGTGGTAGAGCCCGTAGGTGAATCGCGGATCGAAACTCACTTCAGCTGGGTAGCCGCAACCCAGGAATCGTTCCTGTTCACCGGAGTCATGCACGCATACAACCTGGGAACCGAAGCAGGTACGCGTGATGCGTTGAATGGTCAATGGTTCCAGGACTATCTCCATTCCGTGAGCGAGCTACGCGGCTGGAGTGACGGCGACAAGTTCATGTCCCCGTATGTGGGTCACACAATTGAAGGTTCAGTGTTCGGCTTTATCGAGCGCCAGAACGAGCCAAAGTATAGGGCGGTGCAGTGGGGAGATGGCCGCGACTATTTCATTAGTGTCTTGCATTCCCTTGCCTATTCCGCTGTCTGGCATACCCAGTGGAAAATCGGCCCGATCAGTGAAGCCTCCATCGGCAATGTGATGCTCCATGCATCGCCCGGATTCATCACCCTCGCCGACACACCAACCTTAGGCGCGGTCGCGATGATCGGGGAAGATATTGCGGATCGATACGTGATCATGCCCCTGGAAAACCACACCGCGAACCGGACGATCCTCGTCCTGGCGCGGAGTTTCCTGAGTCCCGGCCGCTCGTTTGCCAATGTGATGGCTTTTCGGCTTCCTTGGCAGCGGGAAACCCGCATCGGTCTGTTCGGAGAAAACTTTCGCACCCGACAAGAACTCCTTGCCTACTACAAAACCACGGGCGAGAGAGCCTTCGAGTACGTGCGGCCAGAAAAACCAGCAGGCGAATCCCGTTCCTATCCCCGGGAAGCGGCAATCGAACTCACGGCGTTTCCGCTCTACGAAAGTTTCCTTGGTGGCGGGAGCTGTATTGGTGGCGGCGGTTCCGGGGCGGCTCGGGTGAATCCGAAACTGCAGATCCTGGCGGAGGTGAACGGCTGCCAGATTATGCACATGCCGGCAGCCAACCAGAGTGGTGATTCGTTATTTTACGGAGGGGGTATGCGCTGGACGCCGCGGGCAGCGCATCGCGTGTCACCCTATCTGCAGGCGATGTTTGGCGGCAAGAAAGTCACCCACGAGACCGATGATATAGCACTACGAAAGAAGCTCAACGCCGAATGGAATGATGGCAACGGAACCTTGCCCCACTATCCCAAACGAAGCGACTGGTCGGTTGAGATCGCCAATAATGGACCCGCACTCGGCGTGGGCGGGGGCTTTGACGTGGTCTTGGCGCGAGCGTTTGCGTGGCGATTGGTGAACCTCGAGTACTCTCATTCATGGATGGGCAATGTTGTTAATATTCGGCCGCAGAACGCTCTGCGCATTTCGACTGGCGCGGTCTTGCGGATCGGGACTTGGTAGCGGCGCCCAAATAATCGGTCCGAGCCAGGATGCCCGCCGATTCAGTTGTTTTGGACGACGGCTCGGGCAACTTCCTGATTCCCCGAAATTTGAGAACATCTACCACCTTTATCACGTTCGACCCAAACTCCCTTCGGGTCCAACTTTGTGACAAGTCGTGGGGCCTCTGCAACTCATTGAAAATCTTGGCGGAAGCGTGTGCGAGTCGAACGCACCTTCGACAGGCAAACCTGCCGCCCGCCGGTTTTGAAGATCACCTGGAGTGTTCTGATCGGTTATGAAAATTCTCTACTCTACTTGATTCCTCAACCAGTTACCAGAAAGAGGTGCTGACCCATTTTGATCGACTTCTACCGGTTCTGAACATGGAATTATCACGTTTTCATCACGGTGGTTCGAACACGAGATTCCCTCTTTGCCCTCGGTCTGTTGGGTGAGTGCGACAAACACGATCTTGGAATTCCTCTCCTCAAGCGGAACGTTCACCGTGAGGAACCAACCGAGGCCCTCGTTGCAATTGCTAAGTCGCCGAACACGGGAATCAGCTTCTTACCGAATGGAGCATCCGAAATCACACCGTGGCACCCAGAGAGGGTCCAAGGAGTCAGTTCTCAAACACCGAAGGATTTGATGCAGGAGTGCAAGGAACAACTACGGATCGCCGAGCTCTAGTGCCAGGGCCGCCTGCGTCGATTGTTCGGTTTCCAGATTCAGAAAAGCTACCGGATACGGGTCGCCAAATCTGAGCATGATGTCGCCATTGGTGCGAACGTACCTTTGCTGAGCACGAATCCTTAGCTGCCAAGCACTTAGCCAGAATCTGTGCGACAAGTGCGGAGAATAGTGCGATCTAGCTAGGCCATCCTGGCCCTTATCCGAGGGTCTAGAAACCCAAGCACGGGCCTGCCATGGGCCGCCACAGCACGATTCCCTAACCGGTCTGATCCATCGGAAACAGGTTCGAGTGCTCGCTGCTTTGGGGATCGCGGGCACGGATTCCCCGTGACTACCCGGATCGAAGCGGTCCCTGGCCTGCCCCATGAATCCAGCTGGGGAACAGGAGGCTATCAGCGAATGAAGTCAGCAAAACGTGCGGTTGCATACGTGCGAGTGAACTCGGGCGAGCAACTACCGTGGCACGGGGCCAGTGCCAAAAGGGATTCATATGCTGCGACCTCTGGAGAAGTAACCCGGACCACATCGAGTAGGCAATCCAGCTAATTTGGCGACGGGCCAAAAACGTTCTGGTTCAGAAACTGATTTCGGAACTTGCCCTTAGGATCAAACTGTTTGCAGAGGTCTATGAACTCCGGCATTTTCTTGTGGACGCGTTTGAGTTCCGTCGGCGAGGTCGTAAACAACTTGCCCCAGTGCGGACAAGCGTCGAAGGGGGCGAGTTCTCTTTCGATGATCGGCAACAGCTTGCTGACTGCTGGCCAGTCTGGCTTCCAGGTGAAGTGGATTGTTACGCAGTCGCGCTCAAAACAGGGGCTCATCCAAAGCATATCGGCGGCAATGGTACGAATTTCTGTGATGAACAACGCCGGGCCAACCTGATCGTGCAGTCGTTCGACAGCCATGATTGCTTCAACCGCATGCTTTCGCGGGACGAAGTATTCCGCCTGTAGTTCCTTGCCGGCGCTGGGCGTGAAGCCCATGCGGAAGTGGGGCAGCCGTTCGTACCAGGGCCCCGCGACTCCCATCTGCTCGGTACAATTCTCGGCCGAAAGTTCCTTGATCGGATGGAGATTGCGCGTGGCAAGCCTGGCTCCGAACAGTTCCGGGGTGGCACGAAACTCCTTTCCTGGCTCGACGCGGCTCTTGATCCAAACTTCGTTCACACGCTGTTTTTGCCAGTCTGTAAACAGGCTTACGCTGTAGCCGCTCGCTTCGATGGCATCGAAATGATCTTTGAGCGCGGCAAACGGCAGATCTTCATACACGTACTGGCGCATCTGGTAGGTGGGCTGCACATCGAGAGTGACTTTTGTGAGCACGCCCAGCGCTCCCAATCCAACCACCGCCCCGTTGAAAGTGTCGCTATCATGCTCGCGCGAGAGATTGACCACGCTGCCATCCGCCGTAACGATCTCCAGAGCAGACACCGCCGTGGAGAGATTCCCATTTTTCTCACCGGAGCCGTGCGTCGCGGTTGTGCAAGCGCCAGCCACAGAGATGTGCGGAAGAGACGCCAGGTTGTGCAGCGCAAAACCCTTCTCGTCAAGATAGGGACACAACTGTCCGTACGTGATTCCCGCGCTCACGGTGACTGTACGCTTCGTCGGGTCGAGCGCAATCACCTTGTCCATGGGCTTCAGCGAAATGAACGCGTCTTTGCTGTCGGCAATGTTATTGAAGCAGTGACGGGTGCCGAGCGCCTTGAGTCTATCGTTCTGCTTGACGGACTCCTGCACTTGCTCGAGAGAAGTCGCGGTGAAAACCTTGTCAGTGCCGTATTCGAGATTGCCCGCCCAGTTCTTGAGCCGCTCGGTTCCGGCCCAGGCGAGCGCGCACCCAACGTACGGAGTAGCCAGCGCCGCGGCGCAGAGCTTCATGAAAGTTCGCTTGTTCATAAGTTTGACTGGCGCCTTTATTCGGCGGGCATCTCGACGATCTTGCCCGGGTTCATGCGATTGTCGGGATCCAGAGCTTTCTTGATGCTGCGCATGACTTCCAGAGCATCGCCGTGCTCATCGCGCATGAATTTCATTTTCCCAACCCCGATCCCATGTTCGCCGGTGCAGGTACCGCCCATCTCGAGTGCGCGTTGCACGGTGCGCTCCGAGAATCGCGCTCCTTCCTCCGCTTGCGAGGGGTTGTTGGGATCGAGCACGCACAACACATGGAAATTGCCGTCGCCGACGTGACCAACGATGGTTGCCTGAAAAGAAGCCTTCGCGAGGTCCGCTTTCGTAGAAGTAATGCACTCGGCCAGGCGGGAGATAGGAACGCAAACATCCGTGACAAGAACCTTTGCTCCAGGAATCAGAGCATGAGTCGCGAAATAGGCGTTATGGCGGGCGCCCCAGAGTTCATCCATGTCTTCGAGATTAGTCTTCCATTTGAATCCTTGGCTGCCATGCTCCGAAGCCAGAGATTGAAGCATTTCGGTCCTATCGCTTACATCGCGGTCATTCATGCCATGAAACTCAAAAAACAGAGTGGGCTTGACCGGCAAGTCGATTTTAGAAAAACGGTTGATGGCCTCGATTTGTTTGTCGTCGAGAAACTCGATTCGCGCCAAGCCGATTCCGAACTGGATCGCCTCGATGACGGTTTCGACAGCGCCCTCAACGGTCTCGAACGAACAGACCGCTACGGCCACCTTCTCCGGGAGCGGATGCAGGCGCAGCGTGACCTCGGTAATCACTCCCAGAGTTCCCTCGGCACCTACAAATAAATGAGTCAGGTCGTACCCCGCAGCAGACTTACGTGCGCGGCTGCCGGTTTTGATCACGCTGCCGTCAGCCAACACGACGGTCAGGCCCAGAACGTTTTCGCGCATCGTGCCGTAGCGCACTGCGGTGGTTCCCGACGCGCGGGTGCTCGTCATCCCGCCAAGCGTGGCATCGGCGCCCGGGTCGATGAAGAAGGTAAGCCCGGTATTGTTCAAAGCCTTCATCAATTGCACACGGGTCAGGCCGGCCTCCACGGTCGCGTCGCAATCTTCAACGCTCACGCGGAGAACTTTGTTCATCTCGCGCAGGTCAAGCGTGATACCGCCTCGAATCGCGTGTACCTGTCCCTCGACGGACGTTCCGGCTCCAAACGGGACGACCGGGATCCCGTGCCGAGCGCTGATCTTCACAATCTCGCTGACTTCCTGGGTAGTGTGTGGGAAGCACACGATGTCGGGCAGCGCAGGCGCGTGATATGACTCGCCGTGACTGTGATGCTCGCGTTGCACGGCAGCGGTAGTCGCTCGCGAGCCCATGAGAGATTGCAACTCCGCTGTCGCCGCTTCTAGGCCCGTCGTATTCGGTACTGCTCGATTCGGAGACATAATCAATCGCCAGAGAGTATGGCATCCGCAGGGACTGCCGGTTATACCACCTGTTAAGACAACCAAAGAGAGTTCCCCGGGTGTTTCAACTTACACCCGGGAACAATCTTAGAAGATAAACTTGACGCTGAGCTGTATCTGCCGCGAGGTGGTAGCGGTGCTGGTAATCTGCCCCGCCGCACCGTTTGGCGTAACGTTCCCAGAGACGTCTTGTCCGACATACAACGCCGCATTCGGAAACCCGAAGTTGGTGTGGTTGGCCAGATTGAAAATGTCCAGCCGCAACTGGGCGCTGGTTCTCTCGGTAATTCTGGTCGCCTTGGCGATTGAGAAGTCGACGTCTCGGATGCCCGATGCCACCAACGTATTCCTACCCAAATCACCGAAGACGCCAATCGGCTGTGGCTGGAAGGCCGACGGGTCATAGCCAAATACGCCGGTAGATGTCCGCCGAACTCCGGTCGGGTTAGGACTTCTTCCCGGGACGATATCTGGCCGCTCGGCGTTGGCGGCGGCGCTGCTTGCACCCACGTTGGCGCGATCGAAGGCATCGTAGACGCTGTAGGGAGTACCCGAGTGAACGCTGGTGATGAAGCTCAACTGCCAGCCTTCTTTAAGCCGGTTACCATGAAAAGGAAGTTGCAGTACCAGGTTGCTCGTCCAGTTGTGACGCAGGTCAAAATCGCACGGGCCGTAGTCAACATTGTGCTTGGTATTCGCCAGATTTCCTGCTTGCAAGCCGGCCGTTTGCCCGTTCGGCCCGATCGAATCGTTCCCGGTGTAGTAAGAACCGTAGTCCAGGCACTTGGAGTAAGTGTAAGCAGTTCGGAACTGGATACTCTTTCCAAAGGCTCTTTCCACGGCGAACTGCATCGAGCTGTAGTTCGAAGTGCCCACGGCAAAACGATCTACGATGTTACTCAGGTTCGGATTGACCGAAGGGCATCCGGTCGGATTGGTTCCATAAGCGCGGACGATAGTGCCATCGCCGAGCACCGAGGTTGGCAGGCAAGGATTGGTTTCCTGACCGATAAATAAGTGGTTGGCTCTCGATCCGATATAGCCAACGGTCAAGACCGTATGCGAGAGAAACTCCTGCTGCAAGTTGAGGTTGTACTGCATGATGTAATCGTTGATCTTCGGGCTGTAGTCGGTCTGCTGGCCGCCTCCAGGAAGGCCGGTCACAATCCCGCTTCCGAAGGGATCAGGAATGGTCGGGAATAAAATCTCAGTAACGTTATAGATCGGCGGGTTGAACAAATATCCGATAATGACCTGCATTTCGAGCGGCAGGTCTGCGAAGGCGCCGAAGCCGCCGCGAAGCGCGGTTTTTCCATTGCCAAAAAGATCCCACGCGAAACCGACTCGAGGTTGAAGATTCCATTTCGTCACATTGTGGGCGAAAGCGTGCGGGACGTGGGTGAAACCGGTGTCAGTCGCAGGATTGATAAGGTTGTAAAGCTTGTCATTTTTCTCCACCGGATTGGTTTCAAAGTCATAGCGCAGGCCTAGATTTAGTACGAACTTCCGGTTGACCTGGAATTTATCCTGGATGTAAGGCGACAAATTCGTATGACGCATGTTGCGCGTCGAGTCGTTGGCGTTGATCGGAACGCCTACGAACGCCAATGGCTGATTCTGCAGGAACGCCTGAAAAGCCGGTTCTACGTTTACCCCTGGAATCGTAGGATCGAAGTACACTCCGTTGTAAACAACATTTCCGCCATTGACGATGGGAATGTCGGCATGGATATAGTGTCGAACAACTTCCAACCCCGCCGTAAGCGAGTGCCGCCCCTTGATCCACGAGAGCTGATCGCGAAACGTGAAGCGATTGACGATTTCGGTGGCTGAATCGTTTCCGCCGATGGAGTTCAACCCCGCGACGCCGATCGTTCCCTGAATGCCCGCCCCCGGAACCACCTGCAGATTCGGGTTGTTTCGCGTTTGAACGTCAATATTCGATCGTACGTAGGCGAAGTGAGCCACGTTGAGGATGGTAGGAGAAATAACTTTCCGCTCTTCGACCGTCAAGTACTGGTTACGTTGCGTATCGTCATCAGTGATGACAGGGTTAGGCAACGCTGTCAGTTTGGCAGCGTCGATCTCGTAGCTTCCGAACAGCGAGTCAGATGTGGAAAGAGTGTGATCAACTCGAACGATTCCGTAGTTCTCGTGGAGGGGCTGGTTGAGCGCTGATATATTGTCAGCCGTGCCGGGTGTGGCTACCGCGCCATTCGGAATCGGATAGGCATTGAGATAGCTCGCGATACCCGGATTGATTCCGACATCCGCGAGCCCGGTGGTCGGATCGCAAGCCACTCCGACTGCTTGAGAGCACGGTAGAAATCCATTCCTGAAATTCTTGTCGGGCACGATCGTGGTCACCGGCACCGTCAGCGATTGTTTCAGGCCTTCATAGTTTCCGAAGAAGAAAGTTTTGTTTTTCTTGATCGGGCCGCCGATGGTTCCGCCGAATTGATTGCGACTGAAAGGCAGCGCGGAGGAGCCCGGGTCGAAGAAGTTCTTCGCATCCATGGCGCTGTTGCGGGCAAACTCGTAGGCCGAACCGTGAAACTCGTTGGTCCCCGAGCGGATGGCCGCATTCACGACGGCTCCGTTGCCGCCGTATTCAGCGGTATACGTATTGCTGAGAACCTGGAATTCGGCGATGCCGTCCACGCCTAGCGTGGTTCCAACCAGATTGGCGCCCGTTCCGTTTCCCCAAACGCCGGCGGTGTCGGTACCGTCAATCAGGAACAACTGACCTTGCGGGCGGCCGCCGGCAACCGAGAATCGCTGCGGCGAGCCGAATCCAAATGGCACCAGCGTCGCGGCGCCCTCGGTGTTTTCCTGGGGAACGGGCTGAACGCCCGGAGTTAGCAGCGTCAACTGGACAAAGTTACGGCCGTTGAGTGGCAGGTCACGCACCTGGCTCTCGCCGACCAGCCAGCCAACCGAACTAGTATTGGTGTCAACGGTGGGAACGTCGGCGCTCACTTCAACTTTTTCGTCGACTTGTCCTACCGTCATCGAGAAATGAACGGAAGCTTCCTGTCCCACCGTTAGGATGATCGGCCCTTGGACACTTGTCTTGAATCCGTCGCGCTGCGCTTCGACCATGTAACTGCCGATGGGAAGGCTGGCGATGGTGTAGGCTCCGTCGCCATTCGTCGATGACGTCGTCGAAACCTGGGTTGCCGTGTTGGTGACGATGATCTTGGTATTGGCAAGGCGGGCGCCCTGGCTGTCGGAGACGGTACCGGAAATAGTGCCGCTGCTGTTCTGCGCGTACAGCAGCGATCCATGCCCCGCGACCAGGCACGCACTCAGGATGATGGTGAGGACCAGGCCCTTGCAGCCGCTTTCTTGCATGTTGTCCACCGTGACGTTGAGTAGGCGCGTTGGGATACTGCCTCGCGCCGTTGGACAAGTTGCCAGCTTCACGAAATGGAGTCAACGCGACGCTCAATTAGTTGAGCCCCACGATCACATTTGCTCACTATTCCAATGGGCAGCCGCTTGACGCGCTCAACCTATTGAGCAAAGAATTGACGCTGCGCTTGGTCGGCGGATATTACTTCCTATCGTGGAACAACGATCTGCACACCCGCGACCCGGCGCCGTCGTCGCCTATTTCTCCGGAATGGAGGGACGCTTGAGGTCAGATCGCTCGACCAATTCGCTGGAGCGTGCGCTGGCCATCCTTGAGTTCGTCGCCCACAAATCGGGAGGTCTCACCAACGCCGAGATCAGCGATCACTTCAAGATGGCGACCAGCACATCGTCTTACATTCTGCATCGCCTTGAGCGAGAGGGCTACCTTCGCCGGGATCCCGAAAATGGACGCTATGAGATGGGGCTAAAGATCGTAGCGCTGAGTCACGGCGCGCTGCGAGACATGGGGCTGCGCCGCATCGCAGAGCCCATTCTGCATCGTTTATCAGCCGAAACCAGAATTTCAGCCATCATCGGCGTGTTGGAACGAGGTCGCGTCATGATCGTTGACAAAGTCGAGAAGCCGGATCTAGCCAAGATCGATATGGATATCGGCGTTCGCTATCCCGCTCACTCGACCGCGCTGGGCAAAGTGTTGCTTGCCCATCTGCCACAGCACCAACTGTTGAGCTTGTTCGATCACTACGGTTTGACCAAGTCATCGCCGAAGACGATCGATTCACGGGATCGCCTTCTCGCAGAGTTAAAGGTAGTGCAAAAGCAAGGCTATGCAACGAGTGATGGTGAGTTGTTTCTCGGCATTCGTGCGGTTGCGGCTCCGATCTTCGACGCTCAGGGTGATGTAACAGCCGCGGTGAGCTCCACCGGCGTGACGCTTTCAGTGGAAGAACTGGCCGTGATCAACTGCGTGAAGTCTGCTGCCCGCGAAATCTCGCGCTGCTTCAGTGGCCCTACACAAATCAGAAAGTCGTAAGGGTAAAGACGATGATGACGATGAAGTTGCTCAAGCGGAGTCTATTGATCTTTTATTCAGCGGTGGCAATTTCGCCGTGTCTTGCTCAGGCTCAGCAAGCTTGCGAAAAGCTAAAGGACCTCAAGCTGAAGGATACTTCCGCGCTGTCGGCTGAAAGCATTCCTGCGGGACCTTTTGCCCTTCCTCCGGGACTTCTGGCCAAATCCGTTGATGTGCCGGCCTTCTGTCGGGTCAGCGGAGAGATCAAGCCCACTCCCGATTCGCTCATCAAGTTTGAAGTGTGGCTTCCGGCGCAGTGGAACGGAAAGTTCGAACAGATAGGCAGTGGCGGCCTCGCAGGCTCTATCAATCTTTTCTTCCTGGCAGCAGACATGAAAAAAGGATTTGCCACCGCCGGTACTGACGATGGTCATCAGGGCTCTGCTGTGGACGGCTCGTGGGTCATAGGGCATCCCGAGAGGATAAAAGACTTCGGTTACCGCGCTGTGCATGAGACCAACGAGAAAGCAAAACAGATTATCGCGGCTTTTTACCAGAAGGCCCCGAAGTACTCCTACTTCAACGGCTGCTCCGAAGGCGGCCGCGAAGCCATGATGGAAGCGCAGCGCTATCCCGAAGACTTCAACGGGATATTGGCCGGCGCTACGGCCCACAAGTGGACCGAGTTGATGGCCGCCTTCGCCTGGAACGCGCAGGCACTCGACAGCCCAACCAGTTTTATTTCACCGGCAAAAAGAAATGCAATTCGCGATGCAGCGTTGGCCGCCTGCGGTTCGCAAGACGGCGTGAAAGATGGCTATATTAAGGACCCTCTCAGTTGCCACTTCGATCCGTCGGTCCTGCTGTGCAAAGATTCAGACTCGGACAGCTGTCTCACAGCCGAACAACTCGCAGCCTTGGAGAAGATCTATTCCGGCCCCAAAAACCCGCGGACAGGAAAACAGATTTCCCCGGGTTACGAACCGGGAGCCGAGGGCGTGCAGGGCTTCCCAGGAATCGCGTTCGACAGTTACGTCTATGGCGCGGGTCCCGGTACAAGCCTTGACGCGATCTTCTCCAGCGCGTTCTATGGCGGCTTCGTCTTTGAAAATCCAAAGTGGAAGTTCTCCGATCTCGATTTCGATAAAGACATCGCAACCACACAAGAAAAAGTAGGCTCAAGTCTGGATGCGAACAACCCTGATTTGCGCGCATTCCGGGCACACGGCGGGAAATTAATTCACTATCAGGGATGGAACGATGGTTCTCCATCCCCTCACCATTCGGTCGAGTACTACGACGATGTCATGGCGAAGATGGGCGGTTTCGCCGAGACTTCAAAATTCTACAGACTTTTTATGGCGCCGGGAATGATGCATTGCGGCGCTGGACCGGGGCCAAATTTGTTTGGAAACATGCTCGACTTCACCGCGCCCGACGATCCCGATCGCAATATCTTTACAGCACTCGAACGCTGGACGGAACAAGGTGTCGCGCCCGACAAAATGATTGCCACGAAGTATTCGAACGACGATCCCTCCAAAGGCATTGAAATGACTCGGCCTCTCTGTCCCTATCCGCAAGTTGCAAAGTGGACGGGCAAAGGAGCGACCTCCGACGCACAAAATTGGGTTTGCAAAGCGCCCGACCGAAAGTGATAGAAAACATCGTACGCAGCGAGGTGCAGCTTGCAACGAAATAACCGGCGCGAGTTTCTCCGTAACGCGCTAACCTCTGGGATTGCATTAGGTCTCGCGCCGGCAATCGTCTCCGCTCAATCGGCCCCGCAACCCGCGCCGCACGCTCCGACCCTCGCAGAAAACGATCTTTACAAGTTTGTTGACCCCGAACTGCTGCCCGCTATTAAATCTCTTCCAAAATTGCACCTGACGAATGAAACGTTGGCATGGGTGCGGCAGCAAGAACAGGCGCCGCCACCGCTGCCTCCTCCCGCCCCACAACCCGTCGTACGGCGAATTCCAGGCCCAACTGGTGCGCCAGAATTGCAGCTAACCGTCGTCGATCCTGCGCCCGGCGGCAAAGGGCGGCCAGTGCTACTTCACACTCACGGCGGAGGATACGTCGCGCGAAGCGCCGCTCTCGCCATGAATTTCCTGCAGACCGCCGCTCAAACTTGCAACTGCGTAGTCGTGTCGGTGGACTACCGCCTCGCTCCTGAAACGCGTTTTCCCGGTTCGCTCGAAGACAATTACACGGCGCTTCGTTGGGTCTACGCGAATGCAGATGCGCTTGGTGTGGATCGCAAACGCATCGCGATTGCCGGCGAGAGTGCGGGTGGCGGACACGCCGCAATGCTGGCCATCGCCGCTCGCGACAGAAAAGAAATTCCTATTGCCTTTGAGTTGCTGATTTATCCCATGCTCGACGACCGGACTGGCAGTAGCCGGCCCGTTCCGCCGCACATCGGAGCGTTTATATGGACCGCCGAGTCGAATCGCTTCGGCTGGACATCGCTACTCGGAGTCCCCGCAGGATCTCCCAGCGTTCCGCCCGGTTCAGTCCCGGCTCGCGTCGAGAACCTGGGTGGTCTGCCACCGACGTTCATTGTGGTGGGCGCAATCGATTTATTCGTAGATGAAGATATCGAGTACGCGCGGAGGCTTATCGCGGCCGGCGTGCCGACTGAGTTGCACGTCGTGCCGGGCGCGTATCACGCCTACGATTTGCTCGTTCCAGATGCAAAGGTCACAGCTCGTTTCACCGACTACTGGACGACCGCTCTTCGTCGTGCTCTCGGTCCCGCTTGAGCAAATGTACAGAATTTTCGCGCCATCTTTCATTGGCTGGATTCTAGGAGCAATTTAGCCACCCCAGCCCTAATCCGAGGGTCTAGAAACCCAAGCACGGGCCTGCCATGGGCCGCCACAGCATGATTCCTCAATCGATTCGACCCACCGAAAAGTTTGCGATCTTCGAGTCAGCCCCAAAAAACACCTTCCCGGTCGGCTTGACGAGTACCTGAGATAGTCCTTCGAATGAAGCTGAGGATAGGAGATCAGCAGCGAATGAAACCAGCAAAACGTGCGGTTGCTTACGTTCGAGTGAGCAGCGGCGAGCAAAACACCGGAGCCCAAGAGAGAGCGATTCGCGATTACATCGCCCGCCGCGGATGGATGCTGCACAAGATGTACCGAGAT
>Ga0335085_10008166_pt1 | contig 16024 bp, 14 predicted proteins | sample Lox_Sample_45_FD_206712 | JGI IMG/M metagenome (GOLD analysis project Ga0335085, IMG submission 206712) | Soil microbial communities from Loxahatchee National Wildlife Refuge, Florida, United States - Lox_Sample_4.5 | ecosystem: Environmental > Terrestrial > Soil > Wetlands | place: USA...
GAGTTCGGCGACACCCTGAACCTCGACGTCAACGCGACGCTCACGCGGGCCCTCGAGCGCGAGGGGCTGGGCGTCCCGATCAACCTCGAGTACTCGGACCTGATGGTCCATCAGGCCGAGTACCGCTCGTCCTCGGCCACGGTGCTGATGCTCGACTGCTCGCACTCGATGGTGCTCTACGGCGAGGACCGCTTCACTCCGGCCAAGAAGGTGGCGCTGGCCCTCACCCACCTGATCCGCACCCAGTTCCCGGGAGACACCCTCCGGGTGGTGCTGTTCCACGACACGGCCGAGGAGATCCCGCTCGCCCAGCTCGCGCACGCGCAGGTCGGCCCCTACCACACCAACACCGCCGAGGGGCTCAAGCTCGCGCGCCGGATCCTGGTCGGACAGCGGAAAGACTACCGCCAGATCATCATGATCACCGACGGCAAGCCCTCGGCCCTGACGCTCCCCGACGGCCGGATCTACGTGAACTCGATGGGCCTGGACCCCCACATTCTCCGGGAGACCTATCGCGAAGTCGGGCTCTGCCGCCGGAGCGGCATCCTCATCAATACGTTCATGCTGGCGCGGGACCGGAGCCTGGTCGAGTTCGTGAAGCAGGTGAGCGCCATCTGCCGGGGGAAGGCTTACTTCACCAACACGATGACCCTGGGTCAGTTCATTCTGATGGACTTCATGCGGCGGAAGACCCGGCGCGTTTCCTAGCGTGCGAATCCCGAAGCCCGCCGTCCTGACGGTCGTGGTCGCCGTCGCCGCCTGCGACCACCCCTTCGAGTTCCCCGCGCCCGTCGGCACCGTCCGCGTGAGCCCCGACAGCGCCGCGCTCGAGGCCGGCGACTCGGTGCAACTCGCAGCTCAGGCCTACGACTCCACCGGCCACGCTCTCGCGGGCATCCCGTTCACCTGGACCACCTCCGCCGACTCCCTCGCGACCGTCTCCGCCACCGGCCTGGTCCGCACTCTCCGGCCCGGCACCGCCGCGATCACGGCCACCGCCGAGAACGCCTCGGGTCAGGCGGGCGTGACCATCGCGCCCCGGATCAGCGGCGTCGGGGTCGATCAGGGCGCGGTCGTCACCGTGCCCGGGGCCGTCATCGGGTTCACCGCCTACGCCTTGGATCCCCAGGGCGACACCCTGCTCGGACGCCCCATCGCCTGGACCAGCGGCGACACCGAGGTTTTCACCGTGACCGCCGCGGGCCTGGTGACGGCCCGGGCATCGGGGTCCGCGCTGCTCACGGCGTCGCTCGACACGGTACGGGACACCGTACGCATCTCGGTGCGGACGGCGACCTTCGTCTCGCTCACGGCCGGCGAAGCCGACCACACCTGCGGCCTGACCACGGATTCGCTCGTCCTGTGCTGGGGTGCCAACGACTTGGGGCAGCTGGCGGTCCCGGCACTGACGCAGAGCCCGGCGCCCCTGACGGCTCCGTTCGGGCTGAAGTTCGTCCGGGTGCAGGCGGGCGGCACGTTCACCTGCGGCGAGGTGCCGGGCGACGTTCCCTACTGCTGGGGCTCCAACTTCCGGGGCCGGCTCGGCGTGGGCGCGACCCCGAGCTCGTCTCCCGTACCCCTCCCGGTCGCGACCGCGCCTTCCCTCACGGGTCTGTCCACCGGCTGGAACGACACCTGCGGGTTGGCCGCGGGCACGGCGTACTGCTGGGGCGAGAACCCCGGGGCCGGCGGGTCCGCCCCGGTGACGCCGACTCCAACGGCCCTCCAGGCGGACTCCGCCTTCGCCACGCTCGAGGCCTCGGTCGGGTTCGTCTGCGGCCTCACCGCCGGCGGAACCCCGATGTGCTGGGGCGTGAACGCGCTGGGGCAACTGGGCACCGGCGACGACAGTCAATCCACGACTCCCCGCACCGTCCGGGGCGGACTCACCCTGCGGTCGCTCGGCAGCGGCAGCGGCCACACCTGCGGCCTCACGTCCGCCGGGGCGGCTTTTTGCTGGGGCCTCAACTCCTCCGGGCAACTCGGGACCGGCGACACGACTTCGAGCCTGACCCCGGTCGCCGCCGCGACGGGGATGGTTTTCGCGGCACTCGACGGCGGCGGCACGACGACCTGCGGCCTGCTGGCGGCCGACAGCACCGCCTGGTGCTGGGGAGACGGCGCGCTCGCGCCCGTCGCCGTCTCCGGCGGACTCCACTTCCGCCTCATCACCGTGGGCGACCGGCACGTCTGCGGCCTGGCCGCGGACGGGCGGGCATACTGCTGGGGCGCGAACGAACGGGGGCAGCTCGGCGACGGCACGCTGACGGCGCGCGCCTCGCCGACCGTGGTGCTGGGGCAGCCGTAACTAGTGCGACAGGATGACGCCCTGTCCGATCCCCATCCCGCCCCCCGATACGCCCACCTCCCCGCCGATGTACGCTTCCTCGCCGTGCTCCGAGAGATCGAGCCCGGAAATCTCGTCCGAGAGCGTCACCCGGGCTCCCAGCGTCAGGTCCACCGCCTTCAGGATGACGACGGTGCCCACCGCCGCGATGAGCGCCGCCGCCGTCACGGCCACGAACTGCGTCCACAGCTGTCCGGGGTGACCCGCGAGCAGCCCGTCTCCCCCCGCCGGATTCGCCACGCGTGACGCGAAGACGCCGGTGAGCATCGCCCCCGCGATCCCGGCGAGCCCGTGGCAGGAGAACACGTCCAGCGAGTCGTCCAGGCGGCTGCGGGAGCGGATCTGCATGGCCGTGTAGCTCACCCCCACGCAGAGCACGCCGATCGCGAGCGCGGCGGGCGCCGTGACGTACCCGGCCGCCGGCGTGATGCCCACCAGGCCCACCACCGCCCCGGTCGCGGCGCCGACCGCGGTCATCTTGCCGGTGCGCCACTGGTCGAGCACGGCCCAGGTGACGAGGGCCGCGGCCGCCGCGGCGTTGGTGTTCACGAACGCCAGGGTCGCGATGCCGTTGGCGGCGAGCGCCGACCCGGCGTTGAAGCCGAACCAGCCGAACCAGAGCAGGCCCGCGCCCACGAGCACCCAGGGAACGCTGTGCGGCGCGAGCGGCGTGCGGCGGAAGTCGCGGCGGGGTCCGAGCAGCCGGGCCGCGATCAGCGCCGACACCCCGGCCGAGATGTGCACGACCGTCCCGCCCGCGAAGTCGAGCGCCCCGCGCTGCGCCAGCCAGCCGCCGGCGCCCCACACCCAGTGCGCGAGCGGCGCATATACCAGCACCGACCAGGCCACGAGGAAGACCACGTAGGACCGGAACCGCATGCGTTCGACGATGGCTCCGGAGATCAGGGCCGGCGTGATCACGGCGAACATCGCCTGAAAGACGGCGTGGGCCTGGTGGGGAATCGTGGCGGCGTAGTCGGGGTCCGGGGTGAGCCCCACGCCGTGGAACGCCACCCAGGACAGACCGCCGAGCCAGGGCGTCCCCGGCGCGAACGCGAGGGAATAACCCACGAGCACCCAGACCACACCGATCACGCCGAGCGCCACGACGCTCATCATCATGGTATTGAGCGCGTTCTTGGAGCGGACCAGGCCGCCGTAGAAGCACGCGAGTCCCACGGTCATCAGGAGCACGAGGGCGCTGGAGGTGAGCACCCAGGCGGTATCCCCGGCCGAGACCGCCGGGATCGCGGGCGTCACTGGGGTCCTCCTTCCGTCCCGCCCGCCTGGATCGCGGCGCGCTGCACTTCGGCGGCGTTGACGGCCGTCAGGGCATCGTTGTCGCGCTCCCCGGTGCGGATGCGGACCACCTGATTCAGGGGCTGGACGAAGATCTTCCCGTCCCCCACGTCGCCGGTGCGGGCCGAGGACAGAATGGCCGCGATGGTGGGCTCGACGAACGGCTCGGAGCAGGCCATCTCGATCCGGATCTTCTCGTGGAATTCCATCACGACCGTGGAGCCGCGGTACTGGCTCACGATCTCGTGCTCTCCGCCGTGGCCGGAGACTCGGCTCAGGGTGATGCCGGTGACGCCGGCGCGGAACAGGGCGGCCTTGACCTCCGGCAGCCGTTCGGGGCGGACGATGGCGGTGATGAGCTTCATGGGCGGGAACCGTCCTCCGAGAGGGTAAGCGAAAAGCCCGCCTCCGAAGGGAAGCGGGCCGTCGAGTGACCGGATGGGGATGCGCTCGTCACCGGTTTCCGCCGCTCCCTGGAGAGGGTGCGCCGTGCGAATGGGAAACGCGGTCGAGCCGATGAGAAGCGGGTCACCATGCCGCGACGATCCGGGACAGATCCGCCACCAGCCGGTAAGCGCCTTCGTCCTTCTGGATCCCGCCGGTCAGGACGACCAGCACGTACCGGCGGTGATTCGGCAGCTCCACGATCGCCGCGTCGTGGTACACCACGCCGTCGATCCACCCGGTCTTGTGAAAGACCTTCGCCCCGGGAGGCAGCCCCGCCGGAATCCCCTCGGTGAAATGCTGGCGCGAGAGAATCGCGAGCATCGAATCGCACGCCGCCGGGCTCGCGGCCCGGTCCTCGGCGATGGCCGTGAGCAACACCCCCAGGTCCCGCGCCGTCGTGGTGTTGTTGCGGCCGGCATGATACGCCTTGTCGTCCTCTACCCCCCGCAGCACGACGATCGAATCCGCGCCCAACGCGTGGGCCGTGGCGTTGGCGCGCGCCGCGCCGATCCGCTCGATCAGCACGTCCGTGGCGAGATTGCTCGAGACCGTCTCCATCAATTCGAGCAGGTGCCGCACCGATGTCCGACGCCCGACCAGCCGGTACAGCGTGCTGTCCGAGTCGTCCGACTTGTCCACGGTGAACGGCGACCCATCCACGATGGACGGGAACGTGTCGTGCACCATCAGGGAGTCGTCGAGGGAGAGGCGTCCGGCATCCCGGTCCCGGAAGAGCTGGATCATCACCGGGAGCTTCATCGTACTGGCGGCGTGGAATCGGAGCCCACCATTGATCGAGAGGGTGTCTCCCGTCCCCAGGTCGCGGTAGTACAGCCCCACGCCCGTCGCCGCGGTCGCGGCGATCCGAGTCTCCAAACGCTCGCGCAGTCCGCCCGGAACCTGCGCCGGAAGCCGAAGGGCCGACAGGGACAAGGCAGCCGGGAGGGTCAAGAGTGCCGTACGCATCAGTTAGTATAAGTCCGAAGCCGGGTCGCAGTTACCTGGCCCCTGACCCCCGACCCCTGACCTCTTAGATTTTCCCCCGTGAGCGAATTCGTCTTCGGTACCAACAACGCCGCCTTCGTACAGGTGATGTACGAGCAGTACCTCCGCGACCCCGCGTCGGTGGACGCCGAGTGGCGCGCGCTGTTCGACAACGGACACCTCGGCGACCTTCCCGTGATTCCGACGACGGCCGCCGAGATCGGGAGTCGGGGGCCGGGAGCCGTCGCCTCCACCGCCACGGAGCAGACGACTCCCGCTTCCCGACTCCCGGCCGGCGCCGTGCCCCTGACCGGCCCCGCCGCCCGCCTGGTCCAGAACATGACGGAATCCCTCTCCGTCCCCACCGCCACCAGCTTCCGGGACATCGCGGTCGACGTCCTGGATGCGCGCCGGAAGACCCTGAACGCCGCCCTCGCGGCGAAGAACCGCAAGGTCTCGTTCACGCACCTGATCGGGTGGGCCATCGTGCAGGCGGCCCGCGAATTCCCGGTGCTGACCCACTCGTTCCACGAGTACGACGGCAAGCCGCACCGGGTGGACCCGCAGGCCGTGAGCCTCGGCCTCGCCGTCGACGTGGAGAAGAAGGACGGGACCCGCGCCCTGGTGGTCCCCGTGATCAAGCACGCCGACGGGATGGACTTCGCGGCGTTTTACGCCACGTACGAGGCGCTGGTCGACAAAGCCCGCACCAACCGGCTCCTGCCCGACGATTTCGCCGGCGGATCGATCACGCTGACCAACCCCGGCACCATCGGCACCGTCGCCTCCGTGCCCCGCCTGATGAAGGGCCAGGGCTCCATCATCGCCACCGGCGCCATCCGGTCCGTCGGCCCCGCCAAGGTGATGACCATCACGAGCACCTACGACCACCGGGTCATCCAGGGCGCGGAGTCGGGGATGTTCCTCCGCGCGCTCGACGGACTGCTGCAGGGAGAGAAGGACTTCTATGCCGGAGTAATGGAGGCGGTGGAAGCAATCGGAAGCCGGCCGGGGGGAGTCGTGGCCTCCCCGACGCCGGCGACTCCCGACTCCCGGCTCCCGCCCTCACCAGCCCCCCAGTCCACGCCGTCGCTCGACGATCTTCGCCACGTGGCCGCGGCGGTGTCCCTGGTGAAGGCCTACCGGAACTTCGGCCACCTCGCGGCCCGCCTCGACCCCCTCGGCGCCGAGCCCCGCGGCGACCCGTCGCTCGACCCCGGGCCCCTGGGACTCACGCCGGACGTCCTGGAGAGCATCCCCTCCGAGGTGCTCCGGATCTACGTGCCGGGACGGACCCTGGCCGAGGCGCTTCCGCAGCTCCGGGCCATTTATTGCGGCACCATCGCGTACGAAGTGGAGCACATCGCGAGCCACGAGCAACGGCTCTGGCTCCGGCACGTCATCGAGTCGGGAGAGCACCGCAAGCCGCTGGCGGCGGACCGCCAGCGCGAGCTCCTGGCCCACCTGACCCGGGTCGACGCCCTGGAGCGGTTCCTCCAGCGGGCCTATCTCGGGCAGAAGCGCTTCTCCATCGAAGGCGTTGACATGACGGTGCCGATGGTCGAGCTCACGATCGAGCTCGCGGCCCACGCCGGCGCGCGCAAGGTCGTGATGGGGATGGCCCACCGCGGGCGGCTCAACGTGCTCGCCCACATCGTGCGAATGCCGTATGCGGCCATCCTCGAGGAGTTCGAGGGGGGCCGGGTGGGAGACGAGACGGACCCCGACGCGGTCACCGGGGACGTGAAGTACCATCTGGGCGCGGACGGGGACTACACCTTCCCCTCCGGGAAGTCGGTCCGGGTGATTCTCCTGCCGAACCCCAGCCATCTCGAGGCCGTCAATCCCGTCGTCGAGGGACGGGCCCGCGCGGAGCAGACCGACCGCGCCGGCACCGACGCCCGCACCAACGCGGAATCGGCGGTCCCGGTGCTGATCCACGGCGACGCGGCGTTCGCGGGCCAGGGCGTCGTGGCCGAAACGTTCAACCTCGCCCGGCTTCCCGGCTACACGACGGGCGGCACCATCCACCTGATCACCAACAACCAGATCGGCTTCACCACCTCGCCCTCCGAGGGCCGCTCCACGGACTACTCGAGCGACCTGGCCAAGGGCTTCGACGTCCCGATCATCCACGTCAACGCGGACGATCCGGAAGCCTGCCTCGCCGCGGTGCGGCTGGCCTGGATGTACCGCGAGAAGTTTCACGGGGACGTGGTGATCGACGTGGTGGGGTACCGGCGGCACGGGCACAACGAGGGCGACGAGCCGGCGTATACACAGCCCCTGATGTACGAGCGGATCAAAGAGACCCCGACCGCGCGTGAGAAGTACGCCGCCCTGCTGGCCGAGCGCGGGGTCGTGACCGCGGCCGACGCCCAGGCGCAGGCCGATGCGGCTTATCAGCAGCTCGACGCGGTGAAGCAGGGCCTGGCGTCGGCGGGCCCCCGGAAGCAGGGGGACGATCGGGTCCCCCGCGCCACCCACCCGGAGCCGGAGACGGCCGCACCGGCCGAGCTGCTGACCCGGCTCAACTCGGCGCTCCTCGAGGTCCCGGCCGATTTCACGATGCATCCCAAGCTCAAACGCCAGCTCGAGCGGCGGCGGGAGACCATCGTGAAGGGGGGGATGGAGTGGGCTCAGGCGGAGGCGCTCGCGTTCGCGTCGCTCCTCACCGAAGGCACGCCGATCCGCATGACCGGCCAGGACACCGAGCGCGGCACCTTCGCCCAGCGGCACCTGATGCTCCACGACCCCGCCACCGACCGGCGCTGGGCGCCGATCCAGCACCTGCCCGAGGCCCGGGCCCCCTTCGAGCTGCACAACTCGCCGCTCTCGGAAGCGGCCTGCCTCGGCTTCGAATACGGATACGCGGTCGCCGCGCCGGACGCCCTGGTGCTCTGGGAGGCGCAGTACGGGGACTTCGCGAACGGCGCCGAAGTCATCATCGACCAGTTCCTCGTGGCCGGCCTGGCGAAATGGGGGCAGACCTCGCGGCTCACGATGCTGCTGCCGCACGGGTACGAAGGCGGCGGCCCCGAACATTCGAGCGCCCGCCTGGAGCGGTACCTCTCGCTCGGCGCCGAGGACAACATCCGGGTCGCCAATCCCACGACGCCGGCCCAGTACTTCCACCTCCTGCGGCGGCAGGCGCGCCACGCGGAGGTCAGGCCCCTGGTGGTGATGACGCCGAAGAGCCTCCTGCGGCTCCCGGCGGCGACCTCCACCCTGGCCGATCTCACGGGCGGCACGTTCCAACCCGTGCTCGACGATGCGGACGCCGCCTCGCGGCGTGACCAGGTGACCCGCCTGGTGCTGTGCAGCGGCAAGATCTACTACGACCTGCTCGCCGCGCCGGCCCGGGCGGCCGCGCCGCAGGCGGCCGTCGGCCGCGTCGAGCTCCTGTACCCCTTCCCGGCCGAGGCCGTGGTGTCACTCGCGCGCCGCTACCCGCGCCTCCGGGAGGTCGTGTGGGCGCAGGAAGAGCCCCGCAACATGGGGGCGCGGAAGTTCGTCCTGCCCAAGCTGCGGGACGCTCTCCCCGACCTCGTCATCCGCGACGTGTCGCGCCCCGAGCGCTCGAGCCCCGCCGAAGGCTACCCCGGACCTCACAAGGTCGAGCAGGACCGGATCGTCGCCCAGGCGTTCCAGTGATCGGCCGGGGGGCCCCGTGTACCCGCTCTTGACCCTGGTGCGCGACGCGGTGTTCGGCGCCTTCTGCGTCGCCGGCGCCTTGGCGACGGCCGGCTGGCTGGTCCGGACCCGCCGCGTGTCTCCCTTCTCGGGACTGGGCCGCGTGCTCCGTCGCGTGTCGGATCCGGTGCTGGCGCCGGTCGAAACCCGTGTCGTGCGCTTCGGCGGGTCCCCCACCCAGGCGGGGTGGTGGCTCGTGATCGGGACGGCCGTGGGCGGGCTGCTCCTGATCGGCCTGACGCGGGGCGTGATCGACGTGGTGGGCGAGCTGCGCTACGCCGCGCAGGGCGGCGTGGTGGAAATCCTGCGCCTGCTCGTGAACGGCGCGTACGACGTGCTCTTCGTCGCGCTGGTGGTGCGCGTGATCGGCTCGTGGTTCGGGGCATTCCGGTACGCCCGCTGGACCCGCCCGGCCTACGCCCTCACCGACTGGCTGATCGAGCCCATCCGGCGGGTCCTGCCTCCGGCGGGCGCCTTCGACTGGAGCCCGCTCGTCGCCTGGGTGGTCCTCTACGCCCTCCGGGCGTTCCTGCTGTCGGTCGTGCTCTGACGCCTCAGCGGGGCGGCGGCCGCCGGTTCCGAATCATCGGGAATTCCCGGCTCAGGCTGTCGGTGACGGCCTTCGCCGAGTCCGCCATCCCGGCGGCCCGAAAGGCGTCGGCCCGCAACAGCCCGGTGCGGAGCCGCAGGAAGCGGCCCGCGTCCCCCGGGGGCGCCGCGATGGTGTTCAACGCCGCGAGCGCGGCCTTCGGGTCCTTGCGGTCCGTGATGAGGGCCTCGATGGCGAGCAGGCGGACGGTCGTGTCCTGCGGGAACCGCCGGGCCATCTCGTCGATCAGCTGAGCCGCATCCGCGCTCCGTCCCGCCTTCCGGTCGAGCATCGCTTCGTTGTACAGGCCCGCCAGGAACAGCCGGTGCACGTCGGTCGAATCGCCGCTCCGCAGCCCGGGGCCCCCCGCGTATTCGTACACGAGGTCGCCACCCTTGTCACCCGCCACGTACAGCACCACGCACGCCCCGACGCCGGCCACGGCGGAGAGGAACAGGAGCGCGCGGTGGTAGCGGGTCCGGATCAGGCCGAAGGCCACGATCTCGATGAAGGCGACGACGAGGAAGGCGTTCCGGGCCCGCTCGCCCCACTCCTCGTGCGCGCCCACCGCGTTCCGGACGCCGGGAATGCGTTCCACCACGCCGTGGGCGTCGTGTCCGGACCGGACCGCGAGCACGGCGGCCGCCGTGCCCAGCAGGATGAGCGTGAGGGCGCCCAGATCGGCGAACTGGAACTTTCCGGTGAGCGAGGCCAGCCGGAAGCCCACGCCGACGAACAGCAGGGCGATCACGAAGTGGACGATGATGGGGTGATAGAAGCCGAGCGAAGCCACGCAGACTCCCCGGGACGTTGAGGGTAGGGGAATCTATTAGATTCCGCCGGAATCGTGGCCTCCCTCCCTACCCTCCGGGCGCTCATTGACGACGGGCGCGTCCATGTGTTCGACGGCGCCATGGGCACCCAGCTCTATGCCCAGGGATTTTTTCTCAACGTCTGCTACGACGAGCTGGTCCTGAAGCAGCCGGCCCTGGTCCGGGGGGTCCACGAAGCCTACGTGGCGGCGGGCGCGGAGATCCTCGAGACCAACACCTTCGGCGCGAGTCCCACCAAGCTGGCCGCCTACGGCCTGGCCGACGAGACCGAGCGGATCAACCGGGTCGCGGCCGAGCTGGCCCGCAGTGCGGCGTCGGACCGGGCGACGGTGACGGGCGCCGTGGGACCCCTCGGGGTCCGCCTCGAGCCCTTCGGCCCGACCTCCCGGGCCGAGGCGGAGGCCCAATTCGCCCGTCAGGTGCGGGGGCTGCTGGACGGAGGCGTCTCGGGGTTCGTGATCGAAACGTTCAGCGATCTCACGGAGCTGCGCGCCGCGCTGGACGCGGTCCGCTCCCTCACCGACCTCCCCGTCGTAGCCCAGGTCACGATCGGCACGGACGGGCTCACCTACCTCGGCACGGCCCCCGAGGATGTCGCCCGGACGCTCACGGAGTGGGGCGCCGACGTGATCGGGGTGAACTGCTCGGTCGGGCCGGCCGGAGTGCTCGACGCCATCGAGCGGATGGCCAAGGCCACCGACCGCCCGCTCTCGGGGCAGCCGAACGCCGGCCTTCCGAAGGCCGTCGAGGACCGCAAGATCTACCTCGCGTCCCCCGAGTATGTCGCGAGCTACGCGCGTCGGATGGTGGAAGCGGGGGCCCGGTTCGTCGGGGGGTGCTGCGGGACCACGCCGGAGCATATCAAGCGCATCCGGGACTACGTCGCGAGCGTTTCGCCCCGGCGGCCCAGTGCCGTGGTCTCCCGCGAGGCGGTACGGCCGGCCACGGGCGTGACGCCCGTGCCCCTGGCCGAGCGGTCCCGGTGGGGAGCGAAGCTCGCGACGGGCGAGCTCGTGACGTCGGTCGAGATCCTGCCGCCCAAGGGCGTCGACCCGGCCCCGATGCTGGCGCAGGCCCGGGCCCTCAAGGCCGCTGGCGTGGACGCGGTCAACATTCCCGACGGCCCCCGCGCGATGAGCCGGATGGGCGTGATCCCCTCGGCGCTGCTGATCGAGCGGGAAACGGGGCTCGAGACCGTGATGCACTACTGCTGCCGGGACCGGAACCTGCTGGGCATGCTGTCCGACCTCCTCGGCGCCGCCGCGGCGGGACTGCGCAACGTGCTGATCATCACCGGGGATCCGCCCAAGATGGGCCCGTATCCCGAATCCACCGCGGTCTTCGACATCGACTCGATCGGCCTCACCAACCTGGTCTACCGTTTGAACCACGGCCTCGATCCCGGGAACAACTCCATCGGGGGTCCCACGCGCTGGGCGATCGGCGTGGGGGTCAACCCCGGCGCGATCGATCCCGATCGCGAGCTGTCGCGGTTCGCCTGGAAGGTGGAAGCAGGGGCCGAGTTCGCCGTCACCCAGCCCGTGTTCGACCCCCGGCAGCTCGAGGCGTTTCTCCGGCGCGTGGAGGGGTTCCGCATTCCCATCGTGGCGGGGATCTGGCCGCTCGTCTCCCTGCGGAACGCCGAGTTTCTGGCCAACGAGGTCCCCGGGGTCTCCGTCCCCGAGGAGATCCAGCGGCGGATGCGGTCGGCGCAGGAGCGGGGGCGGGACGCGGCACTGGCGGAGGGAGTGGCCGTGGCCCGCGAGATGCTCGCCCTGGTGCGGGACACGGTGCAGGGCGTGCAGGTCAGCGCTCCGTTCGGGCGGGTCGAGGTGGCGCTCGACGTCCTCCGGTGACGATGGTGTTCAGGGCCCGCGATCCGGTGGAGGCGCACCTCCTTCGGGCCGTGCTGGAGAGCGAAGGCATCGCCGCGTCGGTGCGGGGGGAATACCTGTTTCTGGTCCGCGGCGGGGTGCCCTTCGACGACCACACGGCGCCGTCGGTGTGGGTGGATGACGCCGACCTCCACCGCGCCCGGACCGTCGTGGACGAGTTCGTGCGGCGCCGGGATCTCACGCTCGATTCCGATTGACGTAGATTCCGGACCACCCCTTCAGGGAGCTCCATGCACCGGTTCGTGACCCTGAGCGTGGCCGGCCTGCTGGTCGCGGCCGGCGCGCGCGCGCAGACTCCGGCGGCCCGGCCCGCCCCCCCCACGCCGCTCGCCGTGGGCGCGCCGGCGCCCGACTTCGCCCTGCCCGGCGCCACACGCTTCGGCGTGCTGAGTCAGCCCGTCCACCTGTCGGATTTCCGCGGCAAGACCGTCGTGCTCGCCTTCTTCTACGAGGCACGCACCAAGGGCTGAACCATCCAAATGGAAGCGTACCGTGATCAGTACGCGACGATGTTCAAGGATGGCCGCAGGGTGGTGGTGATCGGGATCAGCATGGACGCGGATACGACGCTCAACGCGTGGGCGCGGGAAGAGGAATTTCCGTTCCTGTTCGTCTCGGATTCCGGCGGCGCCGTGGGGCGGTCATACGGTGCCTACTCGGTCCCGAACAAGATCGACGTCCGGTACCTGTTCGTGATCGACGGGGGCGGCACGGTCACCCACGTGATGGCCCCGTTCCACGTGCTCGACCCCGCGGACTACGCCCAGCTGAAGGCCGCGGTCGATTCGGTGACGCAGTAGCCTACGGCTTGAGAGCCTGCTCGAGGGCGCCGTCGAGATCCTGATCGGACCCGGTTCCGGTATAGGTGACGGCGCCCTTCGCGTTCAGAATCACCACGTAGGACGTCGTGACGGCCTGGAAGGCGCGGGTGGCGTTTCCCCCCGAGTCCCACAGCACCGCATACGGCACGGGATGGTCGGCGAGATGGCGCTGGATCGACGCCGGCGTCTCGTTCACCGCCACGCCGATCGCCAGGAAGGTCGCCTGCTTCCCGTACCTGGCGAACGCGGCGGTCAGCTTCGGCTGGAGCGCGCGGCAGATGGGGCACCAGGTGGCCCAGAACTCGAGCAGGACGGGCCCGTGCCCCACGTACCGCGCCAGGTCCACGGTATGGCGGGACAGGTCCTGGATCTTCGGAGCCGCGGGCGTCGCGCCGACCGCGATCCCGACGTCGTCGGGGTCCTGCGCCCGCAGTGCGGGCGCCGCACGCAAGCAGACCAGCGTCGAGACGAGCAACACGATTCCCGTTTTCCGTTTCACGCGTCCCTCTCCCTACAGGACCTTCCCCACCTGCACGAAGTAGTACTCCGCCATCGCGAACATGATCGCGGCCGAGATCCGCTTGACCCACACCATCCAGACGCCCGCCCGCGGCAGGGTGGCCAGAACGCCGGAAAAGATCCCGACGGCGACCAGGAGCGCGGTCATCCCCAGGGAGAACGCGAACAGATAGAGGAATCCGAGCGCGCCGCTGTGCGTCGTGGCCACCCAGACGAGCACCACGGCGAACGCCGGCGCGCCGCACGGCGCGGCGACGATCCCGGAGGTGGCGCCGAGCAGGAACACCGCCGGGTAGCTCCCTCCGCCCAGACCCCCGGCCCACGCGCTCCAGGCGGCCGGGAGCCGCACCGGAATGACGTCGAGCATCGCGAGCGCGAACACCAGGAGCAGGTTGCCGATGAGGAGATTGGCCCAGGGGCTGGCGGAGATGCTTCCGAACAGGGTGCCGCTCATCCCGGCGATCAGCCCGAGCAGCGCGTACACCAGCGCCAGACCCAGGGCGTACGTCAGGGTCAGTCCCACAGTCCGCAGCCGTGACGCCCCCGCGGCCGTGCCCCCCAGCACCCCCGCCGTGATGGGGATCATCGGGTAGACGCACGGGGTCAGACTCGTGAGCACGCCCGCGCCGAACAGCGCGGCCAGCGCGCCCAGCGGGTGGTTCCGCAGGGAGTCCGAGAGGCCCGGGGACGGGAGTGACGGAAAGGCGGGCACGGTCGGAGTATACATCGGGCGCGGACGGGGGTGGTCGCGGTCCGCTCAGGCGGGGGCGCCCCCCTCCCGATTAGCTTGTCCGGTGGCCGGCGCACAGCTTTCGCGCCCCGTCGCGCGTATTCGAATGCGACCCCCCAATACCTCAACCGCCAGGTCGATGACACGGATCCCGACGCCGCCCCGCCCCTCGACGAAGTGGTTGCCGTTGGCAACTATCGCGCCGGCCCTTGTCTGGGCCTGGGGCTGCGCCGTCGGCACGTCCCCGGCGCCGGGCACGCCCTGGACTCCGCCCGCCCGGTCCCCGGCCCCGGCCCCCGCCCCGGCTCCCGAGGTCCCCTCCGACCTCGCCGCCCGGGTCCGCACCCTGAAGCTCGCGGACGTGCTCGACATCGCCCTCCGCAACAACACCGTGACCCGGGAGGCCTGGGACAACGCCCGGTCCGCGGCGTACGCGTACGACGCCACGCGGGGCCAGTACTTCCCCACTCTATCTCTGGACGGGAGCGTCACCAAGCTCAAGACCGTGCCCTCGCAGGGCCGGTCCGCGGTGACCCAGACGGTCTACGGACCCACGCTCGACCTGAGCTGGCTCCTCTTCGACTTCGGCGGGCGCTCGGGCGCCATCGCGTCGGCGCGGGACCAGCTTCTCGCGGCCGACTGGACCCACAACGCCGCCATCCAGGACGTGATCCTGACCGTGCAGCTCACGTACTTCGATTACATCGGCACCCGCGCGCTCCTCGCCTCCCAGCGCATCACGCTGGCCGAGGCCGACTCCAACCTGGCCGCGGCCCAGCAGCGGCACGACGTGGGGCTCGCCACCATCGCCGACGTCCTCCAGGCCCGCACCGCGCGCTCCCAGGCTGAGCTCGCCCTCGAGACCACGGCGGGGGCGCTGCAGACCGCCCGCGGCGCCCTCGCCGTCTCGATGGGCTTCCCGGCCAACCTGCCGTACGACATCGACTCGGTGCCCCTGCCCACGCCCCCGCCCGGCATCGCCGAGAGCGTGGACACGCTGATCACGCACGCGCTGGCGTCCCGCCCCGACCTGTGGGCGGCGCGCGCCGAGGCCGACGCCGCCCGGGCCCGTGTGCGCATCGCCCGGGGGGCGGCCCTGCCGGGGCTGTCGGTGACCGGCTCCTCCGGCGAGACCTATTTCGCCAACCGGCCCCCCGTTCCCGGCTCGAGCTACTCCATCGCGCTGGGAATCGATATCCCGATCTTCGCGGGCGGCGCCCACGTCTACGGGATCAAGGCGGCCCAGGCCGCGGCCGACGCGGCGCAGGCCTCGGCCGAAGGGCAGGCGCAGCTCGTGGTGTCGCAGGTGTTCACCTCGTTCTACGCGCTCCAGACGGCCACCCAGCGGGTCCGCTCGACCGACGATCTCCTCGCCAGCGCGCAGCAGTCGGAGCAGGTGGCGCTGGGGCGGTACAAGGCCGGCGCCGGCAGCGTGCTGGACCTCCTGACCGCCCAGAGCGCGCTCGCCGACGCCCGCGCCCAGCAGGTCACCGCGCACTTCGGCTGGTACGCCGCACTGGCCCAGCTCACTCACGACGTGGGCGTCCTGGGGCTCGACGGATCGAGCCCCTTCCGCCTCAACCAGGATTCCTCCGGCACCCACTGATGACCACGACTCGACTGCTCCGCGTCCTGCCTCTCCTGCTGCCGATCGTGGGTGCCTGCGCCCGCGCCCGGGCCCGCTCCGCGACGGCCGTGCCGGTGCGGGTCGCGGCCGCCGCGTCCCGGGACGTCCCCTACGAGATCGCCGCCACCGGAACGGTGGAGCCGCTCCAGACCGCCGCCGTCGAAGCCCAGGTGACCGGGATCCTCACGAAGGTCGCGTTTCACGAGGGCGACGAAGTCCGGGCCGGACAGCTCCTCT
>Ga0335085_10008167_pt1 | contig 16024 bp, 13 predicted proteins | sample Lox_Sample_45_FD_206712 | JGI IMG/M metagenome (GOLD analysis project Ga0335085, IMG submission 206712) | Soil microbial communities from Loxahatchee National Wildlife Refuge, Florida, United States - Lox_Sample_4.5 | ecosystem: Environmental > Terrestrial > Soil > Wetlands | place: USA...
GCGGCGTGTACCCAAACAGACGCTCCGCGCTTTTATTCCAGCTCGTCACCACGCCGTTCAGATCCTTGCTGACGATTGCGTCGTCGGAGGAATCCACGATGGCGCCCAGCAGCAGCCGCGCACGTTCGGCCTTTGCCGGTTCCGCGATCTCGCGCGCGAAGGCGAGATTCACCTGTTCATCCGCAAGACGAAGGGGAGCCCCGCGGATTTCCATTCGGCGGGTCGAGCCGTCTCCGTTCAAAATGTCGAATTCGAGGGAAGCTCGCTCGCCGGCGCAGACGGTTGCATTGAACTGCCGGAATCGATTGCGGTCCGCGGGCGCGATAATGCCGCAAAAGCTCTGGCCGGCAAACGCGGCAAAAGACGTGGCGCCGAGCATCGCGAGTCCGGCGGCATTCATGAACAGGAGAATGTCGTCCCGCGAGACAATCATCACCCAATCCGGCGTTGTCTCCAGGATTATGCGCAGCTGTTCGCTCAGTTGCGAATCGCCTTCAACCAAAGGCGCCAGCACCGTGGCCTTTCCTGAACTCAAACACACACCTCCGGCGGTTCGCGGCTCTTCCTTCGGCAATGCTGAAACGCTCCCCGATCACTTTTCCCGTTCGAATGTTCCCAATGCTGCCCCGTACGCCTGCGAACGCGCCATGGGGCTGACCCGGCAGAATTCACCGCGCCATATCCGCGCAATCGGATTGCCATCCCGCCTGATCACTGGAAAACCGCGTTGCGGGACATCAATCTATACTGATTCGGCACCCCAGGCTCTACATGAGTATGAAATGTGTGACAGAGCCTGGCAAAACCTGCGTGCCGCCGAAATGTGCGACCGATCACTTCCGGGCCTGGTGACGATGTGCGCGCCAGAGACTCGCAAGCGAGGCGCGGCGGGACTGAGCCCGCTGTTAAAATGTAGTGTCTGAACCAACGCGCACAACGGACGTTGTCGGCCCGTGCGCGGCCCCAGGCTGTCGTTTTTCCGAACTCCATTGAACGCGCAGAACAACTTCGGCCAGATCGTTGTCCGGGGAGCCCGTCTCCACAACCTCAAGAACCTCACCCTGTCGATTCCGCATAACAAACTGACGGTGATCACGGGTGTTTCCGGTTCGGGCAAGTCTTCGCTCGCCTTCGACACGATTTATGCGGAAGGACAGCGGCGTTATGTGGAGTCGCTCTCCGCATACGCGCGGCAGTTTCTCGAGCGCATGGAGAAACCGGAGGTGGACGAAATCGATGGGATTGCGCCGGCGATCGCAATCCGTCAGAAAAACACGACCCGCAATCCGCGTTCGACGGTGGCCACCTCAACTGAAATCTACGATTTCATGCGGCTGCTCTGGGCCCGTGCGGGACGCACGTTCTGCCCGGCGTGCGGCCGGCGGGTCGAGAAGGATACGGTCGACCAGGTCGCGCAGAAAATGCTGGCGCAGCCCGAGGGCGAGCGATTCCTCGTTTTGTTTCCGGTAAAGCACGATGCCGGGCACGTTCCGACGCTGGTGCTGGCGGAACTGCGCTCGCGCGGTTTCAACCGGCTGTGGCAGAACGGCTCGGTTTTTGAATTCTCCACGCCGGAGTCGCTGATCGATATCGACTGGGCGAAGCCTGTGTATGTTCTGGCTGACCGCATTGCCATGGGTCCGGCACTGCATCAGCGGATCGTGGATACGGTTGAAGCCTGCTACCGCGAGTCCGGCGACGCGATCTTTCATAACGCCCGCACCGGAGAGCGCCACCTGTTCAGCGAGCGCTTCATGTGCAAGCACGACAATCTGGAATTCCGGGAGCCGGAGCCGATTCTGTTCAGTTTCAACAGCCCGGCGGGCGCCTGTCCGCGCTGCCAGGGTTTCGGCAACACCATCGACTATTCGCTCGACCTGATTGTGCCGAACCGGGGTCTCTCGCTGAGCGAAGGCGCGGTCGAGCCGTGGACGAAACCAAAGGGCAGAGAGTGGTTCCGCGATTTTCGCAAACAGGCGGCGGGCCGCGTGCGTCTGGACGCGCCGTTCTGCGATCTGACGGAAGAAGAGCAGCGGCTGGTGCTGGAGGGGGAAAAAAAAGTCGACGGCGTCCGCCAGTTTTTCAGTTTTCTCGAGACGAAGAAGTACAAACTGCACGTGCGCGTCTTTCTGAGTCGTTATCGTGGATACGCGAAGTGCCCGGACTGCGGCGGCTCGCGGCTGCATAAGGCGGCTTTGAACGCGCGCGTCGGCGATAAGCGCATTTCAGACGCGGTGCGCCTGAACATCGGTGAAGCGCTGAAATTTTTCTCGAAGCTGGATCTGACGCCGGAGGAAGCCGGAGTGGCGGGCAAAATACTGGTCGAGATCGAGCAGCGCCTGCGGTTTCTGAACGATGTCGGGCTGGAGTACCTGACGCTGGACCGGCTGTCATCGACGCTCTCGGGCGGGGAAGCGCAGCGCATTCAGCTCGCAACCTGTCTGGGATCGCGGCTGGTCGGCGCCTGCTATGTGCTGGACGAGCCATCCATCGGACTGCACAGCCGCGATACGGCGCGGCTGATTCGCATCCTGCATGAGCTGCGCGATCTCGGCAATACCATTCTTGTCGTCGAACACGATCCCGACGTCATGCGCGCCGCGGATCACATTATCGATCTGGGGCCGGGCGCCGGAGAACAGGGTGGAAGTCTGGTCTTCGAAGGACCTTTCCCGGCACTCATTGCAGACAAAAACGGGTCGCCGACAGGGCATTATCTGCGGCACGAGAAACAGGTTTCACCGCCGAAGTATCGCCGCGAGATGAATCCGCGAAAGGCGCTGCGGTTCTTCGGCGCACGGCTGCACAACCTCAAAGGGATCAACGTCACGATTCCGCTGCGAATGCTCACGGTAGTCACGGGCGTTTCCGGTTCCGGCAAGTCGACGCTGGTGCATGACGTTGTGTACCAGGCCCTGCAGGCGAGACTACGCCAGCGCGACGGACTTGGCGAAGATGCGAGGCTTCTGGTCGAAGAGCTGGAAGCCGAGCTGGGCGGCGAAGAGACGCCGCGGCTGAACTGCAACCGGATGGAAGGCGCCGACGCCATTCACGATGTGGTGATGATCGATCAGACTCCGATCGGCCGCACGCCGCGTTCGAATCCGATTACCTACATTAAAGGCTTCGACATAATCCGCGGCCTGTTCGCGTCCACGGCGGCAGCGGAAAAGCGCGGATACACGGCAGGGCATTTTTCGTTTAACGTACCGGGCGGGCGCTGCGAAGTGTGCCAGGGCGACGGCACAGTCACGGTCGAAATGCAGTTTCTCGCCGACGTCGAGCTGGTTTGCGACGAATGCAAGGGAACACGATTCAAGAGCAGCATCCTGGAGATTAAATACAAAGGCCTGAACGTGCACGAAGTGCTGCAGCTCACGGTGAGCGAGGCTATCGGTTTCTTTCGCGATACAGCGCGTCTGGTGTCCAGACTGAAGCTGCTGGAAGAAGTCGGGCTGGGCTATCTGCGGCTGGGGCAATCGGCCACCACGCTCTCGGGCGGAGAAGCGCAGCGAGTCAAACTCGCGGCACATCTGGCGCAATCGACAAACAGCGGCACGTTGTTCATCTGCGATGAGCCGACCACCGGGCTGCACTTCGACGATATTCAAAAGCTGCTGGCTGCGTTCGAGCGCCTGATCGACCATGGCGGCTCGCTGCTGGTGATCGAGCACAATCTCGATGTGATCCGCGCGGCGGACTGGATCATCGATATGGGCCCGGAGGGCGGGGAAGCAGGCGGCCGTATTGTGGGCGAAGGTACGCCCGAAGAAATTTCGGCGGCTTCCGGATCGCACACCGGACGGTTTCTGGCCGCCGCGGCAGCAGAACCGCTTCCTACTGGGTCGGCGAAGTAAGCTCGACTTCCACGTTGGTTTTCTGCCAGTCCGGCAGTTCGTACATCTTGAGCTTAGTTTTCAGGGGCGCCGTCATATCTTTCGATGAGTTGGCCGCGAGTTCGGGAATTTTGAAGCTGAAGGATCCCACGGAATCCTCTTCTGAGCGGGAAGTGGACGCCGAAAGCCTGACGTTCGCCTCGAGATTATCGATCTCCGCAGCGGAGTGATTCACCACTACAAATTTGGCCACCGGCTTTTTATCCTCGGTGATCATGCGGATACCCACTACCTCGACATATTTCTGGTATGGATTGGCGGCGGCTTGTCCGGCAGCGGCACTGGCAGTGGGCGATGCGGCCGCAGCTTTTGTGGACGAGGAACCGCTGTCGGTGTCGCGCAGAACGAAAAACCAGATTCCGCCTCCGACCAGAATCAGAACCAGGGCGAATCCAAGCGCGGCCACCCACGTAGGCGGTCCGGAGCGTGCGGGAGTGGCCGCCCACGGCGCCGGAGCCGGATGCGGCGTCGCGTGGAGTTGCGGTGGAGGCGAAGGCGGGGGAGCGTAGTTCTGCTGAGGATGGTATGGCGGGGCAGGCTGCGGTGGCTGATATTGCTGCGGCGGCGCGTACGGAGGCGGCGCTGCCTGTGCGTTCATTGCCGGCGGAGCGTATGGCGGAGGCGGGGCCTGCTGCGGCAGACCCTGCGGGGCGGGCGGCCAGGCCGGCGGCGCGCCATAACCGGGCGCGGGCTGCTGCTGCCAGGGTGTGGCCGGCTGCGATTCAGGCGTCACGGCGACGCCCTGAGGAACCGCGGCCGCCATCGCCGCGGCCTGCTCGGCGCAGAACGGACAATCGGTTTTCGTCGGGGGAACATCGCGTCCGCATTGCGGACAAATCCAGCTGAACATTGTTGATTTCTTTCCGCTATTTCCACTGTATACGAACGACTACACCCGTGCGGTTACATGCTCACGCGGCTGACGTATTAGAAAATTATTATTGGCACTGGAATTCATTCATCGAGGCCCACGCAGTTCGCGGCGTCTGGCGCTGTTTCCGGGCACGTGGAACCCGCCCACCATCGCGCATTTCGATATCGCCCGAACGGCGGCCCGCGAAGTGGACGAACTGATTTGGGTATTGCCACGGACGTTGCCGCACAAGGATTTCGCAGGCGCGCCGTTTGAGGCCCGGCGGGCGATGATCGAGACACTGGCCCGTCTGGATCCGCGCTTTTCCGCCGTGGTCTCGCAAGGCGGTTTGTATGTGGATATCGCCCGCGAAGCGCGTGAGCACTTCGGCGAGGATACGGAAATCGCACTGGTTCTTGGAAGAGACGCGGCTGAGCGCATCGCGACATGGGACTACGGAATGCCGGGGGTGTTCGATGATCTGGTTGGGCTTCACCGGTTGCTGGTTGCGGCCCGGCGTGGCGAGTACGAGCCGGCCCCGCGTCACCGGAACCGGATAACCAGGCTGCCGATGGACGCCACATGGGACGATGTATCTTCTTCCGAGATCCGCCGCCGGATTGGCACTGGCGAAAACTGGTACGATTTGGTGCATCCCGATCTCGCCGAAGTCATCAAAAGCCTATATCCGGAGAGCCATGCAGGATCACGAGAGAACAGCGGTCATAAATAACCTGAACGCAAGCCAGGAGCGAATCATGCGACTGGTCGATGATCTGACTGCGGACCAGTGGAACTGGCGTCCGGCAGAGGGCCGGTGGTCGATTGCCGACTGCCTCGAGCACGTGATCCGCGTGGAGCATCGGATTCTTGGACTGATCGATGGCGCGCTGCGCGAGGGCAAGCCGGAACCGGGAAAGCAATTGAGCCGTCCGGCGCAGGATGTGAAGGATTCGATCGTGTCCAAAGGGACGGTGGACCGCTCCAACCGGCGTCAGGCGCCCGATGCCGTCGTGCCTTCAGGGCAGTGGCCGGAGGCGGAGGCTATGATGGCTGAGTTCCGCAGAACGCGTGACCGATCGCGCGAATTCGTAGCCACAACGAACGGGGATCTGCGCAGCCATTTCCGGCCGCACGGGGCTTTCGGGGAGATCGATTGCTACCAGTGGCTGGTCGTGATGAGCCTGCACGGCGATCGTCACGCCGCGCAGATTGAAGAGGTCAAGGCTGCAGCAGGCTTCCCGAAGCGTACTTAGTGCGGAGTCAGGGGCACAGAGAAGGGCAAACGCGATGCCAGTTGCGTTTGTTTTTTTTGGTGTAACGCAGTTCGCGCCGCGTGTAACCCATGGTGACTACTTCCCCGAGTCGTCGCCGAAGGTGATGCTGCTGTCAGCAGTGAACTTCCTGTAGTTACGAAAATCGATGACGTTGCGGCTGCAGTATTTTGTGCCGCGTTCGCAACTGAGCGATTCGGCATGGACCGGCAGCAGGAATTCGCCGTCGCCGATGCGGACGAAATCGTAGTCGATTGCCGACTGCACGTCATCGAGCGGAAAATCCGGGGGCATGTTGCCCGCATCAAGTTCGATGCGCAGCGCGCGCGACGATGCTTTGTCGAACCAGATCGCACCCGTATAGCCTGGTTCATAGCTGCCCTTGTTGGTGCTGACGCGCCAGTGCGAATTCTCTTTTTCGATGGTGAAATCGTAGCGCCACGCCGCGCGGTTCGAAATCGTGGTGGAGCGCTTGTTATGGAAGTCGGCGTGGCTGTCCGTTGCGAGAATGTCCAGCAGCACGTTGGAATATTCTCCGGTCGACCAGGCCCCGGTCTTCGAGATGTCGTCCTTCGGAGCCTTGCCGTTGATCAGAATGTTTCGATAGGTCTCGTAGCCCTTTTCGGACACGACGTCGGCAGTCACCGTGTCGTAGGTGCGCCAGGAGGTTTCTCCGCCTTTCAGGGAATTCGACTCGAGGCGCGTCGTATTCTGTTTCACGATGAAGTTCGGCAGAGTTTGGCTGTATCGAAGCGCGGCTTCACGGGCATCATCGATCACCTCATCGCCGCTGCGTGAAATACGGTAGCGGCCCGAATCGGTATCGACGATGAACGCTCCGTCTGCATCGGGACCGGTCTCCGGAGGGGCCGGCGCGCGTGTGACGCCGTTCACGTCAGAAGCCAGAATACCCGGCCGCGACTCCGATTCCACCGCGTTGTTCGACGGAATTCCGCGGCGAAGTTCGGGTGGTCCGTTGCCGCCCGGGTCGCCGACGGGCCGCTCGGCCGCGGCGCGCTCGGCGGGCGTAGCGGGTTTCACAAGGCTGAGCGCTTTGGCCTGATATGTTCCTTTGTCGTCTCGCATCGCCTCGATGCTCAAGTGGTCGCCCGGATGAAAGTCCGCGGAAACGATCATCGCGCCGGAGGTCGACCCTCTGTAGTATTTCGTCGTGATTCCCAGCGCGATGTTGACCAGAGCTTTGTTCGCTGTTTCGAGGACAATCCGGTCGTCAGAAATCTGACGCAGAGTTCCAGTCAGCGTTGTCGCGGTCTGGCCGGCCATCGAAGTGGCGGCGAGAACAATGCTGGCCAGGAGCGCGCCGGTCCGGCTCTTCATAACCTTATATTTAACGCCGATTTCGGCCCGGAGGTTTCCCCCGGTCAGCGGCCGCCGGCCCCGATGCAGACAATTCCGGCGAGAATCATGGCCAGCGCGCCGACTTTGGCTTTGGTGATGGGCTCGCCGAAAAACAGCCTCGACCAGAAGAGCGCAAACATGTAGCTGAGAGAGACCATCGGGTACAGCACCGAAAGCTCGCCGTGCCGGAGGCCCATGAGGAAAGGGATGCTCGATCCGACAAACAAAGCAATTCCCAGCCCCAGCTGCCAGTTGATTATGTAGCGGAAGCCGCGGTTCAGATGGGCCGCCCCCATTTTGAGAAAAACTGCGCCGAACGAGCCGATCAGCGAGGCCAGCAGCACCAGAAATACAGAACTGAGCGGCGTGTTACTCAAGACCGTGAGCTCGCCCAGCCCATCAGGGAAACGCCGGCAATCACCAGCGCAATACCCACGCCTTTCCACAGGTTCATGGACTCATGGAAAAAATACATCGAGAGCAGATTCACCCATACGTAGGTGAGCGCGATGATCGGGTAAAGCAGCGAAAGCTCGCCGTCTTTTAGAGCCAGAATCAGCAGCAGGGCATTGCAGGAGTGCGCCGTATAGCCGAGCAGCAGCTGATAGTTGCCGAGCAGCGCCACGAGAAACGGCTTCCATGTCGAGGGATCCGCCAGGCTCATCGTCGGCATGGCATGATTGGCGCCGAATTTAAGCAGAACCTGGGCGGCGGCGGCAAAAACCGTACAGCCGAGCACCATGTAAATGGATTTGTTCGAACGGGATGCCTGACGAGGAACTACGCTAGCGGAACTGGCCATTCGAACTCGGTTTGATAGATTTTCAGGATAGCAACGTTTGCCGGTACAATGGAACGAGTGGATCGTACAAAAGCAGTTTTAGCGGACAAAGCTTCCGATAATGGCGCTGCGGATGCGGGCGCCGCACGGACCAGGAACGCGGAACCTCCCCGCGGATTCATCGCCGAGTGGACCGTCACAATTATTCTTCTGCTGTTCGGCACAACGACGCTGGTGCAGGCGTTCGTCATTCCCACGGGCTCGATGGAAGACACCCTGCTGGTGGGAGATCACCTGTTGGTCGACAAGCTCGCGTTCGCTCCCAAGGGCATAGTCACGGCGCACCTGCTGCCGTATGAACCGGTCAAGCGCGGCGACATTATTGTCTTCCGCTATCCGATCGATATCAAACAGACCTTCGTGAAGCGCGTGATGGGGGTGCCCGGCGACCGCATTCGGCTGGAAAACAAAAAAGTCTGGCTCAACGGCCATCTGCTCGACGAGCCTTACGTCGTGCACAAGCTCGATTACATCGATTCCTACCGGGATAACTTTCCGACCGACCCGAATACGCCGCTTTATCCACCGGCCCAGGCGATGCTCGAACACAACGTGAAGAATGGCGAGGTCATCGTGCCGCCGAACACCTTTTTTGCAATGGGCGACAACCGCGATCAGTCGCTTGACAGCCGTTACTGGGGATTCGTGCCGCGCGAAAACATCATCGGCAAGCCGCTGATTATTTACTGGTCCTACGATGCGACAACGGAAGAGCTTTCGAATCCGGCGGTAAGCGTCAGCCACCTGCTGGACATCGCCACGCACCTGTTTACCAAAACCCGCTGGAACCGCGAGCTGCGGCTGATTCACTCCTACCCGGTTCAGTAACTGGATGGCAAATTCGCACCATTACGGCCTGATCCTCGCCGGGGGCCGGGGCACGCGATTCTGGCCGCGCAGCCGGAAGCATCGGGCCAAGCAGGTCCTGCAGGTCAGCGGCGAACGCACGCTGATTCAGGCGACCGTGGATCGGCTCGCGCCGGTTATTCCGCCGGAACGCATCTGGATTCTGACGAACGATTTCGTGCGCGATGAGATTGTGCGCCAGCTGCCCGAAGTGCCGGCGCTGCAGATCATTGCCGAACCCGCGCAGCGGAATACGGCGCCGGCGATCGCACTGGCGGCGCATATTCTGCAGTCCGTCGATCCGAAGGCAGTCTTCGGCGTGTTTCCTTCGGACCATATCATCGGACAGCCGCGGCGTTATCTGCAGTTCGTCAAAGCCGCATTCCGGGCGGCGGAGAAGGGCAAAATCGCGGTGCTCGGGATTCGTGCGCGCAAGCCGGAAACCGGATATGGGTATATCGAATTTCCGAAAGGCGCGCCGGCCGGATCGCTCGATGCGCGCGAGGTCGCCAGCTTCCGCGAAAAACCGGATCTCAAAACAGCGCAGAAGTTCGTGCGCGCGGGACGATATTACTGGAACGCCGGGATGTTCTTCTGGAAGGCCGCAACTGTTCTCGATGCGGTGCGCAAACATCAGCCGAAGACGGCCACGCTGATATCGAGTCTGCCGCCATTCGGTCACCGGGATTTCGCGGCAAAGCTGGCCGAAGTATTTCCGCGCTGCGAGAACATCTCGGTCGATTACGGGGTCATCGAACAGGCTGACAATGTATCGGGTCTGGCCTGCGATGAATTCGGATGGAGCGATGTCGGCAGCTGGGACGCTGTTTATGAACTGATGCCGCGCGATGCTGGGGCAAATGCGTCGCGGTCGGAACTGCTGTCCTCGGGCTCAACCGGAAATTATGTCGATTGCGGACAGAAGCTGGTGGCGCTGCTGGGCGTGAAGGACCTGATTATTGTCGATACGCCCGACGCGCTGCTGGTAGCGGATCGCTCGCGGGCGCAGCAGGTGGGCGAAATCGTGAAGCTGCTCGAAAAAAACGACCGGCACGAATTGCTTTGAGGCAATAGAATAGCGGCAGCGCCCCGATGCCGATTCCGACCCTGACAGTCCGTTCCATCATCGACATCCTCGCCGTCGCATTCATCATTTATCAGCTGCTCGAAATTGTGCGCGGGACGCGCGCGGCGCACATCCTTGTAGGAATTCTCGCTGTGCTGGTCACCTATGAAGTGGCGCTGCGCACGGGGCTCGAAGCGCTGCGCTCGCTGCTGGCGTCGCTGGCTCCGTACACGGCTATTGCCATCATTGTGCTCTTCCAGTCGGAGATCCGGCGCACGCTGGCGCGACTCGGCCGCAAACGGTTGTTTGGCGGCTATCGCACCCCGGAGTCGACGGCCGAAGTTCTGCTGGCGCTCTCGTCTTTGGCGCGCGACCACGTCGGCGCTCTGATTGTCATGGAGCGCGATATCGGCCTGCGCACGTTCATCGAAAGCGGCGTCCGCCTGGACGCCCAGATTTCGCGCGACCTTCTGCTCTCAATTTTTTCCCCAGGCACCGCCCTGCACGATGGCGCAGTCATGATTCAGAAGGACCGGCTGGCGGCCGCTGCCTGCTTTCTGCCGCTCAGCGTGAACCCGGCATTCACCACCAAGACCGGCACGCGGCATCGCGCCGGTATCGGCATTACCGAAGAGACAGATTGCCTGTCGCTGATCGTGAGTGAGGAAACCGGGCTGATTTCGATCGGCGCTTTCGGCGATATCGAAACCGGCGTTACCATCGAACGAGCGGAGGAGCGGATCCGTCAGCACTTCGGGTCTGAACGCAGGACGCAGCCTCCGCGGCCGAACGCGGCTGACGCGCTGCGGCCGGAACGCGAGGAGGCGACACACGATACCCGATGAGCTTCCTCACCCGAAATCTGCTCTGGAAACTCTTCGCGATCGCGGCGGCGTTCGGCATCTGGCTGAATGTTTCGAATGAACCGGACCTGGCGACTATCGTTTCGGTTCCGGTGCAGTACAATCACTTTCCGCGCGATCTGGAAATCAGCTCCGATATCGTCGAGAACATCGAGGTGGAGGCGCGCGGACCGTCCGGCCTGCTGCGGAACCTGAGCGACAGCCGCATCGCCGCTGTTATCGACTTCGCCAGCGTAACCGGACCCGGTGAGCGGACATTCACCGTTACAAACAGCGAGCTGAAGTTGCCGCGCGACATCGAGCTGGTGCGCACGATTCCGGCGCAGCTACGCTTTACGTTCGAACGACGCACTACGCGCCTGGTTCCGGTCGATGTGCGGTTCTCGGGTAAGATGCCTGCCGGCTATGCCATTGCCGCCGTTGACGTCAATCCGCCGGAATTGCGCATCGAGGGGCCGGAGAGCCATGTGCTCTCCTCAGGCAAGCTCGATTCCGATCCGTTCGACAGGACGAATCTGACTTCCGACAAAACGCTCACACTCTCCGTCTACGCTGCCGAGCCTGAGGTCAGGATTCTGAACAGCCCGCAGGTTAGAGTGAAGGTACAGGTGAGACCTTCTCGTTGAATGGCGAAACAGCTCTTTGGCACAGACGGAATTCGCGGCACCGCGGGTGAGCCGCCGCTGGATGCCCGGACGGTCAAGGCGCTGGGCATCGCCCTGGGAAGCGACCTGACGCGCCGTGGTCTTGGCAACGCTCCGGTGCTGATTGGGATGGACACACGCGAGTCCGGCCCGAAGATCGCGGCACAGGTCGCCGACGGGTTGCGGCACTCGGGAGTTGGCGTGACATTCGCCGGGGTGGTGACCACGCCGGGTGTCGCCTGGCTGACGCGCAATGGCAGGTTCAGTGCGGGCGTAATGATTTCCGCTTCCCATAATCCGTTTGAGGACAATGGCATAAAGGTATTCAGCAGAAGTGGTTACAAGCTACCGGATGATGAAGAACATGAGGTAGAGGAGGAGATTTTCCGCATCCGCGAAAGCACGCCCGTAACCAGCCAGCACTGCGAACTCGTTCAGGATTTCGATGTTCGTCCCTATGTCGATTTTCTGTTGTCGACAATCGGTACAACGAAGCTGACCGGACTGAAAGTCGTTGTTGATTGCGGCAATGGCGCAGCATCAGGTCTGGCGCCGCAGTTGTTCCGCGAAGCGGGCGCCACCGTAATTCCGATCGGCTGTCGTCCCAACGGCCGGAATATCAACCTCGACTGCGGCGCGCTGCACGTCGAAGAATTGCGCAAGGCGGTGCTGGAGTACGGCGCCGACGCCGGCGTGGCTTTCGACGGTGACGCCGACCGCGCAATTCTGGTCGCCTCCTCCGGCCGCATTATCGACGGCGATGCCACGATGCTGATCGCGGCGCGGCGTCTGCAGGCGGATGGTCATCTGGCGGGCAATATGGTGGTTTCTACAGTGATGTCGAACCTTGGCCTCGAAAAAGCGCTGGGCCGGATCGGGATTTCGATGTTGCGCACGCCGGTCGGCGACAAATACGTGCTCGAAGAAATGCTGCGGCGCGATGCCGCACTGGGCGGTGAGCAATCGGGCCACGTGATTTTCCGGGAATTCGCCACCACCGGCGACGGCATGCTGACGGCGCTGAAGGTTCTCGAAACGTGCTGCCGCGAACACGCCACTCTGGACCAACTTGCCGCCGACCTCACTGTATTCCCGCAGCTTCTGATTAACATCCGCGTGAAAGAGCGGCGTCCGCTCGATCAGCTTCCCGCCGTAGCGAATGAAATCCGCGCCTGCGAAACGGCGCTCAATGGTCTGGGCCGGGTGCTGGTTCGATTTTCCGGCACCGAGCCGCTGGCGCGGGTGATGGTCGAGGGGCCCGACCTCCAGCAGGTGGAAAGCTGGGCGGGAAGGATCGCCGAAGCGATTCGGGGAGAGCTGGGCTAAAGGAATCGTGCACAGGCCAAATCAATTTTCGGTCTCGAAGTGTTTACAAACGCGCAACTTCCGGGTGCGACCCGCGGCGATATCGACCATACAAAAAATGAATTGGACCGGCCCTCTTCCGCCTCCCTACACTACGGGTTAGCGAAGGGAAAATAGAATTTGGTCACCACGGTGGAAACCACAAGTACCCAGGTCGCACTGCTGCACCGGATCAGCAACATCGTCAGTTCCGATCAGGACATCGAATCGATCCTGAGCGAAATGGTGGCGCTGATCATGAATGTGACGCACTGCGATGCCTGTCTTTTATATCTGATCGATCACGCCACAAATGAAATTGTGCTGCGTGCGTCGCAGCTGCCCCACGACGCTGAAATCGGCAATGTGCGCATGAAGATGGGCGAAGGTATCACCGGCTGGGTGGCGGCCCACAATTCCGTGGTGGCGCTGCCGCGCAATGCTTCGGCCGACGCACGGTTCAAAAGCTTCAGCTCCCTGCAGGAAGACACCTATCAGGCGTTTCTGTCAGTGCCGCTGGTGGACAGCGGTGAAATCATCGGCGTCATCAACGTGCATCACTGCGAGCCGCATCAGCATTCGAGCGATGAAGTCGCGCTTGTGACCTTCATCGGCGAGCAGATGGGCGGGGCGATTGCGCGCGCCAAACTGGCCGAACAGTCGCAGACCGCCGTGCGGCGGATGGAAACTCTGGCGGCGGTGGCGCAGGCGATCTCCGCCGAGAGTTATCTGGAGCGCATTCTCCAGGCGATTTCCGAAATGCTGGCGGAGACGCTGGATTCGGCCGTTTGCTCAATTCTGCTGGTGGATGATGAAAAGAAGGAACTGACCGTCAGCGCCGCCCGCTGTTCCGCGCCGGACTACATGCACCGCATGCCGATCCGCATGGAAGGCTCGCTGATCGAGTACGTGATTCGCCAGGGGCACCCGATCATCATTCCGAATATTCATAACGAAAAGCAGTACCGCTATCCGGAACTGGGGCGCAAATCGGGACTGACGTCACTGCTGGCGGCGCCCCTGCTGTCCCAGGGCAAGGTTATCGGATCGATCAACATCTACACGCGCGATGAACGTGCCTTCAGCGATGACGAAGTCGGCTTCGTCAAAGTAGTGGCCGGACAGGCGGCGATCGCGATTCAGAACGCCCGGCTGATGTCGGAAACGCTCGATATGAAGCGCACGCTGGAAGCGCGTAAGCTGATTGAGCGCGCCAAGGGCATCCTGCAGTATAAACACAGTCTCACTGAAGAGGAAGCCTATCTGCGCCTGCGTAATGAAAGCCGGCGGCTGCGCCGCTCCATGCGCGATCTGGCGGAGGCCGTCATTCTGGCCGACGATCTGAACCGCAAAGACGGCAATGGCGGCGCCGCGAAGATTCCCGTGCGCGAAGACGAAGAGATCATGTAGCTAACGGGGCTGGTTCCTGCGGCCCCCGAGCAGATTCGGCGACCGATCACCGCTATTTACCGACGGTGATGAAGAGAGTCTGCCCGTTCGACACTCCATTCACTGTGAGCGCGATCGGCTGATCGCCCGCGGCCACTTCCGGAATCACGATATTGAACTGATAGAGTCCCACCGTGCCCTGCACCATTCCGGCGAAGCTCGCGTTTGCCGGCATGCCTCCGATCGTCATCTGGTACGGCAGCGCCAGCGGCGAATTCTGCGCTGCCAGCACGCCGGCCTGAGTCGCAGGAGTCGTCGGACCGCAGCCGGTGCCGTAGATGATCACTGTGTCGCCGGGTTTCGCGGCTACAAACGTTGCTCCGCTGACGAGATTCGGAGGTCCGATGAACGAGCCGAAATCAGGCGTCTGCGCGACCACATAGTTTGTCGACCCCGCGCTGAAATTCGGCTGTGACAGCAGCGTCGGAGAAAGAGCCCCGCGCATGGCGGTTCCGGTGTTGCTTGTGCCGGCTCCGTTCTTCACCACGATGTTGACCGGGCCTGTCGTTCCGTCGTCCGGCGCATTGATATTGATCTGAGTCGGGCTTACGTACTGAACGAAGGCGGGAATCCCGTTGACGGTTACGGAAACTCCGCCCAGCGATGTCGGTGCGGCGCCGCCGGTGAAGGATTTCGACCAGTCCTCTGTGGTCTGCGAAAGGTTCGTTCCATAGATAGTCGCGAACATATTCGAGCTGAATCCCGAACTGCCCTGCCAGACCGGAATCAGAGTGTTTGTCGAGCTGATGCCCGGCACCGCGCCCACAGCCCACGCGCCCGGCGAGGATTGACGCGTATACCAGAGACCGTTATCGCTGCCACGCGCAAAAACCTGGAGAAGGCCGTTTGAATCAGTAATGGCGCCTGGCGCGCTGGTCAGGCTGCTGCCCAGACTCGACCAGCCGGACCATGAACCGCCAGGGCCTGCCTGTGCGGTGTACCAGAGCGCATTATCGGAACCCACGCCGAATAATTCCAGGGCGCCGTTGGAGTCAGTGCCCACGCCGATTCCACCCGGCGCCGCGCCGCTCAGCGAACTCCAGTCTGCATACGTATAGCTGCCGGCGGGCGTCTGCCTCGATGTCCAGGCGGAGTTGTCGGCGCGAACGGCGAAAAGCTCCAGACTCTTATCGGAGTTGGTTCCGAACAACGGAGCGCTGATGGTACCGCCCAGAAGGCACCACCACGAGGCAAACGAATCCTGCCCAGCCGTGTTCTGAATCGTCCACCAGAACTTGCCGTCGTCATCGCCGGTGAAGACCACGAGCCGGCCGTCGGAATTCACCCCCACGGAAGGGGACTGGACAAGATTGCCCACAATCTCATCGCCGGCCGACCAGTTTCCACTCGGCGCGGTCTCCCACATATGCCACATGGAATCCTTGCTTGTCTCAAAAAAGACTTCCAGTCGGCCATCGGCGTTTGCGGCGACCGCCGGATCGTTTTTTCCCGAGCCGCCGAGAGATGCCCATGTCGTCCAGTTTGCGCTGCCGGCGCTGGTCTGGCGCGTGTGCCACAACGCGCTATCCGTACCGATGGCGAATACTTCGAGCGTTCCGTCCGAATTCATTGCGACCGCAGGATTACTG
>Ga0335085_10008168_pt1 | contig 16023 bp, 21 predicted proteins | sample Lox_Sample_45_FD_206712 | JGI IMG/M metagenome (GOLD analysis project Ga0335085, IMG submission 206712) | Soil microbial communities from Loxahatchee National Wildlife Refuge, Florida, United States - Lox_Sample_4.5 | ecosystem: Environmental > Terrestrial > Soil > Wetlands | place: USA...
ACCGACGACAAGCTGTATCGCGATGACACGTACTGCACCGAACGGGTTCGGGAGTGTCTTCGCCTCGTGAACCTCGCACCGGACGTCGCACAGAAGTTTCCGGTGGAGCTGTCGGGGGGCATGCGCAAGCGCGTGGGAATCGCCCGCGCGATCGCGGGGAAACCCAAGTACCTGCTGTATGACGAGCCGACCTCCGGGCTCGATCCCATGAACGCCGACGTGATCGACGCCTTGATCGAGCGGCTGCAGAGCGAGCTCGGGGTGACGAGCGTGGTCGTGTCGCACGACGTGCGGGGGTCGTTCCGAGTCGCGGATCGCGTGGCGCTGCTCTGGCAGGCGAGGATTCGCGCGGTGGGCACGCCTGAAGAAATTCTCGCCTCCCGCGATCCCGCCGTGCAGCAGTTCCTCGAGCGCGACCTCGAGATGGCGGTGATCCAGACCGAAGAAAAGGCGGCGAATGGATAGCTACAAGCAGGAAGTCACGGTGGGCGCGATGGTCATCGCGGGCCTCGTCGCGTTCACCATCGCGATGTTCTGGCTCACCGGGCGCTCGATCAGCTCGCACGGCTTGAGCGCGGAGCTCGTCTTCGGAGACATTGCCGGGCTGAAGGTGTGCGACCCGGTGCGGGTCTCGGGAGTGACCAAGGGACGGGTAGCGAGCATCCGGCTCGATCGGGTGGGCCGGGTGATCGTGACGCTACAGCTCGCGCCGGAAGTCCGGCCGCATACCGATGCCAGCGCCGTGGTCGCGGCGGCTGATTTCCTCGGCGCCAAGTTCATCGACTACAATCCGGGGTCGAAGCCGGAATACTGGGTGGGCGACCGTCCGATCCCGGGCTCAGCGGACGAGGACGTCAGTGCCGTAGCCGCTCGAACCGCGGCAAGTGCCAACGAGTTGATCGCGAATCTCAACAAGAACCTGAATGCGACTCAGCTGGGGGCCGATCTGCACAATACCCTGATCGTTACCCAGCGCAGCATGCAGGCCCTGACTGAGGTGACCAATGGGCCGCTCGTGGCGCAGACGACTCAAACCCTACGCTCGGTGCAGAACGTGCTCGCCCGCGTGGACACCATGCTGGGAGCACAAGGCGCCGCTGCAAGCGGCAAGCGGCTCGACAGCCTCACGGCGAACATCACGCAGCTCTCTGCTAATCTCAGTAGCGCCACGACGTCCCTGACCGAACTCTTGAACAAGATCACGAAAGGCGAGGGTACGCTGGGACGGATGGCGAGCGACACGATGCTCTACAAGAATCTCAACGAGACGCTCGCGGCGTTGTCGGCGCTGTTGACGGATTTGCGCGAGCGCCCTGGTCGATATCTGACGGTGAAGGTGTTCTAGTCCTGAAACGCCACTTCGATCGTCATTCCATCCCGTGCCACCGTCGTCCCGTCGAACACCGCGCGAGCTTCTTTCGCCAGCTCGTCCGCACTGATGGAATAGCGCGCCGAGACATGCGACAACACGAGCCGTCGCACTCCGGCCGCAAGGGCGACCTGTGCCGCTTCCTGGGCGGTGGAGTGCCGAGTTTCCCTGGCGCGCTCCTTCTCCTCCTCGCCGAACGTCGCTTCGTGCACGAGTAGGTCGGCGCCGTGTGCCGCAGCGACCACGCTCGCGCACGGCCGGGTATCGCCCGTCAACGCCACGAGGCGACCAGGGCGCTTCGCGCCGACGATGCCCTCCGGGCTCACGCGCTGGCCAGCGGCGACTTCGACGGTTTCGCCGCGCTGCAGTTTCCCCCACAAGGGCCCTTCGGGCACGCCCGCGGACCGTGCCTTCTCAGGATCGAACCGTCCCAATCGCTCATGCTCTCGAAGTGCGTATCCCACGGAACCGCCGCCGTGTTCCGTCTCGAACACCTGGATCACGTAGCCTTCCCGCTTCCCACTTCCTCCTTCCCCGAGCACGTCGCCGGGCTTCACTTCGCGGACCTGAACATCGAATGGCACTCGCTCGACGCCGAGCGAAATCGCCTGCGAGAGCACCCGTTTGGCTCCCGCGGGTCCATATAACAGCAGCGGTTCCTCGCGGCCTTGAAGCCCGAGCGTGCGAATCAGCCCGATGACGCCCAGAAAGTGGTCGGCGTGGAAATGGGTGAAATAGATCTCGCGCAGCGCGAACGACACGCCGTAGCGCATCATCTGGCGTTGCGTGCCCTCGCCGCAATCGAACAGCAGTGTTTCTCCATCGCGTTCGATTGCGACGGCCGCGACGTTGCGCTCCACGGTGGGGCGGGCGGCGGATGTGCCGAGGAATGTCAGCGAAAGCATGGGCGAATATAGATGCTAGCGACGCGCTTCCTTCCCGTGCATCAGGGCCTTGCGAAGGTCTTGCAAGAGCCGATCGAACATCTCGTGCGCGTGCCGGCGGCGGTACACCTGCGCCTTCAACCACGCGCGCCATCCCACCGGCGTGAACACGTACTTCATCGCCACACGAGTGGTGGCGCCCTGGAACTGCAACCCGAAGAATGCCTTCGCGCCTTGGCGGCCCCGGGTTTCGACCCAGCCATAGCCGGTGGGCGGCGTATACTCGATGACCTCGATCTCGGCATCCACGCGGCGGCCGGCGCGCTGGAACTGTACGCGATGACGCGTGCCTTTCCGCACCGGACCTGATCCCGGTGCAACGGCCCGGCAGCCCGGCAACCAGTCGGGCATGCGAGAAACATCGGTGATGAGCTCGAACACTTCCTGAACGGGTGAGCTGATCGCACCGGTATAGGTGAAGGAGACGGGCTTCATCGGGGCGACAATATATCGGGCCGTCGGATTGTCGCCGGTCGGTGTATCTTTACGGTCCGTTTTTGGGGCTGTAGCTCAGCTGGGAGAGCGCCTGGATCGCACCCAGGAGGTCAGGGGTTCGAGCCCCCTCAGCTCCATGTTAGTTTGTTGTCTCTGCCCCTTGGTGTAACTGGCAACACGCCTGACTCTGGATCAGGAGAGTCCTGGTTCGAGCCCAGGAGGGGCAATGAAAGCCGCAGCTTTGCTGCGGCTTTTTCTTTTCCCCTTCAAGAAGGCCCGTGTTAGATCCGCTGCTCCCGGTAAAACAGCTCCTGCTCGAGTTGCGCGGATTCCCGAGCCTGCGACGCCGCGACGGGTGAACCCTCGCCGGCAACGAAATCCACCACCCGGCGCACGACGTCCTCGTTGTGCGTGACGCCCCGATGTCCCAGGCCGTTGGTGGTCACGAACTGCGCGCCATGCCACGCGGCGGCGATCGCGACACCGTCGTTCCAGGCGATCGTTTCGTCACCCCGGTCGTGCACGATCAAGAGTGGCGGATGCGCCGGGAGGCGACGCGCGATGTCACTGACGTTCAGGTCGGCCCAGCGAAATCCGATGCGGCGCTCGCTCTGTGCGCGCATCCGATCGACGATCGCGGGACGGAGGCCGAGGGCGCGGGCGAACGGCTGCACCCAGCTGGGCGGATCGACGGGCGGCGCCAAGAACGCGAGTCGCTCGACCTCGAGCCCCCACGACAACGCGACAGTCGTGGCGGCGCAGCCAAGCGAATGCGCGATGACGGCGTGCGGCGTGGCGCCCCGCCCCTCGCGCGCGACCACCGCCGCGAGCGCGCGGGCGAATTCGGGGATGGAGCTCATGCCCCACCCTGAGGCGCCATGTCCCGGCCCGTCGAAGCTGACCACGCCGTACCCGGCCGCAAGCAACGGCGCCGTGAACCCCGAGAGCCGCGAGCCGCGACTGGCCCAGCCGTGGACGAGATAGACAACGGGAGCATCGGCCGCTCCTGATCGCCACCCCACAATTCTTCGGCCGCCGACTCGGAGCGTGAAGCGGCGCGCGCCGGCCACGGCCGCTCGCCCGTGGGTCGAGCGCTTGCTGCGCTGCGGCGTGAAGAACAAGCGCTCGGCGAGCCATGCCGCGCCCGCGGGCCACACCGGCTGGACAACGTTGAACACAGCCCGGAAGAACTTCGTCATGGCTTCGCTCCATCGAGTAGCGCCGCGAACGCCCGGCGCGCGCGCGCTTCGGCGCCGGCATCGTTCAGCAAACGGGAATGGAAGTGGAGGGACAACAGGACGCCGACCATATCCTGCGCGAACTGTTCGGGATGGACATCGGCACTGAACAACCCGGATTCGATGCCTTTGCGAAACGACGTGGCAATCACGGCGACCCAGCTCTGTTGCAGCGCGACCAGACGGTCGCGCACCGGCCCCGGCTGATCGTCGAGCTCCGCCGATGCGGCCACGAAGACGCAGCCGCCCGGTAGCGCCTCGTCACGCACCCAGGCGATCCAGCCGTCGAACAACGCCTGCATGCGCGGAACGCCGCGCGGTTGGGCGAGGGCAGGACGCAGCACCGTTTCGCTGAACCGCGCGGCGGCGTGGTCCAGCACCTCGATCTGCAACGCTTCCTTTGACTGGAAATGTGCGAACAGCCCGCTCTTGGACAGGTCCAGGGTCTGGGCGAGGGCGCCGATGGAAAGCCCCGTGAGCCCAACCTGGCTTGCGAGTGCTGTGGCCTGATTGAGGATAGCGGTGTGCGTCCGCTCGCCCTTTGTCATGGCCGTGAAAATAGCACGACCGTTCGTGCTGTCAAGACAGGGCGCCTGCAATGGTCAGTACTACTCAGAGACGGCCGGCTCACCGCAGGGTAGCTTAGAACGTCATGCGACTCGTTCTGCTCTCCCTGCTCACGATCGCCGGTACCACGGCGACAAGGTCCACCGCGCAGTCACCGACAACTGACTCGACTCTGCGGAGAGCACGGGTTGCATTCCAAGCCCTGGCATCCGTGCCGGATACGGCGCTCAAATCAGCCCGCGCACAGTTGGGCCGGCGGCTGTTCTTTGATCCTCGAATCTCGCTCGACGGCACCGTCAGCTGCGCCCGCTGTCACCAGCCGGCCCTCTACGGCACCGATGGACTCGCGTTTCCGCGAGGTGTCGAGAACCGGCTGAATCCGCGCAACGCGCCCACCGTGCTCAATGCCAGCCTGCAATTCGTGGAGCATTGGCGTGGCGACAGAACGAGCGTCGAGGATCAAGCCACGCGGGCGCTGGTGGGCCCGGTGAGCTTCGGGCTGCCGAACTATGACACGGCGGTAGCGCGGCTCGAGACACTAGGATATCGCAGCGCGTTCGCCGCCGCGTTTTCGGGCGACTCGCATCCGGTCAGCGCGGCAAACTGGGGTAGGGCCATCGGCGCCTACGAGCGTACGCTCACGACTCCGGCTCCATTCGACGCCTATCTGCGCGGCAACACGGCGGCCCTCGGCGCACGCGCCCGCGCCGGTCTCGCGACGTTCATGGCAGTCGGGTGCGGCGGCTGCCACAACGGGGTTGGGGTGGGAGGCGGCAGGTACGCCAAATTCGGTCTCACGAAGCCCTACTGGGTTGAGACCGGCAGCGCGACAATCGATTCCGGGCGGTTCGCGGTGACGCGCGATTCGGACGACATCTTCGTATTCAAAGTGCCGAGCCTGCGGAACGTGGCAATGACGCCGCCCTACTTTCACGACGGCTCGGTGGTGAGCCTTCCGGCGGCGGTTCGCGTCATGGGACGGGTGCAGCTGGGTCGCGAGCTCTCGGATACAGAGATTGGCGGGATTGTCGCCTTCCTCGAGAGTCTGACGGGACCCTTGCCTGAAGATTTCGCGCGGACCCCGGTTCTCGGTCGAGCCCCGGCTGCCGGGCACCTGTGACTCCCCGCGACCTCGTCCAGGGTCTCGTCACCTCGCGGGCCGTAATCTCGTAGCGGAACGTGTCGGCATCGAGGCAGTCGAGCCGCCCGGCGGCCGTTTCCGCCTGCGGATACATGAGAAATCCGACCGGGTCGCCGGACGAGCCCGGCAGCGCCACGTCGTGCGCGAAGTTGTACGCGATCCAGTTCATCTCCCACGAGCCGAACAGCCGCGCGCGTGCCCGTGCTACCAGCGGATCGTCCAGCGGGCGATTCCCCGGCGGCTCCTCGAGCATCACCTTCCGCACGTCCGCGGGATCGACCGGGACCCAGCCGTATGCGCCAAGGTGCACTTCGGCGCGGCAATGCTGCGCCTTGGTGATCCGCTCGGACGACGTGCCAAGACTCTTGTAGCCCAGCGCCGATCCGGCCACGCGGATCCCGTACACGTCCCGCGCCGGCAGTCCGGTGGCGCGCGCCAGCCCGACGAACAGGGCGTTGAGATCCGCGCACTTGCCGCTCAGGTCCTTGGTCTCGAGCATGAAGCGGATGTCCCCGAGGCCGCAGCCCCGCGTCTTGGGATTGCGGACCGTGTTGACGACGATCCATTCGTAGATCGCCCGCGCTTTCTCGACGTCGCTGCGAGCGCCCTCCGTGATCTCGAGCGCCGTTGCCCGAACGATGCCGTCGGTGGGCAGGAGCTTCGTGGGCCGCAGGAAATGCTCGAGGTCCTCTGCGTTGCCGACCGCCGCCGGTTGCGACGCGCTGAGATCAACTGCGTAGTCGCGCGTCGCCACTCGGCTCGTGACCGTGAGCGCCGGCTTCACGTCGGCCGGGAACGTGGCCGCGACGATCCCCAGGGCATCGTCGGCGCGCCGAACCAGGCTGGCCGTCCCGCCACCCGCATCGAACCGCTCGTCCAGCGTGCGCTGAAACGGCGTATCCAGACTGAGCGCGGTCGGGACCCACACGCGCGTGGTGCCCGACGGCTTCAAGACCTCGATGGTCGTCGTGACCTCGAAGGTGCGCCAGTCGGTGAGCGCGAGTCGCTGGGCCAGCAGGCGCCCTGGTTTGGACAGGGCGACACCCGCGGAAGCGAGTGCCGTTGAGTTGATGAAGTCACGACGATTCACTGACGTCTCCTCGCATGCCGAGGCCGAAGGGGCGACCGGATCGAAACTGGAGGGTGATGCGTAACGCGACATGCCGCAAGGGGGGCGGGGGAGGCCTTGCTCCGCCGCGTCAAACCCCGTTACTTGAGCGCGATGCGTCCGACTTGGCCTAGTTTCACTCTGGGTATCGCGATTCTGTCCGTGGTGTCGTGCTCCCGCGTGTCCCGAGCATCGTCGGACCAGGTCGCGGGTGTGCGCATCACCCCGGCGATCCCGAAGCCAAACTTCGTACTGACGGATACGCACGGGCAGCAGTTCGATTTCCGGCGTGACACCCGCGGGAAGGTCACTCTGCTGTTCTTTGGCTACACGCACTGTCCCGATGTCTGCCCGCTGCAAATGGCGAACGTGGCGGCGGCCTTGAAGCGAACCGATACCGCGGTCGCGCACGGTGTGGCGGTGGTCTTCGTGACCACCGACTCCGCCCGCGATCCGCCCCAGCGCTTGCGACAATGGCTGGGCTCGTTCGATTCGACCTTCATCGGGCTCACCGGCCGGCTCGACCGCGTGAACGCGATTCAGGCCGGGTTGCGCATCCTACCGCAATCGGTGCGAGAAGACTCAGGCCCCGACTATGGAATCGCCCACTCGGCGGTTGTGATCGCGTTTACGCCGGACGATTCGGCCCATCTCGTGTATCCGTCGGGCATTCCCGCCGCGGCCCTGGCGCGGGACCTCACACACCTTGTGAGGGACGCGGCGCGCCCCGGTACGTGAGAGCGGCGTTCGTCGCGGCCGTGATGGTGCTGTCCGTGTCGTGCTCGAGCGACGCGGTGCGCGCCGGCTCGCTCGAGATCAAGGATGCGTTCGCCTTTGCCCCGATCACGCTGGAATCGACGGGCGCCTACCTGACGATCGTGAATCACGGCGCGATTGCGGATACATTGGAGGGCGCCCGCTGCGGCTGCGCCCGGTCGGTGACGATCCACCAAACCGGGCCCGGCGGCATGGTGATGCGGCGGTCATTGCCCGTTCCCGCGGGTGAATCGGTCCGTTTCGCGCCGGGAGAGATGCACCTCATGCTGATGTCGCTCGACCACCTCGCCAAATCGGGTGAGCGGATCGCCTTGACGCTGCGGTTCGCGCACGCCGGAGAGGTGACCCTGCAAGTCCCCGTGCGCCCGTACGCGCAGTGAGAGCGTGCTGGGTTGGCCTCGCGCTCGCCGGGACGATGGGCGCATGCGGAGGCGGTGACGATGGCCGCGCGCAAGCGGGCGAGCTCTCGATCCGATCAGCCATTGTCGCACCAGTCCAGTCACCGCCCGGCGCGGCCGGGTACATGACGATTCGTAACGCGGGCAGGCGCGCGGTTGCGCTGACCGCGGTTCAGGTCGAGGGGGCGAAGGATGTTCGCCTGCTGGATGCGTATGGAGGCCCACCGCTCCGGCAGCTCACAATTCCCGCGCAGAGCCGCATCCGCCTCGAGCCCGGCGGCACCCACCTCGAGTTCACCGGCATGCCGCGATCGCTCGTTGCGGGTGATTCGATCGCGATTGAACTACGCTTCGATTCGGGGACACAGCTCACCTTCCAGGCGCCCGTGGTGCCACCGATCAACGCCGTCATACCCTCTGTCGCCAACCTGGTGTGGTGGTGTGCTTCGTTGACCGGCCATGACGGTATGGAGCGATCCTACTTCTGGGTCGGTGTGCTGCTCGCCTTCGTGCCTGTAGGCGTCTTCGGCACAATCGCTGTGCTCGTGGCGCGTGGTGCGTATCACTCGATCCACTCGGACGCTGCGCTCCGGGCGGTCGGATCGGCAGACTCGTAACCCCCGGGTGAGCAGCGGAATTCCGCTCGATCGACGGATCGTCCGACAACTCGATTCTACGCCTCTTTCAGTCTCCTCTATCAATCCCAATCTTGTGCTCGATGAACGACCAACTCGCTACCGCTCGTAGTTTGGCGCGAGGCCCACAGTGAAACCGGTGACCAGCGGGTACGCCGATGAGAATGGCATCAAACTCTACCATGAGATCTATGGCAAAGGCGACCCGGTAGTACTGATCCATGGTGGCTTGATGCTCGAGTTTGACACCTCGCCGCTCATCTTCAATGCTCGCCACGCCCACTTCTGCGGCCCGCCCCGCATGAGCGACTTCATTGTGTCGGCGACGCGCCGGCGGCCTGGCGAGTAACTGTCACGACGACCCTGCCCTTCATTCCGGGATGATAAAAACAGATGTAGTCGTAGGTCCCAGGCTGGGTGAACGTGTGTCTGAACACCGCGTCGTACTGCATGTTGCCCGAATCGAACTGATCGGGCCCGCTGTTCCGGGTCACGGTGTGTGCCGCGATGTCGTGATTGATCCAGATGATAGTCGTGCCCACCGGAATTGTGCGCACCTTCGGAACGAACGCAAAATTGTAAATGATGACTTCGTCCGGTCTCGCGGGTTGACCGGGCTCCTGATTGGCGTGTGACGCTCCTGTGCCGCCCGTGGCACAGGCGGCCAACGCAAGGATAGCCGCGAACGCGGCGGCCCGGACCCGGCCCACCTCAGGCCATGAGTGGATGGAATGCGAGCATCAAAGCGATACACATCCAGACATGCTTCCAAGCCTCCGACCATGGGCGCCGGTGCCGCCATGCCGTGTCTCGGTTCGGAGCAGCGCGGACTTGACCCCAGGTGCTGAGCGCCGTCATTCAATTACGCGCGGCCATCATGCGGCTACCGACTGCGCACGGCCAAATCATATTGATTTGAATATGTACGTTTGAGCACATGAAGGCATTGCGCCCGGGAGCTCCCAGTGACCCTGACCCCCACGACGGGCTCGCGAGTGCCGGGCTTCACGCCATTCATCCGCTATCATTCGTTTGCCGACTGCAGCATCCAATTCACGGTAATCTTGCGGGGGCGAGACTACGTGTCGCAGTATCTGCTCAAGCACGAGTTCATCAACCGGCTGCACGAACGGTATCGGACCGAGGGGATCGAGATCCCGTTTTCCATGCGGACCGTGAAGATGGTTCCCGAACGACCGGCCTCGGCTCAGCGCACGTCGTAGCGCTTCCAGCGTGCATCGTCTCGGCCTCTGGCCCGACCGGACCTCACGCAGTTCTCTCTAACCGCCGACCTGTCGATTTCGCTTCCACTCGTTCGATGGATGAGTGGAGGCCGCTTGGGCCGGCCTCGGAACCCTGACCAAAAAAGGTGGCCACAATGCGCTTCATGATGCTCGTGATCCCGAAGGCCTACGCGACCGCGACCAAGGACTTCGTGCCCCCGGTGGATCTCGTGGCCCCGACGACCCGGTAGGCGATGACCTGCTGCGCCTGATGTTCATCGCCTGTCACGCGGTGCTCTCGAGGGAGGCACGGGTGGCGCTTAGGTTGCGCCTCCTGGGCGGCCTGACTAGCGACGAGATTGCCCGCGCGTTTCTCGTGCCGGTGTCGAGCATTCGGCAGCGGATCGTCCGCGCCAAGCGCACCCTGACCGAAGCCCGCGTCCCGTTCGAGATGCCGGCCACCGCGGATCGCGTCGCACGCATTGCCTCCGTACTGGAAGTGATCTATCTCATCTTCAACGAGGGGTATTGTGCAACCGCGGCGGAGGACTGGGTGCGGCCGGCGTTGTGCGAGGACGCCCAGCGGCTCGCGCGCACCATGGCCGAGCTCACGCCTCAGGAGTCCGAGGTTCACGGCCTTGTCGCGTTGCTCGAGCTCCAGGCCTCGCGGCTTCGCGCCCGGGTCGGGCCCGGCGGCGCCGCGATCCTGCTCGAGCAGCAGGATCGGTCCCGCTGGGACCGCCTCCTCATCGGCCGCGGCCTCGCGGCGTTGGAGCGGGCGGAACGACTCACCGGCGCGCTCGGTCCGTATGCGCTCCAGGCCGCAATCGCGGCCTGTCACGCCCGAGCACGCACGCCGGAGGAGACCGATTGGACGCGGATCACCGCGCTGTACGATGCGCTGGCTCAGCTCACTCCTTCACCCGTGGTCGAGCTGAACCGCGCGGTTGCATACGCGATGGCGTTTGGCCCGGCGGCGGGTCTCGAGATCGCCGATGCCCTCGTGGACGAGCCCGCGCTGCGGACGTACCACCTGCTCCCGGCGGTGCGCGGCGACCTGCTTCAAAAGCTCGGCCGCTTCAAGGAGGCCAGCTCCGAATTCACCCGCGCTCGAGAGCTGACGCGCAACGCGCGCGAGCGCGACGGCGCCCGTCTTCAGGCTTGATTTTCCTTTCCGCGCGACACGTCACAGTCCGGTTCGGCGCGACCGTAGCGCTCGACAGCGTGTCGCTCGACGCTCCTTCCGGTTCCGCGGTCGCGATCGTAGGCGAGAGCGGCTCCGGAAAGACCACGCTGCTGCGCTGCTTCAATCGTATGGTCGAGCCGGACTCGGGCGAAATCCGGGTGGGCGAGACCGAGCTGCGCACGCAAAACCGGATCGCGCTGCGCCGCCGCCTGGGGTACGCGCAGCAGAACGGCGGCCTGATTCCACACTGGACCGTCTCGGCGAACGTGGGACTCGTGCTGCGCGCGCTTGGGCGGCCCGACCGGCCGGCGGTGGCGCAGGTGATGACACTCGTCGGGCTGCCGGTCGAGACATTCGGGTCCCGCTATCCCCATGAACTGTCGGGTGGTCAGCGCCAGCGTGTGGCACTGGCGCGGGCCCTCGCCGCGAATCCCGAAGCGATACTGCTCGACGAGCCCTTCGGGGCGCTGGATGCCATCACGCGTGCCGAGCTGCAGGACGGGTTCGATCGCCTGCGCCGGCAGCTCGGCATCACGGTGCTGTTCGTCACGCACGACCTGGGGGAAGCGGCGCGGCTTGCCGATCTCATCGTCGTACTGCGCGCCGGACACGTGGAGCAGCGCGGCACGATCGCGGAGCTGCGCGATTCTCCCGCGACCCCGTATGTCCGCACGCTGGTCGAGCGCGCGCTGGCTCAGGGCGAACCGCTCCGATTGCCATGATGCTGCTTGCTTTGATCGCGCTCATCGCCACGCCGCTCCAGGGCCCTCGCCCCGTGAGCACTCCCGTCGTGATCGCGTCGAAGCCGTTCGGAGAGTCCTACCTGCTCGCCGAGATGTTCGCGCAGCTGCTCGAGGCGCGCGGAATCGCCGTCCAGCGCCGCCCCGGAATGGGAGCCACCGAAATCCTCTTCGCCGCCCTGCGCACGAGCGCGATCGACGTCTATCCCGAGTACACCGGCACGGGATTAGTCGCGATCCTGCACGACACCGCGACTCGCGCCGAAACGTTTCGGTACGTCTCGCGCCGCTTCCAGGAGTTGTACGGCATTCGCTGGCTCGAACCGCTGGGCTTCGAGAACACGTACGCCATTGCGGTACGGAAACAGACTGCCGCGCGGTTTCATCTCTCATCGCTGTCGGACTTGGCGCGCGCGAGCCCACACCTTACCGCCGGGCTCACCGCCGATTTCATCGGGCGTGCTGACGGGCTCGTGGGGCTCGCCCGGGTGTACGGGATGCGGTTCCACGCGGTGCGTCCGCTCGCTCCGGCGCTGAAATATCAGGCGCTCGCGACCGGCGCCGTGGATGTGATCGACGGTTACTCGACCGACGGCCTGCTGGACCGGTTCGATCTCGTCACGCTCGCGGACGACCGCGGATTCTTCCCGCCGTATGACGCAGCCCCGATCGTAAGCCCGCGCCTCGTGCGTGACCACCCGGAGGCGATCGCGGCACTTTCAACTCTGAGCGGGCGTCTGGACGAGAAACGCATGCGCGCGCTGAACCGGCGCGTGGAAGTGGATGGCGACGCGGTGCCGGTCGTCGCGCGCGAAGCGTTGCGTGACGTGCTCGGAACCAGCGCTCCGACGAGCGCTCACCAGGGCGATCAGACCGTCACACGGCTCGCGGCGCTCACTGCCCGCCATCTGCTGCTCGTCGCCATCGCGCTGCTTGTCGCCATCAGCGTCGCTGTACCACTGGGTCTCCTGCTCGAGCGGAGTCGCCGGGCGGCGGAGCCGGTGCTGGGAATGTTGGGAGCATTTCAAACGATCCCGAGCATCGCGCTGCTCGCGTTCATGCTGCCCGTGTTCGGTGTGGGGGTGATCCCGGCGCTCGTGGCTCTGTGGCTCTACGCGCTCTATCCGATCGCCCGCGCCACCTACTCGGGCGTGCGGGACGCTGACCCCGACGCCGTCGACGCAGCCGAAGCGCTCGGGACCACGCCGGTGCAACGCCTCCTGTGGGTGCGGTTGCCGCTCGCTATGCCGGTGATCATGTCAGGCGTGCGTACCGCTGCGGTGATCACGGTCGGCGGCGCGACGCTCGCCGCGTTCATTGGCGCCGGAGGATTGGGAGAGCCGATCGTCGAGGGCTTGGCCCTCGCCGATACGCGGCTGATTCTCATGGGCGCGATACCCGCGGCGGTGCTCGCCTTTGCAGTGGACGGGGCGCTGGTCTCCGTGGAGCGCGCGCTACGGCCCGCCCACATGAAGACCCGGCGTGGTGCGGCTCACTGACCCCTCACGGGCGTAACAGCGGTTTCGCGCGGCTCGGTCGGCCACACAACCGAGAACACATTGCGATCGCCGCGCCTGGCGTAGTGGAACTGCCCGCCGTGCGCTTCCGCGATCCAGTGCACGATCGAGAGACCCAGGCCATTGCCGCGGTTCGAGCGCAGCGGACCGCGGGCGAAGTCGAGAACCGCGGGATCGGGCTCGGGCCCGCACTGAGCACCTCGGTGCACGCGTGGCCGTCGTCGCGATACGCGGAAAGCGCTACCGGAACCCCGGGAGCTCGGTGGCGCAGGGCATTTTCGATCAGCTCGAGCAGCGCTTCCCGGACGAGCGCTTCATTTCCTGATATCTGAACCTGCTCAATGTGCTCCAGATTCAACGTACGATCGAGCGCGTGCGCCCGGCGCCGCATCAGATCGGCGCACTCGAGCGCCACGCCGTCGAGCTCCACCGCGTCGTTCATCGGAGCACGTTCGCCGGCCTGCGCGTGCGCCAGCAAGAACAATCCTTCGACTCGTTGGCTCATTTGTTCGGCGGCGCGGTGAATCCGCGGCAGGCAGCCCTGATATTCGGTGAGATCTCTGGAGCGTTCGAGGCCAGGCGCGCTCTCGCCCCGGACGATCATGAGCGGCGTCTTGAGCTGATGGGCGGCCTGCGCGAGGAACAGCCGGTAGCGGGCCTGCGCGTCCGCCACCCGCGCCAGGAATTCCTCGATGGCGATGGGTTTGCCAAGGTAGTCGTCGGCGCCGGCGTCGAGCCCGGCCACGCGATCGGACAGCGCGCTCCGCGCGGTCAACATGAGAATCGGGCATCGTCCTCCACGATGAGCACCCGCATGTGCCGGACGGTCCTCCCCAAAGGGATCCGAGATCCGTGAATCAGCGGATTGTATGATGATTGTGACGGCGAGATGACAATATCTGTCATTCGTCTGTCACGCGAAGCTCGTATCCTCGCTTGGGAACGCGTATAGCCGCGGCCGGAGTGTGACGGCCACTTCGAGCCCGGTCAACCGACCCGGGGAGCCTTTGGCCCCGGGTTTGGTTTTTTGGAGACAGGAGTGGCGGTGGGTGTCATGCGGTCGTCATTAACGCATCCTTAGTGGCCAACCGCGTCGACAACCCGCAAAACACGAGAGCCACCCTCGCTGTCTTGTCGCGATGTGCGCCAGTCAAAGTGAAACCGGCGCGAGAAAACGCTTGCGTCCGTTGGAGTTTCGCGAGCGGAGCTGCGATGGGCATACCGCTTGCCCCGTCGTCGCCGGCCGTCATGACCTCTCATCTCTTGGTTCACTTTGGAGGAGACCGGTATGAATCGACGTGGATTCACATTGATCGAGCTGTTGATCGTAGTCGTGATCATCGGCATCCTGGCGGCCATCGCCATCCCGAAGTTCGCTAACACAAAAGAGAAGGCGTACATCGCGTCCATGAAGTCGGACTTGCGGAATCTGGTGACGGCGGAAGAAGCATACTTCGCCGACTCAGTGTCCTACAGCAGCAACGTGTCGTGTGCCAATCCACCCGTGGCCGGTACCGTAGTCTGGTGCTCGACGACGGGGAATACGCTGGCGGCCCCCACCGTGGGGACGGGAACCCAGGCGGGATGGACAGCCAGCATTACGAACCTCAACACGACCAAGAGCTGCGCGATCTACATCGGCGCGGTCACGCCGGCGGCTCCCGCTCAGACCACCGATCCAGAGGGCGCTCCGGTCTGCCGCTAATCAGATTGCGGATTTCGGATTGCGGATTCGCCGTTCTCGTTTGAATCCGCAACCGAAATCAGCGGTCGTCTCACCCTGACTTGACACCCCGTTTTCCTCGCCTCAGGATGCGTGAACCGCAGGTCTCCGTCTGAAAACATGCTTGCTGTCGTGAGGAGGTTCATGTGAAAACCGGCATGCTGGTTCTGACGCTTTTCGTTCCTGCTGTCGTCGTGATGTCGACTCCCGCCTACGGCCAGGCTAAGGATACCAGCGCCGCGACCGTGACCGGTTGTCTGCACCAGGAAAAAGACGGTGATTTCGAGCTGTACACGAGCTCGGGAGAGGTGGAGCTATCTGGCGGAGCGCTCAAGAACCACGTGGGGCATGAGATCAAAGTGACCGGGAAATGGGTCAAGGAAAACAAGGAGCATGAGGAGGCGGAGCACGAAGCCGAGGAGCGTCACCTGCAGGTCAGCAAGATCGCGATGGTCTCGACCACCTGTAAGGTGAAAAAATAGAATGTCCGATTGAAGGCCGCTCAAACGCTCATGGTATCGAGTAGACGAACCAGACCAACACCTAACACTGGAGGACGCCATGAGTGAATACGTGCTGTTGTACCGCAACACGCCGCAGAACCGGCGTGAAACCGCCCGCTCGCCTGAGCAGGCGCAGCAGACCATGAAGCAATGGCAGGCGTGGTTCAAACAGCTTTCTGATAACGGGAAGCTGAAGAACCTCGGCCAGCCGCTCGATGACGAGGGCAAGGTGGTGGGCAGCAAGAAAACCATCACCGACGGCCCGTACATGGAAACGAAGGACGTGGTGGGCGGCTACTCGCTGATTGAGGCCCGTGATCTGGACGAGGCGGCAAAGCTCGCCCAGGGGTGCCCCATCTTCGAAGTCGGCGGCTCGGTGGAAGTCCGGCCCGTGAGGCAGATGTAAGTGGATTTAGCGGAGCATCTGTTCCGGCACGAGGCTGGCCGGCTGGTGGCGATCCTCACGCGGCTGTTCGGGATTCACAACCTCGCCCTGGCAGAAGACGTCGTACAGGACGC
>Ga0335085_10008169_pt1 | contig 16022 bp, 12 predicted proteins | sample Lox_Sample_45_FD_206712 | JGI IMG/M metagenome (GOLD analysis project Ga0335085, IMG submission 206712) | Soil microbial communities from Loxahatchee National Wildlife Refuge, Florida, United States - Lox_Sample_4.5 | ecosystem: Environmental > Terrestrial > Soil > Wetlands | place: USA...
GCATCGTGCCGCCGGCCAGCGCGTTCCGGTCGCTCACGCTCCAGCAGGTGTCGGGCACGCTGGCGGACCTGCGCGGCGTGGCGGACCAGGCGACGCCGGCGGCCGACCCGTGCGTGCTGGCGGGGTGCCCCCAGCGCGCCACGCTGGTCTCCATGCTGCGCGAGGTCATCGACGTCCTCCAACGCACCAAGGGGTCGTTCAAGTCCAAGGAGTTGGCGGCGCTGAGGAAGAAGGTCGAGCAGGTCGTGGCGCGCGCGAGCGCGTAGCGCCGCGAAGGGAAGTTCCTGGCCGGGCAGGGCAACGGACCTGCCAGACCGAGGGCGCGGCCGTGCGATCCCGTCAGGCGCGGGATGCGTGCGGGGCGCCCTTTCGTGCCCGAAGCGGGGTGGGGAGGCCGGCGACCGTGGGCCGGCCGAATCGGAGGTCGCATGGACGAAGACCGCACGGCCGTCCGGCTGCGGGGCTTCGCCGGGGTGGCGGGCGCGGTGGTCGTCGCGTTGGCGGTGCTCGCCCTCGCGGGTTGGTGGCTGCACAGCGCCGTCCTGATGGGGTGGGGACGGTCGGGCGTCGCCATGAACCCGGCGACGTCGCTCGCGCTGGTGCTCGCCGGCGCGGCGCTGCTCGCGGTGCGCCGTGAGCCGGCCGGGCCGCGCGCGCGGGGCGCCGCCGAGACGCTGGCTGTGCTGGTGGTCCTGCTTGGCCTGATCCGGATTCTGGGCTATTCGCTGGGCGTGGACGTCGGGCCGGACGCGTGGGCCGCGGGGGCGCGCGCCGCCGGGCCGGGCGGAATGGTCAACCGCATGGCCCCCAATACGGCGATCGCGCTGGCGGCGTTAGGCACGTCGGTGGCGCTGCTCGACGGGCGGTGGGCGCGGACCCAGCAGGCCGCCGCGCTGTTCACCATGCTCGTGGCGATCACGGCGCTCGCCGGCTACGCCTATCGCGGCAACGCGCTCTACGGTGTGCGCGGGTTCATCCCCATGGCCCTCAACACCGCCGTGGCGCTGCTGCTGCTCGGCGCCGCCGTGCTGGCGGCGCGCCCCGGCCGCGGCGTGACCAGGCTGCTCGTCAGCCCCGAGGCCGGCAGCGCGGTCGCGCGGCGGGTGCTGCCGTGGGCGATCGCGGTCCCCATGTTCGTCGGGTGGCTGATGCCGCGGGGCCTCCGCAGCGGGTGGTTCGACATCAGCCTCGGGACGGCGCTGATCGTCACGCTCACGGTGGTCGCGCTCGTCAGCGTCATCTGGTGGGCCGCGCGGGTGGTGGACCAGATGTCGAGCGAGCGGCGCCGGTTCTTCGACCTGTCGCGCGACCTGCTCGTGGTCGCCGGCTTCGACGGCAAGTTCCTCGACGTGAACCCCGCGTGGGAGCGCGCGCTGGGGTGGACGCGCGAGGAGCTGACCAGCCGCCCGTTCAGCGAGTTCGTGCATCCCGACGACCTGACGGCCACGTCCCAGGAGTACGCCGCCGCGAACCAGGGCCGCGACGTCACGCGGTTCGTCAACCGCTACCGCACCCGGGCGGGCGAGTACCGCTGGCTCGAGTGGTCGGCCAGCGTCGCGGTCGCGGACCGCGCCCAGTACGCGGTCGCCCGCGACGTCACCGAGCTGCGGGAGATCGAGCGCGAGCTGCACGAGCGCGTGGCGCAGCTCCACGAGACGAACCAGGAACTGGAGGCGTTCTCGTATTCGGTCTCGCACGACCTCCGCGCGCCGCTGCGCCACATGACCGGGTTCGCCGACCTGCTCGTGGCGCGGTGCGGCGAGCAGCTCGGCGACGAGGGCCGGCGCTGGCTCGCCATCATCCAGGACGCGACCCGCCGCATGGGCGCCCTGATCGACGACCTGCTCAACTTCTCGCGCATCGGCCGCTCGGCCCTCACCATGAAGGAGGTGGACCTCACCACGGTAGTCTCCGAAGCGTGGAGCAACGTCCGACCCGAGGCCAACGGCCGCGAGGTGCGGTTCGACCTCGAGCCGCTGCCGGCGGTGTCCGGCGATCCGGCGCTGCTGCGCGTGGTGTTCGACAATCTGCTGCACAACGCGCTCAAGTACACCGGCGGCCGGTCAGCCGCCCACATCGAGGTGCGGGGATGCCGGCAGAACGACGACGTGGTGATCACCGTGACGGACAACGGCGTGGGCTTCGACATGCGGCACGCGCACAAGCTGTTCGGCGTGTTCCAGCGCCTGCACGGGAGCGACCAGTTCGAGGGCAACGGGATCGGCCTGGCGACGGTGCGGCGCGTAGTGGCGCGGCATGGCGGGAGGGTGTGGGCGGAGGCGGAGCCGGACCGCGGCGCGACGTTCCATCTCGCGCTCAAGCCGGCGGCCGGGGCCACCAGCGCATGAAGGCGCTGCGCCGGATTCTCATCGCCGAGGACAATGCGGCCGACCTGGAGCTGACGATCGAGGCGCTGCGGCAGAGCCGCCTCGTCAACCCGGTGGACACGGTGCGCGACGGGGTCGAGGTCGTGGACTACCTGCTGCGCCGCGGCCCGTGGGCCGACCGTCCGCCCGGCGACCCGGTGGTCGTGCTGCTCGACCTCAAGATGCCGCGGATGGACGGCATCGAGGTGCTGCGCGCGGTAAAAGGCGACGAGCGCCTGCGCCGGATTCCGGTCGTGATGCTGACCTCCTCGCGCCAGGAAACCGACCTCGTGAGGAGCTACGAGCTCGGCGTCAACGCATACGTGGTCAAGCCGGTCGCGTTCGACGAGTTCCTGTCGGCGGTGCGCGAGCTCGGCACGTTCTGGGCGCTGCTCAACGAATCGCCGCCGGAGAGCTGAGCGATGCCCCGCGCGGCGTACCCCCGGATCCTCCACCTCGACGACGACCCCAACGACATCGAGCTGGTGCGGGTCGCGTTGCAGGCCGACGGCCTGGGTGACGCCATCACCACCGTCATGAACCGACCCGGCTTCGAGCGCGCGCTGGCCGAAGGGCCGTACGACCTCGTGCTGTCCGACTACTCGCTCCCGGACTTCAGCGGGATGCAGGCGGTCGAGATGGTGCGGGCGCAGGCGCCCGAGATGCCGTTCATCCTGGTGACCGGCACGATCGGCGACGAGGGCGTGGGCGCGGTGCTGCGGGCCGGGGTGACCGACTACGTGCTGAAGAACCGGCTCGAGCGCCTGGCGCCCGCGGTGCGGCGCGCGCTCCAGGAAGTGCGCGAGCGCCGCCGCCGCGTGGAACTCGAGGAGCAGTTGCGCCAGGCGCAGAAGATGGAAGCCGTCGGCCAGCTCACCGGCGGGATCGCGCACGACTTCAACAACATTCTCACCGTGATGATCGCGAGCGCCGAGCTGGTCGGCCTCGGCCTGCGTCCGGACCAGGATGAGCTGCGCGGCGACGTGGACGCGCTGCTCGCGGCCGGCGTGCGCGGCAAGGAGATGATCCGCAAGCTGCTGGGCTTCAGCCGCCGCCAGCCGCTCGCGCCCCAGGCGCTCGACGTGCGGCCGTTCCTCACCGACGTGGTGGACACGCTGCGCCGGTTGCTGCCGGCGAGCATCGTGGTGACGCGGGAGGTCGTCGAGCCGCTGCCCGCGCTGTCCGCCGACCCCGGCTCGCTCGAGCAGATGGTGCTGAACCTCGCCACCAACGCGCGCGACGCGATGCCCGACGGCGGCACGCTGACACTCGGCGCGGCGCTCGCGGAGGCCGACGACCGGGCGCTGGAGCGCCACGGCGCGGCGCCGGGGCGGTTCGTGCGGATCAGCGTGCGCGACACCGGCATGGGCATGACGGAAGACGTGCTGCAGCGCGTGTTCGAGCCGTTCTTCACCACCAAGCCGGCCGACAAGGGCACGGGCCTGGGCATGGCGATGATCTACGGCCTCGCGCAGCAGCAGCTCGGGTTCGTGGACATCGTCAGCGCGGTCGGGCGGGGCACGACCGTCGCGCTGTATTTCCCCATCGCCCCGGAAGCCGCCGTGCGCAAGGAGCCGAACGGCGCGCCGCGGAGCTGGCGCGGCGCGGCGCCGCCCGGCGGGACCACCGTGCTCGTGGCCGACGACGAGCTGACCCTGCGGCGCGCCACCGAGCGCGTGCTGGTGTCGTTGGGCTACCGCGTGCTGGTGGCGAGCACGGGCCGGGAGGCGCTGGAGCAGCTGCTGCGGCACCAGGACGAGATCCGCCTCGTGATCACCGACCAGATGATGCCGGACTTCGGCGGCGCCGACGTGTACCGCGAAGCCCGCGCCGGCGGGATCGGGACGCCGTTCCTGGTCACCAGCGGCTATTCGTCCGAGGAGCTGGAAGAGAAAGGGTTCGGGCCCGAAGTGCGCCGGCTGATGAAGCCGTGGACCATCGACGAGATGGCGGCGGCGGTGCGGACCCTGCTGAGCGCGGAGAGCTAGAGCGGGCGCTTGTCGAGCGCCATCACCACGAGCATCACCGGCAGGTACACCACCGACGCCAGGAACAGCCGCCGCGCCGCCGCGGCCGACGGCCGGGCCGCCATCGCGACCCCGAGCCCGATCATCACCGCGCCGAGCAGCGCGGCGGCGACCGTGTACGCGGCGCCCGTCACCCCGGCCGGCGCCAGCAGCAGGCTCGCCGCCACCAGCAGGACGGCCCACCCGGCCGCGTGGCGCCCGGTGCGGCGGCCGTCCCGGTCCGTCAGGCTGAGCATCTTGAGGCGCCCGCGCGCGTAGTCGTCGCGATACATCCACGCCAGCGCCAGGAAGTGCGGCAGCTGCCACAGGAACAGCACCCCGAACAGCAGCCAGGCCGGCGCGTCGAGCCGGCCGCTGGCCGCGGTCCACCCGCCGAGGATGGGCAGCGCGCCCGGCACCGCGCCCACCAGGGTGTTGAGCGGCGTCCGCTTCTTGAGCGGCGTGTAGCACAGCACGTAGCTCGCTACGGTCAGGCCGGCCAGCAGCGCGGTGAGCCCGTTGACGAACACCAGCAGCCACGCCGTCCCCAGCGCGGCGATCCCGAGCGCGAAGGCCAGGGCCGTCGGCGCCCGGAGGCGGCCGGCCGGGAGCGGGCGCCCGCGGGTGCGCCGCATCCGCGCGTCCACGTCGCGCTCCCACCACTGGTTCAGCGCGTTGGTGCCGCCGGCCACGAGCGCCGTGCCGACCAGCGTATTGGCGAAGCGCGGCAGGTCGAACGCGCCGGACACGCCGAGGTAATAGCCCGCGGCCGTGGTGCCGACGACCAGCCGCGTGATGCTCGGCTTGGTGAGGGCGAGGAAGTCGCGCGCGGCCCGCCCGCTCCCTCCCGCGGGAGCGGGTGGAGGCGATGCCTCGGGCGGGTGTTCCAGGCGTGCGGTCACCGCGAAGAAGCTAATCGCCCGCCGCTACTTGCCGAAGTCCCCGTCGTACAGCGCGGCCAGCCGCGTCAGGGTGTCGCCGTAGTTGCCCGACGCCTCGGCCACGTGCATGGCGGCGATGGTCTCGCGCGGCAGGGCGGCGAACCCCTCGAAGGTCCTGGCCAGGGGTTGATGCCCGACCCGAGCCCCCTGCGCCGCGACGTGCGCCCGGAGCGGCCGCGAGTCCGCCGCGTCCACCGCCAGCGCCACCGCGCGGTCCAGGGGCAGTCCCGCTTCGACCGCGGTGGCCAGGGCGCGCAGCAGCCGTGCCCGCACCAGCTTCGGGCGCGCGCCGTACCAGCGGGCCGCCGCGCGCAGCAGCACGCCGCCCAGCACGATCAGCGCCACGACTCCGCCGCCGGCCGTCACGACGTAGCGGACCGGATGGCCGGTGAACAGCCACGGCAGCGGCCCGATCACCACGGCGGCAAATGCCTGGAACGTCGGATAGGAGAGCTTCTTGCGGAGCCACAGCACCAGCCGGTGCTCGGCGGCGAAGTAATCGGCGAGCAGGCGCAGGCACGTCTCGAGCGCGCCGGACTCCTCGCCCAGCCGCAGCAGCGCCGCCTCGAAGGGCAGGAACAGCTCGGGCTTGGCGGTGGTGATCTGGGCCAGGGTGGCGCGACGTTGCGTGCCGGCCAGCAGCCAGCGGCGCATCGCGCGGGCCGAAGGTGCGCGGGCGACGTCGGCGATCGCTTCGAGGCATTGCGGGTGGGTCAGGCCGGCGTGGTGCCCGGCCTGCCACAGGCGATACAGCTCGGCCTTCTCGCGCGCGGCGCCCAGGTCGGCCCACGCACCGGCGAGGGAGGCGGTCAGACGAAGCGGGTGCCGTTGGCGATGGCGGCCCGCGCCGCGTCGGGCGTCATCGCGGGCGCGAACCGGTGGCCCTGCACCAGCTCGCAGTCCAGCGCGCGCAGGATCGCCACCTGCTCGGGCGTCTCCACGCCCTCGGCGATGACGTCGAGCTCCAGGTTGCGCGCGAGGTTGACGATGGTGCGCACGATGGCCGAGTTCTCGCCGCGGTCGCCCACCGCGCTGATGAACGTGCGGTCGATCTTGATCGCGTCCATCTCGAAGCGGTGCAGGTAGGACAGCGAGCTGTAGCCGGTGCCGAAGTCGTCGAGGTCGAGCCGGACGCCGATCGCGCGCAGGCGGCTCAACGTCTCGATGGCGGCCTCGGTGTTGTCGATGATGATGCTCTCGGTGATCTCGAGCCGGAGCGACGCGGGCGGAATCTGCCACGCGTCGAGCACCCGCTCGATCTGCTCGACCAGGTCGGGCTGGCGGAACTGCTTGCCGGACAGATTGACGCTCACGCTCAACGTGAGGTTGGGAAACCCGTGGCGCCACTCGTGGAGCTGGCGGCACGCTTCGCGCAGCACCTCGCGGCCGATCGGCACGATCAAGCCGGTTTCCTCGGCGACCGGGATGAAGTCGTCGGGCATGACCAGGCCGCGCTGCGGGTGCTGCCAGCGGACCAGCGCCTCGAAGCCCACGATGCGGCCGCTCTGCAGATGGATGATGGGCTGGTAGTGGACCTTGAACTCGCCGCGATCGAGGGCGCGCCGCAGGTCGGTCTCCAGCTGAAGCAGGCCGACGGCGCGGGCGTGCATCGCCGTGTCGAACACCTCGTAGCGCGCCTTGCCCAGCGCCTTCGCGCGGTACATCGCCAGGTCGGCGTCGCGCAGCAGGTCGTCGGCGCGCTCGTAGCCGGTCTCCGACAGCGCCAGGCCGATCGAGGTCGACGTGAACACTTCCTGTCCGCTGAGGTTGAACGGGCGCTGCAGCTCGCGCAGGATCCGGTCGGCCACGCGGGTGGCGTCGGACACCTCGGCGATGTCGTCCACCAGGATGGTGAACTCGTCGCCGCCGAGCCGGGCCACCGTGTCGCCGGGGCGTACGCACCCCTCGAGTCGGCGCGCCACCGCGACCAGCAGCTGGTCGCCGATGATGTGGCCCAGCGAATCGTTCACGATCTTGAACCGGTCCATGTCGAGGAACAGGACCGCGAACCGGTAGTCCTCGCGGCGCCGGGCGCGGCCGATCGAGCGGCCGAGCAGGTCGGAGAACAGCGCGCGGTTGGGCAGGTTGGTGAGCGCGTCGTGGAAGGCGTCGTGGACCAGACGCCGTTCGGCGGTCTTGCGCTCGGTGACGTCGCGGAAGCTCCACACCCGGCCGATCGGCCGCCCGCCGATGCGCTGCGGCAGCGAGTAGCGCTCGAAGATGCGGCCGTCCTTGAACTCGATCTCGTCGTAGGCGTCGGCCTCGGGGTCGTCGTACAGCTCGTGCACCCGCGCCAGAAACGTGTCGGGGTCCTTGAGCTGGGTCATCACGAAGTCGAGCGCGGTGTTGTCGTCGCCCCTGGCGACCACGTTCTCGGGGATCCGCCACATCTCGACGAACTTGCGGTTGAACGTCGCGATCTTGCCCGCGGCATCCACGACCAGAATCCCGTCGGCGGTGGATTCCAGCGTGGCGGCCAGCAGCGAGGCGGTGTGCTCGGCGGCGCGCTCGGCCGCCTTGCGCTGCGAAATGTCCACCAGGACGCCGTGGTAGATGGCCTCGCCGGCGGGCGGGTGAGGGACGGCGGTGCAGGTGTCGAGCACGGTGATCACGCGGCCGTCGAGGCGGCGGATCTCGAACTCGAACTCGCGCACCGCGCCTTCCTCGGCCAGCAGGTCCAGCTCCTGGGCGCGGCGCTCCGGGTGGACGAACAGGTCGTAGGCGTTGAGGGCGCGCAACTCCTCGAGCGAGGCGATGCCGACCATGTCGAGGAACGCCTGGTTGGCGTCGAGCACGTCGCCCTTGATGTTCGTGATGTACACGCCTTCGCGCAGGCCGCCGACGAGCGCGTGCAGCGTCTCGGCGTCGGCCAGCGAGCTCAAGGCGGCCGGGGCGGGCGGCGGCATCTCGAGCACTTTGCCGGTGCGTAGAGGACGACGGGGCATCGGGGCAGAATGTACGGGCCGGGGAGTGCTTCGGATAGATCGCGGCGCGCGAAACCACGGCGGCACTCGGGTTGCGTCAACGTCGTGCCGTGGCGAAGTTTGTGCCGCGCGCCGGTAGCTCAATTGGCAGAGCAACTGACTCTTAATCAGTAGGTTCTAGGTTCGATTCCTAGCCGGCGCACTGAGACAAACATTGGAGCGACTTCGCATTGGGCGGAGTCGCTTTCTTCTTGGCTACCGGGACTGTGTCTGTTTCTGTGTCAGTATCTCCCGCTCAACAACCGCGCGCAGCGTGTCTTCGTCAGGTTGCTGGTAGCAAGTAAGGAGCGTTTGCACGTCGCTCCATCCGCCAGCGGCGGCAACGTCACGTAGCGGGTACGTCTTGCGCTCGGTCGCCCATTTTCTGCGGAAGCAGTGCCACAGGCCGCCCTTCGGATGCTCGATCTTCGCCAGCTTGAAGGCTCGTTCCAGCCACGCCTCGGCTACGTACACGGAAACGGGCCTGGAGGCGTCTCTGGCGGACGGGAACACCAGTGCCGAGCCAATGTGAGGGCTCGCTGAACGGAAGCGTTGTAGCGCCTCCTGCGCCCGTTTCGGCATCGGCGTAACCCAGCTGCGGCGCCGTTTGTCCAGCTCAGGCCGCCAGCGGATGGTCTGCTTGCCGAAGTCGAAGTCATCCCAGCGTAGGCCAAGCACACTGGAGAGCCTTCGGCCAGTGGTGTCCATCAGTGCCAGCAGCAATGGCAGCTGCTGGTTCAGCGCTGAGGCAACCGCTTCAAGCGCTGCGACCGTTCCTGCGTCGATAATCGGCCTGCGTGGGTCGCGCTCTCTGGGCACCGAGTAGGTAGCCAGAGGGTTGCGCTCAAGCAGTGGCTTGCCATGCTCGAAGCGTCCGCTTGCCCAGCGCAAGGCTGACTTGAGGAAGACCAGGTCAGTCTGAACGCTGCGGGCACGTACGGCTCGACCGCTGATCTGGCCGCTGCGCCTGGCCTGGATGTAGGCCTGCATGCGGTCAGGGGTCAGGTTTGAGGCTTCGCAGTGCGCTCCGAACCAGCCAACCAAGTGCCTTGAGCGCTTTGCACAGTCTTTCCGGTAGCGTTCGGTTTTCAAAGAGCCGTCGCGCGCGTGGGTGCATTCAGCCAAGTAGCGCGCGAAGAGCGCTTCCAGCGTGACTGGGGCAGGGGCTTGAAGCGCTTCGCCTCTGCCTCGGAGCGCAACCAGGTCGGCTGCTTCCTGGAGCGCTCGCTTGCGGTCCGCGTGCCCAAGGCTCCGGCGCGAAGCGCCTTGGCCTGGAATCCAGGCGGCACAGTACAGCCGTCCGCCTGGGGTGCGCTCGTAGACGCGCACGCGGGTGCCACGTTGGGAGCCCACGGTACTCGACCAGCGTTTACGGTTGGCCATGATGGCCTTCCTTGCCTCCGAAGAGGCGGCTGGCGAGCTCGTGTACGTCCGCACGAGCAGTATGCGCTCGGCGCGGGCGCATGGGAAGGTCGGACGATTGTATCCAGATGCGACCCTTGGAGCCGGGAGGGCGCCGGTCCGGGATGCGGCCCGTACGAACCAGCCTGGCGAGGTGCTCAGTGCAGTAGCCTGAGAGGCGGGCGGCTTCCTCCAGGCTCAGGAGCTGGCTCGCTTCCGCCATGAGAGCGGATTCCAGGCGGCTCGCTGCCCATTCGAGTGCGCGGGCGACGGACTCGCCACCAAACGACTCGCGAAGCTCAGCCGCCTTGCAGCGGAGCTCCGTGACGACTTCGTGGGCAGGTGTCGCACGCGACGGCACGGGTCACTTCTCCGGCTCGCCGAGCTTGGCGCGCTGCTCGTTGATCTCGCGAAGGATGTCCGCTTCGATCTGGTCGTAAGACGCCAGAACCCTATGCCGCTCTTCGTCACTGCTGCTCCACCAGATCTCGAAGTCCTTGCTCGTCCGCTGCTTCTTGACGTCCGCGAGTTCGGCGAAGAGTGCGACCAGGCGGCGTCTTGGGCCCGCGCGAGAGTGGTAGTCTTGAGCGACGGGGCTTAGTTCCTCAACCATCTGCTCGACCATCTCTTCGAGGTCCTCAACGCGCTGTTCGAGCTTGGCGATCACGGCGGTGCTGTCGTCGGCTTTGGGTGCCTTGGCAACGGCCTTGGCGGCTTCCTCGGCGCCGAGGCCGTGGACGAAACGCATGTGCCCGTTCAGGCCTTGGGGGCTGAACCTCTTGTGGCACTTCGGGCAGGTAACTGTCTGTTTACGCGGCTTCATGGGGCCAACCTACGAATTGCTGCTTGCCTTGTCAAGCTCTAATCTCTACTAACAAGCTACTGGTGAGGCACGAGCTAGGGTCCAACGGCCGGCCCCGCAGTCGTGCGTCGCTGTGGTTGCCTATTCTTGCGAGGCATGGAGATGCCTGCAAAGTTAGGCAGAACCCCTCACAGAAGATCGCTATGGCGTGGAACGACAACCTCGATGGCGTGCATGCAGACATCGCTGCCGATGACCGCACGCCGATTCACGTTCTCGCAGGCCCAGGCACCGGCAAGACAACGGCGATGATGCGGCGCGTTGCCCGATTGTTGGAAGGCGGCGCCGATCCCAAGACAATTCTCGCTGTCACCTTCACCCGCACGGCCGCGCGCGATCTCTCGCGTCAGTTGCTTGCCCTCGACCTTCCGCAAGCAGGGCACGTCAACGCCTGCACGCTGCACTCTCTCTGTTTCTCAATCTTGCTTGCTGAGGCCGCTTTCAGGGCTACAGGACGCAGGGCTCGCCCGTTGTTGTCCCACGAGATCGAACAAATGGTCAACGATCTCGCGCCTCGATTCGGGGGCAAGCGGAAGGTTAAGCACCTTATCGAGGCGTACGAAGCGGCGTGGGCGCGGTTACAGACGGAGGACCCAGGTTCTCCGAAGGACGCGCTCGATGTTGCCTTTGAGGCTGCCTTGCTCGATTGGCTCAGATATCACGGTGCCATGCTTGTTGGCGAGCTTGTGCCAATCACGCTCCGCTATTTGCGAGATAACCAGGCGGCCGAGACCGTTCCGGTGTTCAAGGCTGTCCTTGTTGACGAGTTCCAGGACCTCAACAAGGCAGATCAGTCGTTAATCGAAGTGCTCGCTAAGGGTGGTAGTCTGACTGTAATTGGAGATGATAATCAGTCGATCTACAGCTTTCGGTACGCGAATCCCGAGGGCATTCGGACGTTCGCAGCAACTCATCCGCATACGGTCCCATACGTTATCGAGGAATGTCGGCGCTGTCCCCCTAACATCGTGCTGATGAGCAACGAGCTCATGCGTCACGATCCGGATTCTCGTCCAACGCTTCTCACGCCGCAGAAGGGCCGGCCAGACGCAACCGTCTATGTTGTGCAGCACGAGAGTATAGAAGACGAGGCCGACGCGATCGCAGGATTCGTGCGAGACTTCCTCGACCAACACCCTGACACGCCGCCGGGCCAAGTACTTGTTCTCAGCCCGAGGCGTCTCTTCGGCAATGCGGTTCGTGATGCACTCATTAGTCGTCGATTGAACGCTTTGAGTTTCTTCTGGGAGGACCAGCTGTCGGCGATTTCGGCGGCAGAGGGTTTCTGCTTGCTCGTACTCAAAGACAATCGATACGATCGTGCTGCCTATCGCGCCTGGATCGGCCTAGGCAGAGATGATGGTTTCGAGGCAGCCTACAGGCGTCTTCGCGAACGGTGCCAAGAGGACGCGCTTGAGCCGTTCGACTTGGGAGAGATGCTCGCTGCTGGCAAGATCGCCATTGCTTACGCACAAGGGCTGGTGGAGAGGCACAAGGAGCTGGTCAGACGCCTAGAGGCGATCTCAGCGATTCAGGGCATGGAGTTGGTCGACGCGCTGTGGGGCGATACGGAGGACAACAGAGCGATAAGGCTTGTTGCAGGTTCCTTGTCGCTGGACGTTGACGACCCGAAGGAGTTCTTGCGAGGCCTCACAGAGGCAATCACTAGACCGGAATTGCCCGACGCTGGCGGGGACGTCATTCGGGTCATGAGCCTACACAAGTCCAAGGGACTCACGGCAGAGGTTGTCGTCGTCGTCGGTTGTGTCAACGGAGCGATACCGGCGATTGACGACGATTTGGCGCAGCCGCTGCAAGACGCTATGCTGAAGGAGCAGCGGCGCCTCTTCTATGTTGCTGTTACCAGAGCCAAGCAGGTGCTGGTTCTGAGTTACGCCCGGAAGCTGCCGCTTTCTGTCGCGCTAAAGAGCGGAGTCGAGCCCGTTCGGATCGTTCGCGAGCGAGGGGAGACTAAGGCGATCACGGCGGCTACTCCGTTTCTTGCCGAGCTAGGCGGGTTGTTACCGGCGGCGCTGCGTGGCCCTGATTGGCGGGCGGCGCTCAATATCTAGGCGGCCGGTCAGTGCTCAGCGATTGAACCACGCAGCAAGGAGAAGAGGAGATAGATGGCAGTCAATAGCGACAAGCCGCAGCGTTGGAAGGAAGACATCCGTCAATCGGTCGACCTTTACAATGATTGGTTCATCAAGTTTGCTCCGGAGACCTTTCGAGCGACTAGGAAGGACACGACGGGCCAGGTAGAGGCGGCTTTCGCGCACACTTCTAACCTCGCGGTCCTGCGTCCCGACGTGCTGACCGTGCATCCGGAGATTCTGCCGATCCTGCGCATGTCTACCTGCCCTCCAATCGCCAGGGATAGGCTCATCGGCCTTTCAGGAGCCCCTCCTCAGCTGGTGAAGTGCATGGAAATTGAGAAGTGCCTTCCTCCGCGCATGCCGAAGGCCGCGCTCCAAGTGGGCCTCTCCGCGATTTGCCGGACCATCGAGCTCATGATTGATCCAGACATTGTTGTTTGGCGTGGCAGCAAGGCTGTGCCTGCGTCCGGAGACGTGAACCGCGCCGCAACGATCATCGCGGATCGCCTTTGCGGTGCCCAAGCAGACCCCATTATCAGAAATGCCCAAGAGCGCAGACAGCTCGCGGCGGTCGGTGCATGGTTAACGAAGAGAGGCTACCGTCAGGTTGAGCCCAAGGCTGTCAAGGCACTAAAGGACATGCCGAAAGGCACCTACGCGTTTCGCTTGAATGTCCCGGTAGCTGTCGGAGCGGGCGGAGACAAGCGAGTCAATGTCCCGATCGATGTCGCTGTGAAGCCGCTCAACGTAGCGAGTAGCAAGCTGCCCCTGATGATTGAAGCGAAATCGGCTGGTGACTTCACAAACGTGAACAAGCGGCGCAAGGAAGAAGCGACAAAGATGGCGCAGCTTCGCGCCACCTATGGCGATACAGTTATGTTCTCCCTCTTCCTGTGTGGGTATTTTGATTCAGGGTACCTGGGCTACGAGGCGGCCGAGGGCATTGACTGGGTTTGGGAGCATCGCATCGACGATCTCGCGGAGCTTGGACTTTGACGAACCGAAGTGCTGAGGAGAAGGAAGCTCAGAGGCGAGTCCTTCAGGACGCTCTCGATCGCGAACGTTCTCGCTCCGAGCGCAATCGGTTGGGCCAATTCGCCACTCCCAGCTTACTCGCAAGCGAAGTGGTTGAGACCAGCCTCAGTATGCTCGGGAAGAGGAAGAAGGGCGTGTCTTTTTTGGATCCCGCCTTCGGTACCGGCTCCTTCTTTGCCGCACTTAGTCGTCACAAGAAGACAGTCAAGCGAGCGCTTGGATTTGAGATTGATCCGCACTACTCAAAGCCAGCAATTGATCTCTGGTCCGACACTGCCCTTCGACTGAAGACCGCAGATTTCTTTGACGAGAGAGCTGCCAAGAATGGCGGACCAGTAGATCTGCTTGTCTGCAACCCTCCTTACGTTCGTCATCACCATATCGAGGCTCAGAGGAAACTCACTCTCCAGGCGAGAGTGAAGAGAGAGCTAGGCCTCGATGTGTCAGGCCTGGCTGGCCTCTACGTCTACTACTTGCTTCTCAGTCATGCCTGGCTTGGACCCGATGGTATGAGTGTATGGCTGATACCAGGGGAGTTCATGGACGTGAACTACGGCCGTCCCCTGAAGGACTATCTCTCGTCACGCGTAACGTTGGTGAGAATCCACCGCTTTAGGCCGGAGGACGTTCAGTTCGCGGATGCTCTGGTATCCTCGGTCGTGATCTGGTTGCAGAACAAACCACCTGCGCGACAGTATGACGTTGAAATCAGTGAGGGCGGGAGTATTGCGACGCCCCACGCTTCGCGAAGTGTGCCGATCGGTACTCTTCGGACGGAACGCCGGTGGTCTGGTTTGTTCGCTCCAGAGCAAGCAAAGAAGGGTCAGCGGCTCGAGCACGGCTTGACGCTAAGAGACGTCTTTCGGATTCGCCGCGGTGTTGCCACGGGGGCTAATGAGTTCTTTGTCCTCGATGAGCGCAGGGCCCAGTCCTTCGCAAGAGATGTTCTGAAGCCACTGCTGCCCCCACCGAGGCGGCTCGAAGAGACTGAGGTCCTCGCAGAACCAAATGGAGACCCTGCTCTTTCGCCAAAGTCCTTCTTGCTGGATGTGCGCCTTCCCCTCAGCGACGTTCGCGCACGGTTCCCGCTCGTCGCTAACTACCTTGAAGAAGGGGAGGCGAAGTTCGCTGCCCGCTACCTGTGCCGATCTAGGAGGTATTGGTACGAGCAAGAGGTTAGGAAGCCAGCTCCGCTCTTATGCACGTATATGGGCCGATCCTCAAAGCGAGGGGCGCCTTTTCGGTTCATCCTTAATCACAGCGACGCTATAGCTACGAACGTGTATCTGATGCTGTACCCAAAGCCAATGCTTGATGCTGTGTTGCACGATAATCAGGGTATGCTGCGTGACTTGTGGACTCGCCTCGATGCTCTCGCGGCCGAGCATTTTAGGTCATTGAGCAGAGTGTACGGTGGCGGCCTTCACAAGTTCGAGCCGAGCGAGCTGGGTGCTCTTCCATTAGGCGAGCTTGGTGACATGTTGCGCGACGTCGGTGTGGATGCTGAACATCAGGCGGAGTTCTTTGAGGCCGCAAGCTAGTCGTTGGCTCCTGCGCTTCCCCTGTCTTGGTGGACCCCGAAGCAATCGCGCACAAGTTCGACCAATCTCGACGTCATCTTGTGCGTGGCGGCGTCTTTCAATTTCCCGGCGGCGATCATCGCAGATGACTCAAGAGGATCGGGCGAAGGTTGCGCGATCTCGACGTAGAGAATTCCAATTCCTTTGGCAAGAGGCAGTGCGAGTGAGGTGCGAACGATGCGCGAGAATGTCAGTTCTCGGCAGGCTCGGAAAGCGAAGTTGTAGGTCCTGTCTGACAGATCCTGCACCACTGCGATTAGGCACAGGTATGTTTCGCTAAACCCGAGCCGTTGAAGACTGTTCACTTGGGCTACGGCGTCGGCGAGCTTGCTCAGGCCGTTGATACGTTGTTCTCCTTCTGAGCCAGCTCTAACCCTAAGTCGTTTGCACTCCAGTGCGATCGTTAGATCGCTCTGACTATCGTCGTACAGGAGCGCGTCGATATCGCCTGGCCTCGACGCCAGGTTCGGAATGAAGGGGAGAGTGACCTTCTGTCTGAATGCGAAGGTCTGATTCAGCTCAAGTGTGCGTGCTAGAAGACATCGCGCTAGGTCAACGGTCAACAGGAATTCGGCGAGCGAGTGCTCGTCACGCGCACTGCCATCGACTTCCGGTCCTTGACGATCATGAAAGAAGAAGGACTGCGATTGGCCCGGGGCAAGGGACGCGGTGTCGTAGAGCACACTCTCTAAGCGCACGACCTCGGGGATACGGGTCATCGTGTCCGATCTTCCTAGGCGCTGGGATCGGTCAGATGCAATTGGCGAGGCCG
>Ga0335085_10008170_pt1 | contig 16021 bp, 15 predicted proteins | sample Lox_Sample_45_FD_206712 | JGI IMG/M metagenome (GOLD analysis project Ga0335085, IMG submission 206712) | Soil microbial communities from Loxahatchee National Wildlife Refuge, Florida, United States - Lox_Sample_4.5 | ecosystem: Environmental > Terrestrial > Soil > Wetlands | place: USA...
GGCAGCTGTCGGGCATCGTGACAGCGCAATCCGGTTCGGCATTCACCCCGATCATCAGCGGCAATATCAGCGGCGCCTCCGAGGAACCGGGCGACACTACGGACCGGCCGAACCTGGTCGGCAACCCGATTCCCGCTCAACAAACGCCAAATCAGTGGATCTCGGTTGCCGCTTTCGCGTCTCCGGCGCCGCTTCACTTCGGCAACGCCGGCCGCAACATCGTGGTTGGTCCCCGCCTGTTTAGCTGGGATTTCGCGATGCTCCGGGATTTTCGCTTGATCGAGTCCAAAACCCTGGAGTTCCGGTTCGAGATGTTCAATCTCACCAACCGGCCCAACTTTGATTTTCCCGAGAACGATCTCGCCTCACCCAGCTTCGGCCAGATTTTCAACACCGTCCAGCCATTGGCCGGTTTGGCCTCGGGAGGCCCTGGCGATCCACGGGAAATCCAATTTGGTTTGAAATTCCTCTGGTAGCCGAGGGCCTCAGCTTTAGGTGGCTGTCTCGATCGCGTACGCCGCTGCGAGAGACAAGTTAGTTCGGGGGGAGGCCTCAGCCCTATGAGATTCAGACCCAACCGATACCAGTGCCCGTTTGCAACTTTGACTTCGCTTTCCGCAAGAGGCGATGCTGCCGAGGCTGCGGCACGCCTGCTCATCCAGTCCGATCTTCCCTCCGACGAGGAGCTCAGAGCCCTGAAGAGCTTCTCGATGTGGGACCTGCTTCAACAAAAGTGGAAGTACACCTTGGACTGGGAGGAACATAAGCGCGAGATGATCCAGCACCTGGACGCGTTCCATAGACAACGCCTGTCACCGCTGCTTGAAGCCAGCCCGCGTCAAACACTTCACTCGCGCCGTATCCAGTAGGCCCTCCCTCTGGAATCGCGCCACTGGCCGCCAACCAGGATCGCCGGGGCCAGGCCATGCTCGTTTGAGCGTCGACGTCGGCGCGGCGCAGTCTTGCCTTTCCCGACACCGCGCTTTCGCCACCCTCCGCGGCACTGGCTGGAATTCTATGCTTCAACGAACACTTCTGCTGCTGCTGTGACTTGAAGCATCGTTTGGCCGTTTTTGAACCATCGTTTGGCCGCCCATCGCTCGTAAGCCCCTCAAGATTCGTAGTGGCCACCAAATTCCTGGCTTTGAATGATCGTTTGGCCGAAAGTGCAGACTCCCGAACTGTCCGCAGAATCAACCTTTTCCACCGAACTTCACGGCTGATGCCTCCCAACGGACGACCACGACATACGCCCTTTGGGGGCAGAACTGTGGATGCGGAGCTAAGCCGGAGGTGTGGAATGAGCAGCCGGAAGGGTGACGCCGACAAGGCACTCTACTGCTCTACTGGCAGAGGACTATTCGGGAGGCAGTGGGGGCCGGACGCAATGTTTGGAGTAAATCGGCTATAGTTACCGTGAGTAAACCCTTCGCCGTTAGAGGGAAGGCCTATTCCCAGTTGCTTGTCGAAGGCGATTTCTCGCCAGTAATCGACTGGGCGGGCCCGCGGTCCCAACGGGCGGTACCTCGCTGAAAAGGGCCTGTGAACGGCGCTTACGCGCCGTCGGCATAAGCTCTGTTCTTCGAAGCGGGCCGCGCTAGAAGGCCCGCCAGCGTCACTTGGTCGAAAGGTCCAAAAAAGCGCGCCTGGAATCTGAAATGTTGGGCCGGACCTTCGAGTCGCTGCCTCATAGTGTTTCCTGCGGGAGGGGATCGCGGGATCACGCCGAAGCAGGCGGTGTGGCGGAGTCGCCGACCCACGAGGCGGGAAATTCTATCTCCGCAACTCCGGCACTCACTGCCTCTCGAAAAATCCGCTTTACCGGCAAACCGTCTTCCGCGAGACTTACATCTGAGAGAACTTGACCGTTGACAATGTTCAATATAGATCCGTCTTCATCCGTCGCGTTCCAAGCTGAGCCTTCGGCCATCCTAAATTTCAGGCTGGCCATCCTGGCGGACCCTAGGAGCCCGCGAAAGCGTTCTACGGCCGGTTCCTCCTCGGTGCCGTATGTCTTGCTTCCATGCTCATTCAGCCAATTCTCGATCTGCGCCAGCGGGTAGAGTTCGGATAACGCCCGAAGGTGCAACTGGGTCGAAGACTCCTCTGTTGGAAACATCAAGAGCAGCAATGTCCCGAGGCTCCGGGGTCTCCTGCGAAACTCGTCTGTCAGGTAAGACCCAATCTCTTCAGAGCCTCCGGCGGTGAGCCACGCCTTTAACGACCTGATTGCACCCTTCTGGTTTTGAACGTCGAAGATCGAGGCGGCGCCACCTTTGAAATACTTGTCGCGCATCCTCTCTCGGAACGACTGATGCAGCCGATCAACGTTGACGTGCTCCCACTGGGTAAGGATCTCGTTCTTGCTAGGATCTTTGCACGCCGCTATGATCAGCAGCGCGAAGTAATCTGCCGCCGAAGCGCGAATCGTCTGCTCCAGAAACTGCTGCACTTTGCTACTGCTGGCCAGCAGATTCGCGACGACGAAGATGATGCGCCGTGCTGCCTCCGCTTCTCCCAGACTCAGAAGCGGTGGCTGGATTCGGTCGGATAATTCCGCCAAGGCGACGCCCACGGATTCGGCTTGTAGGAGACCAAAGCGATCGATCTTGATTGCCAGTTGATCGAGAAGATCCCATCTCCTCCGAGACTCTTCGGGCAAGGTTTCGAACACTCCCTTGAAGTGCTGTTTGCAACTTTCGATACCCTTGCATTTCTTCAAGTCAGACTCCAAATCATCGAATTCGGCTTCCCCAAAGGCATCGGATTGGACTCCAAATATGAAGTAGCGCGGGAAAAACGCAGGGTGGAAGATTCTTCGCCCCTTCTTGGCCTCCAATGAACTTCCGCCTCTAGCGAGGGCGTCGCCGCGATATTCCCGCACGGCAGGAAACAGCTCACACAGTAGTTCCGTAACCAGCGTTCTTTTAGCGCTATCCAACGGATGCAGAAGGCCGTCAAGAAACTGCTTGCGCAGCTCTGTCTCCTTCGCATCGTCGGGGTGCAGTCTTTCCGGCCAAGTTTCAATCATCCACTCACCGTAAAAGAAGTAGCGGCGGTGAACGTAGATTCCCTCGTAAATGTCTGGCGCAACATCCCGAATGATCTCCAAGAGGATGAAATCAGCCAGACATATCTCTTTCGCAATGGGCACAATGGCTGTTGCGATGCGGTTAAGGAAGAGCTTGATTCGACGCAGGTTTGAGAAGTAGTGACTCAGGTGAACCTGCCACAGCGGACTAAAGTGCTCTTTGAATTTCGTCTGTTCGTTCTCTGTTCCTAGCAGCCCGTGCGCTTTACACAGCGTCTCGAACCTCCTATCAAACTCCCTGGCAAGAGTGTTCGAGTCAATCCTCGGCAGTGGTGTTTGTAGCGGGAAGAACTTCTCAAGGTAGCGCCTTGCATCCTCGGTGCTCATTCGATTGGCAGCGAGCACTCGGGCAAGCCCCTCCTTGTCGAATGCACACAAATAAGTCACGTTCGAGAACTCAGGTGCCCGCATCAGCTTCAAAAGAACGTCCAATTCTCTCACTTGCATTCGATCCATGTCATCAACGACGACGACGACTCTAACGCCGAGATTCTCCAAAGATTCCTTCAGCTGTCGAATCTGGTCCTCTTGGGAGGGCACACGAAACAGCTCCTTCAGTGCGTCACCAAATTTCGGGACAAAGCCAACGAGTGAACTGGCGTACCGCTTCAAGGCGTCGCCCAGCCTCCCGTATACGAACCGCTTCTGAAGCTCTTTGGCAATGCTGTTGAACAGCGTGCCGACGAGAACGTCCTCGCTCGTCGCGAGGGAGGACACAAAAGGGACGACGACCATGTCCGGACACTTCTGTCTCAGGGACTCCCTGAGGAGATTGAGGGCCGACGTTTTACCGTCCCCGTAGGCTCCCACAAGAGCTATCACCGACGCGGCGCCATCGGAGAGCTCTTCAGTTAGCTTTGAGACTAGGCTCTGGCGACCCAAGATGTCTCGTTTACTCGTTTCGATCGGAATATCCGAATCAATATCGTTCGGGCCTGTGGGTACACGGCGCTCTTCAGTTCGAAGCAGCACGGTGGCGGACAGCATGATCGAAACAACAAGCACAAGCACTGAGGACCCATACCAGCGCTCTGCCACCGACCAAAGTTCCAGAGGTGAAAATACCAGCCATATTAGAAATAAACCGTTGGATGGGTCCACTTTCCATGAGGCGAGCAGCCTATGGCAGTAACGGAGTGCGGGCTGCCAGCACAAGGAAACGCCGAGGGTTACAATCACAACCCAGAATAGCCAAGCCCGGCTTGGCCAAGCGACAGTGCCACCGACCGACGATTTGAGCAGTCGCCAAGCAGCGAGGAACAGGTTCTCCAGAGTGGGAACGGCCAGACCGACCAAGCTCCCGCCGAGAGCGCCCCGTAGCATTGCCGGGTAGTGGATTGAGAGCGAACGCACGAGCTGGTCCTTTAGGCGGTTGGCGGTTACGCTGCCGGACCCCGACTCGTGATAAGAACTCATCGCAAATATTCACCCAAGCCAACGAGCGCCCTCTGAGATACGGCTGCCGGAATTCTACATCCATTTGTCCCCAGGTAACAGCCTCGCGGATTGCCTGAGTAGATGCCGCTCCAATCATCAGCTCGAACGCCAGAAGGCCGAGGCCGTGAGCGCCGAACAGGATAGAGGATGAGTCGCTCGAAGACTACGCGGGACGCAGGCGAATCCGGCTTGTGGATCCAGCGCTGATGATCGGGCGACAACCCACCCGACGGAACCAGACAATGCACGTCCGGATTGCAACGACAGATTCTGCCCCCAGGTGTGAAGGATGTAGATCACCTTGGCGTTTCGCTGGCAGAGGGGATTGAGTTCTTGGGGCAACCGACTCGAACCGCCGTGTACGGACCCGTACGCATGGTGGTGTGGCAGGGGTCGGCGGGTGAACGCCGCCCCTATGCCGATCGAGTCGCCTACTGTTTACCGAGAGCCATGGAATTTCTTGACCTTTACCTACCTAGCAGCAGTAGGACCATCTCGTACCCATCCACCGTGGGAAGTTTCCACTTTGTAACTTCCGGCCAAACAATGGTTCAAACCCTTGGATCACAATTTCGGCGTGTGTTGGATCTAAAAGACTTCCGGATTTGTCGGCGGCCAAACGATGGTTCAAAAACGGCCAAACGATGCTTCAAGTCACAGCTGCTGCTTGTGACTATACCCATAACTTGGCCGCGGTTGGACCGATAAGTTGGCCGCGGGGGCCGTAAGAACCCCCTTTGTTTTCAACGGACCTGTCTGGGAGTACCTGACCAGTTGGACCCATAAAATGGCCGCGAGTGCAGATCAGACGCATAAGTGTCATAGACCGGCATATCGCCGCCCCGCTCTAGGTAACCAGGAGGTGACTACTTGCTAAGTGGAGACCGAGAGCCTATTCTTGAAGAGAAAGGAGGACAGCACAAATGAGCAACCTTCCCGAGCACAGCGCTGTTTGTGGCATTGATGGATGCGGCCCGACGGCCAGAAAAACTCATCAGCCGGAAAAAACCATCGAGACTTCGCCGGCGGCGCGGCATGAGCTGACCATCGTTTCTGATGTCATCTGCCCCTGGTGTTTCGTCGCTAAGAAGAATCTCGAAAGGGCTCTCGGTCTCCTGCCGAACCGCCGCGACTACTCCGTCGTCTGGCGACCCTACGAGCTGAACCCTGGCATGCCCAAGGAAGGCATGGATCGGCGGGAATACCGATCCCGCAAGTTCGGCTCCTGGCAACACTCACTAGCCCTCGACGCGCAAGTCGCCCAGGCTGGGCAGCAGACCGGCATCACCTTCCGCCATGACCTCATGAAGCGCACCCCGAATACGCTCAATGCGCACCGCCTGATCTGGTTTGCGCAGCACGAAGGAGTGCAAGATGCCGTGGTCGAAGGCCTGTTCAAGGCTTACTTTACCGAAGGCCGGGACGTCGGTGACCTTGAGGTTCTGGCTGGCCTGGGTGCCGGGGCCGGCCTCGACCGAGCGAAAACCTCCGCGTTTCTAGCCAGCGACGAGGGCGCGGAGGAGGTCCGGCTGGAGGAGCGCAAGGCGGTGTCGAAAGGCATCGGCGCCGTTCCGACACTCATTCTGGACGGCGAAGAACTCTTCTCTGGAGCCCGCAAGCCCGATGCGATCGCTGCGCACCTAACCGAGGCGGTTGCGCATGCAAAGTGACGCGCTGAGATCGCTCCGCGTCGGCATCAACGGCGGCTCGATCGGCGGCCTGTGTGCTGGCGTTGCCCTCCGCGGCAACGGCGCACGGGTTGATATTTACGAACGGATTGCGGGACCCATGGAGACGCGCGGGGCCGGCATCGTTGTGCAGCATGAGCTGACAAACCTGCTGGAGCAATTTGGCGCGCCTGCGTTGCCGCATACCTGTTGCAGTTCGCGACGATACCTCGGCCCGGACGGCGGCGACGGAGACCTGCAGCCGATGCCACAGCAGTTTACGTCATGGGAAGCAATCTACACGACGCTTCGTGCCGCGTTCCCCGGCGCGCACTATCACACAGGTGCGTCGATTCTTTCCTTCGAGAACACCGCGAACGGCATTGATATCGAGCTGTCGGGGAAGGCGCGACGAAGCGTGGACCTCGTCGTATGTGCCGACGGGGCCCAGTCGGAGACACGGCGGCGCCTTCTCCCGGAGGTCATGCCGCGCTATGCAGGATATATCGCATGGCGTGGATCGCTGCCCGAAGCTGATGTGGCGGACCACCTTGCCTCCTTTTTCGACGACAAGTTCAGCTTCTCCGACGCCCGAAGCGGAGGGCACATTCTCGTCTACTTGATTCCCGGTGCGAATGCGGATACGACAGCCGGCAAACGGCTCCTGAACTGGGTCTGGTACGTCCATGCCTGGGATGCTGAGCTTCCCGAGCTGCTAACGGATAAGGATGGCCGCCGTCACCACTCGTCACTGCCGCAGGGAGGCGCGACCGAAGCCGCAGTTGCGGCCCTCCGCGACCGTGCGCGGCGCGAAATCCACCCGCGCATGGCGGAGCTCGTTGCTTCAACACCTGATCCGTTCATTCAGACGATCGTCGATGTCGTCGTGCCGAGCACGGTCTTCGGCAGGGCCTGCCTCCTCGGGGACGCGGCTTTCGTCGTCCGGCCGCACACGGCGGGAGCTACCGCAAAAGCGGCGAGCGATTCAATGTTTCTCGCGGAAGCTCTCGTCCAAGCGCAAGGAAGCGTCCCGCAGGCGCTCCAGGCCTTCGAGTCAGCGCAAATACATTACGGCATCCAGATGCACCGCTACGGTGTCGCTCTTGGCAACCGCTGGGCGCTGCCGGCGTCACGCGTATGACAGCGCCTGAAAAGCGCCGCCACGGCCGAAGCGCACGATAGACTCCATGGTCTCTTACAGCTACTATGTCTCCAGATGGCAACCAAGAGCAGTTCATCGGACATCTTTGACGAACGCTACCCTGTTCGCCGGGTCCTCAACCTGATTGGCGACAAGTGGACGCCTGTGGTCCTGTTCTGCCTCTCCGGCGGGGTACGCCGGTTCAACGAGTTGCACCACCACATCCCCGACATTTCCAAGAAAATGCTGATTCAGGTCCTGCGGCGACTGGAGGCGGATGGCCTCGTCGAGCGCAAGGTCTATCCCGTCGTGCCGCCAAAGACCGAATACCGCCTGACGCCGACCGGCGTGAAACTCCACGAGCCCGTGGCCCAGCTATGCCGGTGGGCCGCCGCGAACGCGGCTCTGCTCGATAAGATCGAGTCGCGCAGCAAGACTTGAGGTGACACAAGGAGTTGGGGCCTCGCCCCTTCGAGTTCGGGAAGACGGCTGCGGGACTGAGCTATTCGGGGCATACCACCCCCAGAAGGAGATGATCCGCATCTGGATCCGCACGGCCGTCCAGAAATGGGTCACGTGGTACTACACGTTTTTCTCGACGCTCTGCCACGAGTGGCACGACGGAATGCCAGGCCAGCAAAGTCGTCTTAAGGAGAAACAACTAACTCTCTCCCTGTCGGGGGAGAAGGGGGGCGCGAAGCGCCGGGTGAGGGGGGGCACCTTCGTCACTCTATTAGGTAACGCTCGATGATTCCGCAGGATTGCCGAAACGACACGAACTGACAGCCACACTACGAAACGGTTTGATCTCAGCGGAGCCAATATCCGACAACGGTTCCGATGAACCCGAATGCGGCCTTCTGAAGAGGTTCTGACCCTTGCCTCGTAAGGATCACATAGAAGCTGAACAGCAGAATCGCGCAGCTCACGAGGATCTGCATTACAACCTTGGAATATTGCGCCGCCAATGACGCCCTCACCTGTGCTTCTGCTGGGTCGATTCCAGCATTCACCGGCTGTCGCCTGGCATCCAGCACCGACACGACAAACTCCAACTGATTACCGAATATCTTCCTCATTTAGCTGCCTCTTTATCGCTTTTAGAAGAACCGGACTTCGGGGGGTGTGGACAATATGCTGGCGGCGTCGCCGAGTCTTCGCAGACCCAATAATAAAGCAAGCCAATCACGATAAGCCCGCCCACGATCATCGCTACAACTTTGACCGTTTCCGCTGAACTCGACATACGGAGCGGTATACTCTTGCTAAATACTAATAGCACGCTGGCAAGCGAAACGCTGGGATTGGCCGCAAGCAGATTCTCAACGGACGCCAGACCGGTAGCAACGTCTCTGAAATCTAATTCTCTATTTGTCAGCACTGCGTTGTTGGGAGGCGCTTCAGCATGGATCGTGTCACAAGATAACACCACTCCCACGCGCTTGCCCAAAGCCTGATACAGGGCATCTATTCGAATCGAAGACCCATCGGGCAGCTTTAAAAGACCTCGATCATTATGAGCCACCACTACGAGCGGATCACGACTGTCCCGCTTCGCTTTTGAAACCAGGACCTCAGCAAGGGAGCGCCCATTAAGGGCGTAGTTCAGCACTTTCGAGTTCTTTAAAGCGCGGAATTGGCCTGCCGTGTCGTCGAGATACTCTACTGCGGGCCCGCTCGCCGACGGAGGAATACCAAACACGTTTTGCACGCCCAAGGCATCCGTCGGAATCGCCGCCACAATCTCAGGCTGCCCGGCTCGCGAGCGAAGAATGGGGTTAACACTCCCGCCGCCATTAGCGCTTGCTATGCTGAAAAGGGCTGCCGAGCTCTCCAGCCCAGATGTAAACTGCGCATCTGCTAGGTTCCGTTCATTGATCACCAAAATATCGTCACGTTTGGCCTCCGCGGCGGCTGCTTTGAAGGTGTTAACATCCGCGTCTGTTAAGTCCACGATGTGTTGAGCATCTTGTGTGTCCTTCAAGCTAGCAAGAAGTCTTGCGGTCTCTTGTGAGTTCCCAATTGACTCAAGAAGCTTTCTACAAGTTTCCTGCCGCTCCGTTTCCTTTGCACCTTGAAGGGCGAGCGCGTAGGGAGCGTGCAGAAGGGAGACGCATAAGGCCATGGCCGTAAGCTTCACGCCTATCCCCTTTGTGGCCATCTCAATTGAAGGTCTCCTGTTCTTAGAATCCTACAACCGAGGCACCGCTGATAGACTTGAGCTCTGAAAGCATTGCCTCAGGCATGTTGACGTGTCCAGAGAACCAATCCGATCTGGCCCAATCATAAACACTCCACCAGGACGCCTTGGTCAAATTCTCAGCGGAGGGTGGGGTGGCGGAAACGGCTAAAATACTGGGGAGTCCCGGAACCGCCAGTTTCGACAGCGTGCTGACCTGATAGCGTTCACCGGGAAGCGTGCTAAGGAACGATTGATCGAAATAACCACTGCTGGTAACCTGCCTCCTCACCTGAGCGAGGACGTCCTTCTTGTGTTCTTCCGTCCAGTCCTTCTCAGTGAGTTCCTTTTGAATGTGGGCAATAACTGTGTCTGTCTCATTTTCCAAAAGAAAATACAGCGTGATTCCCTTAAAATACGGTCTGACATCATCGCGGAGCAAAAACTCCCTAAGCCTTTGCGAGAACGGGCACCACGTTGCGACTGCTATCACGACGGCCGACCGCAGGTTGATGCCTACCTCGTTTCCACCTGCAAGCTTGAGTCGAAGGACTTGCGGTGCCTCACTAGCGCTTATTGTCTTAAGGACGTCCGCTGCAGCTTGCGCCTGCTGCTTGTTGGAAGAGCTTTGTGCAATCTGGGATAATTGCGCAATTGCAGGAATCCCTATCTGTTGTAATGCGACTCTCGCATGTGTGCCAACCGTGTCATCGGCAAGAAGTGACGCGAGTCCGGCTATACTGTCTTGAGATTGAGATCCAATCCAACCGAGACTGTCGGCTGCTGCGCTTCTAACGGTGAAGTCTTCATCCGTAAGCAGCGTATTTAAAGCAGGCACTGCGAAGGCTGCGTCGGACTTGTAAAAGCCGAGGAATGAGGCCGCGGCTGCCCTAATCGCCGCGTTGTTATCCTTCAATAGAGGCAATACGTCGTTCAGGAGCTCAGCGGCGGCAATCCCGTTACTGCTAAGATAAGACAGGGTTTCGAGTCGCACCTGTCTATCTGAGTCCTTTAGTCCAGCCTTCAACACGGCTTCAATTTCTGACGCAGGCGTCCCGAGAGTTATGTAGCCTTCTAATACAGCCTTTCTGACATCAGGGTCCGGGTTGTGGAAAGCCTGAGTTAGACCCCCTACGGATTTCAATCGGGTTAGCGACTCAATGGCGGCGACTCGCACCTCGGAGTCGGTGTCCGAAGCCGCCGTGACCAATTTCTCGGCTGCTGACCTGGCCCCGTCCACATCGTCAGGAGACACAACGCCGGGAATTGCGGCGACAGCAGAGTTCCTGACTGCGCGATTATTGTTCCTGGATAAGCGGTCCAAGGCCAACGCCATATCTGGGCTTTGCAGTTCAAGATTGCCTACTCCTTCTGCCGCAGCAGCAAGAATGTGAGGGTCCGGATCGTTTAGATGCTGCGCTAGGAATGATCCCGCTCTTTCGACTGAAGGCGCACAATCATCGATCGCGACGGTGGCGGCTTTGATGAAATCAGGATTTGAAGGCATCTCGCCTTCTTGTAGCGCCGTAATCATCGCATTCGCATTGGAGGCAATCTCCGCCAGCGACTGAAATTCCTGGACCTGGAGCTCCGATGACTGAAACTCACCGACGGAAGCGATTAACACATCGATAACATGACATCTGGGCTTTGCACCGCGAAGCTCCTGTGTCGTGGTGGCGATAACGGACCTGAGTGTGACGAACTCCATACCAATAATTTCCGTTAACCCCACCGATTGCTGCACGCGGCGGTTGGAAAAGCCGATTGCTGCCAAGGATTTCGCAGCCTGCACTCCAACGCGAACATTCTCATCGCGAAGTGCCGCGACCAAGGCGTCAATCTCCGTCTCACTCGTGCTTAATGGCCCTAATGTTTTCGCAGCTGCTTCTCGAATATCTGGATCTTCGTCCTTCAGTGCACCCATGATCGCCGCTTTGGATGTTGCTTCCTGTGGAATCTGCTCGTCGCTGCTGCTATGGAGGGCGTCCAAAGCATTCAATGCCGCAACCTTGACCTCGCTGTGCGGGTCAGCGAATCTCTCAGCCAATGCGTTTTCAATATCGACCAGGCTGCTCGCGGCTTTGCGGCTCTCCGAAAGGGGCCACTCATAGCGAGAGAGCTTTCCTAAACTAGTAACAGCTTGCTTCCTCACAATGCTATAGGCATCATGGGTTGAAGCGATTAACGCGGCCAGCGTCAATTGTGTTGTGGCGACATTGCCTATCGCCCTCACACAGGCTTGGCGAACCCACGGATCAGGGTCCGCGGTCCCCAATTCCGCGAGACGCTTCACCAGACTCTCGTCTGACACTTCGAATCGCCGGGCTGCGATTGCGATAGATTCCCGTAATGTGGCCGAGTCGGGGTCGCTGAGGGCTTGCAGAGAGGCATCTACGAGGTCTCTGGGCCATTGGCCGTCAGGAGCAAGAAAGTTCAACGTGCTGTCGGGTGCCTCATCCTCCTCAGGTGACTTGTCCGGATCTCCCGCTAACTTTAACAGAGACTCGACGGCGTCCAGCTTAACGTCTAATGACTTGTCACGCAGCGACTTGGCGAGAAGTAGGAAGAACGCGGTTTCGGCGTTTCCGTATCTAAGTGCGAAGGCAACAAAGTCTCTGACGCCTTCGTCCGGGTCGTCTTGCAGCGCCGCAACCATTTCTGCGGCATGGGGATCACTGCGACCCAAAAGAACGAATGTGATTGCCGCTGACTGACGAACTCTTGAGGACGAATCATGAATCAAAGGAGCGAGGCTGGAGACTTGTTCGGGCTTGAGGGATTGAACGCTTTGCAGAGCACGCACTGCGTTGCGGCGAACGTCCGCATCTTTCGCTCGGAGAGCGAGCCGGAGCAACAAGTCCGCTGTGCTGTCAGTATTTGCAGTCAAGTTGCCTAGAGCTTCAAGAGCGGAAGCCCGAACCTGCGCTGAAGGTGCCTTCTCGGAGAGTTTTGCTAAAATGGGCACTGCAGCCGATTGATCGCACTTGATATCCTTCAGAATCTTCAGTGCGCCAAGTTGTACTGATGTGTCGGGGTCTTCGAGACTCGTGAGCAGGTTGTTAATCAGGCATTTTGCGGACGGCTCGATTGTCGGAGTAGCCTGTATTGCTGCCAATCGCACGGTTGCCACGGGATCACCCAGTGCGGTTGTGATGGCGTCGACTTCGGCTTGTTCCGATATTGGAGACCGGCCCAGGCATCCTATCGCTAAGATTCGCGTCTCCGCGTCAGGAGATGAGGCCAGTTGTGTCACCGCGGACAGGACAGATTGAGGCAACTCTTGCTGCTTTGTAAGCTCTTTTAGAGCCTCATACCTGACGTGCAAATCATCATCAGCCAAGACCGCGCGTACATCACCCTGGGAACCGGGCAGCGCACCCACCAACGCAGGGAGTTGGGTAATTCTTTTCTGCGGATCCTTCGAGAGCTCCACATGGTCCTGACCAGCTGCGGGCAGGTTCCCCAGCAACCAGGCGAAAGCAACGAGGCCGACGGCATACCGGCGCATGAAGGCTGGTGCACCGAAATCGCTTGGTGTGATTGAGCGACATTTAGGGAGTGCCACTTGCTCCTCCGTAATAGCGGGAATTTCTCTTTTCGATTCTCAACCGACGGTCACGATACGCCTTGCCACGTCTGAGCCGGAATTTCCCTTTTCAACTGTCGAGCGTCGGTTAACATACAACTGGCCGCTGCTGAATGCAACTGTCCACCGGGTTTGCGACTCTCCGAGCCCCAGGGGACTGCGGCGGCGGTTCAGTTTCCACGACCCTGAGGGTCCCGAGGCGTGGAACCGGCCCTCCTTCGACCGATCCGTGCGACACTTTTCCCAACAACATCCCTGATCTCTGTAATCTCCCTGCCGTTGGCTGGTCTACCCCGTCGGGAGGGGCAGCAACTTGATCCGGATTACCATCGACGCGAACAGCCGCCGCGTCAGATGGCTCTCAGCCAACAGCAGCCAGTAATATCGGGCGTGCTTCACCAGCCGTCCGCCCGTCTTCATCAACCGTTGCTGCAGGCTCGTCAGCGACCAATTCCCAATCCGCTGCGGCAGCACCAACCGACGCCACAGGTTCCCCAGGTTTGTAGGCGATCACACTCAGCCACAGACGCACCTCGTTCTACCGGAATCGGTGGCAGCTCAGCCGCGTCATCTTTACCGCCTGCTTGCCTTCCTTGATCCACTGCTCGGCGGTCCCGCGTTTGTTGTAGAACCGGACCACGGCCCGGCTGGGCAGCGCTAGGTTAGTCACAATGAAGCCCACCCGCGGGAACAACTCCCCGGTGTGATGCTCCACCTTCGCCGCCACTCGGCGGGCCGTCTTCCAACTGGCGGCTTGGTAGAGGAACCCTTTGTACTCGACCAGCGGCTTCTGGCTCGGCCTTGCCACCGGGCGCGGCAGTAGTTCGGCAATGTCCCGCTCCAGGCTATCGTTGGCTGCGATGCGAATGGCGTATTTCACCCCGCGCTCTTCCAACGCCTCGTGGACTTCGGGCCGGGCAAAGGCCGCATCACCCCGGAAGGCGACCTCCTTCCCCATCTGTTGCTGCCGCTCGATCTCTGGCAGTAACAGCTCTTCCCAGCCGTCGGCGCTGTGCACGTTGCCGGGCCGCAGCTTGGCCGCCAGACAATCACCCTGGCTGTTGAACAAGAGCAGAGGATGAAAGCAGGTGGACTCGAAGTACCCGTTGTAGGCGCTCTCTTCCTGCTCTCCGTAAACCGGCGAGGTCAACGCCGCTCCCCGATCCCAAATCTTCTCCGAACCGATCAGACGAAAAGTCGGGTCCTGGGAAAGCCTCTCCGCGTCGTTGAGGTCCTCGTAACCCGCCAGGCGGCTGTAGACCGATTGCCGCAGCAGGTCGACGAAAGCAAACTGCGTGTTCTTATTAATTACCACGGCGTGAATCCGTCAGATGCTGCTGGATCAGTTCTCCAAACCCGAGTCGCACGTCGAGTTCGCGTACCAGAATCAGGCCGGCATCGGAAGTGACGCGCGAACCCTGGAAATCGATCTTGAGAGTGGCGTTAAAGGAGAGCTGAAAAGGCTGCTTTGGGTCTTCACCCGCTGGGTATCTACCTCCGCAGAGCAGTCATCGCTTTCGCACCCGCATGAAGATTGATGAAAACGCTGCTTCGAAGGTTCACGAATAGAGTTCAAATCGGAAATCCGGGTTTGAATCGCTCCTAAGCAACTTGACCGTGGTTCCCGTCTCGGCAATCTCGCTAACTAAGCCGCTCTTCGAGAGCGCAGTGAGTTGCAAACCCATGAATCTCCGGCCTAAAGCCTTTCTGGTGAGACGACTGATTGATCCGTAGCCAACTTATGCTTTATTTCCGGCCAACTCATGCTTTAAGTGACACTGTTCTTCTGCTGCCTTTTATGCTTCCAGGAGGAATCCAGTGCGATTTTCGGGCAAATCCCGTCTTGGCTTCTACCCGCTGCCCATAACCGAAGCGCAGCGCATCCGTAGGTTCCTGTCGTTTCCTGATGTCGCCTCGACGGCACTCGATCCGTGCGTCGGCGATGGAGTGGCGTTCGAAGCGATCACGAGTGGTGGCGCGGTGCTTCGCTATGGCATCGAACTAGACGCCTACCGCGCCGAGCAAGCAAAGGAACGAATTCCAAACACGGTTCAAGGCAATGCGCTCGAAGTGCACTGTCCGGTCGATAGCCTTGGCTGTGTATTCTGCAATCCTCCATACGATTGGACTCTGGGTTCTACGGAGAGTCGTCGTGTTGAACAGGTCTTCCTGAGTCACACCTATCGTTGGCTGAAGCCGGGCGGCATCCTGGTGCTCGTCATCCCCGGAGAGAGACTCGCCGAGTGTAGCCAGATTCTCGCTTCACACTTTCGAGACGTACGCGTTTACCGGCTGGAGGCGCCGGAGTGTGTGCGCTACAAGCAGGTGACCGTCCTGGGGGTGCGACGAAATCGGCGTGAGCGGGAGCGTCTCACGGACAGCGACATCGGCCGGGCGCGACTTCACTACGCCAGCCTGGCGAGAACTGCCATGCAGCTACCTGCGCTGCCTGTCGAACCTGACGGATGGTACAGCGTGCCGCCAGGCGGTCCCGTACAGCTTGTCTATCGGGGACTGCCACTTGACGAGATTGAGGACATGCTGCCGTACTCCCCCGCCTACCGCCAGGCCGGCCGCGTTCTCTTCGCGGAGCCAAAGTCCGGGGAGGGTCGGCCGCTGACACCACTCCATGCCGGACACGTCGGGCTCCTGGCTTGCTCCGGAGCCTTGAACGGCATTTTTGGATACGAAGATCAGCGGCATATCGCTTTCTGGCAAGCTGTAAAGGTGGTCGACAAAACCACCGAAGAAGACGAGCAAGGGGTAATTACAATCAGAGAGAAAGAGCGGTTCTCGAACGATTATATGGAATCTGCTAAGCGTTTCAGGGAATTTGGCTCCGATGCATTTTCTTGAAACCAGTTCTTGTTTGCTCTCGCCTTTTCTCACGGCAGGCGTCTAATCGACCATCCGTTGT
>Ga0335085_10008171_pt1 | contig 16019 bp, 9 predicted proteins | sample Lox_Sample_45_FD_206712 | JGI IMG/M metagenome (GOLD analysis project Ga0335085, IMG submission 206712) | Soil microbial communities from Loxahatchee National Wildlife Refuge, Florida, United States - Lox_Sample_4.5 | ecosystem: Environmental > Terrestrial > Soil > Wetlands | place: USA: Florida...
CTGCCATAAGGTCCCCAGCGTTATGACGAAAACCAGGGCCCCGAGGCTATTCTTGTTAGTCGTCACTCCCGTATTGACGATCCCATCTCCCCATTCACTAAATCCGCGGCCAAGTTCCGGGTAGTACTTGATGAAAAGGACAGACACGGGCAAGAGGACAAAGCCCAAACGCGAGAAAAAGCGCTTGAGGGCCGCGGTCGGTTGAGCGTCCGTAACTACGATCAGGACCATGACCACATCGCCCAGACCCCTGATCCATCGCTTAAAGCCCCACCCGGGATAATCGGACCAAAGGAGGCTAACCAGGGCATAAGAAAAGTACAGCACGATCGGCCAACTGGCTTTGAGCAGACCCACCACGTCTCTGCGGCGCCGAATCAGAACGATTACTGCCAATAACATTATCGCGCCGGCAACAAGCTGGTCGAGCGGGCTGCTCGCGGGAAGCTGACCTGTGGCCTGCTCTGGTGCGTCGATCCCGAGCCAGACGGAGGCAGGCCGGGACCCGCTGCCGGTCCCCAGCCAGATTATGGGCAGCCAGAGGGCCTTCGAGGTACGCGCCGACTTATCGCGATCGAGGAAAAAAAGGCCGGCGATTCCAACAATGAAAGCGAAGAGTGCAATCGATGGACTCATTTTACCGGGCTGCATCCTAATTGCGCCAAATGCTGCTCAACTATCGGATGACTTTCTCCTTCCATCAGGGGTCGCTGGCAGTGTGTGACCGGCTTGCACGGCTGGCGACGCCTATCCCAGCGAAGTTTAGGTGACGAGCTCCCGTCCCTCCGTCAGCGAAGGACTGGCCTGGAAGTTGCGATGCAGCCAGCGGATGTGACTGATGTCCCACAGCATGTTGATTGAATCGGTGACGAGATTGACCTTCGAGCCAGGTTGCGCGACCCAGTTGACCGGAATTTCAATCGTCGACAGCGCCAGCCGGCGCGCTATGAAGAGGATTTCGACGTCAAAGGCGAAACCCACAGTCTTCTGCCTCGAGAAGATGGTCGCAGCCGCCTCGCGGCGGAACATCTTGAAGCCGCACTGCGTGTCGGCAATGCCCTCAAAGGCGAAAAGATTCACGAAAAAAGCAAAAGTGCGTCCGATGAACCGCCGATGGATGGAGGTCTTGACCTCGACTTCCCCCGGGCGCTGCACGACCCGCGAGCCAATGGCCACGTCGTGACCCTCTTCGATGGCGGCGAGAAGTTTCGGAATCTCACCCAGCGGAGTTGCCCCGTCAGCGTCCATGAAAAGGACAAAACGACCCTTTGCATTGAGCATCCCCATGCGGACAGCGGCGCCTTTGCCCATGTGCGGGCAGGCGAGGGCGTGGACTCGCACGTCGCTTTCCTCGAAGAGACGCGCAAGTGCAAAAGTCTCGTCCCGGCTGCCGTCGTCCACAATAATGAGCTCGAAATTGAGGTTTCGAGTCGTACACCAGTGAATCGTTTGGAGTACCGTGCGTGGCAGGCGTGCCTGCTCGTTATACGCGGGAATTACGATCGAGAGCTGAATCTCGCCACGGGATGGGGGCCTCAGTTCGACCGACGAGCTGAGCTGACCCAGGCTCGACCGGGTCTCCTCGATGGCCGACGAAGCAGCGGCGGACGCGGGGCGAGGAAGGGCCGGACGCTTGGGGTGGGCGAGCGGTATCCGGTGGAAGCCCCCAGCCAAGTAGAGGACGCCACCGCTGACTGTCGTGAAGAAGTACTGCCCTGCGTGCTGTAGTATAACCATAGCTAAGGCGATGTGCGGGGAGACGCCGGAACTAATGAGAAAAACCGGGCCGGCGGCTTCGATGGTTCCGATGCCGCCCATCGTGAGGGGGATGAGCGACGCAAAGTTCACAACGACAAGCATTAGCAGCGCCGTGTGCAGGCTCATGCGGTCCCAGACGGCCAGCCCAACGAGGTAATAGGAGGCGACCTCGATTCCCCAGATGATGACAGTAGTGGTTATGGCGCCGAGCATGCGCGGCAACGTCCCTAGCGGAAGAAGGCCGTCAAGGAACCGGGTTGCTTTGTCCCGTGCGAACGCAGTTACATGCCCGGGGAACTTTCGGTTCGCGGCGCCAATGAAGGACCGGATCCACTCCTCGTGGCGGAAGCTGAGGACAAGCCCCGCGGCAAGGAGAGCAAAGGCGAGCGAGACCGGGAACAGCGCCACCTGGAGTCGGCGGTCCATGGGAATAACGCCGATGGCGACGAGGCCGAATACGCCCAGGACCAGCCCGTCAAGAATACGTTCTGCCGCGATGGAGCCCAAGGCGGCGGTTCGTCCGCGGTCGCCGCCTGTCTTCGCTGCCGCACAATGGGCGCGCAGGACCTCCCCCCGCCGGCCGGGGAGGACATTATTGCCCATAAAACCGATCAGAATCAATCGTAGGGAGTCCCAGTAGCTGAGGCTGCGTTCCCAGATCCGCCACCGTGCCCCGCGCAGAAGATAGGCGGCCACCATCAGCGTGAGGCCGAGTATCAGCAGGCCGAGATGCGCCTGGCGAACAGACGCCATCGCCTGTCTCACGTCGAACCGCCAGAGCACAGCGTGGAGGATGAGCCCCACCAATACCAGCGAAATCACGACCTCGACAAGCCGCTTCATTGATTTCCCTTCCCGACGCATTCGAGCATTGCGTCGCAGGCCACTGCTCGGCTCGCCGAAGGCTGGCACACAGCCTCGTGCAACGTGCCGTTCGCGCCACTAAACCTTCTCAGTGCCGCGACCAGCGCCATGCACGCAAGGATTGACAGATATGGGATCACCGGCGCGCAGTATCGCGCCTGGGCCAGAATTGGAACCGAAACGGCCACAATGTAGATGATCAAAAGAGTTAGGAGGCCAACGTCTTTGAATCGGCCAGCTCCCAGGCAGAGTACGATAGCTGTGCCAGCCAGAGCGACCAAAGGAAGCTGTATAATAGCGTCCAGGGCCACTGACTTCCAGGTTTTGCCGGCACACCAGAAATTGAATGAGTTGAAGGCTACCGTTCTGGCAAACAGTAAAGGAGATCTTTCGTATTGGTCCACGACTCGTCTGAACAGATAATTAGAAAATGCTACCTCATCGGCGCTGGAATAAAAATACTGGTAATAGCCAGGCCTGAAATGATATCCGAGCTCCTGAGCCAGCCTGTTTCTCTCCCGAGCGGCATCGGTATCAACCAGCGCATTCCCTATCTCGTGATGTGTAGAAAGATAGAGCCCTGTCTGAGCCGCCACACCTAGGACGCTCGCTGTCGGTACGAATTTTGCCGTAAGTAAATAATTTCGCCTGATCCATGGAGAGAGAACAACGAACATGGCGATTACCATCACGATGATATTTCGGACAACGACAAGCTCCTGACCCCTCCGCCGCTCAACAAGGAGAAGATACCCAAGTAGAACCAGCGGAAAGAGTATGGGTGTGCTTCTTACCATAACCGTTAACCCCAGCACTCCTCCACTTATTAGATAATCCCACCACCTATTGGTTTGGAGCGCCCTGTAGACGGTCAAGATATAGAGCATCAGCATGAGCGTGAATAATACTTCAACACCTCCTCGACTTTCTGCGATCAAGGTTTCAGGATGAAAGAGAAACAGCAGCGCGGAACCGAGAATCACCAGCCGGCTGCTTGACAGTTTGCGCGCGATCCGAGTCATGAGGTAAGCCACGGCAAGGGTCATCGTCATATTTATCAGCTTTACCGCTGTAAGGCTCTTTCCGAACGCTATGAAAATTCCAGCCAAAAGAAGAGGATAGCCGGGTTCCCGCATCAGCGTCTTCGCCGTGTCCGGGTAAAACCGGTAGCCATTGCCTTCCGCCAGATTTGCCGCGAGCGTGTCGTACCCATCGGCGTATCGATTGAGATTGTAAGACGCTCCAACGAGACTTCCCGCCGCGGGAATCAAAACTAAAATAGTGAGCGACTGAAGAGCAACGATGAAAAGACACGGAATTAGCCACGAAGATTTCAATCGCCAATTCATGACACTCCTCTACCTCACGGGAATGAGGCGCCTGTCCCAAGCTGGCTGACCGCGGTTTTCGGTCAGGGCAGCTCGCCCTTCTCGGCCAGACGCCGCACCACGAGGGACGCGCCAATTCCGGTAAGGTGATTCGTATCGCCCGACATAGGAATTGTGTGCGCCGCATCGGCGTATTCGGCACAACCTTCAGCGCCGCAGATCTCCCGATAAAGCGAGACGTAGGGTACATGCCAGACGTTGTCAGCCAAGCTCTGCATCTCCGAGTCTAGGGACCCGAGGCTGGCCACGAGATGCTGACTCGCCAGACTCGGCTTATGGAAGGCGATCGAATAGGCCAATAGCCTGGGTAGAGGGCCGTCGTACTCCGGCACGGGACCGAACACCGTCACGGGCACCTGATGCTGCTTGGTCCAGGCGATGAGTTCGGTAAGCCCTGGCAGATGTTTTTCCTCCCATCGTCCCACGATAAGCACGCGGTCCACCGGATGGGCGGGCAGGTAGGTTTGAAGGATATATTCCATCATTTTCCGGCAATCCTGGGAGCCGGATTGAGGAAGCGCCGGTTCGCAGGCGGCCGTGCTGGCCTGCATGACATTCGCATCCTGAAGCGAAGAAGCAAGCGCGGGCCAAAGCATGTCGGAGTGGCTATCCCCCAGCACGAGATAATTTTTCTTGCCACTCACCTGGTGCAGGCAGGCATTGTAATTATAGTCTTCGAAGTGGTAATCAGTGGTGATAAAGCAGGGCCCCGTCTTCAGGGAATGAATCCCGTCGATGCCGTCGCGGCGGGAGGCGCCGACCATGGTCTCCCCCTCGGATGCCACCTGCACAGCCGCCGCCGGAAAACGCCCCTTGAACCCCCCTGCCAATACGGTCCAGGCGGAAACTCCCACGAGGATGAACAGGACCGAACCGGCTAGCGCGAAAAGCGGCCGCCCGCTCAGGCGCAAAGGACCTAGTCGAAAAGGGCGCTCCACAAACCACCAGGAAAGAACTGCCAGCACGAACGAAATTGCGACTACAACGACCATGTCGATGCGATGCGAGGAGAGCAGCGCGGCGTGCCCATGCGAAGTGAAGGCACCAATGCCGACCAAGATGCCCATGTGCCGTAAAATGACAACCGGCCAGTGCCAGAGATAGAGGGAGTAGGAAATCAGACCGATAAAGACCATCGGGCGGCAGGAGAGCACGGAGCCCACCAGCGACAAACCGCCCTCCCCAGCCCAGATGATGAGAGCCGATCCCACGCAAGGCCCCAAGGCGCTGAAACCCGGAAAGAGCGTCTCCTTCGTATACGTGAGAACCGAAAAGGCAATCATTCCCACCCCCGCAAGGGTGGCCGCATTCCGCAGCCATGCCGATTGCAGACGCGGAAACATTCTCAGGGAGAGAATCGTTCCCAGCAGGAGTTCCCAGGCCCGCGTGTAAAGCATATAGAACGCCGTTTCGGGGCTGTGCGATACGACAATGGCGCTGGTCAAAAGGGAAGCAACGAAAAGCATCACCACCGCGGCCTTGAGCCGCTGGGGAAAGAACTTGCGCACCAGCACCAGAAAAAGCGGGAAGGTGATGTAAAATTGCTCTTCCACCGCCAGCGACCAGGTGTGCAGCAAGGGCTGCGAAAATGGTGAATCGAAGTAGCCGGAGTGCCGCAAGAAATAGAAGTTGGAAAAGGAGGCGGTGGCCGCCAGCATCGACTTGCCGTATGCGACGAGCTCGGAAGGAAGCAGGTAAATGCCAGCGAATATGCCGCATATCGCCAACGTTGCAAAAAGCGCCGGAAAGATGCGGCGGATGCGGCGTTCATAAAAACTGACGATCGAAAAGCGCGACTGGGCGATCTCCGCGAAGACGATCGAGCTGATCAGGTAACCGGAAATGACAAAGAAGACATCCACACCCACAAACCCGCCGGGAACTATGCTCAGCCCCGCATGAAACGCCATGACGCTCAGGACCGCCACGGCCCGGAGCCCATCAATATCGGCGCGATACTTCATCGCAGATCTGGCCACAGGCGCTTCGCCCATAACTACCCATCCCTCCTGATTTCCAATCTTCGCCGGCGCTGGGCAAGTTGCCCGGCCGCTTGTTCAGTTGCCATGCCCATCGCTAGCAGGATCAAAACCAAAAAGATGGTGCGGTCCCACTGGATTTTTGCTATGCCTCTGTGTCTAGCTGATAGATACGGCCGTAAAGGGCTTTCCGCACTGCGCGGAACCTGAAGGCCACGGACTCGGGGACAAGGTCAACAAGTTTATGGTGGAGACCGAGGCGAAAGCTCGCCCAGCCGAGGCGAGTCAACGGGACGTAGTAGCGAGGCAGATCGGTGCGCTGGAACCCATTGCGTTCCTTAAAGTCGCTGAGACTGTCGCGTTGCCTCCGTCCGTAGGAAAAGTTCGAGTAGGTGAGATAAGGAATCTTCCGTTCAGCACACGATCGGACCGCCTGTGCGATCAACGCGTTCGTCGGGGCCTTGTCCCTGTGCTCGACCATTGAAACAATATGCATCAGGTTGGCCTGCGTTTGAGTTTCATCCCATGTCAACTTCACAAAGCCGATCAACTTGTCGACGAGGAACGCGCCGATGAATACGCTACAGTCGAGAAACGTTCCCGCGTACTCATGCGCCCTCTCGAGGCTCATTCCATAGTGAGGAAAGCGCTTTCCTTGGCGGATGGGGCACTCGTTGTAGATCTCCCAGATTCCCTTAACAAGCGATTCATCGAAAGGGACCTCACGGAGAGTCACCCCCTTTTTCTCCGCCTGCTTCGCTTTGTTCCGGGCCTTGAAGCCGATCTGCTGCGTCCACCAGTGGTTGAAAGTGGATACCGGAAGCACAGCCAAGTTGTCCCACTCCATGGGGTAAGCGTATTTCGGTGAGGTTTCAGGTAGTTTTTGCAAGAAGGTGAACAGGTCAATCCGAGTTCCCGACTTCTGAAGGCCTTCGATCACTGCATCTGGATCGTCCAGGAACATGTACAGTTCTCCCTCGAGACGGGCAATCCGGATCAGCCGTCCATCGACTTTGATTTCCTTACCGCAAACCTTCATGATGGGCTCCCAATGCCACCGTAACAGCGCCGGCATACGGCCGAACGAAGCACGGCAGCGACGGTGCGAGGCTAGCCGGGCTGTCGGCAAAGTGAGGCCAACACCGATCGGTAAGGGTCAGAGGGTGGCGGAGAGGGGAGGGATTCGAACCCTTCGGGTGGAGTTACCCACCGCAGCCGGCAAGCCGGCCGCTGCCTTAGCCAACGGCGACCTCTCCACACGCTCAACCTGAAACCGGATGATCCGCGGTAATCGACGACGAAGAGGAATTCCATGCGCGACCACTGGACGACCTTCCTGCCCCGGTTGTAGGGGTGATTCAGAAGCCGGCTGCGGATCTCGCTGATCCGTCGGCTTGCCCGGCAAAGAATTTCGGTTGAATAGACCATGCTGGCATTCTCAGTAGACATTGTGTCGGTTTATTCCAGCGAGGGAGGGGACAGAAGGTCTGTGGCCGGGTCAGGTAGGCCTTTTTCCGTGTCGGGGATTGCTTGGCATACCATAATACCCTGCGGCCCCCGTTACCAGGACCCGGTCGCCCGGGGAAAAGACATTGTGTGTCATGGGCTTTGGCTGCTCCTAACTCAACGCCGTCACAGGCGCCTCGTGTGCCCGCAACCACTCCTCAAAGACCACCAGACTAAATAGCATTTTGTGGTTATCGCTTCGGCCGGAAGCATGTTGATCGAAGAGCTCGCGCACGGCTTCCGGTTGAAGATATTGAAATATTCGGGAGCTGCGGTCGAGAAGTGCTTCCGTCATATGAGTCTCGATGGTGCTGCGGAACCAGTCATCCACCACGTTGCTGGCAAACCCGCGTTTTGGCCGCTTCAAAATCGATTCGGGAAGATAACTTCGGCAAACCTGGCGGTGCAACCATTTCCGGGAACCGTTTCTGACCTTTAAGTTCGCAGGCAATCGTTCGACATATTCAACAATTTCCTTGTCCACAAACGGGACGCGCAGTTCGAGACTGTGCGCCATGGAGAGTTTGTCCGCGTACATTAGGAGTTCATCCGGCAGCGTGGACCGCACTTCGAGGAACTGGAGGCCGCCCAGTTCATCGGTATTGGACATGAGATCAGCCATGTCCGCCCAGCATTCCAAAAGGGTATCGCCGGGATTGGGGCTCAGCAGTCCGTCCTGGAAGAGGTGGTCGACTTGGTCTCCGGGCAGGAGGGACAAAACATATTGATATCTGCGCAACCGATCCGGGATAGCCAAAGAGTAAACCCCCCGCTTCAGGGTCTCATTTCTGGGGAGAGCGCCAATGGCCGACGAAATCGGCGTGCGCATCCAGCCCGGCAACCCAGCCCACAGCGTGCCATAGCGGACGCCCAGGTGACGGCGATAGCCGCCAAACAATTCGTCTGGCCCCTGCCCGACCAGAGCCACTTTGACATCTTGGCGGGCTCGTTCACAAACGAAATACATCGGAACAATCGAAGAAGCGGCAATGGGCTCTTCGAGCAAAGCCACAATCTTCGGGAGCGTCGCCTCAAAAGTAGTCCGGCTAATGGTGACGGACGTATGCTTGGATCCCAGCAGGCGAGCGGTTTCGGCAGCGTCCGCCAATTCGTCGTCGGAGAAGGTGGTGCCGTACCCCACCGAGTACGTCGGCCAAGAAGCACCGTTTTCCTTCATCAAGGCCAGGAGTAACCCGGAATCGATTCCGCCACTCAAGAGCAAACCCACCGGCACATCGCTTATGAGCTGGCGTTTCACGGCGCGGTGATAGAGCGTCTGCAACTCGTCTCGCGCCTCGTCCACCGACTTGGCCGGGGCAAAGGGCGTGGGTTGGAATCGATACCATCGGCTGACCTGATAAGAGCCGTCTTGGACGGTGAGCTTGGTTCCCGGGGCGAGCTTGTGCACACCCTTGATGATCGTGTACGGCGACGGCGTGTAGCGATAGCGGAGAAAAAGATTCAACGAAGTCGGGTCGATCTCGGCCCGGCCCGGCATCGCGGCGCGAATCGCGCGCATCTCCGAGCCGAAATATAAACGATCCCCATCGATTCGGTAGTAGAGCAGCTTGATTCCAAAGGGATCTCGCGCCAAGAGCAACCGCCGTTTTCGCACGTCCCAGACGGCGAAATCGAACATGCCATTGAGGCGATTGAGCACCTCATCGCCCCACTGCTTGTACCCATGAATGATCACTTCAGTATCAGAGTTGGTGCGGAAAACGTGGCCATAGCCTTCCAGCTCGCGGCGCAGCTCGGGGAAGTTGTAAATTTCACCGTTAAAGACGACCCAGACGGATTCGTCCTGATCCGACATGGGCTGATGACCGCCGCCCAGATCAATGATCGAGAGGCGGCGAAAACCGAACCCGAGCGGGCCTTGGATGAGGTACCCCTCGTCATCGGGGCCGCGGTGCGCAAGGGTGTCCGTCATCGCCTGGATGTCCTGGCGGCGAACCGGCTCAGAACCTCCAAAGTTAAATTGACCGCATATACCACACATAGGGCATCCCTTCAGTCTTGCACCACGTTGAAATTATCGATCCTTTTGAATCTGACGAGAGAGGTGAGGATCGCCTTGAGCTTGGTCATCTGCTCTTTGCGGTGGAAAGCCATAAGCTCAGGAGAGACCGGGCGAGGCGGGCGTTTGAGAAAGCCCCACATGTAACCCAGTCCCAAGGCCGCGCCCCCGACTAAAAAGGGTGGCTTGGCAAATCGATAGACGACCCGGAAAAACTCCCAAATGGGAGACCCTCCGAGGTAGTAATCTTTCTCCCCATAGGAAAACAAGGAAGAAAGGACACTGCGTTCGGCGGTTCCCAGGCGCCGATAATGAAAAAACCACTTCTCCCGGAAGGACTCGGTTTTCCAACCCTTCATGCGAGCGGTCACCACCGCCATCCAGTCGATCCCGCCGGCACGGTGGGGAATGTAACCGCCGATGTCCTCCCAACATTGACGTCGAAATAACTGGCACTGGCCCGCGACGTGCTTGCGACCCTCGAAACTGTCTCCATCCGAGCTGTAGCCTTCCTCCCGAAAGATAGTTCCGGCCACGCCGAGAGTGGGATCCTCGGCGAATTTTTGGGTTAGAAACTCGAAATGGTCCTTCTCAAAGGAGATGTCAGCATCCAAGTTGCCAATGATTTCGTAGGGGTGGTCTTTGACTCTGTCAAAGCCGGCGTTGAAAGCTTGCACCTTGGCGGCAAAGCTACGGTCCCGCCGCTGAGGCATCTGGACAAGTTCGATCCAGGGATGCTGCCCTAGGTAGCGACTGATGATTTGAGAGGTCCGATCCGTAGATCCATCGTTGACAATCACCCATTTCAGCGGTGGGACCGTCTGATGAATCATCGACTCAAGCGTATTCTCAATAAAGGCCTCCTCATTGCGAGCCGGAGTGATCAGAACGTAGAGTGGGTGGTGTTGATCCATATAATTCTCTTTCACTTTTGCTGTGCCCGTGCTCACATTGCCAGTGGTCTTCACGCCACAAACCCAATCAGGCCAAGTCCGCGGACACTGCCCGTTTGTTGAAAGCCCTCTGGTAAGCGGCCAGCAGATTCCCAATAGAATACTCCCAGGCGAGCTCCTTTTCGATCCTCTTTCGACCGAACTCTCCCATCCTCTTTCGTTCCTCGGGTCTCTCGAGCAACCAGAGAATTTTGTTGGCGAAATCAGGCACCTGATCTGTTTTGTCAGCATACAGAGATGCTTCTTTCGCACTAAATCGACCCTCCTTCGAATCAAATTGGACAATTGGTTTGCCAAGAGCCATATATTCCATGATTTTAATCATCGTGGAAATATCGTTCATCTCGCAGGGCCTGTCTGGATTTACACATACATCTGCTGTCGAGAGGATCTCCAATAACTCCCCATCGGGAACTCTTCCGGTGAAATTAATCATGTCCTCCAGATCCTTGTCCTGTACCATCTGCTTCAGCCTTGGCAGCTCAGAACCCTCACCGACACATACAAAACGCATGTCGTGCTTTCCCAAGCTCTTTATATATTGCGCAACATCCACCAGGATATCCAATCCGTCCTGGACGCTCATGCACCCCACATAACCGACCAGGTAGCGTTTACCGTCCTTGACCACGGGCTTCGGGGGAACAGCTTTGAAAGTTTCGAGGTCAGGTCCGTTGCGGACAATGAACACGTCTTCCGAACTCACATGCCCTCTGTCTATAGCTAAGCCTCTATAGCTGCTATTTGTGACCATGACTACGTCGCTAAAGCGATAGGTCATCTTTTCCAGCCAAAGGAGGAGCCTGTAAAGGAACGTTTTCGTGCCGTACTTAGAAAGGTACAATTCTGGGTCCGCATCGTGATGGTCGAAAATGTACTTAACACCCAAAAGTTTGAATGGCAGAACGATCAAGAAAATATCGTCCGGAGGATTGCAACCTTGAATCACATGAAATCCGTGTCGGAGATAAATCCACCACGTAAATAAGAACTCCCAAAAGAGGGCGCAGGCGTATTCCCAGAGGTATCCGATAGGGGTATCCCCCTCTCTCGGTATACGATGTCTGTAGATTCGAATTCCGTCGACGACTTCGTATCGTTGGAGGTGACCCTTGCGCCGGGGACATAACACGGTCACTTCGTATCCGTTCGCTTGAAGCGAGCGGGCCTCGTTTAAGACACGCGGATCCGGCGGGACCGATTCGTTTTCCACGATTATGAGAACTTTTCGTTTCACTAGAAATCCCTGAAAAAAGGTGGCGGCAGTCGAAATCCATTTTCAAAACAAAAAAACGGGCGATCCCGGTTCAAAACATCTGGAACCCTCGGACCCTATCAGCAAATGCTCTCGTATTTGCCGTTGTTGCTCCTGAGGTTCGCCAACCGAACAAAATCCACGACGCACTGACCGTCGCGGAGCCGTTCAGGCACGGTCCGAAAGTCCGGATCGTTGTTGCCAATTACGATCGTCTCGCTATGTTCTAAGACGGCATCGATATTGTCGACCATTAGTTTGGAAATGTGGGGAATATGATTCAAAATGAAGTGTCGATTGGCGCCCACCAATTTCGCTACTTGCACATTTTTGTCATAGATGCGCAGCTCATAGCCCTTGCCAGCGAGCCGTTCGATGATTTCGATCATGGGGCTCTCGCGGAGATCGTCTGTCCCCGCTTTGAAACTGAAGCCCAAGACACCAATCTTTGTATGTCCTTTGTCCATGATGAGCTGTAATCCTCTCATAACTTGGAGTTCATTGCTCCTCAGGATTGAGCTCAGAATTGGTAGTTCCAAGTCGCGCGTTTTCGCCGTGTAAGCCAGAGCGCGGAGATCCTTGGGCAGACACGAGCCTCCAAAGGCAAAACCAGGCGAGAGGTAAGCGGGAGATATGTTAAGTTTTGTATCCAGACAAAATATCTCCATAGCCTTATGCCCATCCACGGCGAGGGACTTGCAGAGATTCCCGATCTCGTTCGCGAAGCCGATCTTTAGTGCGTGCCAACTGTTGTCGATGTACTTGACCATCTCAGCAGTCTCGAGGTCGGTCCTGATCAGCGGTGTATCGAATTTTGCGTAGAGTGCAGCCAATATGTCGCCACTTGCCCGATCTAGCTCACCGATAATTGTCTTCGCGGGGAATCTGAAATCCATCACCGCCGCGCCTTCCCGGAGGAACTCAGGGTTGTTGCAAACGCCAAACCCAATGCCAGCCTGCTTTCCAGAGTATTCCTCTAACACCGGGATGACGACACGACGCATCGTTCCAGGCAAGATCGTACTGCGGATTACGATGATATGGCGCGCCGTTTTGTTCCTAAGCGCAAGGCCGATATCCTCACAAACGCGTGTAATATAGGTCAAGTCCAGGTTGCCATTTGCCTGGCTCGGGGTGCCCACACAAACAAAAGACAGGTCCGTGTCCTGGATCGCCCGCAGAGCGTCATCCATGGCTCGTAACCGGCAAGTTCTAACAGCAGTGGCAATGATCTCCCCGAGGTCGGGCTCGATGATCGGCGATTGGCCGGCGTTAATCAAGTCAACTTTTGTCCGAGCCTGATCGACCCCTGTGACTTCGTGCCCCTCTGCAGCGAGACACCCTGCAGACACCGTACCCACATAACCTAAACCGAATATGCTGACTTTCAAGAGCGCCCCTTTTAAATCTCTTTTGGCTACTTGGAAACAGAGTCTTGGATGTTCCTATAAAGCCAGAAGCAAAGACTTCTAAACATCTGTGATTGAGCCCAGCGGTGCATGGGAGTATTGTCCCAACCCAAGCGAAGCTGACGGCTACGGAAAGAGCCGTCCGGCTTATGCCACACAGTCAGGATCTGGCCGAGAACTACCGAGAGGATTTCGTCAAGCCGTGGGAAACGACCTCGCAGCAATGTAGCGAGATTAACGCACTCAGCATAGTCGTAAAGCTCTCGTCGGTATACTGTCAATCGAGGAGCGCGCGAAAATGGTTTTGGCAAGCCACGTTCATCAAACAAGTTTGCGACGTAGTAGCCCACCCCGCGCTCAATAGCCTCGGTGCATTTGGGATCCCCGGTCAGTAACTCGATTTTTGTGAGTGCCTTCATAACAAAACAGGTGTGAAAGTGATCGGTGAAATGCCTTTTGCCATCGTTGGCGTAGTACCATGAGCCATCTGGATTTTGAGCCTCGATAACGAAATTCAGATTTCGCTCCGCCACTTTCCCGTACTTGTCCTCGGAGAAATCCCGCGCCGCACTCGTCAGCAGAAACGCCCGATAGGCGTTGGCGTTAATCACGGACACGGACTCTTTAGGGTCCGGAGTATAGGAACACGTAGATGCGCTGGAGGAAGTTTCAATATCTTTATAGTCCAGCAGGGCGTGTTCCGCGATCGATTGCATGATTCGAAACCACCGGGCGTCTCTGTCGATCTGATAAGCCTGTTTGAATGCCTCGTAAACATAAGGCACCGTGGTGATGAGCGGTGTCCCTTTCTTAATCGTGCCGCGCATCGTCTCCCAGTTATAGGGGTAACCCCAACAGTAGTGATCATAACTTGGGCACCGACTCTGCTCAAGCACCTCAAGGAAATGGAGCGCCCGCTTGTAGTATTGGTCCTGATCAAGAGCCTGCATGAGAAAAAAGAATCCCATAGCGTAATGGGCATCCGCTATGGGGAAGCGCTGGGATTTCCAAAACAGCTGTCTGGCCGAAGGAAAGAATGCCTCGCAAAAAACCATGGGAGATACGGCCAGAGTTCCCAGCAAGGGCTTCCGATAGTACAGCGCCTTGGCGTATTGGCCGAAACGACTCGCGTAGAAGCTCTGGAAATCGTACGAATCCTCTCCGTAGTCATCAAGCCACTCAACAAACCGGAGAATCGCCTTCAGAGTTTTCTCCTTGGGCAAAGGTTTGCTGGCCACCGCTTGCGAAGAACCAATTGTGGATTCTGTCAGTGACGTCATGAAATCCCCGTAATCCATTAGCGCTGCTGCTTAGAGGTATAAGTGAAACTATCCCGCACTAAATGATAAAGCCTCCGAGCGCCGCCAGTGAACCTGTCATAATATTGTCTCGTTGTGCATGTTGGGGTCAGTCAAACACGCAATTCATCTCGAATCCAGAAAGAGGCGATGTGTCAGCTCCAGCGTCATGAGCCTATGAATCTCGGTAGTGTAATTGCGGTTTCCCTTGAGGTGTCCGTTTACAATGGTTTGGACCCCTTCCGGCCTGAGGTATGGGCGCGCGAGCGAGCGTTGGTCGAAGAGCATCTCGCGGACGTAATTTGCAAGCTGGTCGCGATACCATACCCGAAAGTGAAATACCTTGTGGCGGCCGAGCCAAATGCGCTCCAGATGAAGCGGCGCAAACAAGTGGTCTAGTTGGGCAACCCATTGCGGCATTCCCATATCGTAAGCGTATTCAGCCTTGAACAAGAACTCTAGACAGCCGTGGATAATGGCGCTGTTGCGGCCGCCGATGCCCCGATCCGTACGCAGTTTGGCGAGGACGGGGTTCCCATCCCGGATGAGCCGCAACCTCCCTTCCTCGTTGATCGCGACCGGGCCGGGAGCTCTGTACACCGTCCTTACTAAATCATTGTCGAGATACGGCGAGCGAACCGCTACCTGGGTTTGCTCCAGGCCCAGCACGCCAAAGTGGTGCCATGGCGACTGGCGGAAAGCCACAAACGTTACCGGATGGATTCGACGGATCGTATCGTAAGTCTCCTTGGCGGCATAAATCTGCGCCAAGAATTCCGGCTGAAACAGCCCCCCAGCAGGCTGTTCCGGCTTGAACATCACTGCATGTAGAAGCATTTCGCTGCCATATGTGCCGACCATCCGCACCGGAGCTATCTCTCGCGCCTTCTCGTTCACGTAGAGATCCGGAGAACGGCTGAGGTCCACACAGGCGTCCGTAAGGTAGATCGAGCGCTCCGCGTAATGGGGGAACCGTGAGAGGAATTCCTTGCCAGTAGTGATAATCTGGTGGTGTTGACCGCATATCTTTGCGACCTTGCGCGCCAACTTTACGTCCTGATTGTCGCGATACATGCTGCCAAATGTGTAACATGGCAACGAGCCGGGGGGCGCCTTGCGCCAGGCCATGATGATGCGCGTGTCCAGACCCCCGGTGAGCGAAACACCGACGCGTTCGTGCCCGTTGAAATAGCGTGGCAGATTACTTACAAAGGCGTCTCGCAGACGAGCGTAGTATTCTTCCGGCTTCAGCGCTTCCTGTTCTTCCCACTCGCGCGGCTCGAAATAAGGGGCTTTCCTTTCCAGCACTCCCCTGCGGAAAAGCCAAGCCGAGCCAGGGGGCAGGACATAGATGCCCGGAAAGAGAGTGCGGTTCTCGAGCACGCAGCCGCAGAGGATAAATTCTCCAACGCCGCGAGGATCAGTGGTGCGCAACTCCGGTCGAACCTTAAGGATTGCCTTTGCCTCGGCCGCAAAGTAGAAAGCGTCCTTCGCTTCGTGGTAATAAATCCGTTGCAACCCGAAACGGTCATTGAAGAGCATCACCTTTTCATTGGTGCGGTCGGCAAGCAGGCCATGAAACCGGCCAT
>Ga0335085_10008172_pt1 | contig 16019 bp, 8 predicted proteins | sample Lox_Sample_45_FD_206712 | JGI IMG/M metagenome (GOLD analysis project Ga0335085, IMG submission 206712) | Soil microbial communities from Loxahatchee National Wildlife Refuge, Florida, United States - Lox_Sample_4.5 | ecosystem: Environmental > Terrestrial > Soil > Wetlands | place: USA: Florida...
GCTGGGCGGCAACGACGGGCTGCGCGGGATCCCGCCGGCGACGACCGAGGCCAACCTGCAGGGGATCATCGACCGCGTGCGCGCCAAGGACCCCGCGGCCAAGATCATCCTCGTCGGCATCGAGGCCCCGCCCAACATGGGGCCGGATTTCACCCGGGCGTTTGCCGCGATCTTTCCGGCGCTCGCGGCCAGGAACCACCTGCCGCTGATTCCGTTCCTGCTGGAAGGCGTCGCCGCCCGCCCCGGGCTCAATCAGGCCGACGGCATCCACCCGACGGCCCGCGGCCATGCGATCGTCGCCGAGACCGTGTGGAAGGTCCTGCGCCCGCTGCTCTGACGCCGGCGGTGAATGACCGCCGGCGCTGAACGGCAAATCGCCGTCAAAGCCGGAAGTGCCTTGAGAATTGCCACTTAAGTGGCATTAGCGTTTCGACTTGCGCCATTAGCAGTTGATTGGCAAAAAAGAGCCTCACAACCTGTCTGCTTGGGGCAAAGTGGATGGGCTTCCGGCGAGCACCCCGAGCGATTCGAACAGGCCAGTTTCAGTTGCGACCCTTCACGGCAGCGCCCATCCACCGCATGCGCCGATTCTCCAGCGTCGGAGCCATCCTCGCCTTGGTCTTGGCGTCGCCGTTGCGGGCGGGAGATTTCACATGGACCGGCCTGAGTGGTGCCTCGAGCATCAACTCGAACGGTAACTGGAGCGGCAATCTGGCCCCCAACGGCTCCACGGCCAACCTGATATTCGGATCGAGCGGCTCGGGCCACCCGAACGTGCTGATAGATTCGGGTTCCGCCGTCGCTGGACTGCAGTTCATCGGCGGTTCCTACACCATGACCGCCTCCAGCACCTCGGACACCCTGACCATCGGTACCGGAGGCATCACGACCAGCAGCGGGTCCTCCAACACCGCGCTGCTGGACTCATCGATGGTGATTGAACTCGGCGGCGACCAGACCTGGAACGTCGACTCCTCAGTGGAGCTCGACGTCAAGGGCAACGTCTCAGGCGGCAACGCCATCACCAAAAACGGCAACGGAACCCTGTACCTGTCCGGTAACAACGATTTCGACGGCGGACTCACCATCTCCTCCGGAACGCTTCGCCTCAACAGCAACACCGCCGCGGGCGACGGCACCCTCACCATGGGCGACAACACCACGCTGGCGACCGGCTCCGCCTCGACGCTCACCCTGAGCAACGACGTCACGCTCGGCAACAACGTCACGCTGCTGGACTCGTCGTCGTCCGCCAAGCTCGTGTTCGACGGCACGGTGACCACCACCACCAACGCCGCCACCATCAAGCTCGGCGGCGGCACCTCGACCCCGGTCTTCTTCAACGACACCCTCTCGTCGCAATCCGGCAGCACGACCATCACCTTCACCGGCGGATCGTCGCCGGGCGTCGCCGTGCTGCAGGGGACGACCGACAACGAGACGGTGTCCGGCATCGTGGCGGACAACGCCGCCGTGGTCTTCACCAAGGGCAGCGCCCTGCCCCACAACACCCTGCAGGCCGCCAACGGCGGCTATATCGGCATGGCGGGCGATTTCGCCACCAGCGGCAGCACCCCGCCGACGGTACTGCTGGGCAGGATCACCGATCCGGCCAACTTCGCCGGGACGATCGGCTTCGACACCGACCCGGCGGCCTCGGGCGCCAATGCCTTCACCGGCACGTTCGACCTCACGAACTTCACCAACGCCAACTTCCTCGGATTCGGCACGATCACCTCGGCGGTACTGGACAGCAACGCCGTCATCATCGCCCCGACTGGCGGCGTGCTGCGCCTGTCCGGTCTGGGGTCGACTTCGAGCCACGGGACGCTGACGGTGAGCGCGCCGCTGCTTTCCAGCAACACCATCTCCTCGGTCATCATCAACAACGACGCCAACAGCTACACCAACGGCGCCGTGGTCCTGACGAACGCCAGCAACAACTACACCGGCGGCACCCAGATCCAGGCCGGCACGCTGCTGGTCGGGAGCAACGCCGCGCTCGGCACCGGCACCATCAGCGCGCCGTCCGGCTCCTCCTCCCCGGTGCTGGCCGCGTCCACGTCCGGCATCGTGCTTACCAACAGCATCACCATCGGAGGTTCCAGCCTGACCGTGGGCGTCGCGAGCGCCGGCAACACGCTCAAGCTCACCGGCATCATCTCCGGCTCGGGCGCGCTCGACGTCTACGACACCACCACGCTCGGCGGCAACAACACCTTCTCGGGCAACCTCGTCGTCGACCACGGCGCCGCCCTGACCCTGGGCAACAACCACGCCACGGGCACCGGGCAGCTCGATGTGGCCAACGGCACGGTGTATTTCAATACGGCAACGCCCGTTGTCGACGGCCTCACCGGTACGAGCTCGGGCGCCCTCGACCTCGGTACCCTCACGAGCTCGGTCCTCACCATCAACCAGGGCACCGACGCCACCTACAGCGGCACCATCGGCGAGACGTCGTATTCGTCCTCCCTGATCAAGGCCGGCAGTGCCCGCCTGTTCCTGAACGGCGCCGATACCTACACCGGGACCACCACCATCAGCGGGGGAACCCTCATCGCCGACACCGCCAATGCCTTGGGCACGAGCGCGATCGTGCTCGATGGCGGCAAGCTCGGCGTGGCCAGCGGCGTCACCCTCACCAACGCCATCTCCTTCACCGCCAACGGCGGCAAGCTGGGTGGCCTGGGCACGTTCGCGCCGACCTCGATGCCGGCGATCGGCACCAACGTGATCATCGCCCCCGGCTCCAACTCGGCCAACGGGCCGGGCACGATCACCTTCGGTTCCGCCGGCCTGACGCTCGCTTCCGGCGGCACGATTCACATGCAGATCACGTCGGTGGGCACGGGCCTGAACTCCAACGCCGGCACCGATTACGACACCATCGTGATCAACGGGGCGCTCAACATCACCGCGACCTCCGGCAGCCCGTTCACCATCAAGCCGATCTCCCTCAACAGCGACTTCAACAGTGCCGCATTGAGCGATTTCAACAGCGGTGATTCCTACAAATGGCTGCTGGCCACGGCCAACAGCGCCATCACCGGCTTCAGTCCCTCGGATTTCACGGTCGACACGTCGGCATTCCAGAATTCCCTCAACGGCGGCTCCTTCAGTCTCGGCGTCGGCGGCGGGAGCGGCAATGAGCTGTTCCTGAATTTCACGCCGGTGCCCGAGCCCTCGGAATACCTGCTGATGGCGGCGGGCCTGGGGATCATTCTGCTCGCCCGCCGTTGGCGGCGCCGCCGGCGCCTGTTCACCACGACGGCGCAGGTCTGAGCGAATACCGTTGGTCACGGTCGGCCGGTTGCGCGCCGCATTCCGGCGCCCCGGCGGGGAGTCGAAAATCCCCTTGCGAGGGCAGACAGTTTGCAATAGCCAGTTGATTTCCGGCTTCTGCATTTGCGATGCGCCGTTGGGTCATAGCGGCGGTGTTCGCTTCAGCGGCGGTGGTGTTTCCGCTGCGGGGGGGGAGTTTTGTCTGGACCGGCCTGGCGTTCGACGACGACTGGGAAACGGCCACGAACTGGCGCGGCGGAAATCCGCCGCCGAACGACGGCTCGGCGGATCTCACGCTGGGGCGGGCGGCAAATGTCTCCGGCGGATTCACCCAACTTCGCATCAACACCAGTCTGGACGCCAATTCACTGGTTTTTGGTGGTGACTTCACGCCCTACTACATCCAGGGCGGCGAGGCTTACCTGACGATCGAGAATGGCATCACCTATTCGCCGACCGGCACGGTCGATTCGGTCGTGGCCTACGGAATGGAGGTCATGCTGGCCCGGAATCAAACGTGGAACATCGCCAATGGGTCGCTCGAGATCGACACGTACCTGGGTGGAAGCGGCAACATCATCAAGACCGGTACCGGCGAGCTGCGCCTCTACGGCAATGGCTATGGCTACAGCGGAGTCTTCAACCTGAACCAGGGCGGCCTGCTCCTCGGCAACGACTATGCGCTGGGCACCGAGGCCCTCGTCATCAACGCCGGCAGCGTGCCCTATCTGCGCACCGACAAGTGCAACGAGGTCACGATCGCCAATCCGGTGCTCCTCAACGGCAGTTTCCAGACCCTGCTCAACAGTACCCTGACCTTCAGCGGCACGGTCACCCTCGCCGCCAACATCACCATCCAGCCGCAAACCAGCAGTCCGCTGGTCCTCTCCGGGGCCGTGGTCGAATCCGGCGGCGCGCATTCGCTCACCGTGGACGGCCCGGGCGTCGTCTCGCTCACCGGCACGAGCAGCTACACCGGCGGCACCAACGTCAGCAGCGGCGTGCTCATCTTCGGCGACACCACCGCCGTCCCGACCACCGGCCAGCTCAACGCCACCGGCGATGGTTACATTGGTATTGGAGCCGACTCCGAGACTCTGCAAAGCGCCTTCATCAACAAGTTCAACAAATCCGCCACCACCGGGACCATCGGCCTCGACACCGATCCCGCGGCGGACGGCACGAACAGCTTCTCCGCGTCCATCAACCTGACCGGTTTTGCCTCCGGCGCGCGGCTCGGGTCCGCCACCCGGGCGATTTATTACGGCACTCTCACACCGCAGGGACTGACCTACAATTTCGGGGGCGGCGGCGGCTACCTCGAGGTTGAGTCATCGCTCACCGACACCTACGTCGACGACTTCCTCACGTCCCGCTCGCTGGTGGTGAGTTCGCCGGCCGGCGCTCCGCTGACGGTGCGGCTTGACCCGCGCTCCATGGACGGGACGAACACCTATACCGGCGGCACCACCGTCACCCAGTCGGCGTTGATCTTCGCCTCCAGCGGCGCCTTGCCCACCGGCGGACCGGCTGACCTTCACCTCGGTCCGGGCGGCTACATCGGTATGGAGGATGTCAACGTGGACAGCTTGGCCGGCTATTTGGCCCGCTTCCCCGCCAACACCAGCCAGGGCATCATCGGCTTCGACACGGGTCCGTCCAGCGACCCCGTGACCATCGGCGCCCTCAACCTGATGGCTTTCGGCAGCGCCTCGTTCTACCTCGGCACCGCCACCCAAGCCACCCTCGATGGCGCCATTTCGTTGCCGTCCCTTGCCAACGCCTATCGGTTCGCAGGCTACAAGGGCGGGCAGCTGGCCGTCACGACGAGCCTTTCGAACAACATGAGCGTCGCCACCGGTGTGATCATTGGCGACCCCGATGTCCCGGCGACCGCCAACGATCCGACGGGAGCGAACAGCACCCAGTCTTCCACCGTCTTTCTGACCGGCGACAACAGCTACACCGGCGGCACGACGCTTTATGCCGGCATGCTCGTCGTGGGCCGGTCGAACGAGGCCGGGCCCACCACCGCGCTCGGCAGCGGCGCGCTCAACGTCCAGCCGGTGAATTTCAGCCACGACAGCTCGCTGCGGCCGCGCCTCGTGGCCGACGACTACGGCCTGACCATCCCGAACAACGTGGCGCTGGCCACCGACCTGGAAATCGGCAGCAATGATGTGTTCGACAATGATTTCACCCTGGCGGGGGTGATCTCGGGCCCTGGCGGGCTTTTCAAACAGGATGACTTCACCGTCACCCTGTCCGGCAACAACACCTTTTCCGGCGGCGTCCACATCGGCAGCAGCGACAACTATGGCGGCACGGTCGTCTTCGCCTCGGACACGGCCGCGGGCAACGGCTCGCTCGAGATCCTCGATGGCGACGCGGTGTTCACCAGCGCCCATCCGGTCATTCACGGCCTCTCGGGCAACAGCGATAGCGATCCGGTCTATCTCGATTCCGGGGTGGTCAACCTCACGATCAACCAGGACGCCGATTCCCACTACTACGGCTCCATCGAGGCCTCCGGCGAGGCGACGAGCCTCATCAAGGAAGGCAGCGGGCGCCTCTATCTCGAGAGCTCCAACGACTATCCCGGCGGCACCAGGATCAACAACGGCGCGCTCATCGCCGGCGATAGCGGCTCGCTGGGCTCGGGCACCATCACGCTCAGCGGCGGCTCGCTGTTGACCCGGTACGACGTCACCCTGACCAACCCGCTCGTCCTGACCGCCGGCACGCTCGGCGGCTACGGTACCTTCGATGCCCCCGGCCAGCTCCAGATCGGCGCGAACGTCATCCTCGCGCCGGGCTCGGTGGACATCAAGGCGCCCGGCACGCTCTCCATCGGCGCCAGCGGCCTGATCCTCGCTTCGGGCGGAAGCTACACCTGGCAGATTCAATCCGCCAACGCCGGTGAGGGTGTCGGCTGGGATTGGCTCGATGTGTGCGGCCCGATCAACGTCACGGCCACCTCGGGCTCGCCCAACTGGTTCACCATTTCCCTGGTGTCCCTCGATCCCACCGGCGCCAGCGGGGACGTGAGCGACTTCAACCCCGTCTATCCGTACAGCTGGCTGATCGCCTCCGCCGGCAGCGGCATCACCAATTTCGACGCCAGCCGGTTTCACCTCGACCCCTCGTCGTTTACCAATTCCCTCGCCGGCGGCTCGTTCAGCCTCAGCCTGGGCGGCGAGGCCGACAACGAACTGCTCCTGAATTTCACCCCCGTGCCCGAGCCGTCGACTGGCGCCCTGCTCGGCCTCGGGCTGGCCGGCCTGCTGCTACGCGCCTGGCGCCGCCGGCGCTGAAGGGGCGCGGGACGGTTGCGGGTCAGCCCTGTGTCGGCAGGACCTCCCCGGCGCGCTTGACCAGCGAAATGAACTCGGCGCGGTCGCCGGTCGCGTCGGAGCCGGCGCCTTCGGCGGCCCAGCGCGCCACGTCCGCCAGCGTCTCCGTGCCCTTGTGGGCAGAGTCGCGCAGCACCATGCCGAAGCCGGCCACGGCCGCGGCGAACTTGAAGTCCGCGCTCGCCTCGGCAAACGCCGCGCCGCGGTCGGTGAGCGGAAACTCCTGCACCCGGCCGGCCCCGCCTTCCGGCGCCTGGTAGCGAACCATCACCGTCAGCAGCTCGGCGCTGGATTTTGCGTTTTGGGTCTGGGGTTTGGCGTCGGCTGGCGCCTGATACTTGAGCGCGTCGACGGTGCCGGCCGGCTTCCACTCCACGCCGACGGGGATGACCTCGTACAGCGCCGTCACCGTGTGCCCGGCCCCGACGTCGCCGGCGTCGATCCGGTCATCGTTGACATCGTCCTGCTGCCGCCGGCGGTCCTCGTAGCCGAGCAGCCGGTAGGCCTGGACCGTCGCCGGATTGAACTCCACCTGGACCTTCACATCCCTGGCCACGACGGGGGCCAGTTGCGTGGCGGCCGGGGCCTCCCGCGCCTTCAGTCCGATGCGCACCAGCCGGTGCGCGGGCGCCCAAGGGGCGGACGCCACCTCCAGCGCGGCGGCGAAGGGCGCCGGAGCCGATGCCGGCGGCGCCACGTAGGCGTAGGTGAAGTGATTGACCAGCCCCTCGATGCGCACCGTGTCCCGCGGCGGGCGCCGGCCGGTGGCCAGAAACTGCCGCACGGCGCCGTAGCTGGCGGTATCGACGTCGACGGCGAAGGTCGACAGCGGATTCTGCGCCGCGGCGCGGAAATCGTTGTCGCCGACCGCGCCGGCGGCTTCCGTAACGGACGGCGCGGCCGCCGCGATGGCCGCCGGCCGGCCGGGAATCTTGGACGCGTCGTCCCATCCCGCGGGGGCGGCCCAGGGAATGCTGCGCGCCGCGCCGGCGGATACGGCGGCACTGGTGTCAAGGTCGGCCGACCCGGTCGCGCTCTTCCCATAGGCGTCCGCGGCCGGCTCGTTGGCCGCCATGGCCGGCGCGGGTGTCGGCTTCAGCCGCGCGCCCGCCAAGGTGGATTGCGCGGCCAATCCCTGGTCGGCATTCGCCTTCACTTCGAAGGGCGACAGCTTGATGGTCTCGTCCTTCGTTTCGGCCTGCAGCGCGCTCCGAACCTCCCCTGCCGCGGCGCCGCCGGAGACGCGGCCGATGTTCTCCGCCATCGAAGCGTCCGCCGCCACCTTTTCGCCCGGCGGCGGGTTGGGCACGACGGCGGCGAGATGATCCATGCGCTCAGGAGTGAATCCGGCCGGAGGCGGCGCCTTGCCGGCCTCCTCCCTGGCGAACTGCAGCTCGATCGGGCTGCCCGCCGGGGCCGTCGCGGCCGGGGCGGACGCCTGGCGCGCCTCGGCCTGGCCGGTGAGGGCGAGCGTCTGCTTCTTCGCCTCCGCCTCCCGCGTCGGCCACACCCGCAGGGCAACGATGAAGGTCAGGCACGCGGCCGCGGCGAGCCCCGCCAGGGCAAAATAGGGCAGGCGGAACACCCGCGCCGGGCGCACGGTGTGGTAGACCGCGCGATGCACGACGGGCGCCGGCTCCGGCAGCGGCTCGGCCTCCAGCGCCTCCGCGAGCTGGCCGGCGGTGGCGCGGATCTCCGCCACGGCGGCCTGCAGCGCGGGATCGGCGGCGATGGCCGCCGCCACCTGCGCCGCCTCGTCGCCCTCGAGCTCGCCCAGCGCATAGGCGGTCAGGCGGGGATCATCGGGATTCAGGCGGATCGGATCGAAGGGGTTCATGGGCGGAATCTCCGGTTGCTCGTGGGTTCGTCATTCGGCGCCTTGCGTCTCCGCCTGCCATTCGCGCCGCAGCGTCTTGATCGCGGTGTGGATGAGGAAGCCCACGTTGCTGACCGAGAGCGACGTGATGCGGCTGATTTCCTTGTAACTGAAACCGTTCTGGAACTTGAGGCGGATGACCTCCTGCTGGTGGGTCGGCAGCCGCCCGATCAGACGCAGGACGGCGGCATGCGTCTCGGCGGCCTCCAGCGCCGCGCCCGGCCGGGGCTCGGCCGCCACCACGCGCTCCTCCGCGCCCTCGGCGAAGGCCTTCAAGCGCCCCTCCTTGCGGTTGACGTCGAACGCGCGGTTGCGGCAGACGGTGAAGAGCCACTCGGCCAAGTGGCCCTCGACCGCCGCGGCCGGCTGGGTCGCCAGACGCAGGAACGTGTCCTGCACCACGTCGCGCGCGCGGTCGGCGTCGCCGACCAGGCGGGCGGCGTAACGCAGGAGCGGGCCCTGGAACTGCTCGACGGCGGAGCGCACAAAGGCGGCGTTTTCATGGGAGCGGTCGGACGGTGACAAGTCCGGATGCACGTGCGGTGGACTGCTCATACCACGAAGGAGCGGCGCCTTTCTTAGAAAAAATCGGACCCGGAGAGTTCTGCCCCGGCGACGCGCCGGCGGCGAACCCAAAAACAGCCCTTGGCGGGGCCCGGGAGCCGTGCTTCAGTGCGCTCCGCTGATGCGCCGCCCCTTCCTCGTCCGCCCTGACCGCACTGGCCTCCCGCCTTCGCCCAAGCGCTACGGCGTGGCGAGCAGGTTGCTGACCGCCGGCCTGTGGTCTCTGGCCTCGGTCCTCCTGCTCGCCGGCTGCGCGCGCCGGGCAACGCCGGTCGAGGCCGGCATCCGCGACCAGGTCCTGTACCTCGGCAACGGCTCCGAACCGCGCGACCTCGATCCGCACGTCGTGGTCTCGTACAACGACTTCAACATCGTGCTGGCCCTGTTCGAGGGGCTGACGAACATCGACGAGCGCACCTCGCGGCCCGTGCCCGGTGTCGCCGAGCGCTGGGAGACCTCCACCGACGGCCTCACTTGGACCTTCCACCTCCGGCCGGACGCCCGCTGGAGCAACGGTGATCCGCTCACCGCGTCGGACTTCGTCTTCAGCGTCCACCGCGCCCTCTCGCCGCGCCTCGCCTCCGAGTACGCCTACGTCCTTTACCCGCTGAAGAACGCCGAGGCCTTCAACGCCGGGCGGCTCACCGACTTTGCCCAGGTCGGCGTCCGCGCGGTGGACGACCGCACGCTCGAGTTCACCCTCGCCCGGCCCGCGCCGTTCCTCGCCGCGGCAGCCTCGCTGCCGGCGTGGTTCCCCGTCCACCGCGCCAGTCTCGAGCGGTTGGGCCGGTTCGACGACCGCAGCGTGCCATGGACGCGGCCGGAAACCATGGTCTGCAACGGCCCGTTCAAACTCGCGGAGTGGTCGCCCAACAACCGCGTCGTGGTCGTCCGCAATCCCGACTACTGGGATGCGAAAAACGTCCGCCTCAACCAGATCGTGTTCTATCCGATCGAGAACGCGACCACGCAGGAAGCCGCCTTCCGCGCCGGCCAGCTGCACCTCACCTCCGACGTGCCGCTGACGAAGATCGACGCCTACCGGCGGGACCATCCCGCCGAGCTGCGGATCGACCCGTTCCTCGACACCGCCTTTTTCCGCTTCAACGTCCGCCGGGCACCCTTCACCGACCCGCGCGTCCGGCAGGCGCTCGCCCGCGCCCTCGACCGCACCGCGCTCGTGCGCGACGTCCTGCGCGGCGGTCAGCAGCCGGCGCACTGCCTCACGCCGCCGGACACCGCCGGCTACACCGCCCGCGCCGGCATCCCGGACGACTTCGCCGCCGCCCGGCAGCTGCTGGCCGCGGCCGGTTTTCCGGGCGGGCGCGGCTTCCCGCGGGTCGAGATCCAGTTCGCCACCCTCGAGCTCAACCAGCGGCTGCTCGAGGCCGTGCAGCAGATGTGGCGCCGCGAGCTCGGCATCGAGGTCACGCTGGCCAACAAGGAGCAGCGGGTGTGGCTCAACGACGAGCGCCAGCTCAACTACGACATCTCCTACGCGCACTGGATCGGCGACTACGTCGATCCCAGCACCTACCTGGAACTGTTCACCGCGGACGGCGGCAACAACTCCACCGGCTGGGCCGACCCGGCCTACGACCGCCTGGTACGCGCGGCGGGCGCCGAGCTGGGGCCCGCCCGGCGCAACGAGCTCTACCAGCAGGCCGAGGCCCGCCTGCTGGACGCGGCGCCGATCGCGCCGATCTTCTTCGGCACCCGCATCTACCTCTGCCACCCGGCGGTGCGGAACTGGTACCCGTCGCTGCTGGGCGTGCACCAGTACAAGAACGTCTACCTCGCACCCTGAAGCCGCGCCGGCGCTGGGCGCTTGTGCCCGGGCCGGCGGAGGCTCATCTTGGGACCATGCTCCGCCGCTGCCTCGCCGCCCTGCTGCTCGCCCTGCCCGCCGCCGCCCGGGCCGCGGGCCCGGAGATCGTCCGCGTGAGCACCGGCTGGCGGACGGCGGCCTCCTTCCAGCGGGTGAGCGAATACTTTGACGGCCGCGAGAATGACGGCGGGGTCACGGTCCGGCGCACGCAGCCGGGCGAACGCGCCGGCTACTACTGGCAGGTGCGGCTGAAGAACGACGGGCCACCGCTGGCCGCGGCGAAGTTCGAGCTCGAGGTCATCACGCCCGCCGCGCCCACGCCGAAAACCTTCACCTTTTCCGCCACCCTCGCCCCCGGCAGCGCCCTCTACGACCTCGGCCTGACCGGCGCCGACTGGCCCGGCCCCAAGGCCCGGCCCGCCGCGTGGCGGCTGAAGCTGCTGGCGGCGGACGGACGGACGCTCCTCGCCGAACAGAGCTTCCTCTGGGCGCTGCCGCCGCGCTGACGCCCGGCGCGGCCTAGGCGGACGGTCCGACGACCGTGACCAGCACCGCGAAGAAATGGCAGATGCTGCCCGCCAGCACGAATACGTGCCACACCGCATGATGGTACGGCAGCCGCTCCCAGCAGTAGAAAAGCGTGCCGACGGAATACGCCACGCCGCCGGTGATCAGCAGCACGAGGCTGCCGTGGGGCACCGCCTCGATCAGCGGCCGGATGCCGATCAGCACCAGCCAGCCCATGAACAGGTAGATCAGCGTCGACAGCACCTCGAAGCGCCCGGTCCAGAAGGCCTTCAGCACGATGCCGGACACGGCGAGCCCCCAGACGACGCCGAACAGGCTCCAGCCCCACGGCCCGCGCAGGTTGGCGAGCATGAAGGGCGTGTAGGTGCCCGCAATCAGCAGGAAGATCGCCGCGTGGTCGAACACGCGCAGCACCCGCTTCCAGCGCCGCGCGGAGAAGGCGTGGTAGCAGGTCGAGGCCCCGTACAGCAGCACGAGCGACGCCCCGAACACCGCGCAGCCCACCACCGTCCAGGCGTCGCGCCGCAGCGCCGCGAGCGTCACGAGCACGCTCAGGCCCGCGATGCTCAGGGCCAGACCCAGCCCGTGGGTCAGGCTGTTGGCGATTTCCTCGCCGCGGGTGTAGCTGGGGAGCGCGGCCTTCATCCGTTTGAACATGCCCCACGGACCGCAATCCGCGCCCAAAGTTCAAGGGGATTTTTCCACCGGCGGACCGGCGGCGCGCCCGCGCTCCGCCATTGCCTTGGCCCGCCCCCGGCCCCGTGATGGCGGCCGCCTCCATGCCCTCCCGCCTTTCCTGGACCGATTGGCAGCCGCTGCCGCTGCCCGAGCCGCTGACGGCGCCCGTGCTCGCCGAGGTGCTCGACGGCGGCCAGGCGTTCCGCTGGAGCCCCGAGGCGGACGGCACCTGGCAGGGGGTGTGGGACGATTGCGTCGTCCAGCTCCAGCCCGCCGGAGACGGCGGCGTGCGGTGGCGCACGCCCCGGCCCCTCGCGGCGACGGCGGCTTCGAAGCTCGCCGCCTATCTCGGCGCCGCCACCGGTTTCGCCCGGCTCGCGGACGAACTGCCGTGGCGGAGCGACGCGCACCTGGCCCGCTGCCTCGCGGCCTTTCCCGGCCTGCGCCTGCTGCGCCAGCCGCTCGGCGAAACGCTGCTCTGCTTCCTTTGCAGTGCCACCAAGCAGATCGTGCAGATCCGGCAGATGGTCGCCCTGCTCGCGCGCCGCCACGGCCGCGAGCTGGCCCCCGGCTTCCACCGCCTGCCGACGTGGGCCGAACTGGCCGCGGTGAGCGAGACGGACCTCCGAACCTGCCAGCTCGGCTTCCGCGCCGGCTACGTGGTGCAGACCGCCCGGTTTCTGGCCGACCGCCCCGGCTGGCTCGAGTCGCTCTCGGACCTGCCGCACGCCGCCGCCCAGGCCCGGCTGCAGGAGCTGCCGGGCGTGGGCGAAAAGATCGCCGACTGCGTCCTGCTGTTCGGCGCCGGCCGCCTCGAGGCCTTCCCGGTCGACGTGTGGATTCTCCGGGCGATGGCGCGCCATTATGGTCTCGAAGGCTGGGCGCCGCGGCAGGTCGCCCACTTTGGCCGTGTCCACTTCGGTCCGCTGGCCGGCCTTGCGCAGCAGTACCTCTTCGCCTGGGAACGCACCCACGGACGCGACTGAGTCTCGATTCGCCCCGGTACAAAACCGGCGTGGATCTTGTAACTAAGAAACGGCCCGGGGCGGCGTCTTACCGGGCATGAACGAACACTCGCTTTCTTTTTCCGCCCCGCGGTCCGGCTTCCGCCTCGCGCTCGCGCTCGCCTGCGCGGCCGCGCCGCTCGCGGCCCAGCGCATGACCGTGGCCGACCCGCAGGCCGCGCCGGTGGTCGTCCAGTCGGCCACCATCACCACGGAGGTGACCGGCCGCCTGGCCGTCACCACCTTCGATCTGGTTTTCTACAACCCCAACGGCCGGGTCCTGGAGGGCACGTTCGAATTCCCGCTCCTGGAAGGCCAGAGCGTGGTGCGCTTCGCGCTCGACGTGAACGGCCGCCTGCGCGAGGCCGTGCCGGTGGAAAAGGACCGCGCGCGCGTCGTCTTCGAGGCGATCGAGCGCCGCGGCGCCGACCCGGGTCTGCTCGAGCAGACCGCCGGCAACAACTACCGCGCCCGGGTCTATCCCATCCCGGCGCACGGCTCGCGCCGCGTCGTCATCGCCTACCAGGAGGATCTGGCTCGCGCCGGCGCGGACCCGGTTTATCGCCTCGCCCTGGACTTCGAGCACCCGCTGCAGCATTTCCGGCTCGCCGCCACGGTCTTCACCGGCGATGGCGGCCCGGCCGAGGCCCGCACCACCCTGCCGCTGGAGCTACCCCATTGGCGCGACGGCAAGTTCCTTGAGATCGAGCGCAACGACTTTTCGGCCCGCGGCCTGCTGGAGCTCAAGCTTCCGGCCGCGGTCCACCCGCGGGTCATGACCGAGCGGCGCGGTGGCGAGGAGTACTTCTACGCCGAGGTGCCGGTGACCGCGGGCGCGCCTGTCGCCCGCCCGGCGCCGCGCGTCGTCGGCCTGCTCTGGGACGCCTCCGGTTCCGGCGCGGCGCGTGACCACACCCGCGAGTTCGCCCTGCTCGACGCGTGGTTCGGCACCGTGCGCGACGTCGACGTCCGGCTGGTCGAGCTGCGTGACCACGCCGCGAAGCCCGCCCGATTCACCGTGCGCGGCGGCGACTGGTCGGCGCTGAAACGCGCGCTGACGGACATGGTCTACGACGGCGCCACGTCGCTCGACGGGCTCGCGGACGATCCGGCCGTTGATGAATGGCTGCTGTTCTCCGATGGACTGATCAACTACGGCGTCACGCCCGCGGGTGCCACCCTGCCCTTCCACGGTCCGGTGCACGCCATCGTGGCCAGCCCGCGGGCCGATCCCGCGTGGCTGCGCGGGCTCGCCGCCCGCCAGCACGGCGAGTACGTCAACCTCCTGGAGATCGACCCGGCGCGGGCCGCATCCGTCTTGCGGACGGAATCGCTGCGCGTCCTCGGCATCGATCACGACCCGCAGGCCGCAGCCCAGGTATTTCCGGAGCCGGGCGCGCCGGTCACGTCGGGCACTTTGGTGGTGACCGGCCTCCTGCGGCGCGCCGACGCCACGCTCCGCCTCCGGTTGGGGCACAACCCTGGCGACGCCCGCGAGATTGAAATCCCGGTCCAATCCGGCGACGGCGCGAGCACCCTCGCCGCGCGCGCCTGGGCCACGGCCAAGATCGCCTGGCTCGCGAGCAACCCCGCCGCCAACCGCGAGGACATTCGCCGCACGAGCCGGGACTTCGGCATCGTCACGGCCGACACTTCACTGCTCGTGCTCGAGACGGTCGCCGATTACCTGCGCTACGACATCACGCCGCCCGAAGATCTCCTTCCGGAGTGGACCGCCCGGCGCCAGGAGGCCGCGGCCAGCGTGAAGTCCGCGCACGACGAGCACCTCGAAACCGTGGTGCGCTTGTTCAACGAGCGCATCGCCTGGTGGGAGGGCAAGATCACGAAGAAACCCGCGCCGCCGGTGCGGCCCGACGTCGTGCCCGAACCGGTGAGGGACGACATCTACGGCGGCGCCGTGGAGCGCGCCCGAGCCGCCACCGGCACCGTGGGCGGTGAACCGGCGTCCGCCGCCGCCGAACGGACCGTCCAGCTGAGCGCGTTCGAGGTCCAGGCGGAACGCACCGAAGGTTACGCCGCCGCCAACACGCTGGCGGGCTCCCGCGTCAGCGCCTCCACGGCTCCGATGGCGTCGGCCATGGTGGCCTACGATGCCAGCGGGCCCATCGGCGGGGGCGGTTCCGTCGCCGAGGCCAAGGCCGGGACCGGGGGCGGCGCGTCCGGCGCCACCGAAGCCGGGGCCATCACCCTGCAGCGCTGGGAGCCGCAGGCCGGCTACCTCGACCGCCTCCGGCGCGCCGAGCCCGGGCAGCGTTATGCCGTCTATCTCGAGGAGCGCGTCGACCACGCACGCCAGCCGGGCTTCTTCCTCGATGCCGCCGAGTTCTTCTTCGACCAGAAGGACAACGAACTCGCCCTGCGCGTGCTCTCCAACCTGGCGGAGCTTGAGCTCGACGACCCGGCGCTGCTGCGCGTGCTCGCCCACCGGCTGGACCAGGCGGGCCGGCCGGAACTCGCCGCGCCGATCTTCGCCCGCGTGCTCGAATTGCGTCCGGAGGAGCCGCAGAGCTACCGCGATCTCGCCCTCGTCTGCGCCGAACAGAAACAATACCAGCGGGCCGTCGACCTGCTGTGGCAGGTGGTCGAGAAGCCGTGGGACGGGCGCTTCCCCGAGATTGAGACCCTTGCCCTCACCGAGCTGAACGCCATCGCCGCCACCTGCGGCCAGCGGCTCGACCTCAGCCGCGTCGACCCGCGCCTGCGTCGCAACCTGCCCGTCGGCCTGCGCGCCGTGCTGACCTGGGACGCGGACAACTGCGACATCGACCTGTGGGTCGCCGACCCGAGCGGCGAGACGGCGAAGTACGACAACCCGCTGACCCGCCAGGGCGGCCGGATGTCGCGCGACTTCACCCAGGGCTACGGCCCCGAGGAGTTCATCC
>Ga0335085_10008173_pt1 | contig 16016 bp, 14 predicted proteins | sample Lox_Sample_45_FD_206712 | JGI IMG/M metagenome (GOLD analysis project Ga0335085, IMG submission 206712) | Soil microbial communities from Loxahatchee National Wildlife Refuge, Florida, United States - Lox_Sample_4.5 | ecosystem: Environmental > Terrestrial > Soil > Wetlands | place: USA...
GCCATCGGCGCGACGCAGTTCGTCGTGCAGGAGGCGTTGGAGATGATCGTGTGCGCGTCGGGGTCGTACTTGTCGTCGTTGACCCCCATCACGATCGTGATGTCTTCTTCCTTGGCGGGCGCGGAGATGACGACCTTCTTCGCGCCGGCCTCGATGTGCGCCCGCGCCTTGGGGCCGGTGGTGAACAGCCCGGTGGACTCGATCACCACGTCCACGCCGAGGTCGCCCCACGGGAGCTTGGCCGGGTCGCGCTCGGCCAGGATCTTGATCGACCGGTCGCCGACCGTGATGGTGTCGCCGGACACCGACACCTCGTGCGGCAGCGTGCCGACGACGCTGTCGTACTTGAGCAGGTGCGCCATGGTGGCGACGTCGCCGAGGTCGTTCGCGGCGACGATCTCGATGCCACGGTCGCCGTCGGCAGCATTGGCAGCCCGCCAGAAGTTACGGCCGATACGGCCGAAGCCATTGATTCCCACGCGAATAGTCACAGTACTGAATCTCCTCGTCGATCCCCTGATCGCCAGCGGCTCCGAGACTATCGGACGTCGTCCCGCTGATGGTGCAGACTCCTGTGGTCTAGACCATATCAAAAGCCATAATCAAGGCACCGAACGGGCTTGGTGCACGCGGCGGCCTCCCCCGCGCGCCGTGCTGGGCGGCGGGTGCTTGAGCCGATCATGCGGGACATCGACGCGGTGGACAGGGAGTTGCGGGCCGCGGGCGCGTGGGTGTTCACCGGCGGCCTGCACGCGCCGGACACCGCCACCGTGCTGCGCGCCTCCGACGGTGACGTGCTGGTCACCGACGGGCCTTATCCCGAGGGCAAGGAGCACGTGGGCGGGTTCTGGATCATCCAGGCCGCCGACCTGGACGAGGCGCTGGCCTGGGCGCGCAAGGCCACGGTGGCGTGCACGCTGCCGGTCGAGGTCCGGCCGATGGTGGACATGACGGAGAGCTGACGGTGCCCATTTCCGGGCCCGTTGCCCGGGCCCCGGCCGAGCTCGCCGACGTCGAGCGCGCCTTCCGCGCGGAGTACGGCCGCGCGGTGGCCGTCCTGGCCCGCGTCTTCGGTGACATCGACATCGCCGAGGACGCGGTCCAGGACGCGTTCGCCGAGGCTGCCAGGCGATGGCCGCAGGCCGGACAGCCGCCGCGCCCGGCCGGCTGGATCATCACCACCGCGCGCAACCGGGCCGTCGACCGGCTCCGCCGCGAGGGCGCCCGGGCGGGCAAGCACGCCCAGGCCGCGCTGCTGCGGGCCCAGGAGGAACCAGCGGAGGCCAATGAGGCCGAAGGGAAGAGCCCGGTGCAGGACGACCGGCTGCGGCTCATCTTCACCTGCTGTCATCCGGCGCTGGGCAGTGCCGCGCGGGTCGCGCTGACGCTGCGGCTGCTCGGCGGGCTCACGACGGCGGAGATCGCGCACGCGTTCCTGGTGCCGGAGGCCACCATGGCCCAGCGGCTGGTGCGGGCCAAGGCCAAGATCAGGGACGCGGGCATCCCGTACCGCGTCCCGGCCGAGGCCGACCTGCCGGGGCGGCTGGCCGGGGTGCTCGCCGTGCTCTACCTGATCTTCAACGAGGGCTACACGGCCAGCTCCGGCGACCGGCTGGCCCGGGCCGACCGGTGCGCCGAGGCGATCAGGCTCGGCCGCCTGCTCGCCCGGCTGATGCCGGACGAGCCCGAGGTCAGCGGGCTGCTCGCGCTGATGCTGCTGACCGAGTCGCGGCGAGCCGCGCGCACCGGCGCGGACGGCGCCCTGGTGCTGCTGGCCGGCCAGGACCGGTCCCGCTGGGACCGCTCGCTGATCGCCGAGGGCCAGGCCCTGGTCCGCCAGTGCCAGCGGCGCGGCCAGCCGGGACCGTACCAGATCCAGGCCGCCATCAATGCCGTGCACAGTGACTCCCCCACGGCGGCGGCCACCGACTGGGACCAGATCCTGGTCCTGTACGACCAGCTGCTCATCGTGGCCCCGAGCCCGGTAGCGGCGCTCAACCGCGCCGTCGCGCTGGCCGAGGTCGACGGTCCCGGCGCCGCGCTCACCGTCGTGGACGGCCTGGCGAGCGCCCCGCTCGACCGCCCCGGTCAGGGAACGCGGCCGAGCGCGCGTACCTGGCGCTGGCGAAGGAGCACCTGGCCCAGCCGGGCGGCGTAGCCCAGGGCGACCACCAGGCACACGGCGATCACCGGCCTGAGGTCGAGGCTCCCGTTCTGGATGCGCAGCGCGATGACGAGGAGCGCGAGGCCGAGGGCGCCGAAGACGCTCACCGCCACCGCCGGGAAGAGCCCGGCTAGCGGCGCTCCTGGCAGGCGCCGCCGGACGAGGCTGTGACCCGCGAGCAGGACCGCGCCGGCGATGGCCAGCAGGACCGCCGCGTGCCAGCCCGGGAAGGGCTGGTTGAGCCAGCTGACGGTACCGCCCGAGATGTACGCCGGATTCTGTTCCGACCAGCCGGCCGTCTGCGTCCAGACGCCGCTGACCGGGTTGAACGCGAGGTGGTAGAACGTCGTGTGGTGCGGTCCAGAACCGGGCAGGAACAGCGGCGCGGGACCGCTCGCCCGCCGGGCGAACCCGGCCAGCACGACGATCGCCATCCCGCTGACGCCCGCGGCGAGCAGCAGGAGCGAGACCAGCTTCCAGGCCGTCATGACCACGGTGGTCCCGTTGCCGGCCGCCCGGGCCAGGTGGGCGCTGGTCACGGCGCCCACCGGGCCGAAGCTGGAGATCGCCGCCTGCTGCGCCTCGCGCTCGGTCATCCCGATGGCGAGACCCGCCGCCGCCGTCTCCCGGAGATGATCCTCGGCTTCGGCCAGGATCGCGTCGGCCTCCCCCGGCAGGACGCGCAGTCCCCGGTGCAGCTCCCCGAGGTAGGCCTCGATCAGGTCGCGGGGCGCTCCGTCCCTGGTCATTCTGTCCCTGGTCATGCCGACCGCCCCGGAACCGGCGCGCCCAGGGCGGGCTTGCCCAGCACGGCCTGCACGCCGCGGGCGAACCTGCGCCACTCGGTCCGCTGCGCGGCCAGGGCGGCCGCCCCCTCGTCGGTCAGGCCGTAGACGCGGCGGCGGCGCCCCTCGGCCTGGGCCCAGGTGCTGGCCAGCAGGCCAGCCTCCTCCAGCCGGTGCAGGGCCGGGTAGATGGTCCCCTCAGGCAGGTCGAACGTGCCCTCGCTTCGTTCGCGTAGTGCCGAGATGATCGCGTACCCGTGCGCCGGGCCGGCCGCGAGGATCGACAGCAACAACAGATCGAGATTTCCCTTGAGCCTCTCACGGTCCACAACACGGGAACCTATGCCTAGCTATGCTAGGTGTCAATGGCGCTGCGCAGTTTCCCGGGCTAAGGGAGCATGTCGACGGTCAGGCAGGCCTCGGTGCTGGGGATGCCCTGCTCCATGGCGCGGCGGTCGGCCATGGCCAGCAGGCGCCGGATCCGGCCGGCGATGGCGTCCTTGGTCAGCGGCGGGTCGGCGAGCTGGCCGAGTTCCTCCAGGCTGGCCTGCCGGTGCGCCATCCGCAGCTGGCCGGCCATGGTCAGGTGCTGCGGCGCCTCCGGGCCGAGGATCTCCAGGGCGCGTTCCACCCGCGCGCCCGCCGCCACCGCGGCGCGCGCGCTGCGGCGCAGGTTGGCGTCGTCGAAGTTGGCCAGCCGGTTGGCGGTGGCCCTGACCTCGCGGCGCATCCGGCGCTCCTCCCAGGCCAGCACGGCCTGGTGCGCGCCCAGCCGGGTCAGCATGGCGGCGATCGCCTCGCCGTCCCTGATCACCACCCGGTCCACCCCGCGCACGTCACGGGCCTTGGCGTGGACCTTCAGCCGCCGCGCGGCCCCGACCAGGGCGAGCGCCGCCTCAGAGCCCGGGCAGGTGATCTCCAGCGCCATCGAGCGGCCCGGCTCGGTCAGCGAGCCGTGGGCCAGGAACGCGCCCCGCCAGGCCGCTTCGCAGTCGCACGCCGAGCCCGCCACCACCTGCCGGGGCAGGCCGCGGACCGGGCGGCCGTGGGCGTCGATGAGCCCGGCCTGCCGGGCCAGGCTCTCGCCGGCCTGCCCCTTGCTCACCCGGACCAGGTAGCGGTTTCCCTTGCGCAGCCCGCCCGGGGAGAGCACGAGGAACTCGGCCGGGTGGCCGAACACCTCGGTGATGCTCGCGCGCAGTCGCCTGGCCGCCGCGCCGGTGTCGAGCTCGGCCTCGATGACGACCCGCCCCTCGGACAGGTGCAGGCCGCCGGCGAACCTGAGCAGCGTGGAGACCTCGGCCTTGCGGCAGCAGGGCTTGATCACCTGAACCCGGCTGAGCTCGTCCTTCACCACGCCGGTCATCGCCATGCGCCGTCACTCCCCCCGTGGGCCCCTCGAAAAATCTGCGCGTACATCCCCGCCAGCAGCCTCGGGTCGTGCCTGGGCGTGCCGTCGGCGGCGGCCACATCCGCCATCACCAGCCGGGCCCCGAGCACCGCGGCCGCCTTCTCCAGGTCGGCCAGGTTACCGGTTCCGGCCGCCCTGGTATCGGCGAGGACCACATCCACGGTAAGCGCAGGTGCGTGCCCGGCGAGGACCTCCAGGTGCTTGTGTGGTGAAAATCCCTCCGTCTCTCCCGGCTGCGGCGCCAGGTTGAGGACGACGAGCCGCCGGGCCGTGGTGGCGTGCAGCGCGGCGGAGAGCCCGGGCACCAGCAGGTGCGGCAGCACGCTGGTGAACCACGAGCCGGGACCGAACACGATCCAGTCGGCGTCGAGCACCGCGCGCACCGCCTCGGGGACCGCGGGCGGGTCGGCCGGCAGCAGCGTGATCGACCGCACCTGGCCCGGCGTGCTGGCCACCGCCGCCTGCCCGCGGACCGTGCTGACCTCGGCCGGCCTGCCCTGGTCGGCACCGGTCACCTCGGCCACGATGTCCAGCGGCACCGCGGCCATCGGCAGCACCCGGCCGCCGGTGCCGAGCAGCCTGCCCACCCAGTCCAGGCCCGCGACCGTGTCGCCGAGCAGGTCCCACAGCGCCACGATGAGCAGGTTGCCGACCGCGTGGCCGGCTAGCTCCTGGTCGCCGCCGAACCGGTGCTGCACCACCTTGCTCCAGGTGGTGCCCCACTCGTCGTCACCGCACAGCGCGGCCAGCGCCATCCGCAGGTCGCCGGGCGGCAGGACGCCGAAGTCGCGGCGCAGCCGGCCGCTGGAACCGCCGTTGTCCGCTACCGTGACGATCGCGGTGAGACTCTCTGTCACTTGCCGCAGCGCTGCCAGCGACGCCGCCAGGCCGTGCCCGCCGCCGAGCGCTACCGCTCTTGGGCCAGCCACCAGCTGCTCACTCCCGCCCTCGATCCCGGTGCACCACCTGCACGTCAGCCCCCGTGCCCAGGGCTCCGGCGACGCGCGCCGCGAGTTCGTCGGCAATCGCGACGCTGCGGTGCTTGCCGCCGGTGCAGCCCACCGCGAGGGTGACGAACCGCTTGCCCTCTCGTTCATAGCCGGGAATTACCACATGAAGCAACTCGGCGTAGTGGCGCAGGAACTCTTTGGCGCCAGGCTGGGCGAGGACGTAGTCGCGGACCGGCGCGTCGAGACCGGTCATCGGGGCGAGCTCGGGGATCCAGTGCGGGTTGGGCAGGAAGCGGCAGTCAGCCACCAGGTCGGCGTCCACCGGCAGGCCGTATTTATAGCCGAACGAGACGACGCTGAGCCGCAGTCCCGCCGCCGTGCCCCCGCCGAAGAAGTCGCGCATCCGGGCCCGCAGCTCGTGCACGTTGAGCCGGGTCGTGTCGAGCACCAGGTCGGCGTCGCCGCGCGCCGCGCGGAGCAGTTCACGCTCGGCCGCGATGCCGTCGGTGACCCGTCCGTTGCCTTGGAGCGGGTGCGGCCGCCGCTCGCTGTCGAACCGGCGCACCAGCGTGTCTTCCGCCGCCTCGAGGTACACCACCCGGGCGGTCGCGCCGCGCGCGCCGAGGTCGCTGATGGCGGACTTCAGGTCGGTGCTGAACGCGCGGCTGCGCACGTCGACCACCGCCGCCATCCGGCTGACCGCGCCGTTGGACCGGGCCGCGAGGTCGACCATCGTGGGCAGCAGGCCGGGCGGCAGGTTGTCCACTACGAACCAGCCCAGGTCCTCCAGGGACTTGGCCGCGGTCGACCGGCCCGCGCCGGACAGGCCGGTGATGATGACGATGTCCGCGGTGTCGTCAGCTCTCATTGGGTTCCCCCGCTTGGTTGGTTCCCGGCCCCTGGTTAGAACCCAGGGCCGCTGAGACGGTGGCGGCCAGCCGGGGGCCGATGCCGGGCACGGCCGCGATCTCCTCCACGCTCGCCGCGGTGAGCTTGCGGACCGAGCCGAAGTGCTTGAGCAGCGCCTTGCGCCGGGCCGGGCCGAGCCCGGGCACGTCGTCGAGCGCGCTGCTGGTGGCGGCCTTGCCGCGCTTCTGCCGGTGGTAGGTGATGGCGAACCGGTGGGCCTCGTCCCTGACCCGCTGGAGCAGGTAGAGCCCTTCGCTGCTGCGCGGCAAGATGATCGGGTACTCCTCGCCCGGCGGCCAGACTTCCTCCAGGCGCTTGGCCAGGCCGCAGACGGCGACGTCGTCGATGCCGAGCTCGGCCAGGGCCCGCGCGGCGGCGTCGGCCTGCAGCGGGCCGCCGTCCACGACGACCAGGTTCGGCGGGTAGGCGAACTTTTGCTTGGTGTCGAGCCCACCCCGTTCGTTGGAAAGATCTTGATCTTGATCTTCCCCGGCCTCGGGGTCCCCGAGGGTGTCGAGCTCGCCCGTCTTCTCCCGTTCGGCGAGGTACCGGCGGAACCGCCGGGTGATGACCTCGTAGATGGAAGAGATGTCGTCGGTGCCGCCGGCGCCCTTGATCGCGAACCGGCGGTACTCGCTCTTGCGCGCCAGCCCGTCCTCGAACACGACCATCGACGCGACCACGTGCGTGCCCTGGAGGTTCGACACGTCGTAGCACTCGATCCGCAGCGGCGCGTCGTCCAGGCCCAGCGCCTCCTGGATCTCGCTGAGTGCCTTGCTCCGGGTGGTGAGGTCGCTGGCCCGCCTGGTCTTGTGCAGCGCGAGCGACTGGCCGGCGTTCCTGGCCACGGTCTCCAGCAGGGCCTTCTTGTCCCCGCGGCGCGGCACCCGCAGGCTGACCGGACCGCCGCGGCGGCTGGCCAGCCACTCGGTCATGGTGTCCGGGTCCGGCGGCAGGTCCGGCACCAGGATCTCGCGCGGGATGCCGGCGTTGACCGCCTCGGCCCCGGCGGGTGCGTCCGCGTAGACCTGGCCCAGGAACTGCTCCACCAGCCCCGCCGGGGTGACCTCCTCGATCTTGTCCAGGACCCAGCCGCGCTGCCCGCGGACCCGGCCGCCGCGTACGTAGAAGACCTGGACGGCCGCCTCGAGCTGGTCCTCGGCCAGCGCGATCACGTCGCAGTCGGTGCCGTCGCCGAGCACCACCGCCTGCTTCTCGATCGCGCGCTCCAGGGCCCGCAGGTCGTCGCGGAGCCGGGCGGCGCGCTCGAACTCCTCCTCCCGCGCGGCCTCCCTCATCTCGGCCTCGAGCCGGCCGGCGAACCGGCTGGTCTGCCCGGCCATGAAGTCGCAGAAGTCCTCGGCCAGCCGCCGGTGCTCTTCGGCGCTGATCCGCTTCACGCACGGCGCCGAGCACTTGCCGATGTAGCCGAGCAGGCACGGGCGGCCGATCTGGCCTGACCGCTTGAACACTCCCGCCGAGCAGGTGCGCACCGGGAAGACGCGGAGCAGCGTGTCGACCGTGTCGCGGATGGCCCAGGCGTGGCTGTAGGGGCCGAAGTACCTGGTGCCCTTGCGCTTGGCGCCGCGCATCACCATGACCCGCGGGTACTCGTCGCCCATGGTCACGGCCAGGTAGGGATAGCTCTTGTCGTCCCGGTACTTGATGTTGAACCGGGGGTCGTACTCCTTGATCCAGGAGTACTCGAGCTGGAGCGCCTCGACCTCCGTCCCGACGACCGTCCACTCCACGCCCGCCGCCGTGGTGAGCATCATCTGGGTGCGCGGGTGCAGGCTGGCGAAGTCGGCGAAGTACTGGTTGAGCCGCTGCCTGAGCGACTTCGCCTTGCCGACGTAGATCACCCGGCCGCGCTGGTCGCGGAACTTGTAGACCCCGGGAGACTCAGGAATCTCGCCCGGTGCCGGCCGGAAGGCAAGCGGATCAGCCACGAAGGCAATCTTAGGCTCCCGCGAGCGGCCCGCGGCCGGCCACGATGGCGTTCGTGGGTACCTTCTTCGCGGCGGCCGGGCGGCTGTCCGTCCGCTTCCGCTGGGTCATCGTGCTGGCCTGGGTCGCGGGCGCGGCCGCGGCCATGGCGCTGCTGCCGTCACTGTCGAGTGTGACGCAGAGCGACAGCACCTCGTTCCTGCCGGCCAGCGCGCCGAGCCAGCAGGCGGCCAGGCTGGCCTCCCCGCTGCAGGGGGCGACGCTGACCGCGGTCACCGTGGTGGCGGCCCGCACCGGCGGATCTTCTGGCGGGCCGCTCTCCGCGGCGGACGAGACGTTCGTCGCGCGGCTGGCGCGCTCGCTGTCCCGGGTGGACCGGGTCGTCACGGTGCGGGACGCCGGCCAGTCGGCCGACGGGCGGGCCGAGCAGCTCACCGTGCTGGCCGCGCTGGCCCAGTCCGGCGGCCTGGCCACCTCCGACCAGGCCACGCTGGTGGCCCGGGTCCGCGACGCCATCCGCGCGGCGGCTCCGCCGGCCGGCCTGGCGGTGCACACGGCGGGCACGGTCGCCACCCGGGTGGACACCAACGCCACCTCGGGCAAGACCGGCGGGCAGGTCCAGTGGTTCTCCATCGCGTTCGTCATCGCGCTGCTCGTCGCGGTCTTCAGGTCCGCGCTGGCGCCGCTCATCGCGGTGCTGCCTGCCGTCGTGGTGGTGCTTATGTCCGAGCGGCTCACGGCCGAGGCCGCGGTGCACGGCCTGGGCGTGTCGCAGATCGCCTCGCTGCTGCTGATCGTGCTGGTGCTCGGGGCGGGCACGGACTACGCGCTGTTCCTGATGTTCCGGGTGCGTGAGGAGATGCGCGCGGGAATGACCTTCCCGGCGGGGGGGTCTGGGGGGGATCAGGGTTTCGTCCCCCCGAGGCAACGCTGCCATGATGCGATCACGTATTCGGTGGCGCGGGTCGGCGAGACGATCACGTTCTCGGCCGGCGTCCTCATCGCCGCGCTCTTGTCGCTGGCCGCCGCCTCCTTCAGCCTGTATTCCGGGCTGGCGGCGCCGCTGGCCATCGCGATCGGGCTGATGCTGGTGGCCGGGCTCACCCTGCTGCCCGCGCTCCTGGCGATCTGCGGGCCGGCGGCGTTCTGGCCGTCCTCGGTGCGGCCCGGCGCGGGACGGGCCGGCTGGTGGGGGCCCGCCTGCTCGCGGATCGTGCGGCGGCCGGTGGCGACGCTGGTCGCCGGCCTGGTGGTGTTCGGCGGGCTCGCGGTGGCCTCGGCCGGCTACCTGGCCGCGGGGTTCGGCGGCGCGGCGACCGGGCCGGCCGGGAGCGACTCGGCCGCCGGCGACGCGCTGCTGGCCGGACACTTCCCGCAGACGGCGGCCAACCCGACGGTCGTCGTGCTGCGCCTGCGGCAGCCCGCCTGGGCCGTCGCGGGCGCCGTGGCCGCGGCGGAAACGCAGCTGGCCGCCGACCCCGTGTTCACCTCGGTGTCCGGCCCGCTGAACGCGAACGGCACGGCGCTGACCGCGGCCCAGTACGCCGCGCTGTACGCCGCCTACGGCCCGCCGCGGGCCATTCCGGCCTCGGTCCGCGTCCCGGCCGCCCGGCTGGCCGCGTTCGAGTCCTACCGGGCCAGCGGCTCGTTCGTGAGCGCCGACGGGCACACCATCTCGTTCGCCACCTCGCTGGCGGCGGGCAGCGCGACCACCACCGCGGCGGCGCAGGCGGTACCCGCCGTCCGCGCCGCGGCCGCCCGCGCCGCGCGGACCGCCGGGGCCGCGGCCGCCGGGGTCACCGGGCAGGCGGCGTTCACCAACGACGTCGCCCGGCTGTCCGACGGCGACCTGCGGACGGTCATCCCGATCGCCATCGCGGTCATCGCGGTGCTGCTCGCGCTGGTGCTGCGCTCGCTGATCGCGCCGCTGTACCTGATCGCGTCGGTGGTGCTCTCCTACTTCGCGGCCCTGGGGCTGACCGTGCTCGTGTTCGTCGGGATCGCCGGGCAGCCCGGGCTTACCTTCATCCTGCCGTTCCTGCTGTTCGTTTTCCTGCTGGCCCTCGGCGAGGACTACAACATCCTGGTCATGACGCGGATCAGGGAGGAAGCCCACCATCTGCCGCTGCGCGAGGCGGTGGGCCGGGCGCTCAGCGTGACCGGGACCACGGTGACCTCGGCCGGGCTGGTGCTGGCGGGGACGTTCGGGGTGCTGGCGATCGTGGGTTCCGGCAGCGCGGGCGCGCAGAACGTCAGGACCATCGTGAACGTCGGCGTCGGCCTCGCGCTCGGCGTGCTGATGGATACCTTCCTGGTCAGGACGCTGCTGGTGCCGGCGGCGGTCGTGCTGATCGGGCGGTGGAACTGGTGGCCGTCGCGGCTCGGCCGGACGCGGCCCGCCGGAGCCGCGGCCGCCGCGGAGGACGGCCCGGCTACTCCGTTGCGCGATCTTGCGTTATTACTTAAGCTGGCGCTGGGGGTTCGTGGCGACCGGGGTCGCCGATCGCACCATGGGGGCACGCATGACCGCGCCGGACCTGGCCGCCGAGCACCTCGGCGCCGAGTATTTCGCCGATCCCTATTCCGTGCACGCCCGGCTGCGGGCGCGCTGCCCGGTCTCGTCGGTGGTGCTGCCGGGCGGCGATGCGCCGGCCTGGCTGATCACCGGGTACGCGCAGGCACGGGCGGCGCTGGCCGACCCGCGGCTGCACAAGAGCATGCCGGGCTGGTCACCCGAGCCCGGCTCGGTGTTCGCGGTCCTCGAGCAGCACATGCTCAACAGCGATCCCCCTGATCACGGGCGGCTGCGCCGGCTGGTGAACAAGGCCTTCACCGCGCGGCATGTCGAACGGCTCCGGCCCCGGATCAGCGTGATCACCGCCGGGCTGCTCGATGCCCTCCCGGCGCGGTCCGAGGTCGACCTGCTCGCCTCCTTCGCGTTCCCGCTGCCGATCACGGTGATCTGCGAGCTTCTCGGCATCCCGACCAGCGAGCGCGATGATTTCCGCGAGTGGTCCACCACGGTCGTGTCGAACACGGCGGCCCCGGACGTGATGTACGCGCACGCCACCGCGATGGTCGGCTACTTCCGGGCGCTGCTGGCGGCCAAGCGGCGCGAGCCGACCGACGACCTGCTGTCGGCGCTGATCACGGCGCGGGACTCCGACGACAGCCTCAGCGAGGACGAACTGGTCTCGATGGCGTTCCTCCTGCTGGTGGCCGGGCACGAGACCACGGTCAACCTGATCGCGAGCGGCGTGCTGGCGCTGCTGCTGAACCCGCGCGAGCTTGACCGGCTGCGCGCCGACCCGTCGCTGATCGGCGGCGCGGTCGAGGAACTGCTGCGGTACACGGCGCCGGTCAGCCACGCGACGTTCCGGTGCGCCGCCGAGCCGGTCGAGATCGGCGGCGTGCGGATAAACCGAGGCGACGCGGTGTTCGTGGCGCTGAGCGGGGCGAACCGGGACCCGGCCAGGTTCGGCGACCCGGAGGGGCTGAACCTGGGCCGGGACAGCTCCGGGCACCTGGCGTTCGGTCACGGCATCCACTACTGCGTCGGCGCGCCGCTGGCCCGGCTCGAGGCCGAGATCGCCTTCGCCGCCCTGCTGGACCGGTTCGCCGGCATCCGGCTCGCGGTGCCGGCCGAGTCGCTGCGCTGGCGGTCGAGCACGCTCATCCACGGCCTGGAGGCCCTCCCCGTGCGGCTGGACCCTGCCGGGGCGCCAGAGCCGGCTGGTGGTATACCGGTCCGATGGGACGCCTGACCGAAATCGCTCCTGGGGTGCTGGTCACGACCAGCACGTTCGCCATGACCACCAGCACGGTGGTCGTCGGCTCGTCGGGCGGCTGCCTGCTGGTCGACCCGGGCGTGACCGTGGCCGACCTGGCCGCGCTGGCGGCTGAGCTGGCTGACCGGGGGCTGCGGCCGGCGGTGGCCTGGTCGACCCATCCGCACTGGGACCACGTGCTGTGGAGCGCCGGGCTTGGGGACGCGCCCCGCTACATCGCTCCGGCCGCCATCCCGATCCTGGAGACCGAGCGCGACGGCATGGTCGAGAACACGCTCAGGGCCGCGCCCGGTTCTGACCTGGAGCTGCTGGGGAAGGTCCAGGCCCTGAGCGGCCCGGTCATTCCGTGGGACGGACCCGAGGCCAGGCTGATCGTGCATGACGGCCACGCGCCCGGCCACGGGGCGGTCTTCCTGCCGGACAGCGGCGTCCTGCTCGCCGGGGACATGTGCTCGGACATCGAGATCCCGCTGCTCGACACGGTCGCGAAGCACCCGCTGGCCGACTACCGCACCGGGGTGGAGCGGCTGGCGGCCGTGCCCGGCGTACGTCAGGTGGTGCCCGGGCACGGCCACGTCGGGGACGCCGCGGAACTGCGCAGGCGGCTCGCCCTCGACACCGCCTACCTGGACGCGGTATCGGCCGGCCAGCCGCACCAGGACCCGAGGCTGACCGCGGACAGCCCGGCGTGGATGCGGGCCATGCACGACGAGCAGGTGCGCTACTTCATGCCCTGAGCAGGCGCGGCCTGGTGGGCGCTGTCCTGGTGGGCGCTGGCCTGGTGGGCGCTGGCCTGGTGGGCGCTGGCCTGGTGGGCGCTGGCCTGGTGGGCGCTGGCCTGCTCGCCGTCGGCGTCGAGCGGCTCGGCGTCGGCATCGCCGTCGGGCGGCTCAGCGCTGAGGTGCTCGTGCTGCGCCGTGGTGCGGCCGTCGCCGGCCAGCGGGACCGGGCCGGTCGCCGTGACCGGATCGGCCGCGGCCGACGGCTGCGGCGTGAAGAGCATCCAGGCGCAGCAGACGAGCAGCACGACTCCGAACGCGCAGTAGATCCAGAAAGCCGGCGTGAGGCCGGAGTCGATGGTGAGCCCGAGCGCGGAGGCCTGCGCGTTCGAGACCCCGAACTGGGCGGGCGAGGCGGGCTGGCCGGCCTGCACGAGAGCCGAGATGGCCTGGGCCGCCATCGGGATGGCGGCCCCGGCGAGGAGGACGCCGCCGTGCCGGACCGGACGCCAGAACGCGGCCGCGATGACGGCCGCGGCGACCGCGATCATCACCAGGACGTCCCCGGTGATCACCAGGCCGGGGTTGGTGGCGGCGAAGGCGTCGCCCACCGTCAGCGTCTGCGTCTGCCCGGCCGCGGTGTGCAGCGTGAAGCTGTCCCACGCGGGGGCGAACGAGGCCGCCACCCCGAGGCCAGCCAGGATCAGCATCACGACGGGGCCGATCGAGGCCCCGCGCGGCCGGCCCAGCGAGTCGCCGGGGCCGGCCCGGCCAGCCGGCCGGACCAGGAAGGCGAGGGCGGTGCCGGCGGCGCAGGCGAACCAGCCGAGGAGGGTCAGGATGAGGCCGGCCCCGCCGGATGTCCCGGTGCCGCCGATGGCCAGGCCCGCGTCCGAGAAGAGCAGGCCGAACGTGACGGCGCTCAAGCCCAGGCTCAGCAGCGCGCCGATCCGCGTACGGGCGCCGCCGAGGAGGATGAGCACCGCGCTCACGGTCCAGACGCCCAGGTAGACAGCGTGCGGGAGGAGCTGGTCGGTGCGGTCGGCGAGGCTGGTACTGCCCAGGTACGAGGGGAAGAGCCCGGCCACTCCCAGGGCGACGCCCACGCCGAGCAGCCCCGCCGCGATGATGGCGCCGGCCCGCATCCCGGCCGCCGCCGCGGAGGCGGCTCCGTAAGGGGCAGTGAACGGGCCGGGCGAGTCCGGGTTCCCGTCCGCCGCGGGCCCGTCCGGGCTCACCGGGGGGTTGTTCCGGCCCACCGGGACGATCGTGCCCGGCGACTCCATGCTCGCGAACCGGGTCCACGCGGCGGACCAGCCGTCGGGGGTCTCCGCCCAGCGCTGGAGCGGCTCATCCCGCGACGCGCCCACGGCCCACACGCCGTAGAAGCCGCGGCCCTGGCCGATCTCGTACCCGGCTCCCCGGTATGCAATGGTGACCTTGTCAAACACGACTCAAGCCCTTCCTGACTCCTGTCACAGCCCGCCTCGTCATGTCGCCGAACATTACCGAAACCTACGAAGCCGGCCTGGAGGCGGGCTGAGCAGTCCCTCAAGCGTTCCTGACTTTCTCATCCGCGGCCGCCGCCGGCGCCGGGGCACGCTGACGCGGTTGGATGGTCCGCATAGACATACTGATTCTCGGCGGGACCGCCTGGCTGGGCCGTGAGCTGACCGGGCAGGCGGTCGGCCGCGGGCACGCGGTGACCTGCCTGGCCCGGGGTGAAAGCGGGCCGGTCGCCGACGGGGCCGTCCTCGTGGCGGCCGACCGGCGCCGGGACGGCGCCTACGACCAGGTGCGCGGCCGCGACTGGGACGCGGTGCTCGAGGTTTCCTGGCAGCCCGGCTTCGTCCGCGGCGCGCTGGCGGCGCTCGGCGGGCGGGCGGCGCACTGGACCTACGTCTCCTCAGTCAGCGTCTACGCGTCGAACGCGCAGGTCGGGGCCGACGAGTCCACCGTCCTGCTGCCCGCGGACGACAGCGACGAGGCGACCGTCGAGCGGTACGGCGAGGCGAAGGTGGCGTGCGAGCAGGCGTCGGCGGCGGCCGCCGGCGGCCGGCTGCTGATCGCGCGGGCCGGGCTGATCGGCGGTCCTGGCGACCACAGTGACCGGACCGGCTACTGGGTAGCCCGGGCCGCCCGCGACCCGCTCGGCCCGATGCTGGTGCCGGATGTCCCCGACATGGCGACGCAGGTCGTCGACGCCCGCGACATGGCCGCCTGGCTGCTTGACTGCGCGCAGGCCGGCACCACGGGGACGTACGACACGGTCGGCCCGGTCGTGCCGTTCGGCCGCTGGATCGAGCAGGCCAGGCAGATCGCGGGGCACACCGGCCCGGTCGTCGGGGCGGACCAGGCCTGGCTGCGGGGCCAGGGCGTGGCCGAGTTCATGGGCCCGGAGTCGCTGCCGCTGTGGGTCGCCGAACCGGGCTGGGAGGGCTTCGCCGCGCGCAGCGGGCGGGCCGCCGCGGCCGCCGGCCTGCGGCACCGGCCGCGGTCCGAGGTGCAGGCCGACGTGCTCGCCTGGGAACGGGAGCGGGGCCTGGACCGGACGCGCCGGGCCGGGCTGAGCGCGGAGCGCGAGCGCGAGCTGCTGGCCGCCCTCGGGCGGGCCTGAGCGCGGCCGTCCCCGGTGCCCGGCACCGCCTCGCAGGCGTCAGCATATGTTGACGCCGGATCATTGTCAGCATATGCTGACGAGCTATGGAACCTGTACTCGAAATCGCCGAGGGCGCCACCAGCAGCGACCCGGATGTCGGGCTCCGCGCGGTGGCGGCCCTGCGGGCGCTGTCGGAGCGGCTCGAGGTGCTCCAGGTGCAGGCCGCCCGCGATCTCGGCTGGTCCTGGCAGGACATCGCGGAGCGCCTGGGCGTGACCAAGCAGACCGTGCACCGCAAGTACGGCCGGCGTCTCGGGAGGCGATGATGTTCGAGCGCTTCACCGCTGAGGCTCGCGATGTCGTCCGGCTGGCCAGCGAGCACGCCCGCAGGCTCGGGCACCGCTACATCGGCGCGGAGCACATCCTGCTCGCCGTCACCGCCGCCGGCCAGCCGGCCAGCGCGGTCCTGAGCACGCACGGCGTGACGCCGGAACTGGTGGAGGCAGAGATCGTCCGCCGGATCGGGCTGGGCGCCGGGGTTCAGGGTTCCGGCCTGTTCGCCGGGCTCGACCGGGACGCGCTGGCCACTATCGGGATCGACCTGGACGCGGTGCGGGCCAGGATCGAGGCTTCGTTCGGCCCGCAGGCGCTCACCAGCGCCGCCCAGGCGGCGCACCAGGGCCGCCACGGGCACCCGGGCCCCCGGCCGCCCCGGATCGTGCGTGACTGGCGGCAGAGGCGCCG
>Ga0335085_10008175_pt1 | contig 16015 bp, 12 predicted proteins | sample Lox_Sample_45_FD_206712 | JGI IMG/M metagenome (GOLD analysis project Ga0335085, IMG submission 206712) | Soil microbial communities from Loxahatchee National Wildlife Refuge, Florida, United States - Lox_Sample_4.5 | ecosystem: Environmental > Terrestrial > Soil > Wetlands | place: USA...
CACGCCCACAGTTATCGTGCCGCCGAGTTGCACAAATGAATGTTACGACTTTCTGGAGAGACCGGCAAAAGCCACGAGGCGGTTTCTCCGCGGTTTCGCAATTTGATGTTTGATTGGAGCTTTAGTGTCCCGGTAATTTAATGAAATGGCTCCAGAGTCCCACGAAGGCCCAAATTATGGAATTCTGACACAGCGGTTCATGTCAGCCGGGCAATGGGACCGGTCATTGGCCACGGCGATGGAATGGCTGGCAAAGGCGCCGGAAAACCTGCGGGCGCACCGAGTGGCGGCGCAATCCTTGATAAATCTGGACCGCACGGAGGAGGCTGAGAAGCATCTGGAAAATGTTTTGGCGGGCAACCCCAACGATGGATATGCACATCGTCTGATGGCCATCGTCTATTTCAAGGCAGGCAAGTTTCGCTCCGCCGACCAATCCATCCGCAAGGCGATCTCCCTAAACCCAACGGATGCGTACCACTGGTATCAGCTCGCGCACATGAGCTACAATCTTGGCGACTTGGCCACGGCAAGGGCAAGTATTGCCAAAGCCAGGGAGTTCAATCCGCGCGATGCGAACATCGTCAATCTGGCTGTTCTTTGCGAATCCAAGAGCGAGTACAAAGCCAAACTTGAACATTTTAAGGAAGCGCTGGCGTTGGACCCAGAGAATGCAAATATCCACAACAACATTGGCGCGATGTATCTGGACCAATTCAAGGATTATCGCAAAGCAGAAGAACATTTTCGCCGGGCGCTATTCTTCAAACCGACATCGAAAACGTTCCGTAAGAATCTGTTCATCACTGTAAAAAAGCGGGATTTGATTTACCGCGTGCTTTGCACGCCGAAAGATTGGTTAGTAGCTGCGATCAATTTCTTCTACCGCACGCGGAAGAAAAATTTCTGGCTCTGGATTCTAATGATACCACTCTGGCTGTTAACATTTCGCTATATTTTTGGCGGGCTGATTTTGTGGTTTGCCCTGGTCTGGCCCCTGACCAAAGTCTATGAATATCTGACGATTGGCGACATTCGCGCCCGCTCGGGGGAACTGGGGGTTCGGCGCGGCGGCTTTCTGGGTTATCGAATATGGCCGTTGAAGGTGCGTTTATCAATATTCGCGGTCTTATTGATTTCTTTCTGGGGCGGTGTCGCATCATTCCTTATGGGTAAGAACCCTTTGGCCAACAAGGAAGTCGCTCAAGCGATTTTGGGAACGATTCTTTTGCTCGGCATGCTTGCTTTTCTGGGTTATTACTTAAAGCTGAAGATCAAGCCTGGAATCCGGGCACGGGCAGCACGCAAACACGCGAAACAAATGGAAGGTGTTTTTAATATCAACCATGAAGGGGAAGTCTGACTGCGGTCGCCAATCTCCCGACCCGAACCACTATGGACGAACAGACTTTGAAGCTACTTGAGAAAGCCCTGCAGGCATCACCCGGCGATTGGGAGACGCGCGCACATCTCATCGATCAGTATCTGGCCGGCGGCCAGGCGCAACGCGCGGCGCAATTATTGCAAGCCGCGCCGGAGATACCGGACACCGAAGTGGACGCGTTGCGCAAAGCAAGAGTTCAGTTGGAAACCGACCTGCCTGGCGCCCAGTTGACTTTGGACAGCATCTTGTCCCGCAACAAAGCCTGTGCCGAGGCTTACCTTTTGCTTGCGAAGATTTTCCAAAAGCGCGGAATGCGTGAGGAAGCGCGCAAAAAATATGGCGCAGCCAGTATCATTGACGAATCCTGGCACGATGCCGCACTTGAAGCTTGGCTCGGAAAAGGAGAAACGCCTTCCCCTGCTAAAGCAGCAACTCTGCCGTCAGACGAAAATGAAGAGGCTGAATCGCCGGCTGCCGTTTTGGCCCAAGCCACGGCCGCCGTTCCCGACGCAATGGATGAACCGGAATTGCCCAAGACCACCTTCGACGATGTCGGCGGGATGGAAGATGTCATCCAGCGGATTCGGATGAATATTATTTATCCGTTTAAGAACCCGGAAGTCTTCAAGAAATTCAAAAAGAGACCCGGCGGTGGCATCCTGATGTATGGGCCTCCGGGATGTGGCAAAACTCATATCGCCCGCGCTACTGCCGGTGAATGTGGATCCACTTTCATGGCCATTTCCATCACCGACATCCTTTCAAAATGGCTTGGAGAAAGCGAACAGCGTCTGCACCAGTTGTTTGAGTTGGCGCGCCGTCGTTCACCCGCCGTCATTTTCATTGATGAAATCGATGCTATCGGTGGCAGTCGTTCCAACACTTCCGCTACAATGGCGCCCATCGTCAACGTTCTGCTCACCGAGATGGACGGGGTGGTCTCCAAGAACGAAAACTTGATGGTGTTGGCTGCTACCAACACACCCTGGCGTGTGGATGATGCGTTGCGCCGCCCAGGGCGGTTCGATCGGATTTTGTTTGTACCGCCACCGGACATTCCGGCTCGTGAGGCTATCTTGAGAGTTCACTTACGGGATTTGCCGGTGGAAAAGCTGGAACTCAGTAAACTTGCGCAAATGACCGACCTGTTTTCGGGGGCGGATTTGCGCGCGGCCATTGACCGAGCTTCCGAGAAAGCCATCTACCAGGAAATGCAAACTGGCCGTCCAACCAAAGTGACCCAAGCCCTGCTCGTGGAGGCAATCAAAGGCATGCGTCCCTCCACCAATGAATGGCTGGAAACCGCACGGAGCTACGCCTCCTACGCGAATCGCTCCGGCCTATATGACGATCTCGTGGAATTCTTTGAAAAGTGCGGTTAGCAATCCACGTGTTCATCTACTGCCAACTCCAATCGCCTCGGTCATAAGGAAACAAAGATAATTGACCGCCGTCGTCAACACCGTTCCAGCCGACTGAATAAAGCATGAACTGGCCGTCGGTGGTGTGACGGTATTTCAGTGGTTGCCCGCCGATGAGGTCATCAGGCACCTTGTCAATGAATTGCGGCACCAGGGCGGCCAGCGTTTCGGGATATGTGCCGTGCGAAATGTGATAGCGTTCCAACGCACAGACAATCCTGGCTTCATTTACTTTGGTTTGGTTGTACGCATACGTTTGGACCGCTTTTTCAAAATTCGGAACGGCGATGGCCAGCAACAGTTTGTAAGGAAAGAAATGATGCTCAAGCGCTTTTTCCTTTTGCTGCACTTCGGCCATTCTTTCCGGCACGACAATGTTTTGGGTGGTGTCAATGCTCTCAACGACTTCTTGTTCCATCTCGACCGCATAATATGCGTTCAAATAGAAAAATCCCCGCCAGACATACGGCGGCCTCAAGTTCTTCAGTTTCTGCCATAATGTCGCATTCGGAACCCGTCTGGTTTGATATTGAGCAAATGCGTCCTTCCAGATGGTCCAAATCGAAACTTGCTCCTCATGGAAGGACTCTTTGAGATAGGGTGCCAGATTGATTTGTTCCAGTTGCTGCTGGAGGGCGGTGAGTTGTGGAGTATGCCACTCATGCAGCCTGAACCCGTCGGCAATGACATCTACATATAGCCCGGTAACAGCCACGTTGATCATCGCTGAGACCAGCGACATGGGCTTTCCAGTAGGCGTGTTTTCCAACAGGTGCCGCAACCTGTTAAGCAACGTCAATTCCCGCAACGCATTGTCAGGTTGTCCAAGCAAGAGGTAACACTGCGCCCGTTGCGCGAGCGTCTGAGCGACAATGCGAATATTAACGAAGTTCGGCATCGGGATGGTGGGCGGATAATGGTAATCACCATTCATGCGGGCATAAGGTCTTTGGAGTGCCTGACGCATCAGATCAAAGTCGCTGTTGAACTGGTCGCTCCATTTCAGATAATTTGAGGCTGGGCAAAAGGCTGTCAGCACGCGAAATGTATTGCTGCCGGTTTCTCTGACGTGCAACGCGCCGATTCCAGTGTTGTTCCCGCTGAAAAATTCAACCAAGTCTCTGGCGTCCGGTTTGCCTTCGGATTCGAGGATGATGTGCGCTGGCTTGATTTGATTTGTGTCCAATGGTTCTGCTGTAAGTGTATTGTCACCCAACACGCCAACGGCACTGGTACCAGTTATGTCCTCAATGAGTTTTCTGGCCTTCTGACGGGATGCGAAATCGTCCAGTTGCAGAATCACATTGGAGTTCCCCGCTCGGAGGCGTGCGCCCGGTGGCTTTACTGTCACCTCCGCAATCAACATTTCCGGTGCTTTGGCCAGATACTTCAACCGCTTGCTCAAATCCTCGGTAATGACGTTGTTGCCGGATGACTTGACGAACCATACTGACATCATGGGAACGCCAAAGACATTCTGAGAATCCAGGACCGGCGGCGGAATAAGCGCGTTCCAATCGAGAGATTCGCCTTTGGCCTCCAATTGATGCCGATAATTCTCCCAGACGACCCGGCCCCGCCAGGATTCCTCAATGCACAACAACAAAATAGCGATTTTGAGACCGGCCAAAGTTATCACGAGCCATTCCGAGAGTCGCGTGGTCAGCCGCGAATGCCGGCGGAAGAAACGCCGGATTGGACCCAGATTGTCCAAGGATTCATCCTTCAAGGGCACCGTGCCCTCTTTAATCTTGAGCCGCGCCCACAAGTACCAGGGGAAGACGAAAATCCAAAGCAGGTAGCAACAGCAGAACAAAGCCAGCGGTCTGCATGCCAGACCGAGTTTGTAGCGAGCCAATTCAATCCTTTTGGAATCAATGGCAGCCCATATCGAAGTGATGCCGACCAAAATCCAAGAGAGGTCAAAATACACCTCGGCCGAAATGACGTAACAAACAGCCAAAAGGGCAAGTGTAATTAAAATTGCAGACAGCAGTTTCATTCTTAGTTCATCTGGAACATCGCAACTCTAGTGCCACTCTGACCCCGACTGGCAGGGCTTGGCAAAATCAATAGATACGCGCTTCGTCAGGAAGTCGCTTCGTCCAACATTGCGTCAATTGTTTCCAGCGCATTGCCTTCCAGACGATTGTTTACGTAGATAAACGTCTCGCGGCCTGGCACGGCCTGTTTGCCTTCTGCGATGAGCGCCTTGCCAGCCTCTCGCGCCTCCGGGTTCGGTTCCCTCACCTTGTTGTAGGGCTGGAAGGTTTTCACGGCTTCTTCGTATTTGCGGCCGGGTTTCAAGAGAAAGCGCGCCGCAATCAGGTTTGGATTCGTGTGGCTTCCTGGCAGGGCCGTTTGCTCGCTCACCGGCGGCATGGCATCCCAGGAATTAAAAATGTGGGTGATGCAGTGTTTGGCCAGACAGCCGAAGTATTCAGGGGCCAACCAGTGCTTGTTGCGCATCTCAATCGCGTAGGGCCAGCCTTTCGGCAGTTTGCCAAGAAAACTGTCGAGGTCGCTGACAAAATCCCGCCCGTGTGCGTAGTCGCTTGGCCAGAATCGTGAGAATTCAAACATGAGCACGCCGACCTTGGGGCGGATTTCCTCACACGGCTTCAAGAACGCCGTCGCAAACAGTTCCGCGTTGAGAAAATTTGGGTTCGGCTGGCCAGCCTTCGCCCCGAATCGCGCCAAATTCGGAAATTTCTTGATCGTCACCGCGTCAGTCACCTTGAAGCCGAACCGGAAATCGTCCGGCACGGCGTTGGCTAATTTTTGGAGATATTCCCGACGCGGGAAGTCGTAATACGCCGCGTCTACGCTGACGGTCTTGAATACCTCGGCATATTCGCGCAAGCAGTCGCGCTCGAACCGCGTCTTGGCGACCTTGCCGCGATATTCGTAACGCGACGGCGTGTAAATCTGCTCAAACCACCCTTGGTATTTCCATGACGACGTGCCGATATACACACCTTCGTTGGCCAATTTTGTAACGGCCTGCTTCATTCTGTCCCGGTCAAATAGCACGCGAAAAGCCTATGCGAGTCCGCTTGATTTGACGAGGCTTCGCTCCCATTTTCGTTCTTCGTTGGCATCAGGTCTGTTTTTCCCCTTGTCGGTGATAGTTGCACGGCGTTCAATCGGTACACCGATGAGCAACGAGAGGTTTTGCCTCACGTCCTGCGCAAATTACGGGAATTTGACGAATGCCATTTCCTTTCCATTGGAATGGCCGGAACAGCTCTTACCAAAAGTTGGGCGGCAGATGTTGAAATAATTTCGCCCCGTCGGCATCCGCCACCAGCCGTCGGGCGGCCTGTTTGAAAAGCTCCTCCAAGGTCAGTTTTGATCGGCTGTCCAAGCTGGTCAGTCCTGGCTGTGCAAGACGACATGCTATGAGGCAAAAGCCATACACCTGAATGAAACAAATGGCCCATTTGAAAAAATATTCTTCGACAAACACCGGCCCGTTGCTCGCCCAAATATCGCCATGTGTAAAGCCCGGTCTTCCGTGAGCATATTGGGACAGATTGCCAAACAAACGTCTGGCGAAACCACCGGGATCAGGCTCAACTTTTTGGTGGAACAAATCGTCTGTAATCACGGCTGTCAAATGTGATTCAAGTTCGTGGACAGCTTTGTGCTTCGAAACTTTGTCAGCAGCCCAGCCAAACAAATACTCCCTAGCGCCGTACCCGCCATTGAGCCAAGAGCGAAATTGTGCCCGGTCACCCAAAAGTGTCAGATGTAAACCGACCGTAACATTTTCCACGACATCTCGAAGTGCCGAGAAAGCCACACGATAATATCCTGTTAGTGCGTTATAGATTGAAGCCTGGAAATCCTCGTATGCAACAAACAGGACGTGGCACATTGGAGAATCCTCGACGTCACGGCCAGTCTTTCCTACAAGCTTTTTCACCGCCGACAATACAGACATTAATTCATTTTTGAAGTCTGACACCTCTTTCAAAATTCTTCCGTAGTCGTTAGACGTGCGGATTGCAACGTCGTCTGGTAATTGAACAAGTTCTTGCCAGGTGTCTTCCGTAACCAAATCTCGTGGCGGTGGGTCGGGTGTCTCTGAGCTTAACGCAAAATCGTCAGACTCTAAAACGATCCGCAATGCTCGAAAATCTTCTTTTGGCAAAGGCTTCGCCATCTTTATTATGATAATTTAAATCAGCGTTTGATTCCCCACAATCAACTCGTTCAGCGTTGTTGGCTGCAATTCCGTATATTCCTTTTGGCGCACCAGCAGGTACGCCCAAGATTTGCCAGTCAGTTTGCTGGTGTTCTCGCACCACAATTCGGCGGCGCGTTTTTTGTGCGCCACGTTCACGTCTTCCAGCCCTTTTGTCTCGACAATGTAGTGCGTTCCATCGTTGGCCAGCACGACGAAATCCGGTTCGTAATACCGCAAGTTCCCGGCGTTGTCGGTGTATTCAATGGCAAAGCCGAATTGCTCCGGTAACTTGGCGAAGCAATCCACGTCATCTGCCTTTTGCAGAAACCGGGCGAATTCCTTTTCAAACTCGTTGGCGCACGGTACCAGGTTGAACACGCATTTGGTGGCCGCCATCGTGGGGCGGGACCACGGAAACGGCGGCGTCTCCATCAAACTCCGTCCACCGTGCAACAATTGCGGCTTCAAATCCTCCATCACCAGCTTGCTCAATGCCTCCCGGAACGTTTTGATCGTGATGTATTGAGCGACGTTGCTGCTGATCGCTTTCAGCATGGCCGGTTCTTGCAAATTCACTTTCTGGCCGAACGCCTTGTTTTCCAGAAATTCGCGCACTTTCGGCGCAAGCGCCGAAAACTGTGACGGCAATTTCACGTCTTGTGCAATACGCCGGGCATAATACCCGATCACTTCTTCCGCCGTCTGTGGTTGTGGGATGGTGTATTCGCGTTCAATGATGGTTTGCAGCGTGATAATGTCCTTACCCTCGTATCGGAATTTCTTCGCCGCCTCGTCATTTTCCTTTTTCGGCAGCACCGGACACTTGAAGGCGTTCACGTCCAGCGCCGCGATTTCTTCCGCCAGCGACTTTTTGCGCGTCAAAACCGGACTCAATACCGGAATTGGAATGTCCCTGTCCTTTTTCTTTTCGTCCGGTGCGATGGTGACAATCACCACCTTATCCTTGCCGACTTCAAACGTCTCCAACTGCAATTCTTCCTCGCGCTCCAACTGCTCGACAAATTCAATAAACGTTTTGTTGCCGATCACGTCCACGCGCTCGACGTACCCTGACCCCATCCCGCGAAACATCAGCCGCAACCCGCGCCCGACCGTCTGCTCCGGCAGAATGTTTGCCTTGGACGTGTAAGGCCGCAGCCCGACAATGACCGTCACGTTTTTCACGTCCCAGCCTTCGCGCAACATCAGCACGCTGACGATGCAATTGATCGGGCTGCTTTCGTCGTCCACTTCGCGCGACACTTTCCGCGCCTTTTCCAAATCCTTTTTGGACACCTCCCCGGATTTGTCCGTGTGAATGATGAGCAATTTGTCGCCGCCGAACTCCGATGGATATTTCTTTTGCAGCCAATCGCCCACGTCGTCTGCGTCCTCCGTGTCGTTCATCATGACGAACAACACCGGCTTTTTCTTGTGGGGCTTCAATTGCTGGCGGTATTCCTTCCACCGCTCCACGCCCGCCGTCAGGTAAGCCTGGTAGCGCGTGCTGGCAATGTCCGAACGCGGCTCATTGATGCCTTTGGCGATGCCTTTCAATGGCCGCTTTACCACATTGTCAATGATGGCCTGTTTCAGCGGATAATCGAACACCGTCCACGAAAACAACTGTCCTTTGCTGTGGCGCGGCGTGGCGGTGAAGTCCAGTTGCGCCACCAAGCCGCCGGGAATCTGTTTGTGAAGATTGCGGATGATGTTGTTCCATTCGCTGCCTTCATCGTGAGTGTGATGCGCCTCGTCATTGAGCACCGCAACCGTCCCGCCGCGTGCGACAATCCTCTGGCCGAAATCCTCCACTGCCAGCTTTTGCGCGGGCGGCGGCGCGCCGAGGACTTCCCGCATTGCCATCGGCTCATCGCTTTCGCCATTCTCCCGGTCGTAAAACTGCTGCACGTTGGTCAGATACAATGCGCCGAGCGAATTGGCCCGCTCGCCATCGCCGCGCATGTAGCATTGGAAATCCCAAAACACCCGCAGTTCGTTTGGGATCACCGGGTCAACCTGAAAAATCCGCCCGCCTTCAAAATCCGTCCGCAGCCGTTCAAACACGATGACATTGGGCGCAATCACCAGAAAAGTCTTGGCATAATCATCTCGCCCTTCCGCCGCCGCGTTGAAAAACTGCCATGCCATCGCCAGCGACATGACTTTCGTTTTGCCGCTGCCCGTGGCCATCTTCACGCAGTAACGCGGGAAATCGTCGTATTGCAGCAGGCGCAAATCGCTCCGCGTGGCAAAAGTTTCAACGAGATTCTTGTGCCGCCGGACTTTGGCGACTTCATAGAGGTAAATCAGTGTCTCAATCGCGTTCTGCTGCGAATAATGATATTCAAACTTGCGGCCATTCGGGAGCCGGTGATCTGTCAGAAACCAGTAATTAAGTAAAATTCGCGTCGTGCCGGTGACGCCTTTGTAACCACCCTCACGCCACGTCTTCACTTTGTCTCGAATGCCCGGCACACACGGCGCGGTGGAAACTTTGGCTTCGAGCAAGCCAAGTTGGTCAATATCGTTTCTATGTTTGCGTGGCATGAGGTCCCGCTCGGAATGTGACAAAATTAGGCGGTTAGCAATTGATGAACCCGTGTTAATACGTCTTCCAATAAAATCCTGCCCACTACCTCTGGCAGCGATCTCGCCAAATTTTGCAAATAAACCTTGATTTCATTTCGTTTGCCTTTGGACACGTGCAGCATTTTAATCACCGATTTCCCGATCTTCTTTTGAACTTCCGGATGATCCGTTATGAATGAACCAACGTGCGCCCAAAAGCCCGGGTTCGTGCCCTGATCTATCAGTTTCAAGATAATCACTGTGGACAACAGTTTGGCAAATTCATCGGAACTTTCGTCGTCTTCGGGCTCATCAAACCAGTCTCCTTCCACAAACGACTTCAATAGAGCAACCTCTGGAGCCAACACATCCCGGCACCGTTTCATAAATGCTTTGTCCGCCTCGCCATAGTCCTCATCATACCCGGATGGAAATTCCACTTTAAACACGCCGACGGCTGGCGAAGTCCGGTCTGGCTTCAGGTTACACCCCATCAATTTAATTGAATAACGCTTTAACTGTTTCTCCAATTTCTTGGAGGACAAACCGGCGATATCGATGCCGCGTTCCTCAAATACCTTTTCATAGAAAGCCAGCATGTTGAGACCCCGCCAACTCTTGTCTGAAGGTACGTTCTCGTAAACATAAGGGTCATCGTTAGCTTTAAACAGTGCCCACGTGGCGCCCTTCTGGCCGGAATGATAATCTTCCAGGGTTCTTTTACCCTCTGGAGTTCTTTGATCCCGAAGTTCATGCACCCGGGCGCTGATTCCATAGGCGTCAACCAAGCGAAGTAATTCCCGGTCCCCAATCTTGAGCGATAAATACAGTGAAGAGATATTGGACGAAATTGATTTGGCCGCAAATTCTAGAAAATCATGATAGTTTCCCGTCTCGCGCAACTTGGAAGCCATGTCGTCAAGCTTGTTTTCCCGCGAGATTTGCCGCAGCAGTTTAAAATGCCGGATGGCAGCCGATATAACCGTCGCAACATCAGCCAAAAAACAAAAATCACTGATATCTAGAAATGGCATGCAGAGTTTTGCCGTGTAGCGCAAAACTCCGATTGGAATCCCTGTAGCTTCCAAGATTATTGGAACTCCCAGATATTGTGTTTCCCCTTTTTGGACATCTGTCACACTAAATTCAGAAATAACGCATCCACTCTTTGGGTCCCCATAATCTTCTAGCTTCGCATTAAACGCGCCATCCTGAAGATATTGATATTGGGCTTTTATCGCTTGAGGCGAAAACTCTCCGATCAGCAGCAAAGGACAGCCCGAAACAAAAATCCATCCCGTGCTGCCCCGCGAATTTTTGCTTTCATCATCATTCCTCCTCCTTCCTTTCGGAAGCAGCCGATCAAATAATTCATAGTAGCATATTTTTCTTTTGCCGTCATAATTCCCATCCTTTCTGGAGAGGTGCGCACGCGGGCGCTCCTCTCCCGGATTCAATTCCCTCACCGTCGAGCGGATTAAAGACAGCCGGTCCCTAAAACCATCTCTGATGAACACGGACAAATGGCCATTCCGACCTTCCCGGTTGAGATGGTTTCTTGCGGAACTCAGAATTTGCTCCAGGACCGACTCAAGTTTCTCGTTGCCGCTGAACTGTTTGCCAAATGTTTCCTGCCAAATGCCTTTTGCCGCTTCACTTTCAAGCGGCCCGGAACAGTAACGGTTGGTGGTTTCCATAATTTAGTTAAAGAGGTTTCGCATATTGAACAAGGAATCTACTTGCGTTCAAGCGGTGCTTTCTGGCGGAAAAAGAGTAATCGTGGCCTGTTGCGCACTTTCATTTCACCCTCACCTTCACCGTCTTGGTCGTGTCATTGCCCAAAATATCAATCACCTTTACGACTACCGTGTATTCGCCCGGCTCGGTGTAGGCGTGCGACGTTTCCAGTGCGAGCGAATTGTCTTTGCGCGTGCGGTAGGTCTGCCACTCGTTGTGGAACGTGTCGCTTTTGTTGTCCCAATCCACCGCCCAGTAATCAATCCACTGGCTCCAATGCTTCACCGCCTTTTGCACGTCCTGCGGCACGTCGTCCGGCGGAATCACAAAATCCTTCAGCTTCAGCGTCACTTCCCGCTTGTCCGCTTTCACATCCACGGACAACGCCGCCAGTTCAAAGAAATGAATGTCGCCTTGCTCCACGGCGCGCTTGTCCATCGCGTCGTGCGGAATCCGCAGGAAACGCAGTTGAATGTTTGCCGCCGCCGCCTGTTGCTTGGCGACTTCGTTCAACTCAAAGGCGAATTCCCACGCCACGATGTCCACGCCGTTGGTTTTCGGCGCGTCTTTGCCAGTGCCGACGGCGCGCTTGAATTCCACCGCGATTTGCGTCACGTCACCCGTGCTCACCGGCGCATCCACGCTGCCAACGTGAACCATGCGTCCGCTCTTGACGCCATGCAGCCACAAATAACCGTTCAACGGCGTGGCGTGGTAGAGCTGCAAAATAAACTCCCTGTAGGCCCGTTGCCGTGCCGCTGCTTTTTTTGCGCCGTCACCGCTGCCAAACTCGCCTACCTGCCATTGTTGCCGCTCATACTTTCCAAGATTTTGCACGACGAACGGGCGCACGCCGGGAATGGACAACAACCGTTTGCGCGCCGTGTGAATAGCGAAGCGGCCAATGTCGCAAGTAATCCAATGGCGTCCTAATTTTTCCGCCACTGCTGCCGTCGTGCCGCTGCCACAAAATGAATCAAGCACCAGATCGCCTTCTTTTGAACACGCACGGATACATCGTTCGAGAAGCTCCTCAGAATTTTCAGTTGGGTAGCCAGTCGTGAAAGAATAGCCTGAAATATCAGTCCAATTGGAGGTTAGTGGTTTCTCGTCAGTCGGTTCGACCCAATACTCTGGACGCCCTTTGTCATTGATCCGAATTTTACCCGACTTGCACATGAAATCCATTTTCTCCTGGCCGAACTTGAAATGTTTTCCAGCGGGTGGGTGATATGTCTTTCCAAAAATTACCCGCTCAGGCGGATTCCTGACGCCAGAGGAATCATCAATGCGTCTCCAATATCCGGCACGTTCTTCCTCAAGCTTATGAGTTATATCGTAAAAAACGGTTTTATCTGATTTGAAGTAAAGAAAAAGCGAATCAGTCGCGATTTGTAGCGATACCCGCCCCTGATTGGTAAAGTTTTTGTAAATCCGCTTCACAGCTATGTCGTTCTGAAAATTGTCCTTTCCAAAAACTTCATCCGCTATGGTTTTCACGTAATGCGACCAATACTGATCAAACCGAATGAAAATCGCGCCGTCAGCAGCCAGAAGCTCATTCAGAAAAATCAGCGTGTCGTAAATCCATGCACAAAACGACGCACTTCCCGTTCGCCACACGTTTCTATATGCTGCCTCCTCGATCAGTGAAGGCTCCTTTACCACAAACTCGTCACTGTCGGGGACACTGATTGTCAGAACTTGGTCGGTGCCTGTGAAAAACGGCGGGTCAATGTAAATGAGATTGACCTTGCCTGCGAACTCCGCCAGCAGCGACGGCAGGACATATTTTTTGTCGCCCCAAACCAGCCGGTTGCGCCATTCGCCCGTCTTGCCGGACGCAAACAAGTCCATCGTCTGCTTCCGATCCGCCGCCGATTCGTTCACCGTCTCGACCGTTTGAAACGGCAGCGCCACGCGCAACGGGGCGCGGCGTTTTGTTCGCGCCTCATCTTCGTATTTGCCATCCCAGACCAGTTCGGTGCGCATGAGAAGTGAATTCCTGAATCCGACCCTTGTTAAACCAAAATCGGCGGACAAACAAGGTTTTGTTCAGCGTCGTTCCCACGATCTCCCGATGTGATTTGCCGCGATCCCATCGCACTAACAATGAATGCGGGAATTGACGCGATTACGTTTCGGGCGCAAAATCGCTTCCGCCATGCCCACGGGCTTCGACGAAGCATTCAGACGCGTCAAAGAACCGGTTGCCGATTTCGGGGACAACGCGACATTTTATCTGCCCCCGGAATATCAGGCACAGGAATCTCGCCATAATTTCGTTCATAATTCCCGGATCGCCTTCGGCTGCGACGGCCTCGACCGCCAGATTGACGCCCTGGTCTATGACCTTTACACCCTGGCCCCCGCCGAAATCAAGATCGTGGAAGGAGTCACCAAATGAGCAAACATGATGACAGACGAGTGGTGTATTGCCCGGAGTGCCAGACGGTGATTTTTTCGGAAAATGTCAATCGGCACTTTCGCAAAGTCCATCGTCGCGATCTATCCGCTGCTGCAATCGTCAAAATATTGGCGGATGCAAACAAACGTCCGGTCACACCCACCGACGCCAGGGAGTTTTTGGAGCGGGTATATAAAGGCGAGGAAAAACGCCCGCAAATTGAGCGCACGCCAATTTCGATGCGCGGTTGGGGTGTGCGTCGAAGCGGTCCGCTAGGCCCTGAAAAAAGACGGTGAATTATCACGAGAAATTTATCTAGGCATGGACGGCATTTGTCCAACTGGGACCATATACTTGTGAAAAATATATGCTAAAAATTGAACCGTGGCTGGAAATATGGTTGCCCACGCAACCCGAATACCGAATGGGCTATCAAAAGGTAATTGCAAAGCTCAATACTGGCGGCACCGAGCGGGGGATAATCGTGAACTCAAAAGTTTTTCTGAAGGAAGGTGAATATCCGTGGCAAATGTTCATGGACGATTTGAGTTATGCCCAAAACGAAATGCTCAAATCGAGTCTTATTGTTAAGGATGTTGAACTCATTCCCCGCGAACCTGAAACGTTGAAAGGCGTTCGCCAAATCGTGCTGGCTAACGAAAAGAATCGCGTGATGGCAAACCGCAAGTCGCTAGAAGCCAGCTACGCACGAGCGTCAGGAGATTCACGTTACTACCAATTGTGTTCCGAAAGTCAGAACTTTGCCAACATAGCTGCAAGCGGCGCCGCAGAAGATGCCCCCATAACGCTGACCCAACTCGCGGAGATTTTCAAACGTTTCTCGGCCTATGCCAATGATAAGCGTGTGACACCCGGCAAAGGTCTTACACCGGGGACATTTGCCACCACCAAAGAAGACGCCGATGCGAACATACGAACCGGAACCGATGCAGTCGCCAGATACGCGCTTCCGAACAGCAAGCCAGCGAGCAACGTATTTACGATTTCTCCGGCAAAAGACACTGAAGTCAGACGTGGCACGGCTCAACCGGCTAATAACCAACCCGGCGGCGGAGTGGAGGTCATATTTGTGAACGGGTTGCCGGATGGCACCGTCACAGGCCCCGTCACCATATCTGACAAATAAAATATGACTATCAAGCTAAATGACTATTGGTCCCAGCGTCTCATTCAGATGCCAGAGACGGGAATGGGCTATCAAAACGTGGACTTGATTTTCAAAGATGGCCACGTCCTTAAAGGGCTGATCGTGCTGAACGCGGAGGATTGTCAAACTGAGGAGAAGTTCGAGGTTGCCGACATTGCGGACATTCGTCTTCATAAACAGGATTGACCGCATGAAACGAAACATTTGCGAGCTAGTCCGGGAATTTGAAGGAGAAAACGCTTTTTGGAAAGATCCTGGCTATGAAGATTGCGATTGATGACGTATTGTGCGCTGATTGTGAACTTGATGAGTTGGACTTTAAGCAAGCATTCAATCCGAATGCTCCCGGCGATTGGCTGGAGCTAATAAAAGATATTGTTGCTGTGTCGAACAGCGGTGGTGGTTACGTCGTGATTGGCTGTTTGAACAATGGACATGCCGTTGGGGTACAGCCTCAATTACTGCCAGCGCTTGATTCCGCAGTTATCGACGCGAAGGTATTCAACTACACCGGAGTTCATTTGGAATCTGTTTCGACAGCCGCCCACCAAAAAGATGGGAGAACTGTTGTGGTCGTCCGGATTCCTGCCTGTGAATACCCGATGCCGTTTATTAAGGTCGGAAGCTACGCTGTCGAGGGTGGCAAGGGCCAGAAGACCGCGTTTAATCATGGCAATCTCTATTTTCGACATTCTGCGAAAAGTGAACCTGCACATGCCGATGATCTCCGTAAGTTCGTTGACAGAAAAATCTCATTGATAAAGGAATTTTGGCTGGCCGGTATCCGACAAGTAGTTGAGGCACCAGCCGATTCGGTGGTAACCGTGGTTCCCGCAGAAATTCGATTGTCAAATTCTCCTGACGCACAAAATGTAAAAGTAACTCCCGAAATCATTGAAAAGCTGCTAAAGGCACCGATGGTTGATCAAACTCACCCATATCGGCAGAAAGAAGTAATTGCAGAGTTCAACAAACGGATGTCTGATAAGTTTCGCATTAACCCGCACGATTTGCTTTGCGTCCGACGAGCCCACAATATTCATCGAGATCTTAAATACTGCTACAATATGAATTGGAATTCGCCCCGTTACAGCGAAGCCTTCGTTGAATGGCTTATCCAAAACTTCAAAGATGA